>Ga0307987_1000016_pt1 | contig 108364 bp, 88 predicted proteins | sample EllFjometagen181_FD_203157 | JGI IMG/M metagenome (GOLD analysis project Ga0307987, IMG submission 203157) | Marine microbial communities from Ellis Fjord, Antarctic Ocean - #181 | ecosystem: Environmental > Aquatic > Marine > Unclassified | place: Southern Ocean | collected 2014-10-08 | reverse complement strand
GTGGCCGCCTGGGAGTATTCGGCTCCGTATGCGGCGGTCATCATACCGATATGGGAATACGGGTTTGATTCAATGGCTTCTTTTACTAATGAATTGGATGTCATTTTATTGTAGAGACTGTCTTTGTTGACTATGGATTCCGTAGCCGATATAATATTTACCGCCAATCCAGCCTGCGGGGATAATAGTGGCGATATATTTTTAGTAAGTTTATTCAGCCCAAAAACGGCAGAAGCAAACTTTATGGCAGGATTGCCTCCATCCAAATCAGGGCCTTGCGCATAAGACCCATCATGCCAATCCGAGCCAAGCCCATCGCTCCAATGAGATGCCCCGTCTCCACCACCGCCTGAACTGCCAAGATCAACGCCGCTGAACATCCCGTCCGGCCCCATTCCCGTGGGGTCTTGGGATGATGAACCGCCCCCGCTTCCTCCGCCGCCGCTACTTCCGCCTTTGGCTCCCCCTTCGCCGATGAGGGTTTCCAACGCAATGCCCACATCCAATTCCTGAATTTCAAAATTTAACAATTTTTTTTTATTCATAACGAAACCTCCTTCTCCGATTTTAGGATTTTTTATGAACACGTCTTATTCCATTGCTAACTATCCATTCAAACAATTTGCGCCCATCTGAAGCTGATAAAAATTTAAAGGGGCGATTTAAAGCCCAACTCTTTTGCTTTGTCCAATTTCTCTTTGGCCTCTTTATCTTTGCCCAGTTCGTTCAATAATAATCCCCAAGCAAACCATGCCTCTGCATAATCACTTTTGTATTTTACTGTTTTTTTATATTTTTCTATCGCCTCCTCATATCTGCCAAGCACAATTAAAGAATGCCCCCAATTGCACCAGGCGTCTGCATAATCGCTTTTATACAGTATCGCTTTTTCATACTTTGCTATAGCCTCTTCATGCATAGAAAGCCTATTCAAAATAAAACCCCAATTATACCAAGCATCTGCGTAATCACTTTTATACAGTATCGCTTTTTCATACTTTGCTATAGCCTCTTCATATCTGCCAAGAATAGCCAAAGAATATGCCCAGTTAAACCAAACTTCTGGGCAATCATTCTTATATAGTATAGACTTTTTGTACTTTTCTATAGCCTCTTCATGTCTTTCAAGACTACCCAAAGAATGTCCCCAATTATACCAAGCTTCTGGATAATCCTTTTTATACTTTACCGCTTTTTCAATCTTCTCTATCGCCTCGTCATACCTCCCAAGACCAACCAACGAAGCGCCCCAATTCATCCAGGCCGCTGGAAATTCCGGCTCCAACGCAATAATTTTTTCATAAGCCCCGATCGCTCCCATATAGTCTTTTTTTAAGTAACAGGCATTTCCCCTTTCAAACAGAGCATCCACGTCATCATGCCGGGCGCAGGCCACGCCGCTGGCCAAAAAAATCGCCGCCGCCAGAATGAGCGTCAACCATCTCTTGACTGAATTATTTTTCCCAAATTCTGAAAAAACCCCAAATCCCCTGACAAAAATCAATGGCGCCGACAACGCGTTCATGGCAAAACCTCCTTCATGTTGGAAACTATCTGAAAAAATCATGATCACCCATCAAGAACAAACCACTCGCTTCAATCCATTTCCATTTCTTTAAGCCATCCCCGTTCCGCCTCATCAATGGAAATGCCCATCTCCTTTTGAAAAACCGTCTTAAAATCCCGGCTCAAACCTGTTTTGAAGATATGTCCATCATTTAAAATCTGTATTAATATATTTTTTCAATATCTAAATATATAATTCAGTTTTTAATAAAATTAATCAATTTTTTAAACCGTAAAAATAAGTAAAAATAGAAAAAATGCCATAAAAGAAGAGAAGGTTGCGGAAAATATTTTTTTCCAGGGAGGGCGGATATTACTGAAAGAAGGGGTTGATTTTGACGCGGGTTTTTTATCCGCCATTCACTGGAAAAAGGGGGCGTTCGGATTTTGTTTGACGAGGGATGCCGCGCCCGATGGGGCGATTCATTGGCGGGTCTGTTTGGATCAGACGCTTTTTTTTTGGGGGGGCGCCCTTTTGTCCTGAGCGACGGCCGGGCCTGAAGCGTCGGGAAAGGAACGATTCTTGAAACTCTACGAGGACCCGGCGGAATTAATGGAAGATGCGGACACCATTGAGTATTACCGGGAAAAATGGTCGAATCTATCCGAATGGATCAAAGAAATCAAACAGCGTTTTTCAAAGTTTTACAAAAACGCCCGGTGTTTCAATTATTTTGTCTGCTTTTGTCTGCTTGCGCAAATTCGCCGTTCAGGGTCGGTCTCATCAGACCTGTCGAATCCTTTCCTTAAAATGTTCCTTCTCTTCCATGGACAACCGCCGGGCCGGCACGCCACACCATGTCTCGCCTTCCCCCACCCGGCTGCCGGGCATAAGGACCGAATGGGCCATGACAGTGGCGTCCGCGCCGACATGGACGTCGCCCATGACTGTTGCGCCAAGCCCTATGGTGGCCCTGTGGCCGATGATCACTGGAGAGACGACCAGATTGCCATGTCCGGCATAGTGGGCAAAGATTCGAACGCTGCCGCCAAGGGTCACATCGTCCCCTATGGTTATGTTCTGGGGGTCGGAGATATAATCCGTGTTGATGAAAGCATGCCGTCCGATCTTCATCCCCATCGCTTTGAGAAACCAGATGCCAAAGGGTGTCATGGTTACAAAGGGCAGGAAGGTGTAACGCGCCAGGTAGAACAACCCGTTGTGTATAAACCAGCGAATGGTCCGCAACGAATAGTATCCTCCCTTGAAGGGGCGGACCCGTGTGGGCAGAATCCAATTGTAACTGGCCAAAACCATTAGAAGGGCAAACCCAAAGACAAAAAAACACAATGCCAGACCAACGCCCAGAGTGATCCAACCCATTAATGGGGGCAGCGTTTTGTGCCAGACAAATAGTTGACTAAACATCCATAAAGCGGGCGTCAGCGCCAGACCCAAGGCCGTGACTGCCAGCAGGTAAAGAAAAAGAACGGCAATGATATAGGCCGAACGTGAAAATCTTCGCGTCAGCTTATCCACAAGGCTTTTGGCCGGAGGGTTCTTTGAATCGTCTTCTGAAAAATATTTTGGTTTTTGGCGGTCGTCCATTTTTTGTCTCCATGACACTGTTCTCAGATAACCCCTGAATGGCCATCTTTCGTATTATTTTTAATGCCCCTCATTCTATTTTGGAACAGGGGTCGTGGATTTCAAGGCGTCCCAAATTTTGCCCCCTGCTTTTTCTGAAACATGGTCCACCCCGACCTTTCTTCCAAAGTCCCTCGCCATGGTTATTTTGGGGCCTTGACGAGTTCATCATGCATTAACATGGGGCGCGAAAAAACACAAGCGCCCGGCCCGGGGGCCAGCCCTTCCAGGGCCGATTCTTGAAAAAACAGACATGAAAGTCAATTTACAGGCCAAGAAATCAAACAACGATTTCAGCGTCTATGCGAAAATAATAATTTGTCGTTTTATCACATTGGGGTTATCTGTTTTAAATTCCAGAGCGTGGCAAAAATTTACCCATGACAGACAAAAAAAGTCTTCTGAAAAATTTCTTCATGAACCGGCAAAGCGCCGGAAATCCACCTTTTGCAACACGCCCATCCCCCCATTAAAATCTTGACATTCAACGACAAGCGCTCTATCCATTCAACAGTCAAAAACAGGCGAATCATGGCATAAAATTTAAGAATAACGACATGAGATATGAAAGCGCCGATATGAAATTTCAACCCAACACTATGAGATACAAAAGCAACCCGATGAAATTTAAAACCAACCATATGTTCTGCGCCAAATGCGGCGAGGAATTAACCCTTTTAAAGACATGACGGGGCGTCTTTTTGCGGTGCGGGTCCTGCGCCGCCCGATACCCCATCGAACAGGTCGTCGATCATATGGATGACGATCTGGAAAACGATCTGGCGGATGTCCGATGCGACAGAATCTAAATATAGGCGAACCTGGATGAAACGGCATTAAACCGCATTAAACAGGATGTCACCCGATCAAGAGCCAGAGACAACGCATAAAATAAGGAGGCCGGATGGCTGAAAAAAACTCTTTGAAAATAGGCTTTACATGCGCCAACACTCCGTTGCCCATTATTGAGGCGGCCGGGTTTTCTCCCCACAGGATATTGCCCATGGGAGACTGTCCGGATTTGTCGGGGCAGCATCTCCATGACAACCTCTGCCCCCATGTGAAAAAATCCCTGGACGCGGCCCTGTCCGGCGATATGCCTGACATCGCAGGCATGTGTTTTATGAACAGTTGCGACGCCATGCGGCGAATGGCCGATGCCTGGCGCGCTCTCCGGCCAGACGACCCGCTTCTCCTCCTTGATCTCCCCACCACCACAGATTCGCGCTCCATTTCGTTTTTCGCCGACGAATTGAGACGGATGGCCAAAGCGCTGGCAAAATGGAGCGGCGCCCCGTTTGACGAATCCGCCGTAAAGACCTGCGCCAGCCGTTTCAACACCCTGTGCGGCGTCATGAAAAGCGTCTCTGAAAAATACCGCTCCAGACGCCTTGAAGGGGGCGCGGCGCGAATTCAAGAACTTCGAAATATGGCCTCCACGCAATCCACCATAAAAAGCCTCGCGGCGCTGGAAGAGATCGATTGCCAGCCTCTGTCTGATCCGCCCGAATATGATTCGGCCGACCCGGACGCGCCGGTTCCTGTCTTTCTGTTTGGAAACGCCATGCCCGATCCAAAGGCCTTTGAGTTGTTCGAATCCTGCGGCATACACATTGTCGGGGACGACCTTTGCACCGGCTCCCGAATGTTTCAGCCCATCTCGCTGGAACCGGAAACCGAAGAGGACGAGACCGGGGATATCTACCTGACCCTGGCCAGGGGAATCATGAGGCGCCCTCCCTGCGCCCGAACATTCTCCGCCCAAAACCCCGGCGCCATCGCGGACGATATTCTCTCCGGCGCCAAAGCATGCGGGGCCCGGGCCGTCATGGGTCATATATTAAAATTTTGCGACCCCTACTTGGACCGGCTCCCGATGATCCGAAACCGGATGAAGGAACAGAGCGTCCCATTGTTGCTTCTGGAGGGGGACTGCACGCTTCGTTCCGTGGGACAACAGGGAACCCGAATTGAAGCGTTTGTTGAAATGTTGAGGTAAAAAATATGATCAAAGACTATTTTAACGATCTTGTGTCGGGCATCGAAGACAAGATGGCCCATGATCCCAAAAACCGAACCCCCCGAAAAGTGTACGCCCTTGAAGTCGCCCGCCTGGGCCAGCGCCTGTATGGGGGAAATGATCGCGTGGCCTGGTGCGGCGTGGCCGCCCCGTTTGATCTCCTCACCGCCATGGGGGTCACCTCCTGTTTTGTGGAATTCGTGGGCGCCATGCTGGCCTCCACGGGCATGGCCCCCGCCTTCATGGAAGAGGCGGAGCGCGCCGGTTTCGCGGGCGATATCTGCGCGTATCACCGGTCGGTGATGGGCGCGGCCCAAAAAAATATGATGCCGATTCCCGATTTTCTCATCGCCACCAGCTGTCCCTGCTCAGGGGGACTGGCCATCATGGAAAATCTGGCCAAAGAGTTTGAAAAAGATCTGTTTGTGTTGAACATTCCCCAGGAAGCCTCCCCCGAGGGCGTGCGATACCTGGCGGATCAGATGCGCGATATGGTGGCCTTTGTCGCGGACCAGACCGGAGAGCCGCTAAAGGATGACGCCCTGATGGAAATTATTAAACAGACCAACCGGGCCAGACAACTCATGGCGGATGTTTACGCGTTGGCCCAATCGGTTCCGTCCCCGGCAAACAGCATGACCCTGTCGAATCTCGGCATTGTCATGGCGCTGCTCCTGGGTTCTCCCCAGGGGGTCGAGGTGGCGCAGGCCTATTACGACGATTTTTCTGAAAAGGTCGCCCGCGGCATTTCAGGAGCGAAAAATGAACAATTCCGGCTGTTGTGGATTCAAAACCGGATTCAGTATAAAAACCCGCTGATCCCATTTTTGGAAAATGAACTCGGGGCGGTTATCGTGGCCGATGAATTAAACAGCATCACATGGGACCCCATCGATCCCCAAGACCCGTACACCGGCTTTGCCAAACGGGCCATATCCATTCCATTCAACGGATGGGGAGCCAGGCGCATTTCCCATCTTAAAAAAATGGCCAAAGACTACAAGGTGGACGGCGCCATCAATCCGTGTCACTGGGGATGCCGCCAGGGAACCGGGATGAGGGGCTTGATCGCGGATGGATTCAAAGAGATCGGGGTTCCGACCTTAAACCTCGAAGTGGACTGCGTCGATTCCAGAAATTTCGCCGAGGGGCAATTAAAAACCCGGCTGGAGGCCTTCACAGAGATCATGGAGGCCCGGCGGGGGTAATGGCGCGGAGACAAAAAAAGACGGGCGTCGCGCCGTTTTATTATTTCTTAAGTTTATTATTTCCCGGCATTATTTTCAGGCATTATTGATCAGGCGCGGCCGTCTGGCGGCAGAGCTCCAGGTAGCCCGCCGCCTGGGGGGAGTCTGGAAATTTTTCAAAACAGGCCATGGCCTCGCGGGTATGCCCGGCATTCATGTGGCTGATTCCAAGGCATATGGCCAACGGCTCGCTTGCGGGATAATGGACCGCGCCTTTTTCAAGTATTTCAATGGATTCTTCAAACTCCATGTTCTTTTGTCTGATGACCCCCAGCCCCAGATACGCCCGGTGGTCTGGATGCCATGACAGGGATATTTCATAAAGCCTTTGGGCCGTGGCGTCGCTTTCCGGAATCTCATCCCGCTTTGAATAATCCCCGTGACTAAAGGTCATGGCCAGCCTGGAATAAAAATCAGCGTAAAATTCAGGGCGAAAATCCGGGTGGGCGTCCCGGTGAAAATCGCACGGCCCCCGGCCAAAACAGGCGTCATGAGATGCGGATATGGCCTGGGCAAAACCGGGCAGGTTTTGATAAAATCCAGATCTTATTTTTTCCCCGAACCCCACGACCCTCTCTTCGGTCAGGGCGCCGTCCGTTTGAAAACAAAGAATATCCTCCATCCGTTTCAGCCAGATATCCTCGTTGATATTCTCTTTTTTGACCCACTCGTCGTAAAGCGCGGTTCCCGGAAAAAGGGCGAGCATGTACGCGATCATGCCCAACGGCTTGATCTCTTTCATTAAATTTATGGAGTCTTCCACAGACTCCCATGTCTCTCCGGGCGATCCGTAAATGAAATAGGCCCGCGCCATCATTCCCCATTTGGAGGTCCAGGCAAAGGCGTTTCGGATGTCCTTTTTTTTAAGATTCTTATTGAACTTTTTTCGAATGGCGTCATTTCCGCTTTCAATGCCGTAACTGACCTGGATGCATCCGGCTTTTTTCATCCATTTTAAAACCTGTTCATCCACCCGGTCGGCCCGGGAGATGGCGACCCAGGAGACCGGCAATTTTTTCTCTATGATCTTCCGGCATATATCCATGGCCAAACTTTTTTTAAGGGTGAAATTGTCATCTGAAACATAAAAAAACGTCACCCCTTTTCGGAACAGCGCCTCCACCATGCCCACGAAATAATCCGCCGAATGAAACCGGGTCCGCCGTTTCCATAATTTGGGAGAGGCGCAAAAGGCGCAGTTTTCAGGGCAACCCCGGCTCACGGAAAGATGTTGAAATGTAAAATAGTCGGCGGGGCTGGGCAGGGCGTCCAGATCGTTGATGAATTCCGAATCCCCGGCGTAACAGATTTTGCCCTTGTCCCAAAAGGCCACTCCCGTGATATGACGAATCTGGTCCGTCTCTTTTTTTTCAATGCATTCCACCAGATTTAAAAACGAATATTCCCCTTCCCCGGAAATGGCGTAATCAATCTGTTTGAAATGGGTCAAAAGAAATTTCCACAAAAACGTCGCGCCCACCCCTCCAAAGACAATGGGGGCGTCGGGGACGACTTCTCTGGCCAGACTCGCCACGTCAATGCCGCCCCATCGGTTGGCGTGGAGAATTGAAAAACCGATGAGATCCGGCGCGCTTTTTGATATCTCTTTTTTGATCTCAACCGCTGAGAGTCTCTGGCGGTTTAAATTCAGAATATCCACGGCGTGGCCATGTTTTTTCAACATGGCGCCCACGTAGAACAGGCCCATGGGAGGGGCTCCGATGTCCTGCTCGTCGATCCTTTTTTCCAAAAAATAAGGGTAAATCAGAAGAATTTTCATGGCGAAAAAAGATATATCACAAGCCCCTTTCAAAGAAAAGCGCAAAACCATTGAGCCGTCATTGAAGCGATCCTTTATTGAAAACGACTTTGTTGTTGACTTTGCGATTGTTTTTTTCTAATCATTCTCATTTTTACGCTTATTTTTATTTTGCGCCGCTTTGAAATCGGGTGGGGCCTGAAACGTTGGCGGCCTCCAAAGCGACGCCAACGATTGATGATCCATCTTAGGGTGATCCATGATTTATATCAAGTTGCTGTTGACCGCCATATTCTGGGGAGGGACGTTTGTGGCCGGACGGATGGCCGCCGGTCATATGGAGCCGTTTTCAGGCTCATTTCTAAGATTTTTATTCGCCTCAATCTTTCTGTTCTTTGTGATCCGGCATCAGGAAGGACGCCTGCCCAAGCTGAAAAAAAACCAGATCATTCCCGTTCTCGCGCTGGGGATGACCGGGGTCTTTTTTTATAATTTCTTTTTTTTCAAAGGACTTCAGTTGATTGAAGCGGGCCGCGCGTCATTGATCATCGCCAACAATCCCATTTTCATAGCCCTTCTGTCCGCCTGGTTTTTCAAGGAGAGACTGAGTCTTAAAAAAATTATCGGAATCGTCATCTCTGTCTTAGGAGCGCTGGTCGCCATTTCCAGAGGGAATATTCATGACATTGTCAACGGCGGAATCGGTCCTGGGGAACTGTATATCTTTGGCGCGGTGGCCAGCTGGGTCTCCTATTCCCTCATCGGAAAACAGGTCATGAAACACATCTCTCCGGTGGCGGCGGTGGCTTATTCCAGCATGGCGGGAACCATCGCTCTGCTGATTCCGGCCCTTTACGAAGGAATGCCAAAGGCGTTGCTTGATTATTCCCTGACAGACTGGGCCTGCCTGCTTTACCTGGGATTTTTTGGAACCGTCATCGGGTTTGTCTGGTATTATCAGGGAATCCAACGGATCGGGCCGATGAAAGCCGGTCTGTTTATCAACTTTGTCCCCGTCAGCGCCATCATCCTGGCTTTTTTTATCACTGGCGAGCCCATCACGCCATCGTTGTTCATCGGCGCCACTCTGGTGAGCGCCGGGGTGTTTCTCACCCACTCGCGAGCCACATCAAAATGATGGGGTGGAGCGATATAACGGCTCAGGTTGGATATGAAAACAGTTGCCTTTTTAACCCTTTTGAATTAGAAATAAAAACATGAGACACCCTGATTTCAATTCAATGATCAACATGGAGACGGATCATGAAATTTCCCTACGGCATATCCGATTTTAAAGAGATTGTCACAAATAATTATTTTTACTGTGACAGAACAGAAAAAATCCCTTTTTTGGAAGAATCAAAATCCATCCTTTTCCTTCGGCCCCGGAGATTTGGAAAATCTCTTTTATTGTCCATGTTGGCCAATTATTATGATGTGGCCCTGGCTGACCAGTTCGAGGATATCTTCGGAAACACGCGCATCGGAAAAAATCCCACGAAACGGCGCAACTCATATTTTATCCTAAAGTGGGATTTTTCATGCGTGGACCCGGCCGGCGCCCCCGCCGAAATCAGACAATCACTTTATGATCACATCAACGACCGCATCAAAGCTTTCGTCGCCTATTACAAAAATTACATTGACCAAGATATTGAAATAAACCCTGACAACGCGCTCTCCTCAATGGAGTCCCTGCTTGGGGCGATTCGCAACGCGCCGCATCCTGTCTATCTTCTCATTGACGAGTATGACAACTTTGCCAATGAAGTTATGACCGGCTCAAGAAAAGAGCCGGGCGCGTATGAGTCTCTGGTTTACGGAGACGGGCTTCTTCAAACTCTTTTCAAGGCCGTCAAAGCCGCCGCAAGCGAATCCCTTTTTGAACGGACATTTATCACCGGGGTCTCCCCTGTGGCCATGAGCGATATAACCAGCGGATATAACATTGCGGAAAATATCTATTTGGAACCGGAATTCAACGATCTTTGCGGCTTTTGTGAAAACGAAATTCAAGACGCCGTAAACAGAGTCGCGGACAGTCGCGGCATGATAAAAAAAGAGGCGGCGGCCGCGCTTGAGATGATGCGTTCCTATTACAACGGGTATGCCTTTTCCCCTGGGGCAAAATCGAATGTTTACAATCCCACCCTTTGTCTCTATTTTCTCAAACGTCTGGAAAAAAATCGCGCATACCCAGACAATATGCTTGACGCCAACCTGGCCACCGATGATGAAAAACTTCATTACATTTCGAGGCTTATGGAAGGGGAACAACTGATTTTGGATCTGATCGCCGAAAAAAACAGCGTTTCCGTGCCAAAATTAGAAGACCGGTTTGGCATTCGCCAGATGCGCGAAGCCGGTAGCGGCGACGTTTCATTTATCGCGTCATTTCTGTATTATTTCGGGATTCTGACAATGGCGGGCAAAACAAAATTTGGGGAATTCAGACTTTGCGTTCCGAATCTGGTTGTGCAAGGCCTGTACGTCGAGCGCATCGGAAAAATGCTTTTGCCCGAACCACAGGCAAGAGACGCCGGAATGTTTGCGGCCAAAAAGTTATACCAGGAAAACGACATAAAACCGATCTGTGAATTTATTGAAAAGAAATTTTTCGCTGTTTTTTCCAACCGGGATTACAGATGGGCCAACGAGCTGACGGTCAAAACCGCGTTTTTGACCCTTTTGTACAATGACATTCTTTATATGATGGATTCGGAGGCAGAGATAGAAAAAACATTCACGGATCTGACCATGATCATCCGTCCTGACATGCGCCGGTTTGAAATTTCAGACATTCTTCTGGAATTTAAATTTGTGACATTAAAAGACGCTGGATTGACCGGCGATCAGGCGAAAAAAATGGCTCCGCAGGAGCTTGAAAATGTGGCCGGGATGCGCCTTAAAATGGAAGAGGCGATGACCCGGCTTGGGCATTATGGCGACGCTTTGGAACGAAAACATGGGAATCTGCGTTTGAAACGTTTTGCCGTGGTCTCTCTTGGTTTTGAGCGGTTGTGGGCAAAACCGTATCCGTAAAGACGCCGTTTATTTATTCTATAATTCTGGGATAACGCTCACCCATTTCCAAAAGCGCTATTTAAAGCGCCGGTTCATATCTTTTTTCGCATTTCCTGGTTTAATGCCCGGCCGCCGAAAGTGGCTCGGCCCGACGCCGGATCAACCTGTCAACTGAATCGAATGGCTAATCCGCTGTTTTGATGTTATTTTCTTTGCACCACTCTCTTAGAGCCTCGCGTTGCCGCTTTTCTTCAAATGAATGCCATTCGTCCAGCAAACCGTTTGAATCCAGCAGATTTTTGAACTTTGAGTAGGCCCCTCTCCCGCTGAAAAACGAATAAACGTCTTGAATGTGATCCGGCATGTGAGTGGATGTAAAATTTATGGCCAACACGTTGCCAAGGTTCAAATCGGTTTTGTGAGGGATTTCGATATACTGTTCACTGTCATAAATATCTTCAGGGAGTTCATCGGAGTCCCCCATTTCTGAGGAATAGAACACGTCACCGGATTTTCGGCAAAGACAGGCCGAGTTCATATGCTTCTGGTCCATACTCACAAACATGAACGCATTTTCAATGTCATCAAATCTTACAGTCATACGCCTATTCTTTTTTGAGGGTTGACGATTGCATCGGCAATGACGCTCTTTCACGAATTAAAACAGAAATCCTTTTTTTAAAGGAAGCGTCTCTTTCCGTTCCCATGCGGAGCAATCCAGAGGCCATTCCAACGCGACGCGTATAAGGGTTCGCTGAAAAATAACTTACCATTTTCAGCGAACCTAAAAAAAAAAACAGAAAAAAACGCGACGCGTTGAAACGAGAATAAATAAAAAAATTCCAAAAAAAATCTATTTTTCTTTGGTTTCCAAAACCCCGCAATCGTCAATGGCCACTTCAGCCTGGGGTTGTCCGCTGGATGATCCGAGGCTCTCTATTTTTCGAACCAAATCCATTCCATTGACGACACTCCCAAACACCACATGTTTTCCGTCAAGCCAGGGCGTGTTTTCAGTGGTGATGAAAAATTGGGAGCCATTGGTGTTGGGTCCGCTGTTGGCCATGGAGAGGATTCCCGGGCCAGTATGTTTCAGTTGAAAATTTTCGTCAGCGAATTTAGCGCCGTAAATGGATTTTCCGCCCCGGCCGTCGCCGCTGGTAAAATCGCCCCCCTGGAGCATAAAGTCGGGAATGATGCGATGAAATTTGCTCCCTTTGTAGCCAAATCCTTTTTCACCCGTGCACAAGGCTCGAAAATTTTCAGCGGTTTTGGGCGTCACATCGGCCCGCAATTCAATTTCAATCCGCCCCTCTTTTTTTCCGCCAATGCTGATTTCAAAAAAAACCACCGGATTTTTGGCGGCCACGACGCCGTCGCTGACCAAACTCATTCCAATCAGACTCACGATTCCCAAAACAGATTTAAATCCCATAATGTTATTCCTTTTGTGTTGAAAAATAATGAATGAATCTAACGATTCATATCCATGGTTTAAGCCATGATTCACCGGCCCCGGAGGCTCCGGGGCTCTTTTGATCCCGCGCCCGACCGATTTCAAGCCGGGCATTCCAAAAGCGCCATCATAAGCACGTTTTTTCCCAAATGGCAATAAAATGCCTTCCCGCGCCGCTCAACATCCAGACCGCAAACCCCTCATCGTCCCATGGGGGCGACGCGAAACCCACAAAACAAAAAACCCGCAACCAATTAAGATTGCGGGTCATGATTTCCAAAAAGACGTTTATTAAAGCCAATGGGTTGTTTTAACGACACATTTTTTTAAAAAACGACTCAACGTGCGTCATGTTAAAAAACACTTAAAAAAATGGTGCCGAAGGCGGGATTTGAACCCGCACGGGCGTAGCCCACTACCCCCTCAAGATAGCGTGTCTACCAAGTTCCACCACTTCGGCATATAAAACATTCCATTTTCTCAATCGGGCCGATTTTTCAATCCGCCGATTTTTTCGATCCGTGTTTTCGATTCAAAGCAAAGGCCTTTTCAATCAAAAACTTTTTTTTAGGGCTGGGACGTCTCTGATTTTCCGGTCGCCGCCTCTCCAGATCCCTTATCGGATTCAGGGGCTTGGGCGCCCTCCTCTATCAGCTTTTCCACGTGAGCTTTCTCCTTAGCCGGTTGAACTTGCGCGGCGGGAGTCGGCGCCATGATGGACTCTTGATGGCTCCCCTTGCTGGATATATACGCAAGGGAAAGGGAGGTCAACATGAACACAACGGCCACTATGGTCGTGGCTTTGCTCAGCAACGTGGAGGCGCCTGAGCTTCCCAAAAGGGTCTGACTGCTTCCCCCTCCGAACGCGGCGCCCATATCCGCGCCTTTGCCAGCCTGCAAAAGCACGGTCATGATTAATGCGACGCATACGATAATATGAATGATGATCAACATTGAAGTCATATATGTTTAATCCTTACTCTGAAAATAAACCCGTATTTCTATGGATTTTAAACCGCTATTTAAAAAAACATCTTAAATAAAACATCATTAAATAACGCATCATTAATTAACCGTCATTTAATAAGCGACTATTTTAAAGTCTTCTATTTAATTAATGCGCGGTGTAACATGCGATTTCGCTGAATGTCCCAGCGTCAAGGCTTGCCCCTCCCACCAACGCGCCGTCTATGTCCGGCATTTCCATCAAACGATTTATATTGCTCGGTTTGACGCTTCCTCCATATAGGATGCGCATTGATTTGGCAAGCGCTTTTCCAAAATTTTTCTCAATCAGTCCCCGAATATATCCATGAACGTCCTGCGCCTGTTCCGTCGTCGCTGTCTTCCCGGTTCCGATGGCCCATACCGGCTCATAGGCGATGACCAAATTTTCAAGGCTCCCCAAAGCCAATTTTTCTAACCCTTTTAGGGTCTGTTTGTCAAGGATTGAAAATGTTTTATTGGATTTTCTTTGGTCCTCGGTTTCGCCGACACAAAGGATCGGCATTAAACCAGCATGGATAGCCGATCTGATTTTCTGGTTCACCCCATCGTCGGTCTCCCCGAAATACTGGCGGCGCTCGGAATGGCCGATGATGACATATTTGCAACCCACGGATGTCAGCATGGGCGCCGACACCTCCCCGGTCCAGGCCCCCTGGTTTTCCCAGTGAACATTCTGGGCGCAAAGGTCTATACCGGTCCCGGCGATAGCCGCAGACACCGCCTGCAACGCGGTGAATGGCGGGGCGATCAGAATGTCTCTCCCCGTCGCCGACGCCGTCATTTTTGCCAGGGCCGACGCCGTTTCCACGGCTTCGGCCGATGTTTTGAACATTTTCCAGTTTCCGGCGATCAGAGGTCTCCGACGGCCCGTCTCTTTTTTTTCTTCCATCACAAAAGTTCCCCCACCATGCAGGCCATATCAATCATTCGGCTTGAATAACCCGTCTCATTGTCATACCAGGACAGCGTTTTAACCAGACTCCCCAACACAGACGTGGACGGTTTGTCTATAATGGATGAAAGGGGCGATCCATTGAAATCCGAGGAGACCAACGGCACATCGCAACAGCCCAGTATCCCGGCCAACGCTCCGTCGGCGGCCTCCTGAAACGCGGCGTTTATATCTGAGGCGGTCAACCCCTCTTTTTCCACATGGGCCACAAAATCGACGATGGAGACATTGGGGGTGGGCACCCGAATGGCCAGCCCGGACATTTTCCCCGAAAGCTCTGGAAGAACCAAAGCCACGGCCTGGGCCGCCCCCGTGGTCGTCGGAATCATGGACAGCCCGGCGGCCCTGGCCCGGCGAAGATCCTTGTGCGGGGAGTCCATAAGACGCTGGTCTCCCGTGTACGAATGCACGGTGGTCATGAGCCCGTGCCTGATTCCAAAATTTTCATGGAGAACCTTGGCCAGCGGGGCCAGACAGTTTGTGGTGCACGACGCGTTGGATATGATGTGATGGCTCTTCGGGTCGTACTGGTTGGAATTGACTCCCATGACCAGGGTGACGTCCGGATCTTTCGCCGGGGCCGATATGATCACCTTGTCGGCGCCCGCCATGAGATGTTTGGATGCGCCGACCCGATCCTTGAAGAACCCGGAGCATTCCAAAACGATTTGCGTCCCGTATTTTCCCCAGTCAAGGGCCTCTGGATTCTTTTCCGACATGACCCCGGCCGAAACGCCATTGATCTCAAGCGCCCCGTCCGCCATGGCGATTGTGCAATCCGGGCGCCCGTGAATGGAATCGTAGTTCAAAAGATGGGCCATGACGGCCATATCCTGTGGATCATTCACCGCCACGACCTCAAGTTTGGGATGATTCGCCGCAATTTTCAATGCCATGCGCCCAATCCGACCCAATCCGTTCACGCCGATTTTTATTCCCATATTTTTTCTTCCCCAAAAAGCGATGGACTCACGCCCGTTTGTTGCCTTTCAAAATTCCGCTGGCAATGGTGATGCTTCTCTTTCCATATTTATCCAGAGCCAAAACAAGCTCTTTTATTCCCATCTCATGGCGGCCGCTCGTCGCTTTGATCACCATGGGCAGATTGACCCCGGACATGACCTCGACGCGTCCCTCCTCAAGCAATGAATAACTCAGATTGGATGGGGTTCCTCCAAACATATCCGTCAAAATCAAAACGCCATCCGGGGATTTGACTTCATCAACGCTGTCGGCGATTTTTTTCAAAAGCGCGTCGGCGTCTTCAATCTGATTTATGGAAACCGCGTTAATGGCCTCCTGCTTGACGCCCAAAATAAAATCAGCGGCTTCAATCAACGCGCTGCCAAGCTTGCAATGCGTCACAATCACAATCCCAATCATAAGTTCTCTTCCTCTGTCGCTTTTTTTTTCTATTGAGCCATTCGGGTTCGCTCAACATGCAACGTTGTTTTTCTATCGAACCCTTAGTTAGATGCCGCATATTAAAATCAATCGCTTCCGCCCCAAAGAATTTCCTCTTCCCTTTTGATAATGCCATAAATCTCATCGCGATCTTTGGCCCCCAAAAGTTTCTCTTTGAAAAGATGATCTTTCAAAAGTCGGGAAATCCTGGAAAGAAGCTTCAAATGAAGCCCCGCGCCATCTTCAGGAGTGATCAGCACAAAAAAAATGCGAACCGGCCGGGAGTCTATGGAATCAAAATCAATCCCCTCCCGACTGATTCCCAACCCCAGAATCATGGAGTCAATATCTTTCCGTTTGCAGTGAGGGATTCCGATCCCCCCGCCAATGCCGGTGCTCCCGAGACTTTCCCGTGCGAGAAGGTCCCGGGCCATTTCCTTCCAGTCCGATCCGGAGATATCCGCCATCGGTTTGACAAGCTCTTCCAAAACGCCTATTTTATCCTCGGCTTCCAGGTTGGCGAAAATAGCGTCTTTATGAATCGAATCAATAATTTTCATGTAATTTTTCTCAATCAGGTTGAATCAGTCCGTAATCATTGTCGTTTCTGCGATACAAAACATTCACCTGATTGGTTCTTGCATTGGTGAAAACAAGAAAAGAATCGGTCTCAAGGTCCATCTGCATCATCGCTTCTTCAACGTCCATGGGCTTGTAGTGAATATTTTTAACCTTTACCCGGGCCGGCCCCTCGTCATACGCCTGATCAGGCGCGGGCATGGCGGCCCCCTTCTTCTGCCCGGTTCTCTGACTCCGCATTTTATCTTTGCTTCTTTTGATCTGTTTTTCAATCTTGTCAATCACCATGTCTATGGCGGAGTACATGTCGTTGGTCTCTTCCTTGCCATGTATGTTCAGTCTGTCGCCAATGATGTTCACTTCCGCAATATGACGAAATTTCTCCACCAGCAACACCACATTGGCCTCGGCCGGGTTGTAAAGCAACTTGTCCAAGCGATCCAGTTTCTCTTTGATGTGAGTTTTCAGATTTTCAGAAGAGTCAAGATTTTTAAATGTAACGGATATTTGCATATTCAACCTCCCTATAGTTGCCTCCGTCTGGAGGACGGCAAGATTTTTAGCATGTCGCGATATTTTGCGACGGTTCGGCGGGCAAGTGAAATATTCTCCTTTTTCAAAAGGTCAGAAATTTGACTATCGGTGATGGGTTTATTTTTGTCTTCTTCCTTGATCATGCGGGCTATTTTTTCCTGAACGCTGGCCGAGGAAACATCTTCGCTGTCAGATGATTTAATGGAATTATCAAAAAAAAACTTCAGTTCAAACAGACCCCGCGGAGTGTGGACATACTTGTTTGTTGTGACGCGGCTGACCGTGGACTGATGCATCTCAATATCGGCGGCCACATCATTTAAGACCAGGGGCTTTAATTTTTCCAAGCCATGCTCAAAAAAATCGGCCTGGAATTTCAAGATGCTTTCCATCACTTTGTAAATGGTCTTTTGACGCTGATGGATGCTTCGAATCAGCCATGCCGCGGAATTTAAATGGTCCTTGATGTATTTTTGGGCGTCGCCGCCCGCGGCTTTTTTTTTGTCCAACATGGCCGCCTTATAAAACCGATTGATCCGAAGCTTGGGCAGCCCCTCATCGTTTAACGCGATGACGAATTCGCCTTCCAGCTTATACACAAAAATATCGGGAATAATGTATTGGGGATTTTCGTCCAAAAAATTAAAGCCGGGTTTCGGATCAAACTGTCTGATGACATTAAGCGCCGCAATGATATCTTCAGGCTTGGCGTTCAGCTTCTTTTGTATGGCCTTGCTGTTTCTGTTTTTCAGATGATCCAGATGATCTTTGATGATTCGGATCAAAAACTCTTTTCTGACGCCGGAGTCCTCAAAATCAAACTGCTCCGCCTGAATCAGGAGGCATTCAACCACATTCCGGGCGCAAACCCCCAGAGGATCAAATGTCTGCATTTCAGAAAGCGCCGCCTCGACTCTTTTAAGGTCTTGCCCGGTGGCCGTGGCGATCTCCGCCAGCGTCGCCTCCAGATACCCGTCCGGACTCAGATTCCCGATAATATAATTTCCCACGGCCCGATCGTCATCCCCGTCGAACGCCATGGAGAGCTGCCACAACAGATGCTCGGTCAAGGACTCTGCGGAATGCATGACGGCCTCGGTGTTGAATGACTCTTTTTTTTCAGTCTCAAATGTTCCCGTGGAGTTGTATTCGTCGAAATAGGCGGTCCAGTCGATGTCATCGTTTATTTTTTCTTCGATCACAACTTCCCGATCCGGGGAAAGCTCATCGGCCTCCTCAATCTTTTCACCCGGCTCTTCGTCGTACATTTCCTCAAGGGCGGGGTTCAATTCCATCTCCCGCTTGATCATGGCCGTCAGCTCAAGCCTGGAAAATTGGAGAAGCTTGATGGACATCTGAAGCTGCGGCGTCATGACCAGCTGCTGCGCCTGCTTAAGTTGAAGTTGAAGATTAAGAGCCATTTTTTTCTCTGTCTTTGATACGCTCGTAAAAAACCGAAAATCAGGTTCTTGAGCTTTATAACCAATTGAAATTATTGAGCCTGAATTTTTAAAATAGGCCCAAATTGGACTTATAAAACGATTCATGGGGAAAAACTATAGTTTAAATTCATCCCCGAGGTAAACCCTGGCAGCGGTTTTGCTTGAGGCGATTTTTCCCGGGGACCCGGACTCGACAATCTCTCCATCGCTTAATATATAGGCTTTGTCGCATACCCCAAGGGTTTCTCTGACGTTATGATCTGAAATCAAAAGCCCGATCCCTTTTTCTCTGAGTTGCATGATGATTTTTTTAATGTCCGCCACCGCCAGGGGGTCTATCCCGGCGAACGGCTCATCTAAAAGAATAAAAGAGGGTTTTGTCGCCAGCGCCCGGGTGATTTCCAAACGCCGCCGCTCCCCCCCTGAAAGAACCCCGGCTTTCTGATCCGCCAGACGCCTGATCCCCAACTCTTCAAGCAGTTCATCCGCCCGCTTGTTTTGCCTGGCTTTGGACAGGGGAAGCATTTCAAGAATCGCCATGACATTTTCTTTCACCGTCAGTTTCCTGAATACGGACGTGTCCTGGGGAAGATACCCCAATCCTTTTCGGGATCTTAAATACATGGGGAGCTGGGTGATCTCTTCATCATTCAGATAGACCTGACCCCCATCCGGCCGAACCATTCCCACAGCCATATAAAAAGTGGTGCTTTTGCCCGCCCCGTTGGGGCCCAGCAAACCGATCACAGAGCCGCTTTCAATCTGAATATTAACGGATTTAACAACGTCCCGGCCCCGATAATTTTTCACCAGGTTCCGCAAAGATAAAATAGCCATTTTAATGGATTGTCTTTTCTTTCTTTGGGTAAAACACGGCGTTCACCCGTTGGCGGTCATCCCCCTCGACGGTTATCTTCCCGTGTTTTCTGTCGAATATGATTCTCGTTCCGGTCACCCGGTCTTTCCCACTGACGAAAAGCGCGTTCTCTCCGGTCAAAACAAGACGTTCTTCTTTGATAATATATACCGCCTCATCCGACATTGCAAGCCTGTTGTCGAATTTTATGTTCACATCCCCTGAAGCGGTTATTTTCTCAATGGAATCTTGATCCAGGCTCGTCCCTTTTTTCCCGGGCTGATCCGCGCCATATATCTTGAGGCGGCGGGCGGAGACCGAGAAATCCTTGCCCGAAGCCATGACGCTCCCAATGAATTCGGCGTATCCCTCGACCTGATCTGTGATCAGTTTGTCGGCTGAAATGTCAATTTTTCCCGAATCCCGGTCTTTGGGATTGATCTCTTGCGCGGATGCGGATGAGGGAGCCAAACCGGACCAGACAGAGCCGGACGGAATAAAAGAAAAAAGAGACGCGCCGGACAGAGCCAGGACGGACAGAATAAAACCGAATGAACCCAAACCCGATGAAATATCAGGGACGCTCCGGCTCCTTTTTCTAAAAAATAAATTTTTCATTCATTCTTCCCCTTACGTTTCCTTGAAAAATCGTGGCGTCGGCCTCCAAATCAAAGGAGATGGCGTCCGCCTCCATGAAAAAATCGCCCTTGACAATTTTTGACCGGGCCATGGATCGGATCAGTTTTTTTTTGTTATTATAAGAAATTTTCTCTGTTTTAAGGGTGTATTCTCCCATGGTCACTGTCACGGCCCCGGTGGCGAGGATGTTGTTTGAGGCCGTGTTAAGGGTTCCCTCTTTTGCAAAAAGCGTGATGTCCGACCTGTTTTTCCGAAAAAAAACAACCGACGGACGATCAAAGACCACGCGGTTTTCCTCTTTAAAATATCTGGCGGACTCCGCGTCAAGACTCCATTCCTTCACCCCGTCCCGCGCCGCTGTCTGACGAATCCGATTCAATGAGACACTGGCTTTGACCGGGGGGGAGGCGACCGTCGCCCCTTCTCTTTTTTCGTCTGGAAGCCGTCGGTAACCGACAAAAACTCCGATAATGACCATCACGATGATCAGGCCCATTGAGGCCATGACGGTTTTCAATTTCACCGGAGAGGGTCTGGATGAAAAAAGACGATTTAAAATGGCCATTTCATTTCTTTCTTAGGGTTCGCTCAACAATAAATTACCAATTTTGGGGGTTAAGTCACCTGTCTGACCCATTCGATATGCGTGGGCATAAAAACGTAAGGCATATATAGGATCCGCCGAGTTTTTATCACCCATCCATGCATGACCATCCATGCATGGATGATTAAGTCAGACAGGATGAATTGGCGCACAAAATGTAACGTTATTTTTGAGGAAGCCCTTGGCGCGTCTGCTCGGGGCGTCTTCCGCTCATTTTTTTTCTTTGCGGCTCAATGTGAAATTTTCGACTATTTTTTCCCACAAGCCTTTGGCCTTTAATATGGCTTCACACACTTCCCGAACAGCGCCGCGGCCCCCCTTTGCCAATGTGACCATGTCCGCGTTGTCCCTGACGATTTCATGGGCGTTGGAAACGGCGACGGAAAGCCCGACTTCATTCATAATCGGCATATCCGGGAGATCATCCCCCACAAAAGCCATCTGTCGAAACAAGACTCCGGTTCTTTTTTTGATGTCGTCCAACAACGCGGCCTTGTCTTTCACGCCGTCAAAAATCAGTGTGACGCCCAGGTTTTCGCACCGGTGAACCAGAGATTTTGAGCGTCTCCCCGTGACAATGCCCACCCCCACGCCCGCGTCCATCAACAGCCTCAATCCGAGGCCGTCCTTGACGTCAAACCGTTTTATTTCAACCTTTTCGTCGGTGTAAACAATGTCGCCTTCGGTGAGAACCCCGTCCACATCCAGAAGCAACAGCCGTATTTCAGACAATTTTTCGTCTATTTTACGGATCATTTGGACGCCTTTTTCAAAGAGACGATTTCATGGATTCCTTTCAATTCCAAAAAAAACTCATGCAACGTCTGATCCATTTTCAACGAGTTGGGACCATCGCACAACGCCTTGTCAGGATCGGGATGAACCTCAACAAAAACGCCATCGACTCCCGCGGCCACAGCGGCCCGGGCCAAAACCGGGGCGAATTCGCGCTGTCCCCCGGACGATGAGCCTTGCCCCCCGGGAAGCTGCACGCTGTGGGTGGCGTCAAATATGACGGGATATCCTGAGTCTCTCATGATTTTTACTCCCCTGAAATCCACCGCCAGATTGTTGTATCCGAACATGGCGCCCCGCTCGGTGATGGCAATCTGTTTATTGCCTGTGGAGGCGACCTTTTCCGCCACATTACTCATATCCCACGGGGCCAGGAACTGAGCTTTTTTGATATTGACCGGCTTTCCCGTTCGCCCCACTTCCAAGACAAAATCGGTCTGCCGACACAAAAAAGCCGGTATTTGAATCATATCAAGAACCTCCGCCGCCGGGGCCGCTTCGCTGATATGGTGGACATCTGAAAGAATGTTAATGTTTAGCGTCGATTTTACTTTTTCAAGAATATCAAGCCCCCGGCCAAGGCCCGGTCCCCTGTAAGAATGGATGGATGTCCGGTTGGCCTTGTCATAGGACGCTTTGAAAATAAATGGAAGTCCCAGTCTGCCTGTCATGTCTTTAAGAAATGACGCGATGGAAAGGGTGGTTTGAAAATCTTCGATCACACACGGCCCGGCGATAATAACAAGGGGATGCCCGTCTCCCATGGCAAAACCGTCTGTTTTTAGCATTGGTGTCATAAAACAAAATCCTTGATATTTTTTTTACGAGTTGGATTGGGGTTCGCTTGGAAAAAAAATTGATTTTTAAGCGAGTCCGTCCATTTCTGTTTGATCCAAAAAATGGGCGCTCACGTTTTTAAACCACACCGGTTTAAAAAATAAAGACCCGATTCGTGTTTTTCAACAAAAAACAAGGGGCGAAAAATCATTTTGCCCCGCTCATCCGTTCCATATGTGTATAGCTCAACGAACCAAAAGTCAAGAAACGAAACGCCTTAAAAACGACCCGTCCCCGTTATTTCTTCACAGGCTCCCCCGGCTTTTGCCATGACATGGGCGAACCCTGTAAAATTTAAAACAGCGGCTCCCCTTTCGTAAATCCCGGTTTCGTAAATCCCGGCCTGCGGGCGGAATAAAAAGCAAATGTTTTTTTTGGGAATTCATCAAGTTTGTCTTGATTAGACCTCCTTTTATTGTTATGGATATGGACTATTATATATGCATGAACAACATAAAAATTCCAATGAAAGGCATGTGCGCTGATTTGAAAACCCGAAGAAAAAAAGTAAGATCCAGAGCGGCGGCGATACTCGTTTTTTTGTCTCTTCTGTCCGGGGCGTGGCTTTTTCAGACACGGCTGGAAGGGGGAAATCCGTCGCTGGTAATGGAGCCTCCCATCGACGCCATCGGAATGTCGCGGAATGTGTCTATTCGGGTCGAGGACGCAAAAAGCGGATTGCGCGACCTGTCGATCAGTCTTTTAAAAAATGGAAAAAAAGTCGATTTAATTGAAAAAGAATTTCCCTTCTCCGGAATCATCAAAGGCGGAAAGATCAAAAACGAATCGTTTAACATCCTCATTGAGCCGGAAAAATTGGGCCTATCGGACGGGAAGGCGACGTTGATCGCCACAGTGGCCGACTATTCCTGGCGCGGCTTTTTCCGGGGAAATAAAACGGTCATCGAAAAAGATGTCGTCATAGACACCAAACCGCCAAAAATCAATGTCATATCCAAACATCACGCCGTGGTCCAGGGAGGATCGGGCCTTGTCATATACAAGGTTTCAGAGCCGTGCCTTCGAAGCGGCGTTCGGGCCGGAGATCAATTTTACCCTGGCCACGCCGGTTATTTCAAAGATAAAACCATTTATTTGGCCTTCATGGCCCTGAAATACAATCAGGGTCCGGGAACCGCTATTTTTGCCGAAGCGCTGGATATCGCGGGCAACTACGCCAAGGCCGCGTTTCCGTATTATATCCGAAAAAAAGAGTTTAAACAGGATGTCATAAGAGTATCCGACCGGTTCCTGAATCTGAAAATGCCTGAATTCGCCCCGGAAATCCCCCAGGGTTTAAAAGCCTCTCCCATAAACAATTTTCTATTTATAAACCGAACCTTAAGAGAGGCCAATTCCTCGGAGATCAAACGCTTTGCTGAAAAGACCGACCCGTCGATTCACTGGTCCAAAAAATTTTTAAGGCTCCCCAAATCCATGCGAAGGGCGGGATTTGCGGATTATCGGGTTTACAAATACAAAGGAAAGACCATGGATTATCAGATCCATTTTGGAATGGATCTGGCCTCCGTTGCCAAGGCGGACGTTCCGGCCTCAAACAGCGGACGGGTCGCCGGGACCGGAGTCTTTGGCATCTATGGAAAAACCATCGTCATTGATCATGGGTGCGGCCTTTTCAGTCTGTACTCCCATTTGAGCCAGATATACGCGCAGCCAGGGCAAATGGTGAAAAGAGGCGAGACCATCGGACTTACGGGGAAAACCGGACTGGCCGCCGGGGATCACCTCCATTTCGGGATGTTTATCAATAACACATTTGTCAACCCTCTTGAATGGTGGGACCCGGTCTGGATAGAAAAGAATATTTCAAGAAAAATTAAACAGGCCCGGCGTTCAATGAAAAAACAGACCGGCGAGGAACCAAGACCATGAAAACATACGCCATCAATAAAACCTACTCTGAAATAAACAAAAAAATCCGTTCAGGCGACGCCGTGGTGGTCACGGCTGAAGAGATCATAGACATTGTCAGGGAACAAGGGCCGGTGGAGGCCGCCAGGCACGTCGATGTTGTGACCACAGGCACCTTCGCCCCCATGTGTTCATCGGGCGCCTTTATAAATTTCGGGCATTCCAAACCCGGAATCAAAGCCTCCTCGGTGACATTGAACAATGTTCCGGCCTATGCGGGAGTGGCGGCGGTGGACTGCTATATCGGGGCCACCGAACCCTGCGCCGACGATCCGTTAAACAAGGTTTACCCCGGAGAATTCAATTATGGGGGGGGGCATGTCATACAGGATCTGACCGCCGGGAAAACGGTTTTTTTAAAGGCCCAGGCCTACGGCACGGATTGTTATCCGAACAAAGCCGTCGAAAAAGAGATCACTCTGGATTCCCTTCCTTCCGCCACCCTGTGCAACCCCAGAAACGGGTACCAAAACTACAACTGCGCGGTAAACATGACCCGAAAGACGGTTTACACCTATATGGGGGCGCTGAAGCCGAAGGCTGGAAACGCGAACTACTGTTCCGCCGGCCAGCTAAGCCCTATGTTTAACGACCCGTTTTACAAAACCATCGGCCTTGGAACCCGCATCTTTCTGGGAGGGGGAGAAGGGTATGTCACCTGGCAGGGAACCCAGCACAAACCGTCAGTGGAACGGACTGAAAAGGGGATTCCAACCCATCCGGGCGGAACCCTTTTTGTCATGGGGGACCTCAAGGACATGAGTCCGGAATGGCTGGTCGGCGCAAGCATTCAGGGTTACGGGTGTTCCCTGATGGTCGGCCTTGGGATTCCCATCCCCATTTTAAATGAAGAAATCGCCATGCATACCGGAATTTCAGACGAGGAAATATTCACCCACGTGGTCGATTACGGCCAGGATTATCCCGCCGGACTCTCGACCCATCTGGGGCGGGTGAGTTATGCCGAGCTGAAAAGCGGCGCGATCACCCTTGACAATCAACAGGTTCCCACCGTGCCTCTTTCCAGCGTCGTGGGCGCCCGCCGGATCACCCATATCCTTAAAGAATGGATCAAGTCTGGAAATTTTCTGCTGGGGGAACCGCAGTTCACGTTGCCGAGTCAATAAAAATGAGACACTCGTAAAAAAAACCGGCTGTTTTAGGACTCGGCCGGCCGGGGCGGCGCCGGATCCATTGACAGACGTTTTTCTTGGGCGGGGCCGGTTTATACCGCCCAGGTTGGATTTGGCCGCTCAACCCGACCGGCAATCGCCAGTCATCACATTGTTTAAAATGCCATCGTTTCTCTATCCAAAAGAAACATGCGCCATGCAAATGGGGCGCGGCTTAAAAAGGAGAAAAAAGGATTATGGGAGAAAAAAGGATGACGACGGATAAAAAATCCATTGATCAAAACCCCGACAAAAACAAGGCAGTGAGCACGGCCATATCCCAGATCGAAAGACAATTTGGGAAAGGCGCTATTATGAAACTGGGGGCCCGCGCGGTTCAAAAAGTTCCGGTGATCCCCACCACCTCTCTGGCGCTGGACAAAGCCCTGGGAATAGGCGGACTCCCCAGGGGACGGGTGATCGAAATATTCGGCCCTGAATCGTCCGGAAAAACCACACTGGCCCTGCATGCCATCGCCCAAGCCCAGAAACTGGGCGGGATCGCCGCCTTTATAGACGCCGAGCATGCCCTGGATGTGACCTACGCGAAAAAGCTGGGGGTCAATTGCGATGAGCTTCTGGTGGCCCAGCCCGACAACGGGGAACAGGCTCTGGAAATCACAGATATGCTGCTTCGAAGCGGCGCCGTGGATATCATTGTCATCGATTCCGTGGCCGCGCTGGTGCCCAGGGCTGAGATTGAAGGGGAGATGGGAGACTCTCACATGGGGCTCCAGGCTCGCCTGATGTCTCAAGCTCTCAGAAAACTGACCGGCATTATTGGAAAAACTCAAACAACCATGATTTTTATCAACCAGACCCGCATGAAGATCGGCGTGGTTTTCGGAAATCCCGAGACCACCACAGGGGGAAACGCTTTGAAATTTTATGCGTCGGTCCGGCTGGACATACGACGAATCGGCGCCATCAAAGACGGTCAGGAGGTCGTGGGAAACCATTCCCGGGTGCGGGTGGTGAAAAATAAAATGGCGCCCCCCTTCACAGAGGCTGAATTTGACATCATGTATGGGGAGGGGATTTCAAAAACAGGGGACCTCCTGGACATGGCGGTGGCCACGGAGATCATTGAAAAAAGCGGTTCCTGGTATTCGTATGATGGAGAAAGAATCGGTCAGGGGCGGGAAAATATCAAAAAGTTTTTAAAGGAAAACCCGGATATCTTTGATTCCGCGTTTGATAAAGTTCGAAAAAAAATGGGGCTCTCAGAAGAAAAGGGAGAAGAAGAGATTGATGACAAGCAACGAGATAAGAAAAAAGTTTCTTGATTTTTTTAAAAAACATAACCACAGAATCGTAAGAAGCTCATCCCTTGTTCCAAGGAATGACCCCACGTTGCTTTTTACGAACGCGGGGATGGTTCAGTTCAAGCGAACCTTTCTCAACGAAGATAAAAGAGATTACGCCACCGCGGCCACGTCCCAGAAATGCGTCCGGGCCGGGGGCAAACATAACGATCTGGAAAACGTCGGTTACACGGCGAGACATCACACCTTTTTCGAAATGCTGGGCAACTTTTCATTCGGAGATTATTTCAAGGAAAAAGCCATTGAATTCGCATGGGATCTTTTGACCAACGGATACGGTCTGCCCGCTGAGAAACTGTGGGTTTCCGTATTTCGGGAAGATAATGAGGCCCAGGAGCTATGGCGCGCCCAGACCGGGATCCCCACAAGCAGAATCGTTCGCCTGGATGAGGCGGATAATTTCTGGTCCATGGGAGACACCGGCCCCTGCGGCCCCTGTTCAGAAATTTATATCGACCGGGGGCAACGGTTCGGGTGTCAAAACCCTGGGTGCGCCCCTGGGTGCGACTGCGACCGATACCTGGAACTGTGGAACCTGGTCTTCATGCAATTTAACCGGGACGCGTCGGGAAAAATGACGCCCCTTCCCAAGCCGAGCATAGACACCGGCCTGGGGCTGGAGCGCCTGGCCTCCATTTTACAGAATGTCGACACAAACTTCGAAATTGATCTGTTTTCTCCCATCATTGAAAAAACCGAAGAGATTTCTCACACCCGATCCACAGATTCGAAAAAAGCCCAGGTGGCCATGAAAGTCATCGCGGATCACAGCCGGGCCGCCTCATTTCTCATCGGCGACGGCGTGTTGCCTTCCAACGAAGGACGCGGCTATGTGTTGCGCCGCATCATGAGGCGGGCCATTCGTTACGGAAGAGACATCGGTCTTGAAAAACCGTTTCTCCATGAGACGGCGTCGGTGGTTTTCGATACGATGGCCGACTCATACCCGGAACTAAAGGAATCGCGTTCATTTATCACCAAAGTCATACAAAATGAAGAAAAACGGTTCAATGAAACTCTGGATCATGGATTGGGCCTGCTCAATGAGGCTCTGGAATCCTTGGCATCAAGAAACGAAACCCTGTTGCCAGGGGAGGTTCTCTTCAAGCTGTACGACACCTACGGGTTTCCGGCGGACATCGTCAGGGACGTGGTCAGAGAGAAAAAAATCGACATTGATTTTAAGGGTTTTGAAGCCGCCATGTCGGTTCAACGGGAAAAATCGAGATCAAAAACCGTTTTCCCCAAAGCGGCGCAGGCGTACAATGAACTCTCCTCCATGGGCGTCAAATCGGAGTTTAAAGGGTATGACGCTCTGTCATGGGATTCAGAAATCATCGCCGTTGTCAAAGACGAAAAAAAGCCGGGGCGCGTCGAGGTGGTGGCCAAAGCGACCCCATTTTACGCCGAATCCGGGGGACAACAGGGAGACGTTGGCGTCATCACCGGGAAAACGTTTGAAATTGAGGTGACGAAAACATGGAAAGACCCCTCTGACATCATCATTCACCAGGGAAAAATCATCTCTGGAGACGTCAAAAAGGGAGACGCCGCGACATTGACGGCGGATGCCGAAAAACGAGGAAAAACAGCCCGAAATCACACCGCGACCCACCTGCTCCACTCTGCGTTGCGGGCCGTTTTAGGGAATCATGTCAAGCAAGCCGGCTCTCTGGTGGGGCCCCATCGGCTCAGGTTCGATTTCTCGCATTTTTCAAAAGTGTCCGAAGAAGAACTCGCCGCCATTGAGAGACTGACCAATGAAAAAATCATGGAAAACATTCCCGTGAAAACCGATGAAATGGATGCGGAAAAAGCATTTGGATCAGGAGCCACAGCTCTTTTCGAAGAAAAATACGGGGAGAGGGTCCGGGTCGTTTCCATGGGCGATTTCACCAAAGAGTTGTGCGGGGGAACCCACGCTGATTTTACCGGCGACATCGGCCTGTTGAAAATCATCGGCGAGTCGAGCGTCGCCTCAGGGGTTCGTCGAATTGAGGCCCTCACGGGCCAGGCGGCCCTGGAGCGCTCTGACGCCAACGATAAAATAGTAAAAGAGATCGGGGACATCCTGAAGGTTGGCCCCGATTTGATCGTGGACCGGGTTGAAAAAAATACAAAACAACTGAAAAAACTCGCGCGGGAAAACGAAACCCTTAAAGCCGCGGCCGCTTCAGGCGGACCCGCCGGGGGAACGGGCGCCATCAAAGATGACATCCGGTCAGTGAACGGCATCAGCGCCCTTGTGAAAAAAGTCCCCATTGACAACGCCGCCACGTTGCGGGACTTAGCCGACACATTCCGGGATAAAATCGGGTCCGGGATTGTTGTTTTGGGAAGTGTCGCAGACTCCAGAGCGCTTCTCATTGTGGCGGTGACCAAAGATCTTTCCAGTCGTTTCCACGCTGGAAAAATCATAAAAGAGATGGCCGCCATTGTGGACGGCCGGGGGGGCGGGCGGCCGGATATGGCCCAGGCCGGAGGAAGCAACCCCGCAAAACTGGATGACGCGCTTCAAGCGGCTTATGAAATTATTAAAAAAAGATAAGGCTCATCTCCTGAGGGCGTCGTAAAAAATGGCGTCGTAAAAGAAATGCGTCGTGTGGTTTTTCGCTCGTTTACGCATACACCATGTTATGTATGGCCCCGCTCCCGAAAAACCACTACGCCTTGGTTATCGATTTTTTTGACCCATTCGCTATGAATTGGGCCATCCGTGTTTTTTACGAGTTTACCATCTCCTGTTTTTTTTAAAAAAAAATGTTGCTTTTTTTTTAATTTTACTTCATATTTCAAAGTGGTACAAAAATGGTATCAGAGTAAACTAAAAAGTAAATTAAAAATAACTTATCAATTTATTACTCATAAGGGAGGATATTTGTCATGAGAAAAAAGATTATCAGTATTGCGTTTATAGTGGCGGCCTTGGCTCTGGTCTGCCAGCCGGTCTTTGCCGCGGGAATGAGAGGAAAATTTGGCATCGGCGCCCGATTTGCCTTTGTGGATTCCATTAATTTCGAATCTTCATCAAAAACCGTCAACTCCAACATTGAGCCGAACACCTTTCTCCAGTACACCCTGACCGGAACCTATTACATACTGGATTATCTCGCGGTTGAGCTGGACGCGGGCTACGGAGAGACCAAACTGGTCACGGCCAACACCAACACCACCAATCTTGGCACAGAATACGGCTGGCTGAAACAGTTTCCGATTCTCTTAAGCCTCCGTTACATCATTCCCACCGGAACCAACTGGTCCCCCTATGTCGGCATCGGGGGAGGGTATCATATCAACGATTTCAGCATGGATGAATCCTATACCGCCGCCCACGCCACCACTCCTGATGTGAATGTGGACAACAGCTTTTCTTACCATGTAAACGCTGGAGTCGAATGTTTTGTGACTCAAAACACCTCGGTCAATCTGGATTTTAAATACACCTGGAACCGGGTTGATTTCGACAACGCCTCGGGAACCGTTCGCAATGAAGAGGTGGACCTGAATGGACTTTCCATCGGAGCCGGACTGAAATACTTCTTCTAAGCCAGACTTTGAAAGACCATGGGTTCGCTGAAAAGCGAGTCGCCCATATATAAAAAAATAAAAAAAGCCCGCTTCTGTAAAGATCGCGGGCTTTTTTTATTTCACGAAATATTTTATTTTTAACGTCATCGCGCCCGCCAGCCGTTTCTTAGGGTTCGCTCAACAATAAATTTACAATTTTGAGGGTTAAGTCGCTAAGTCTGACCCATTCGATATGTGTGGGCATAAAAATTTGAGGCATATATCGGAGCCGCCGAGGTTTTATAACCCCTCCATACATGATGAGTCTGGCAGGATGAATCCGCCCTCAAAATGGCACGTTATTTTTCAGCGAGCCATTATAAAACCCCTTAAGAGGATCCCCTGGCGAAAAGTTTTCCTGGAAACTGGCGGACGACTCCTTTCAATTCAAGCTGAAGCAATATGCAGGAGAGTCGGCCAGGCTCCATGGATATTTTCCTGACCAATTCATCAATGTGCGCCGGGTATGCGCCAAGAGACTCATACACCGCCGATTCTTCGGAAGAGAGCTCAGGAAGGAGATTGTCGCCGGGCTGTTTTTTTAAACCCGACGTTTCTTTTAAATCATAAGCGCCTTTCAAGCTTGGAGACCGGTCTCCATCCATCATCATGTTTGATGATATCTCTTCTATGATATCGCCGGCATGCTCAACGAGTTTGGCCCCCTGCTTGATCAGACTGTGAGAACCCGAGCTTTTAAACGAATGGATATTGCCAGGCACGGCGAACACTTCTCGATTCTGTTCAGCGGCGAGCCTGGCGGTGATCAGGGATCCGCTTTTTCGGGCGGCCTCGACCACCACGGTTCCCAGAGACATTCCGCTGATAATTCTGTTTCTCATGGGGAAATGGTGGGGCTCCGGTTTGGCGCGAAGATGAAATTCTGTGACGACGGCGCCATTTTCAGCGATTCTGTCAAAAAGCGCTCTGTTTTCATGGGGATAGATACGCTCAAAACCGCTTCCCATGACCGCCACCGTCTTCCCTTTTCCCATGATGGCGCCCAAATGAGCCGCCGTGTCTATGCCAGCGGCCATGCCGCTGACAATGACGATATGATGAGAAACCAGATCCCCGCAAAGACGATGGGTGATCTCGACCCCATAGTCCGTGGCGTTCCTGGAGCCGACCACCGCCACGTTATTCACCCAAGGCTCCAGTTTTCCATGCACGTACAGAAACGGCGGCGGGTCGGGAATCTGCAAAAGCAGGGGGGGGTAATCCACATCGGCCATGGTGACGATGGAAAACCCTTTTTTCAAGGCGCGCTCAATCTCTTCTGAAATTTTGTCGGAAAGTTTGTGGTTTAAAATGGCGTCAACACAACGGGCCCGCATCCCCGGAATCTGCCCCAACTCTGCGCCAGACGCCTGAAACACAAGATCAGGCGATTTAAATCGATCGAAAAGTCTCTTAAAAAGAAGATTGCCTATTCCTGGAATATGCTTAAGCGCAAACCAGTTTAAAAGTGGGTCCATATCCATATTTTATTTATCCGCTGGATTTTTCCCACGCCATAAGCAACGGGCTGGCCACATACACAGAGGAATACGTTCCCACCCCCACGCCGACAATCATGGCAAACGCAAAATCATGAATAATTCCGCCGCCAAAAATAAAAAGGGAGAGCAGAACCACCAGGGTGGTGCCAGATGTCAGAATCGTCCGACTGAGCGTTTCGTTGATGCTCCGATTAATCAAAAAATCCAGCGGTTTTCGGGCCAGTTTTCGCTGGTTTTCACGAATCCGGTCAAAGACGATGATGGTGTCGTTTAACGAATATCCGATGATGGTCAGAAGAGCCGCCACGATGGGCAGGGTGAACTCCTTGTCAAAGATGGAAAAAATGCCGACGGTGATCATCACATCATGAACCAGCGCCACGGCCGCTCCCATGGCGTATTTCAATTTCAGAAACCAGAAAAACACCAGGGTCACCACCACGGCCACTCCAATCAGAAACGGGATTCCCACATTGAAAAGGGAAAGAAAATAGACCGCCCCCATGAGCGAGCCAGCCAAAACACCGCTGACCAGCCACTTCATTTCAAACCGCCCGGATATATAGATGGCGATGAAAAGAAGCGCGAAAAACAGGGCGAGCAGAGCGCTTTTTCTCAAATCGCTCCCCACCTGGGGGCCCACCATCTCGACCCGTCGAATTTCAGGTTCCAGGCCGGTGAATGTTTTAAGAGGGCCTTTGACCTTTTCGGCGATTCCCGATGTTCCCGTGAAAATATTTTTGGTTCGGATCAGGTATTCGCTCCCTTTTTCATCGCCAAAGGTTTGAACCGATGGCTTTTCAAGACCGGTTTCCACCAAGGCGTCCTTTATCTTTCCGATATCCACCGGGGATTCAAATTTAACCTGAATCAACGCTCCGCCGACAAAATCGACTCCGTACCTGGGGCCTTTATGAATCAAAAGGGAGACCACGCTGATCACGATCATCACGGCGGAGAACACCGCCGCGATCTTCCGTTTGCCAATAAAATCTATGTTTATATCTTGTTTTATCAATTGCATATGTTTATTTCCGTAAAATCGGCGGCGCGGACGAAACAAAGGTCGGCCCGCGCGGACAGATTTTCTTTCTCTAGATGCTGATCCGTTTGACGCGTCGATTAATCAGCAAAAACTCAAAAATAAGTTTCGTGAGCACAAGGGCGGTGAAAAGACTCGCCAAAACTCCCAGGCTCAACGTCACCGCAAACCCTTTGATGGGACCTGATCCAAACTGAAAAAGAACAGCCGCGGCGATCAGCGTGGTGATATTGGCGTCAAGAATGGTCAACGTCGCCCGCTCATATCCCGCCTCAAAGGCTGCAATGGGGGTTTTCCCGAGGTTCAGCTCTTCCCTGATCCGCTCAAATATAAGCACATTCGCGTCCACGGCCATTCCAATGGTCAATATGATTCCCGCGATGCCCGGCAGGGTCAACGTCGCCTGGAGCGCGGCAAGCCCCCCGGCGATGAGAACGATGTTCATCACCAGCGCGATATCGGCGATGAGCCCGGACACTTTGTAATAGAGCAACATGAAAAGAATCACCAGCAACCCGCCCACGCACATGGACATAATCCCCGTCCTGATGGAATCGGTTCCAAGGGAAGGCCCCACGGTTCTTTCTTCGATGATCGTCACCGGAGCGGGCAATGCCCCGGCCCGGAGCACAATGGCCAGATCCCGGGCCTCTTCAATGGTGAAACTTCCGGTGATGCTGGCCGATCCGCCTGGAATTCTGTCTCGAATGACCGGCGCGGAATAGACCCGGTTGTCCAAAACAATGGCCAGTCGTTTATTGACATTCTCTCCGGTGACCTTTTCAAAAATGCGGGCGCCCTTTTTATCAAACTGGATCGCGACATATGGCTCGTTAAACTGGGAGTCGATCCTCACCCGGGCGTCGGTGAGATACGTTCCGGTGATGGCCGCCCGTTTTTTCACAAGCATGGGTTGTTGGCTTGAGCTTGTCCCGGCGACCTGATACAAAATTTCAGACCCCCTGGGAGCTCCCCCTTTCAAAGCCATGGCCGGATCCCGGCTCCCATCGAGAAGCTTGAACTCAAGCAAGGCTGTTTTCCCGATGATCTCCTTGGCGCGCTGGGTGTCTTTGACCCCCGGAAGCTGGATGAGTATCCGTTTTTTTCCCTGGATGCGAATATCGGGTTCACTCACCCCAAATTGGTCAATTCGATTCCGTATGGTCTCAAGAGCCTGCTCCACCGCCAGCTTTTTAATCTGCCCGGATTCATCGTCGGACATTTTTATGGAAAAAGAGACGGCGCCATCCATTCTTTTTTCGTTTGATTTTATAAGAGAGAAAAACTCTTTTTCAAAAACCTCATTGAATTTATCCGTTGTGTCACCGGCGGGCATGGTCACGGATATGGAAAAAGGACTGGGCGTTTTTATCCGCACATTCCTTATTTTTTCTTTTCTCAAGGCATCCTTTATGGAGTCGGCGGTCGCCGATATTCTATTCTCCAAGGCTTTTTCAGCGTCGACTTCCAAAACAAGATGCATGCCTCCCTGGAGATCCAGCCCCAGGTTGATGGTCTTATGAGGCCACATTCCAGATTTGATGGTCGGCAGAACATAAACAATCGCCACTAAAATCAAGGCGGCCGCCGCCGCATGCTTCCATGAAAACTGCTTCAATTTAATCGTTTCCTTTCACTAAAGGGTTTGCTTAAAAAGCGATTGCTTTTTGGCCAACCCTGAGGGTTCCATACAAAAATAACGTTTATTTGGGAGTCGATTCATCCCGCCCGCCCCTGCCATATGGACGGGGCATGAAAACCCGACGCGTCCAGATATGCCCGCATCTTCATGCCGCGTCTGTTCAATGGGCCAGACGTTGCGACTCAACCCCCAAAATGGCGAACCAATTTTTACAGGGAACCCCGTATCATTCTTTCGGGCTGTTCAGATGATATTTAAGGGCTCGCTGAACTATTTTTTTTTCGCCGGAGCCGGAGCCACTGGCTGATCCAGGCCGGAGATGTTCGCTCTGGCTATTTTAACCCGAACCCGGTCCGCGATCTCCACCGTGCAAACCGATTCATCCAAGCCGGTGATGGTCCCGTGCAGTCCGCCTGATGTTAACACTTTATCCCCTTTTTTAAGGTTGTTGATCATTTCCCGATGCAATTTTGTCTTTTTCTGCTGAGGACGAATCAACAAAAAATAAAAAACCACAAACATTAAAATAAAAGGAATAAACGCCGCCAATCCGCCAGATCCTCCCTGCGCTGCGGCTCCGCTCTGACCCAGTGCGTAAGCTATATTAACCAAAACAAACCTCCTTACTTATAAATATTAAATACCGTTTCATTGGAAAAAACAAACAGACCCGCCGATTATTTTTTCGTCTGCTCTTTTCATCTACTTTTTTCGTCTGCTCTCTTCGTCTGCTCGTTGAGGGGGGGGACGCTGAAAAATTCATCGCCCATTTTTTTTTGGGGGGGGATAAATCGCCTGCCTGGCCCATTCGATATGCGTGGGCCTAAAATTTAAGGCCCATCGGGACGCGCCTGTTTTCCATGGCCCATCCATATGTGATGCCATGGAGTCGGACAGGCGTGACGGGCTTTAAAAAAGGGCCCGCTATTTTCCAGCGAACCCTTTGACATTCCATTCCAATTCAGCCGCGCCAGCCACGCCGACGACGACCAGTTTTATAATCTTTGCGCCGTCACCCATAAGGCGCCCCCCGCTTTTTGAAGATGTGACGGGAAAACGGACGATGTAAACCGATTGCCACGGAGTGATGTGCGGGAAAAAATGGATGAAAGACGCGTCTTTTTTATCTATTTTCCTGATCTCCAGAGGACTTTCCGGAGGATTTTCATCCAGAACAAGATATATCTTCCATATCGATTTTTTCTTGTCGAAATCGTTCTCTTTTTCTTCCGGGACATACGCGGCCAGAATAAATTCGTTGTGTTCCAGACCCGCCTGGCGCTGATCCCGCGCCAATTTTGTTTTCTCCGCCTCGGAAAATCGATAGACCCGCGCCGTCTCATCTTTGAAAGCGGATCTAAATTCGCTGGATTTGAATGTTCCAGAGAGAATCAGCTCAAGATCAAACCCTTGATATATTCGCCCGGTCCGGGTCCATTTGTTCAAAACGCGCTGATAATGGCTTCGATCGGCGAGCAGGCCTCTTTGAAATCTCCCCCCTGGCTCATGGGACGCCCTTAAACCGGCGCAACCCTGAAAAAAAAGAAGGCCGATGGCCAAAAAGAGCCCCCCAATCATGGCCCGAGATCTATTCATTGGCGCCCGCGTTCTTTTCTTTTTTATGATCATTGAACACCCGGTCAAAAATAAAATCAATCTGATGCAAATGGGAATTGGGATCAAACAGATCTTCAATCTTTTCCGGCCCCAGAATATTGCGGATGACCGGATCATTCAGAAGCAACGTTTTAAAATCAATATCTTCCTTCCAGACCCTCATGGCCTGAGTCTGAACCATTTTGTAGGCGTCTTCGCGAGACTCCCCGGCATCCACGATGCTCAACATCGCCTGCTGGGAGAATATCAACCCCTTGAGCCGATTCAAATTCTCTTTCATCCTCTCAGGATAAACCGTCAGATTTTTCATAATGCCGTTCATCCTGTTCAGCATGTAATCCATCAATATGGAGCTGTCAGGGGCGATGATTCGTTCCACCGAGGAATGGCTGATATCCCGTTCATGCCAGAGGGGAATATTCTCCAGAGAAGCCAGCGCGTTGGCGCGTATGATCCGGGCAAGCCCTGAAAGATTTTCCGAACCAATGGGATTTCGTTTGTGGGGCATGGCTGAAGAGCCTTTCTGCCCCTTTGAAAAACTCTCTTCCGCCTCAAGAACCTCTGTGCGCTGAAGGTGACGAATCTCAACGGCCATCTTCTCTATGGTGGAGGCCAAAATAGCAAGGGAAGTGAAATATTCCGCGTGCCGGTCTCTTTGAATCACCTGGGTTGAGGCCGGGGCCGGAGAAAGGCCCAGTTTTTCACACACATACTCCTCAATCCGTGGAGAGACGCTGGCAAAGGTGCCCACCGCGCCTGAAATCTGGCCCACGCTGATGCTCTCAATGGCTTGCCTGAGTCGCTTTTGGTTTCTGCGCATCTCATCATGCCACACGGCCAGCTTTAATCCAAAGGTGATGGGCTCGGCGTGGATGCCATGGGATCGCCCCACCATGACGGTGTTTTTGTGCAAAAACGCTTTCTCTTTAAGGGTTTCCATCAGATCATGGCAACCGTCTAAAATAATTTTGCCCGCCTGCCCCATCAGATATGCCAGACTGGTGTCGAGAACATCCGAAGATGTGAGCCCCATGTGAATATACCGGGCGTCAGGGCCGGTTTCTTCCGAGACATTGGTGAGAAACGCAATAACGTCATGTTTGGTTTCAGCTTCAATCTCTTCGATTCGTTTCACAGAAAAATCGGCCTTCCGGCGGATGTTTTCAAGCGCGTCCACAGGGATTTGCCCCATTTCAGACATGGCTTCGCACGCCAGTATTTCAATTTTCAACCATGTTCTGTATTTTGTCTCATCCGTCCAGAGAGACTTCATCGGCTCCCTTGAATATCTGTCTATCATTTCCCGCGACCTCTGCTAAGTTTTTTGTCCCGCTTTGCCTGTTCTCATCCAGAGAGCATCCCCGTCAAAATAAAGTTTGCCGCCGCTTTTTTCGCTTTTTTCAGAATGGATCAAGCCGCCGTCAATCCGTCCGCCATCCATTGAATCCAAAATCGAAGAGACCCTCCCCAGCCTGTATATGACTATTTTACTGTTTGGCTCCAACAGGTTGACATCGGACGTAAATCTTTTTTTCTTTATATCGTATATGTAAGCGTTATGCTCTGAAAACGCTAAAATTTTTCCGACCATGAACCCGGCGCCCCGACGGTTGGACTCGCTCGACATGCTGGTGAGCGACATCCCCTTGAAATCCACAAGCTCTTTTAAAAACTCAAAATGAATGTCCGGCAAACGCTCCTGGAATTTTAAAATGTGTATTCCAAAAACATCTGATTTTTCCGAGGCCATCTCCCCTGTTTTCAGATCCGTTTCCACGATATCGCCGATTTCAAGTCTGATCTTTTCGGACATATCATCCATCTCTATTCCCCGGCCGCCCACTTTGATGGTCTCGCCAGCAACGGCGATGATGTCCAAAACCGTGCCCAACCTATATTCGGCTTTTCTTTTTTTCCTGTTTTTTTCTTCAAGCCGCCGACTCTGACCCCGGCCCAGCCTGTGGCCATCCACCATAACCTGGGGGGATTTTATGGCCATTTCAGAAACCGTCGGGGTCTTCGTCGCGATTTTTTTCCCCGTTTCACCGTTGTTGCTCCGGCAAAAATAAATGGCCGCAACCACCCCGACGACGATGGACAAAGGGACTCCGAGTAACGCCCATGCCCGCATTTTCATACCGCCCGCCTCGACATCTCTCATTTCCTTGTTATAAAAAACGGGGGTCAGCCACCCAGAATCTGGCTTTCTTCAGGAAGCAACAACGCGTCCCTTTCGATGGTGATGCATAAACTGTGTTTGCATTCCAGATTATGGATATCCTTTCTTTTCTTGTTCAAAAGATAATCCGCCACTTTGTCGGGAACGACCAATTTCATATCAGACGCGTTGTCTTTTAAGGCCTTGATCTGGAGTTTTCGGATCAGGCTCAGACAAAGGGTCTGGATGGATGGCGTCATTCCTTTTCCCCGGCAATAGGGGCATGGCTCAAAGCTGCCAAACTCAATGGACGGCCGAATCCTCTGTCTGGACATTTCTATGACGCCGAATCCCGATATTTTTCCCACCTTGATTTTGGCCTTGTCATTTTTGCTGAACGTTTTCAGCGCCTGTTCCAGCTTGGTCTTATGTTTCCTCTCCTTCATATCAATGAAGTCGATGGCGATAATCCCCCCGAGATCCCGGAGACACAACTGCCGGGCGATCTCTTCAGCGGCTTCAAGATTGGTCACCAGGGCGGTCTTCTCCACTGTTTTTTCCCCGGTGGCTTTTCCAGAATTGACATCAATGGAGACCATGGCCTCGGTCTGCTCAATGACAATGGACCCCCCGGAGTTAAGCTTGACCCGGCTTTCATAAATAGAGGCGATCTGCTCCTCAAGCTGAAACTTTGTAAATATCGGTTTTTCCTCTTTGTGGAGCTTTACAATATTGGTGTGCTTGGGAGAAATGATGCTCACAAATTTTTTGGCTTCCCGATACGCCGACATATCATCAATCAAAATTTCAGACACATCGGAGGTGAAATAATCCCGTATGGACCGTAAAATAAGATTGCGCTCTTTGTAAAGAAGGGCGGGCGCGATCTCTTCCATCACGCTCTTTTTAATATTTTTCCAGACCCGCATCAGATCCTTGAAATCTTTTTCAATGACGACCTTTGTCGATTTGGTGCTGGCCGTCCGTATGATCACCCCAAAATCCTCGGGAATCTTCAATTTGCCGATGATTTCCTTCAACCTGCCCCGCTCACCCTCATCTTCGATCTTTCGGGATATCCCCTTGTTCCTGCTTCCGGGCATGAGAACCATATGCCTTCCGGCCAGGGATATAAAGGTGGTCAACATGGCCCCCTTTTTCTGAATGGGATCTTTTGTCACCTGAACGAGAATTTCCTGGCCCGGCTTGACCAGTTGTTTGATGGAATGGCCCCCTTCGGAATCATTCTGAAAATAATCGGGATGAATTTCATGTTTTTGTAAAAACCCATTCCGCTCCGCCCCGTAATTGACGAATACGGCCTGTAGCCCCTGCTCCACTCTGGCGATGACCGCTTTATAGATATTCCCCTTCATAATCTCACGGGAAGCGGTTTCAATGTGAAACTCCTCCAACCTGCTTTTTTGCACTTTCGCGATCCGACATACTTCAGGCGCGATGGCGTTGATCAATATTTTAGTTGTCATTTTTTCTTCCGGTATATTTTTTTGCGCCTTTGGGTTCGCTGAAAAATCCTTCGTCCATTTTGGGAGTTAAGTCGCCGCGTCTGACCGGGCATGAAAACGCAAGGCATATGGAATGCGCCGGGTTTTACCAGCCTGTCTATGAATAAGCCCGTCTATAAATGAGCCCGTCCATAAATGCTGGGTCAAACAGAACGAATTGACTTTAAAAAATGGCGCGTTATTTTCAGGCGAGTCCTTTGTGTTTCGCCAAGCTCTGAGGGTCGATGACGACCGCAGCCTTCATTTAAATTAAAATAAAGACGCCCCGACGAAATCGTCGCGCTTTTTTATCAAATTCCAAAAGACTAAATATGCAATTATTCGCCACAAGTCAAATAAATTCTTTTTAATCCATCTTTAATCCCTTGCTTTTTTAAAAAAAATGCAGCCCCCATAAATAAAACTTAGCGTCGAAAAACCGCGCGCCCGTTCTCTCCCATCGGCTCAGGGGACAAAAAAACAACGGGGTTTTGCGGTTTGCCGCTTTGCGAACGCGTCTGTGAAAGCCAGCCGTGAAAACAGAGAAAATGATGATCCCGCTTGCTATTTAAAAAATAGTGTGGCATAAAAAAAATCGCCCGCGCGCCTGCGGCCCATTAAAGAACCGGGAGGAAAAAACAGAATGGAAAAAAAATACGACCCGAAAGCCGTTGAATTAAAATGGCAAAAATTTTGGAATGATTCGGACATGTTCAGAGCCGAAGAAACATACGACAAAAAAAAATACTACCTCCTTGAAATGTTTCCCTACCCATCCGGCCGAATACACATGGGGCATGTGAGAAATTACTCCATTGGGGACGTCATCGCAAGATATAAACGAATGCGGGGATTCAACGTCCTCCATCCCATGGGATGGGACGCCTTTGGAATGCCGTCTGAAAACGCCGCCATCGCCAACAACACGCATCCGGCAAAATGGACGTATGAAAACATTGATTACATGCGCGACCAGTTAAAACGCCTGGGGTTCAGCTACGACTGGAAAAGGGAAATCGCCACATGCCACCCGGAATACTACCGCTGGGAACAGGCTCTTTTTATAAAAATGTTTGAAAATAAAATGGTTTACAGGAAAGAATCTTTTGTAAACTGGTGCGACGACTGCGCCACTGTTCTGGCCAACGAGCAGGTGGAGGCCGGCCTGTGCTGGCGTTGCGCCCAACCGGTTCGTCAAAAAAAACTGGATCAGTGGTTTTTCAAAATCACCGATTACGCCGAGGATCTCCTTGATTATTGCGACAAGCTTCCAGGATGGCCGGAAAAAGTGACCGCCATGCAACGAAACTGGATCGGGAAAAGCCAGGGGGCGGAAATCATTTTCCAGATCGAGGACTTCGATGAAAAAATAACGGTTTTCACCACCCGTCCAGACACCATTTTCGGCGCGACCTTCATGTGCCTGGCCCCGGAACATCCCTTGGTCGCAACGCTTGCCGAACACTTTGGCCGCGCAAAGGAGGTGTCGGAATTTGTCCGCCGCGTCTTAATGCAGGACCGATCCGCCCGGGGGGTTGAAAATTACGAAAAAGAAGGCGTCTTTACCGGGGCGCATTGCAAGAACCCCATGACCGGAAAACTGATGCCCGTTTACACGGCCAATTTCGCCCTCATGGAGTATGGAACCGGGGCCGTGATGTCTGTCCCGGCTCATGACCAGAGGGATTTTGATTTCGCAACAAAATACAACCTGGAGATCATTCCCGTGGTGGCCCCGGACGGAGAAACGCCGGAAACGGCCTCCATGACCGAAGCGCAAACCGGAAAAGGGATCATGATCAACTCCGGGCCGTTTAACGGAATGGAGAGTGATGAGGCGCTGGAGAAGATCGTCTCGGTTTTTCAGGAAAAAGGGATGGGGAACAAGACCGTCAGTTTCAGGCTGAAAGACTGGGGGATTTCTCGCCAGCGCTACTGGGGCGCCCCCATTCCAATGATTCACTGCCCGTCCTGCGGCCCAGTTCCAGCGCCTGAAGACAGCCTTCCGGTATTGCTTCCCGAAGACGCCAATCTGCTGGAAAACGGGCAATCCCCGCTTCCGGAACATGAATTTTTCACCCAAGCCACATGCCCGGCCTGCCAACGGAAAGACGCCCGCCGGGACACTGACACCATGGACACATTCGTGGAGTCGTCCTGGTACTTTCAACGATACTGCAGCCCGGATTTTACCCAGGGAATGTTTGACAAAAAGGCCGTCGATTACTGGATGCCGGTGGATCAATACATTGGGGGCGTTGAACATGCGATCCTCCATCTGCTTTACTCGCGATATTTTACCCGTGTGCTAAACGATCTGGGCATGGTCAAATACAAAGAGCCGTTCTCCAGACTGTTGACCCAGGGAATGGTATGCAAAGAGACCGCCTCATGCCCAAACCACGGATTTCTTTTCCCGGAAGAGACCGATTCATCGGGTCCAAAGAGCGTCTGCTCAAAATGCGGAGAAAACGTCGTCATCGGGCGGGTGGAAAAGATGTCCAAGTCCAAAAAAAATGTCGTGGACCCGAATGTGTTGATGGACAAATACGGCGCGGACACCACCCGAATGTTCTGCCTGTTCGCCGCTCCCCCTGAAAGGGACCTGGAATGGAGCGAACAGGGGGTCGAAGGAGGATTTCGATTTTTAAACCGGGTATGGCGGCTTGTGGAAGCCTGGATTCATTTAATCAAAGAGACGGACGCCTTTAACGGAAGTCCGGACGGATTGAGCGGCGATCTTCGAAAACTTTACGCGAAAACCCATCAGACCATCAAAAAAACCACCGAAGACATTGACCGCCGGTTTCATTTCAACACGGCCATCAGCGCCATCATGGAACTCATAAACGAGACGCGCGGAATCCCGCCGGAAAAAGAGGCGGCCGGGGTCGTGAAATTCGCCCTGGAGTCCGCGGTTCTTCTCTTATCCCCCATGGTCCCGCACTTTTCCGAAGAGATATGGGAGACCATGGGAAAAGAGCCGGGCATTATCAACGCCTCCTGGCCGGAATACAGACCGGACGCGCTTTCCAAAAACGAATTGACCATTGTGACGCAGGTCAACGGAAAGCTTCGAAGCAAATTCACTGTGGCGGCGGGAACCGACTCCGAAGAGATCAAAGCGACGGCTCTTTCCGACGATAAAATCAAACCGTTCATCCAGGGAAAACAGATCAAAAAAGTCATTGTCGTTAAAAACAGACTGGCGAACATTGTGACGGATTAAGTCAGTAAATAAAAATAACTGATACATTTTGCTTGTCTTTTTATCCGTTTTCGTGGGTTGGTCAAGGTTTGCATAACCCGTTATGCGCGCCTTGATCCGCCTTGAAAACGAATAAAAATCCGGCGCAATCGGCGCCACTTATTTCCACTCACTTCCTAAGGCTCCAAATGAAAAACATCTCCCGACTGCTGGATCTCATCGAAACCCTCAGGGGCGAAAACGGGTGCCCCTGGGATAAAAAACAGACCCCGGCGTCCATAGCCCGACACCTTTCCGAAGAGGTGTATGAACTGATGGACGCGCTGGAATCGGACGACGACGACCATGTGTGCGACGAGCTGGGAGACGTCTTGTTTCTCACGCTTTTTGTGGCCTCTTTTTATAAGGAGGCGGGGAGCTTTGACATTGAAGACGCCGCCGCCGCAAGCGTGGCCAAAATGACCCGCCGGCATCCTCACATTTTCGGGGACGTCACTCTGGAAACCCCGGAGCAGGTTTTAAAACAGTGGGCCAAAATTAAACAAACAGAGAAGAAACCGGGCGAGACAGACTATATCGCGGATTCCGTTGCGATGTCCATGCCTTCTTTGGCCCGCGCCCACAGGCTTTCGGAACGGGTCGGGGCCGCGGGCTTTGACTGGGATGACATTTCAGGCCCCATGGAAAAAGTCAAGGAAGAATGGGGGGAATTTTGCGCCGAGCTGATCACAAATCCCTCCGAACAAAACGCTGAAGAAAACGCTGAACAAAATGCTGAAGGGGGCGCTGACGGGAACACTGACGGGGGAAAAACGCGGATTGAAAAAGCCAGGGAAAAAGCCAAAGAAAAAGCGACCCTGGAATTCGGAGACATTCTGTTCTCCTTGGTCAATGTGGCCCGCTTTGCCAAAATAGATCCTGAAGCCGCCCTTGCGGCGTCCAACCGAAAATTCTCAAGACGCTTCACCTTCATGGAAAAATCTTTTCTTAAAACAGGAGAAAAAATTCAGACGGTCTCAAAGCGGAGGCTTCATGAACGATGGGAAGAAGCCAAGGAGAATGACTGAAGGGGTTTGCCCGATTTGTCGACATAAATCAGGCATCATTTCCCCAAAACGCCGCCGCATTTTTCCATACACCTTTTTCCGCCGATATTTGGGCGCCAAACTATATGGCGCTTGCATTCCCACTTTACATGTGATTGACGCTGGTAATCTTTCATAGATACCTCCTTCTTTCGAGCTACCCCAAAAACAGAGGCCCTCAGGTATATCTCATCTGACCGGCAAAGCCTATCCGGTTCGCGCCAGCCGGACTGGTGATTTAATGAGATTAATTAGCCTTCTCCCTGGGGCGGTTGCACAGCAAATAGGGTCAACATGAGTTCGGCGTCATCAATCAAGCGATACTCTGGAAGCCGTCCCGAGAGTTTTTCACTTGTGGAAAGGATGATGGGAACCCCTTCGCCTCGCTTATCCATGAAAAATTTACGATCGCCCTGGAAGTCTCCAAATGGCAGTGGGCAACGCGCGAGCAGGCTGGTGAGGAGTTCATTGCGGGCCGCCTGCCGAAGAGGAAGACTCTCAATCGTCATTGTGTTGGGGATTGCGCCGGGTGAAAAAATTTCAAGACGGTCCGAAAACATATGTAGCCGCACCTTGGAACCTTGAATTGAATAGTCCCTGTGGGCGACGGCATTTGCCAATGCCTCAAATACCGCTTGCATCGCGTACTGCGGAATGTCGCGTCGCGCGGGTTCCTTGACCGCGTAAACCTTCATGTTTTTTTCGACGAATTTATAGGCCTCGACGATTTGAACATCCAAAGGCCCGACAACGTCTCTTGCGTCTATCTGGTAGGCGGCGTTCCGTTCCGTCCCCCGATAAACGACAGCCTGAATGAAGGCATTGGCGAGAAATTCATGGGGCTGTTCGCAGGCCATCAATAACCCGCTGACACTGGGAAAAATGCCGCCGTCTTCATCCTGCGTAAGGAGTTTCAGTTTGAACAAAAACTCCTCATCATCTTTGGGAGATAGCGCTGTTTTGAACTTTTTCCATAACGTTTTATCAATACAACCACGGGGCGCAGTGGTCACCGACTGCTCATCAAAACGGATCATCCTTGTCTGACTTCGTTGTTGAAAAAGTCTGGCTAAAACATCAGGCGTCATCTGTCGTTTAGAACTGCCTATCCTATGAAAATAGCCGCCGGGACTTTGATGCACATGAAGGCTCCTGGGAACGTCCACTCTGACAATAACTTGTTCCACATCATCAGCGACTACCAGGATTTTTCGAATCCGACAGAAAAGCTGGGGCGTAATGAGATCGTTGCATACCCCTCTTATCCAGGTTTCGACAACATCCAATTTATCCTCAGGAATGCCGACAACGGTTTTGGACTTGTCATCAACCCCTAATACAAAAACTCCATTTGCTGCATTCGCCATCGCGGCCAACTCATCGGCCATGCTGTTGCGATGGGGGTCATTGACTTGATTCCCTTTGTATCTCAGGTCCTTTAGCTTAAGAGAGGAATCCTCGCCCAACCGGATTTGTTTTAACAACTCGTCTGTGGTTTCAAACATGATTGAACCTCTCTGGCCGTATTCGTGCATAACGCTTGTCAAAGGCATCTTCACCGCCTTCCATGATGGCGCAGATCGAGTCCCGGATGCTTGATTCCTCAAGGCCGCCTTGCTGGTCGATTTGTGCCTGACCGCCATCATATTTCAAAACATGGACCAGTTCGGAATCTCCGTTCACGACGATATTGGGATTGTGGGTCACGATGATAAGCTGACGTCTGTTTTTGTTCTCGTGAATCTGCTTGACGATGAGGTCATAGATCAGCGCGTTATCCAAATCGTCTTCTGGTTGATCAATAATCAATGGCTCGCTGCCATGGCTCAGCAAGAAGGCAAGAATCGCCGCCGCTTTTTGTCCGGCGGACCCTTTCTCCAGATCATCAAATTTGCGTGATGACGGGTCTTTGGAATACTTGACCCGCAGCATATCTTCGGGCCACCATGCATCAAGTTGATCGAAAATAGCCGGTTGTGTTTCTATCAGATTCTTCAAGCGATTGTCAAACGCGCCATGATTGCCGGAAACCCGCCCTCTGGCGATATTAAGCGTTCTGGTTTTGATATCCGAAATGAGCTTCGGCAAATCAGCCTCAGATTTTTTAGCGTCCTCCCATTCGCCAAACGCCCAGAGAAGGCCCTGCTTGTTTTCCCGGTCACATACCGAACTTACAAATTTTCCATCTTCGAGATTGAGCAAGAAACGATATTCGTCTTCCAATGTGCTCGCGTCGCCATACTGAACCAACTCCATGCGCACAAAAGCGCTGTCCCCAATGACCTTGTCAAGAAAACGTCTTCTTTTTTCCAGCAACTCTGCGCGTAACTCCTCAAGTTTCGTCAAGGATTCCTTGATCTGCTTTTCCGTCGACTCAGTTTCCTTGCGCACGGAATCCAGATTTTTCAATTGCTTTTGCAATTGATTACGCTGCCCCACCCATTCACCGTAAAGGGAAATGCTTAATTGACTCTCCTTTTCCTCATACTCTTTGACCAGCCCATCATAAGCGGCGATGCTGGCCTGCGCCGCCTGATGCCATTTGCTTGAGGAGATATTTTTTTCCCTTTTGGCTTTTAGCGCGTCAACGCTATCGGCGATCTTGCCAAGGGTTTCACTGACCTTTTTTAGCTCTTGCGCCGTCTGTTCGTGAATCGCCCTGATCTCGGCTGTGGTTTCATCCTGATCGTCGAATAAATGCGCGGGAAAATCGGACAACCCGGCGTTGGACGCAAGCTTCCTTATGCCGGATGAAAAGTCATCAAAAATCTGGTCATAGGAAAGGCTGTTCTTTTGTAGGCTACGCTTCCGATACTGTTTAAGCGCCTCGCCATGGCCTTTTTCTTCATATTGTTTTAGGTCATTCTCAACGTCTCCCAGCCTCGCGCGAATTTGTTGCTCGCCAGCCAGTTGTCGCAACTGCTCTCTTCTTCGTTCCCTCAATTGAAGGAACCGGCTTTTAATACTCTCCCAACGCGACTTCCATTCCGCTCGATCCACCTCGGGTGAACGATCGACAACCTCTAAAAGCCCTCGCGGATTTGACGCGAGTTCGTTGATCTGCTTTTGGCTGAAAATGCTTATCGGAAACCGCTCTTTAAGGTCCCCGGCCTCAATTTCTTGCCAAACGCTGTTGACTTCCTCCTCCAGCACAGCGCCTTGCCCGTCAAATCTCCAGCGCAATTGATAATTCTTGCCACGCCGGTGGAGCGCCAGCAGAATTTCTGTGTCATTCAGCATGACGCCTTTGTTCTCAGACCCCTTCATGAACTTATCCAGTTCATCCTTTGCCCTGGGAGCTTCCATGGCCAAATTCTGATCACGGCGTGAAGCGATGCGGATCGATTCGAGAATAGTGGATTTTCCGGTTCCTCGACCTCCAATGACTGAATTGAAATGCGGATGCAACTGGGCGACGAATGGTTGACCACTGATGCGGCCGCAGTGACGCATGGCCTGGATAGTCAGCTTCGACAAGAAAATGTCTGATAGCACGAATAAGTGCTGTTCCCATTACTGGAAAAAGCGTCATGATCCCATGCCCAAGGCGTACATTTTTATCAAATCCTTTTGCTTTTGTTACCGAAGAGGGATAATCGGATGTGAAGGTTTTTGAGGAAGTAGCGCAACCACTGATAAAAATCGTAATTGACAGGATCAAAATTATTCTTTTCATATGCTCTCCTTTCGGAATTTACACCCAACACCGCTAATCAGCGGCGCTGCTTTTTGCGTCGGCTATAGTAGCTTCGTTAGCTTCTATGTGGCCTTCTAAATTTGTAACGGGTCTATTTTCTACAACTGGAGCCATATCTTCTGAAATTGATTGCCATTTTTCTGATTTTTTACTTCAAACGCCTTGGTTACAAGCCCTTGCAATTTTTTAGTAAACTGATACCAACCGAATCCAGTTATGAACCCAATAGCCAAAAAGCCAAGTCTTGACGTTTCTGATATTTTATCTGCTGAAATACCACCTGCAAAAATTAATAATCCACTTTTTAAGAGGGCGAAGACAATTATTCCAAGAACTGCCGCAACGAAAGGTGAAAAGAAATATCCCCACATGTGTTGGGTATCGAATTTTTTAAATATCGCTACATATTTATGAAAACTAATTATATCTAAAATACCGCAACCAAGTATAGAACCAATAATAGAGAAGATAGCGAACTGAAAAGATATTGGAAAAATGAAACCGGGATCTAAATTCCAAAGTTTCTTCAACGATGAGAACTCAGTTAGCCATCCATCAAATAATAGCCAAAAGAATAGACTGATGTAAGATAAACAAAATGCAAGGATTACAAATTTTTGTGAGAATTTAAGTACGCCAAGTACAATTGGGCTCATGAAAAATCCTTTAACTTCCGGTAAACCTTCCCTATTGTATGGCTCGTTTTCTACGTTATCATTTACCATATTATTACCTCTCCCGAATACCGAGCTAACGCTAAGCTAACCGGCGCAAAAGGGTGGAGGGAGCGCAGCGACCAGAACCCTTTTGCGTCCGAGTTCAGTGCCGGGCTATGTTCTTTTTGCAATTATATAATAATTATTTCAAGTAGTTATATTATCAAGATCTGTTTATTCTTTTCTTAATCCATTTCGGATCACGTCCTCCGTAGATAACTCCGAACACAATAACTTTTGCATCTTCAACATGGTATATTATTGTATACGGAAAGCGTTTGATCAAATGTCGTCTTGTTCCTTTATATTTTTTGGGGAAAGCAAGAGGATTCTTTTCAATAAAACGTAAACCTGTTTCAACCTGAAGAAGAAAATCGTATCCCAGTCCTTTTCTTCTTTCTTCATACCATTCAAAAGTTTCAAAAAGATCTTTCTCGGCCTCTGGTTTTACAATAAGTTCATATTTCATGCTTTTCTGTAATCCTATTGTAAACATCTTCCCATGACGATCCGGTTTCGGGATTATTTCGGTGTAATTCTAATCTTTCATCAATCAGTCTTTTTTCTGCTTCAGTGATTTCCATCGCTTCTGGTTCGGCAACAATTGAATTCCAGATTTCTTCCACCAACTGAATACGTTCAGGTATTGACAATTCAAGAGTGTCGTAAACTGTAATACTTTTCATTAGTTCTATCCTTTTTATTCAGTGTTTTCTGTTTTAAATAATATTTATTTAGCGCAAAAAATATAAAAAAAGTTTGTGCCTTTTTAGACTTCCCAACTTTTTATCTTCTGCGATTAACTCTCACTCAACAGTTTACGTATAATTTATGTTCAAGTAAGCCGCTACGCGGCAGAAGCCCCCGCCAATAATTCCCTTTTATAAATAATATTCAATTCCCACAAGTTGCAAAGCCCCATCCCATTTGTCATACCTTTTTGAACGAAACTCCAAAACTCTTCTTTGCCGGGCGGCGGCCCCATTTTTCTGTTTTTTTCAATCCGCTCTTGATTTCGTTTTTCCCAATATTTCCGGTCTTCTTCCGCATCCTTGACAACGCGGTCATATTCAGCCTCAAATTCTTTACGATGCGTTTTGATGTATTCCATCACGCAACTGATCTGTTAATTCCATCCAGTCTTAAATTAACTTTTTTGGCCATTCAGCTTTGATAAAATCCATAATCGTGTAAAGTGTCTTGCCTGTCCCAGATAGCACAGTCCACGATCACTTCGACGAATGACACGTGGTGGATAAACCATTTTATCTTTTACCATAAAACACTTCTCATATTTTTTTTAGGAACAACGAGTTCTTGGCGTTTCAAATGATCAGGGCTTCAATAGCCATTTTCAAAGCGCGCATGGAAAAGCCCCCCCATCCATCAAACGCATAGACGGGATATGTTCGTTAATCGTCCAGCCGGAACAGCTTCCGAACCATGTCAATGCGCATGGATTTGTCCCTCCCCCGGCATCTGTCGCTCTTCAAATAAAGAGCCGGGTCGTGCAGGCACTTTTTGACCATCGACTCGGCCATGCGGCGGATGGCGTCCCGATCAGATTCAGAAAGCGCGTCAAGATTTTTAAACGTCTTTTTCAGTTCGGCCTCGGCGATGGCCTCCATTTTACTTCTTACGCCGACAATGGTCGGCACGACGTCCAGGCTTTCATACCAGCGCCTGAACCGGATGACCGCCTCGTCTATGATCCGCTCCCCTTTTGACGCCTCATCTTTCCGGTCTTTAATATTGTCGTCCACCACTCCCTTCAAATCGTCGATGTCGTACACATACATATTTTCAATTTTGTTTATTCCGGGGTCTATGTCCCTGGGAACAGCGATGTCGATGAAAAAAAGGGGGCGATTTTTTCTGGCCCGCATCAGCCCTTTGACCTGGGATCGGTCGATGACAAAACCGGGCGCTCCTGTGGAGCTTATAATAATATCGACCTGTTTCAAGTATTGAAAAATCTCCTCAAACCGGATGGCCTCTCCCCCAAAGGTCGAAGCGAGATCCATGCCCCGCTCAAAGGTTCTGTTGGCGACAAATATGTTTCCGGCTCTGTCCCGGATCAGACGCTCAACCGCCAGCTCGGCCATTTCCCCGGCCCCGATCAACAGCGCCTGCTTTCCGTTGAGGTCGCCAAAAATTTTTTTCCCCAGCTCCACGGCGGCATGACTGATGTTGACCGCGTGATCCCCGATCCCTGTTTCCGTGCGAACCCGTTTGGCCACAAAAAAGGCGCGGTGGAGGAGTCGGTTCAGTATGACCCCCGATGTTTTTTTCCGGGTGGCCATGTAATAGGCCGATTTCATCTGACCCAAAATCTGGGGCTCCCCGATCATCATGGAGTCGAGGCTGGCCGCAACCCTGAAGATGTGGCGGACGGCCTCGTCATTTTTCTTGACATACATGGCCCCTTTGAAACGGGCCGGTTCAATGCCCTTGAATTCCGAAATAAAGCCATTGACGGATTCCACCGCCTCTTCGGGCCTTTCGGAGGCCATCAGTATCTCCACCCGGTTGCAGGTGGAAATCAGAACCACCTCCTTGAGTTGCGGGAGCCGGGCCAGGCGATCCAGCGCCGCCCCGATTTCGTCCCCGGAAAATGCCAACCGCTCCCGGATATCCACCGGCGCGGTGTTGTGGTTCAACCCTGTCAATACGATCTCAATCATAATAGACTATCAATAAAAAACCCGGCGCTCCGGCCATAAAAAACCGGACCCTCCGGTGTTTTATCCTTTTATCCTGGTAAATTCCCCATGATGGCCTTCCATGAGAAAATTAACTCCGAAAAATGTAAACAACATAAGCAAAAAACCGATAATCGCAAAAATCGCGGCCCTTCGTCCCCTCCATCCCACCGTGAGACGCCCGTGAAGAATCACGGCGTAAAGAATCCACGTGACTCCCGACCAGACCTCCTTGGGATCCCATCTCCAAAATGCCCCCCATACCATCTTCGCGTAAATAAATCCGGCGACAAGGCCGATGGAAAGCATGACAAAACCGATGACAATGCATGAGTATCCCGTGGTGTCCAGAAGATCAAGGGAGGGAAGACGGCGAAAGAAAAACCCTCGGCCTTTCTTTTTTATGGCCCGCTCCTGCAGAAGATAAAATATTCCCGCGCCGCATGCCAGCGCCAGCGCCGCCTCTCCGATAAAAATCGAAATGATATGAGCCGCCAGCCATACGCTGGCGAATATATGTTTGGACTGGGCCGGCTCTTTTGGCAAAAGAGAGGCCGCCGTCATGGTCAAAGCCGCCAGCGGAGCCGCATAGATTCCAAGCGCTTTCAGGCTCTTCCCGCGCTGGAGGGCCAAAAAAACCCCGGCCACGGCCCATGCCGCCACAATAAGGGTTTCCGGCAGGCTCCTCACCGGCATATGACCGGCAACGACAAATCCCCATCCGATCAGCGCGCAGTGGGCTAAAAATCCTCCGGCAAAAACAACCACCCCCACTTTTTGAAACGCTTTGTTTTTCATAAAAAAGTAGAGGGCGTATGCCGCGGCGCTGACCACATAAAAAAAGGTGACGATAATGATCGCTATGTCCATTATAAAACACACATATCTTCCCCGCCCGCGCGGAATTTTGAAATGACCCCATCATCAAATGGGTGGATTTCAGATGATTTTTTCAAAAAAGTAGCCTATGTCAATGCGTCTCAAGGGCGTTTGTGATGAACTCTTTTTTGACCTTTTTCAATTTTTCAGATATGCTGACCTTGTATATATGGGGATTGATCAACCGTTTGTATGTCCCATCCAGGCTGAGCAATTCCTTTTCCGCCTTTTTTTGTATATCTGAGAGATTTTTTTTCTCTGTCACCCGTCTTCCCTTTGAAATCACAGGACCCAAAAGTCTTTTTGCCCGGGCATATCCTTTCAGCTTGAATTCAAAAAAATCAAGGTTGGGATGACAGAATGTCAGCGGCTCCTTTTTCTCTATTTTTTCAAGCAACTCCGGGACCTCTTCCATGAGGCATATAAAATCCCCCAGAGCATGGCCCGCGTCGTCATAAAACCGGTGAGCCTCTTTGACCCCGGGGTTAGACATTTTTTCAGGATTGTTGGTGATCTTCATGCAGGGTTTATAATCTTTTTTTCCCTTTTTGGCCGCTATTTTATAGACGCCGGTCAGCGCCGGGTCTTTGTCGCCGGTGATCAGTTTTGTGCCGACGCCCCATGCGTCTATGGGCGAATTTTCGCGGACCAGATGTGTGATGATCCACTCATCCATCTCATTGGAAACGAAAATAATCGCCTCTTCCAAGCCATTTTTGTCGAGGATTTTTCGCGACTCCTTGCTCAAATATTCCAGATCCCCGCTGTCCAGACGTATCCCAAACGTTTTTTCCCCGGCCGCCTTTATTTTTTTCAGCGTCTTCACGGCATTGGGAAGGCCGGATTTCATTGTGTCGTATGTGTCCACAAGCAAAATGCAATTTTCCGGATAAATCTCGGCGTATTTTTCAAACGCCTCAAGCTCCGTGTCAAAACTCATGACCCAGCTGTGGGCCATGGTCCCCTTAACCGGTATGCCCCATTTTTTCCCGGCCTCCATATTGGAGGTGGCGCCGACCCCGCCGATAAAAGCGGCCCGGGTTCCAGACACCGCCCCATCGACCCCGTGGGCCCGCCTCAATCCAAATTCCACAACGCCCCCGCCGTTTGCGGCCAGAGCGATTCGGGCGCTCTTGGTGGCGATCAGAGACTGAAAATTAATGTAATTTAAAAGCATCCCCTCAATAAGCTGAGTCTCTATGATGTTTCCATGAACCCTTATGAGGGGCTCATTTGGGAAGACGGCGGTTCCCTCTTCCATGGAATACAGATCCCCTTTGAACCTGAACTCGGCCAGATAATCTAAAAACGCTTTTTTGAAAATACCCAGAGATTCCAGATAGGCGATGTCCTCGCCGGAAAATCTTATTTTTAAAATTTTATCCACCAATGGCTCCAGACCGGCAAAAATCGTAAAGCCCCCATCAAAGGGATGCCGCCTGAAAAACATATCAAACACAACGTCTTTGTCTATGCCGTTCAAAAAGTATCCCTGCATCATGGCAAAGGAATACATATCGGCGAGAAGGGGATGTTCGTCTCCCATTTTTTTTCCATTCATATCAAAATCCTCCGTGAAGCCACTATAAAGAATACCCCATATATGTCAAGGATTGAGTGGCTTTGGAAAGGCAAAAAAACAGTAAAACGACAAAACGTCCAATGGGAGGCCATGCGGGACGGATTTCACGAAGGCTATGATTCTTTGATTTCAGAGGAGACAGGGTGGAAAATGGAGGATGCCCCGTTCCTTGGAAAAGCGGGGATAAAAAAATGCCTTTTTTTTTGTTGCGATGATTACTTGACTAAATAATCTCAATATATTATATTGACATCGAAAAAAAAATGCATAGTCGTCTATGCCCTCAAGGCAGGACGTTTTTTGCGTGAAGACGTTATATTCATCTCATGCCAGACGAATAAAAACCAGACGAATAAAAACCAGACGAATAAAAAAACGTTTTCGCATGGCGGGATGGAACAATGGATCAAGTTTTTCACCGCGCCACCAAAGACTCTTAACCGGCTTATTTTTTTTAGATATTGGATACTATATTTTACTATTCCATTTTTTACTCTTTTGATACCACAGGAGGTGTTCGCATGAAAAAAAGTTTCTTTGTCAGCATTTTTATTGGAGCCGTTAGCGCATTGCTTATGAGTTGCGCCTCATTTGCGCCCCAACAACATGCCTTTTTGGATTTGGATAGAGATGGGGTGACTCACATCAATGATCAATGCCCTGACACCCCGGTTGGCGTCAAAGTGGATGCCGCAGGTTGCTGGACGCTTCCCACGATATTATTCAACAGCGGGGATTGGACAATTAAAAACGGCTCATATGTGGATTTGGATGATTTGATCACTATTTTGAAAAAAAATACCGAAGTGATTCTTAATATCCAAGGTTACACAGACAACCGAGGTTCCAGAGAAGCAAATCAAGCGCTTTCTCAAAAACGCGCCAATGAGGTGATGGCCTATTTGATCAAAAAAGGCATTGCTCCCGAAAGGCTTTCCACCTATGGACTTGGCGTGTCATCACCGGCCAGCGACAATGAGACAATGAGCGGCCAGGCCATGAACCGGAGAGTGGAACTCAAAGTGGTTCCCAATAAATACTGGAAGAGTTATGCCAAAGAAAAATATATGGGCCATAAATTTTATGACAAAAACTATTCTCTGACAAAATAATAAAAGAGATAATGCCCCAGGGCGCGCCTTAAAAAAACGATTGAAACGGCGCTCCACTCAAACAAAAAAAGCGTTTAGAGACTATTCTAAACGCTTTTTTTTTTGAAATCTATGGAATTCCCCCAATCTAACCCCGCCCGGATTCTATTGGGCGGGCATGGACGATGAAAACCCGGCGAGACTCAATCCCCCTACTTTTTTTATAACCCATCCATAGATGATGAGCCAGGCTTCGCGGATCCTATATATGATAAACTCATAAAAAGTAAAGACATGTTGGGTTTCGTTCCTCAAACCAACCTACAAGTCACCGTAATTAATCAATATCCAAATTATTCAATGGGGCGTCTGATTGCGAATCCGATTTTTTACGAGCGTATCATATATGCCTTACGTTTTTATAACCGCACATATCGACCATGCATATCGAAATGGGTCAGACAGGCGCCTGAACCCCCAAAATTAGTAAGTTATTGTTGAGCGAATCCCTAAGGGTTCATTCATTCTCCAAACCGGCCTTGTCCGACCTCAACCCAAATAATCCATCCATTTTCCATCGAGCCCCAATCCCCTTTTTAATCAGACGCCCGGATATCCGAGGGATCCGGGGGAACCCAATGTATTCCCCCTTTAAAACCGTATGCGCGATAAAAGTAATAGGTTTCAACCGGATGGTTATCTGATTTGCGGGGATAAAAAACCGGCTTTCTAAAAACGTCAAGGGCCGCCGGGGGGTCCACCCGTTGGAAAACCTGCCCAAGCTTTTTGATGTGGCTGTCCGGCTCCGTTGTCACCCCCACAGCATCGCGGCCAATCAGGCTCTCGTCATTGTTCCAATAATCATAAACATTCGGCCGTTTCCATTTGTTTATTGAAACGGTGTCCGGCTGTCCGGGAACATAAAAAGCGAGCTCGCTGGCCATCTGGTAAGAAAGACCAAAAATAAATGTTTTTTCTGGATCAGGCATGGTCTTTGCCATTTGCCCCGCCGTCTCCCCCACCATGCGCCACCCGGAAATTTCCGTCGCGGCTCGATCCAGGCTCCCTGGAATCGGCAATACCGGCCAGACGGCATGAAGCAGTATCAGCCCTGAAAACAGGTAGCCCAAAGATATCCCCCATGGCCACAACCGACGCCAAACCCTGGGCTTTTTTCTGGGTAATATTTTTTTTGAATCTCCGGAAAAAAAAGCGGCCACGAGCACGCAAACGCCAAGGTAAGAGGCCCCTGGCCAATTGCCGTACACCCGCGTATGCAGACTTAAAAGAAGAAAAAAGGCAAACATTGGAAACGATGTGAAAAAAAGGAATGAAAGCGCCCAGTTTTTCTCATCCCGCCGTCGGGTCACAGACAAATGCCAGGCGGCCATGGCCAGAATAAAAACAATCGGGGAAACCAAAGCGGCCTGGGACGCAAAAAAATCGCCAATGTAATTGTAATGAAGGGAAAAAGAGTCGTTTGCCCCGCCAATATAGGCCACGTGACGGACGGAATTCCAGTTATTCGAGGCATTCCAGACAATGACCGGCAGAAACATCACGGCCCCCAAAACAACCCCGACATAGGGGCGTATCCGGGCGAGTCGGTCCCGGTGCAAAGAAGAAAACAGACCGTAAAAAAAGGCGCATGGAAGAAAAAGAACCATGGTGTATTTGCTCAACATCCCGAATCCAAAAAAGAATCCGCATTTAAGCCACTGGTTCCATTTGTTGTTTTCATAGGCCCTCCCGGCGTGATAGGTCGCTCCGGCCCATGCGGCCGCCTGAAGGCCATCTGGAGTCGCAAGAAGTCCGCCAATGTTAAACTCAGGAATTCCCTGACTCAACACAGCGGTGTAGAATGCGGTTTGGCCATTGATCCAGCGCCCAGCGATGGCCACGAGGTACAATGAGGCGATCAACATCCCCGCCACGGAAGGAAGCCTGACCCCTTCTTCAGTATGCCCCAGAAGAAGGGTTCCAAGCTTTATGGCCCATGCCAAAAGCGGCGCCTGGTCATGGTATCCCAAGGCCAGATGCCTGCTCCACTGCCAGTAGTTTGCCTCATCAGGGGCCAGCAAAAAGGCGCTTGAATAAACAAACCGGAAAATAGCGAAACAGACCACCCATATCCAAGCCGCGCGCATATATATTTTGTCATCATAAGCGGGCATCATTAACCTCAAATCAAGCTGAAAACCAAAATAAAAAATGACTCAGGCAGTGAATAGAAATAGATTGCGCAGATTGCGCCGAATTTTTATTCGTTTTCAAGGCGGGTCTTTGGCGCGCATAACGGGTTATGTAAGCCTTGATCCAACCCACGAAAACGGATAAAAAGACAAGCAAAATGTGTCACTTATTTCTACTTATTGCCTCAGGGGCGGGCCATGCCTTTGCTCCTGAAAAAATGAACCATGCTTATTTTCGATTCAATTGAGCGGCGTTTATAAATTTTGTAAACAACGGATGAGGCTTCATCGGGCGGGATTTGAATTCCGGATGGAACTGGCATGCAAGGAACCACGGGTGATCTTTGATCTCTACGATTTCAACCAGTTCCCCTGTGGGAGATTCGCCGCTGAAAACAATCCCTTTTTCCCGCAACCGTTCTTTAAAATCATTGTTAAACTCATATCGGTGGCGATGTCGCTCGGAAATAGTCTCCATCCCGTAAGCGTCATGGGCCAAGGTGTTTTTTGAAATTTTGCATGGGTAGGCCCCCAGACGCATGGTTCCGCCCTTGTCGGATTTCCGGTTTCGTTTTTGCACCGCATCCTTTTTTGGATCATGCCATTCGGTCATGAGATAGATCACCGGCCATTCGGTTTCCGGGTCGAATTCAGAGCTGTGGGCGCTTTCCAATCCCAGAACATGCCTGGAGAACTCTATAACGGCGATGTGCATTCCAAGGCATATTCCCAAATAAGGAACCTTTTCTTCCCTCGCGTATCTGGCCGCGCAGATTTTCCCCTCAATCCCCCGGGTTCCAAAGCCCCCTGGCACAAGTATCCCATTGGCGTCTTTGAGCATGTCATGACAATTTGAAGATTCGATTTTTTCGGAATCGACAAAAATAAGCTCCACGTGGCAATCATTTTCAAACCCGCCATGGACAAGCGCTTCATTCAGGCTTTTGTAAGACTCCGTAAAATTTGTATACTTTCCCACCACAGCAATGGACACCGATGGTTTGGGAGCTCTGAAATTCGCGTCCAGTTTTTCCCAATTTTCAAGATCCGGAGGGTTTGATTCGATATGAAGGAGTTCCACGATTTTGCCATCCAGGCCCTCTTTATTGAAAACCAGAGGCACTTCATAAATAAAATCGACATCCTTGGCGGTGATCACGGCATCTTCGCTGACATTGCAGAAAAGAGCTATTTTGGATTTTATCTCCGGGGAGAGGTATCTGTCCGTCCTGCAAAGAAGTATATCGGGTTGAATGCCAATGCCGCGCAGTTCCTTGACACTGTGCTGGGTCGGCTTGGTCTTTGCCTCCCCCGCTGTCTTGATGAAAGGGACGAGGGTAAGATGTATATATAAGGCATTCTTTTTCCCCACATCCGATTTGAATTGCCGGATGGCTTCAAGAAACGGGAGACTTTCAATATCCCCTATGGTTCCGCCAATTTCAACAATAACGACATCCGATCCATTTGAGGCCAGGTGAATGCTCTGTTTGATTTCATCGGTGATATGTGGAATGACCTGAACCGTTCCTCCCAGGTAAACGCCGCGCCGCTCTTTTGTAATGACGGAATTGTATATCTTGCCTGTGGTGAAATTGCTGTTTTTATTTAATTTGGCATTTGTAAACCGTTCATAATGCCCGAGGTCAAGGTCGGTCTCGGTCCCATCATCCGTGACAAACACTTCGCCATGCTGAAACGGATTCATGGTTCCGGGATCCACATTGATGTACGGGTCCAGTTTTTGAAGGGTGACGCTCAAGCCCCGGCTTTCCAGCAACGCGCCTATGGAGGCCGATGCCAGACCCTTGCCAAGGGATGACACCACCCCGCCTGTCACGAATATAAATTTAGTCTCTTTTCCCATTTAAAACCCGGTGTCCATTGATAAATCAAAGGATTCCCCAACTGCGTTAAAAAAATTAAAGAACCGAAAACAGAGCCTGTTCTCCAAGTTGCTCTTCGATTCGTATCAACTGATTGTATTTTGCCACGCGATCCGTGCGGGACATTGAGCCGGTTTTAATCTGACCCGCATTGAGTCCCACGGCAAGATCCGCGATAAACGTGTCTTCCGTTTCCCCTGATCGATGTGAAATCACAGTGGTATAACCCGCCTGGTTTGCCATTTCAACAGCGTTGAGGGTTTCGGTGACGGTTCCGATCTGGTTAAGTTTGATCAGTATGGAGTTTGCGACCCCCATCTCAATCCCTTTGCTGAATATCTCAGGATTGGTCACAAACAGATCATCTCCCACGATCTGAATCATTTCTCCAAGGCGGTCTGTCATGGATGCCCATCCATCCCAGTCTTCCTCGGCCAGGCCGTCTTCGATGGACGCCACCGGATATTTGTCCGTCAGCTCTTTATAATAGTCGATCATCCCCTCTGATGTCAGGACTCTATTTTCCGATTTCAGCGCATATTTTCCGTCTTTGTAAAACTCGGTGGCCGCCGCGTCCAAAGCGATGACAATATCATTTCCGGGCTCGTAGCCCGCCTGTTCCACAGCGTCCAAAATCAATTTTATGGCGTCCTCATTGCTTTCAAGGTCAGGCGCAAAGCCCCCTTCATCGCCCACAGCGGTGTTTAAATTTTTCTTTTTTAATATTTTTTTCAAGCTGTGGAACGTTTCGGCGCCCATTCGAACCGCTTCGGAAAAAGAGGGCGCCCCGGCCGGAATGATCATGAATTCCTGGATATCAAGGGTATTGGCCGCATGGGCCCCGCCATTGATGACATTCATCATGGGCATGGGAAGGGAGCGTCCGTTTATTCCCCCCAGATATCTGTAAAGAGGAAGGCCGTACGCCATGGCCGCGGCTCTGGCGGCCGCCATGGAGACTCCCAAAGTCGCGTTTGCGCCAAGAATGGATTTATTGGGGGTTCCATCCAGATCAATCAACGCCATGTCAAGCCCGGCCTGATCAGCGGCGTCCATTCCCATGGCCATTTTTGCGATCTTGTCGTTTACATTGTTCACCGCAGTCATGACCCCTTTTCCAGAAAAGCGCTCTGACTGGACGTCGCGAAGCTCAAGCGCTTCGCGCGAGCCAGTGGAGGCTCCTGAAGGAACCGCCGCCCGTCCAATGGCCCCGCAGGAGGTTGCGACATCCACCTCAATGGTCGGATTCCCTCTGGAATCAATAATTTCTCTGGCATGTATATCTGTGATTGTCGTCATAGAATTTCTCCGCTAATGATGATATTGATCGTGTGGTATCTGCTTGACATTTAAGTTTCAAATGATACTCTCATTGTTGGATGATGTCAAGACGCGCCCATGTTAAAATTATGTTTTACCTACTTTTTTCCTGTTTTTTTCATTTCTTTTTTTTGAGGGGAGGAGGCCAACCCGAATGAAACATCGCTCTTTATATTCTGACGCCCATCTATTTGTGGCGGCGATCCGAATTCTTGAAAATCAACTTTTACGAGCCCCGAATATAGACGAATTGTGCCGCATGTTGTCCGTCTCCATTGAAAAAGGAAATTTGATCGCCAGAAAACTTCTTGAATTGAATATTGTCAAAAAAATATCAGGGGGATATGAAACCCGATTTCTGATCGAAAATCATGTTAAAATTGAGGAAATCCCCAAAGATGAAACCGAAGATGAAATCAGCAAAGAGATTAAAAAATTCATTGACGGAAAAGCCGATTACGCCAAAAAAGCGGCGCTTATAAAGGCTGAAAATGAAAAAAAAAAGAAAGAGCTTTTCGCCAGCATTAACATTCAGCTTAAAAAAACATAAGGACTCGCTGAAAAATAACGTTCCATTTTGAAGGCGGATTCATCCTGCCCGGCTTATCATATAGAGGTGGGTTATAAAAACTCGGCGGATCCTATATATGCCTGCGTTTTTATGCCTTGTCAGACAGGCGCCTTAACCCCCAAAATTGGTAATTTTTTGTTGAGCGAACCCTAAAACTAAACCAATTCTCGTGGAAAACCGCCTCTGTTTTGCCCGCCCCAGGGCTGGACAAAATGGATGGGTTTCCCCGTAAACCTGAATAAAAGAGCGCCATGCGAGCTGTTATTTTTGCAAACGGTTTGATCGCCGACCCATCCCTTGTCCGGGCCATTATTTTGCCTGACGACCATCTTATCGCCGCCGATGGGGGCGCGCGACACATGTTTGGCCTGGGCCTTTCTCCGTCCGTGATTATTGGAGATTTTGATTCGCTTTCCGAGGACCATATCCCAAAAACCGCCAAGATTGAAATGATCCGGCATTCTCCGCGCAAAAATCAAACGGATCTGGAGTTGGCTGTTTTTCTGGCTATGAGAAGGGGCGCCCATACGGTTTTGATTTTTGGCGCCTTGGGAAAACGATGGGACATGACCATCGCCAACCTGTTTCTTGGCGCCCGGCCTGAATTTCAGAGCATGGATATCCGCCTCATTGACGGAACCCAGGAAATACGAATTTTAAGAGAAGAAAAAACATATCTCTTTTTTGGGGAAAAGGGGCATATCATTTCTTTTATACCCATGGGAGGGGATGTTCAGGGAGTCAGATCATGGGGGCTGGAATACCCACTTGAAGACGACACCCTGTCCCTTGGAAGCGGCAGAGGGGTCAGCAACTCGTTTTCAGAGGAAAAAGCCTCAATTCGATTCAGAAGCGGACGACTCATATGCATAACCGGGATCAGACCATAAGGTCTTGATCCCGGGTAATCTGGATTATTCCATTTATGGACGCCTTGGCTCTCTGACAACAATAAAAGAATATTGATGATTCTTGTTTCTCCTTGCTAAAAGGGCGCCGCCTCCCGCCAAAGACAACGTCCAGGCCTGGGTCTCATCGGAATAGGCGGTTGTGGATGACCAGAGCTCATTGATGGGATCCAAATCAAGAAATGGGTACGACCCATATTTGAAGCTACCGGCGACCACCTCAGCGACTCGGCACTTGGTCGGGTCGGCATAATCCAAGGTCCGGTTCTCGGGATGGCATTGAGCCAACGGAAGGATGTCCGGAAGCTTTGTAATATCGTTGACGGTGGGATAGCTGTTGGCCGCGTCATAATCCATTCCGCTGAAATCAACCAAACTCAACAATTCCCTGATCGTTGGCAACCGCCACTCTCCCCCCACAGAGCCATCCATCAACTCGCCATTGCATTGCCCGTGCCTGAACTTCTGGACGTTATAAATAAGTTGCGGCCATGTCATCGTCCTACGGGACGTCATGAACCCCACCATGCAATTCATTCTTCTCACCCATATCAAACCCGTCACATTGTCCGTCACCGTGCCATCGGTAAGAGTGCTGCCAGAGGCGGTGACATGCGTATTATTCTTGAAACGCGGAGAAAAAACGGTCTTGGCGCTTCCGTCCGCATTCTTGACTGACGCTGTATATGGATACGTGTAACCCCACTTGAATGAGTTGCCTTGGGGAGTTTTAACGGAGCTGCCATCCTGGCCCCTATGCATCTCCATTTCACCCAAAATACTGCATTTTACTCTTGTAACAGTGCTGCCTCCCAATGGGGGGCTGGTTTCAAAACATTCATTATCCCAACCGCTCGCCTGCAATACGAGCCTCCCCGTCCCGCTGCGGCGCCCCCACGATTGCGAATTCAGGCCCCAGTAATATTTGCCAACCACGACATCCCCGTCCTCAGCCGCCATCGGAGAGGTTATCGCCTCTGGAGCCTTTTCCATCACATCATTGATGGTATATTTTTTTGGCAGGGAGCCAGGAACATAATCCGGGTAATGAGAAAATTGTTTTACCCCCGCCGTTCCACTATCCACCCTGTTATAAATATCCTGAAGACTGTATGTTTTATGGCTACCTGGAGCGTCAGAGGGAACAATACTCCCCGCAAAAGCCGAAGAAACAATGCACATTATTCCCAGGATTCCCGCTAACGCATTCATAATTTTAATATTCATACTTCTCCCCTTTTGCTGTTTTAATACTGAAAATAATCATTTTTTCTATTATAAAAACACTCCATCAGATATATATAAGAACCTTGGAATAAATCCATCCGGCTCTCTCTCTTCTTTACACGTTCCGCAATTAACTTAGGACTCGCTGAAAAATAACGTCCCATTTTGAGGGCGGATTCATCCTGCAAGGCTCATCATATATGATAGGCTATAAAAACTCGGAGGATACTGATATGCCTCAAATTTTTATGCCCACACATATGGAATGGATCAGGCCAGCGACTTAACCCTCAAAATTGGTAATTTATTATTGAGCGAACCCTTAATCATTTATTTATATTTTATCATATTTGGATAGAGGCACACTCACCGGCTCAACAAAGAGCGAATTTCCACTGGCGTCCTCATAGAAGGGATATCTAAAATAAATCCATCCGGTTTCCGCAGCCCATGCATTTCCCTTCAACAAGGCGGAGTCTGCCCAGACGCCAGCGTCAGGCGGCTTCACATTAACCCCCACTCCTTGTGTGGAATCAGTCCCATGAGCAAAATTAAAGGGCATAAAATTAATCCAGCCTGTGCTCGCATTAAACGCGAATCCCTCCATATGAGAGGTTACATGGCCATAGGTCTCAAAATCGGGGAAGCGGACATCCCCGCTGGCATCCACGAGATAGTCTCCACTGGCGTCCACATATCGATTGAGGACACCCCAGCAGTCTCGCCCGGAAATGAAAGCCATCACGCGCTGACCGTCATGCTCATCGTAATAGTCATTGGGACATGTCTTGGACCCAAAGCTAATCCAACCGACCGTCTCCCCCCATGCCTCTCCAGAAAAATGGCTACGATGAAACCTGACGCCGTTATAACCGACGGGATCAAAATTAATCCATCCCGTTGTCGTCGACCACGCGTAACCTCTCACAGGATCCCCGGCCACAAAGGGTGAATCCTCGCGGGGCATAGAGCCTCCTTCACATCCTGCAAGCAAAAAAAGCAAACATATCATGACAAATACACCGGGGAAATGTTTTCTATAGGTCATCTGCAACCTCTCCTCATAAAGAACGTTAATGTAAAACAATATAGTCCATCCGCCTGCCTGCTTCAGCGCCGATGACTTTATAGTCACGCAATACCAGATTTTTATTTATTTTAAAAGAAATAATTCATTTTATTTTTTAAAAAAATACCCAAAGGGCTTAAAATAACTAAAATTCAAGCGCCTGTCTTTTTTTAAGGGCGTGGGCCTGGTCCCTGAGTTCGGCGGCGGTTTCAAAATCAAGGGCTTTGGCGGCCGTTTCCATCTCTCTTTCCAGCGCGAGCACGGTTTTTTCAATATTATCAAAGGAATCGAAAGAATTTCCCTGTTCCGACACTCTCCCCGCCGTTTCATTTTCAACGACGCCATAATCAAAAATCGGCGTTATTTTTTTGATAATCCCCATGGGGGTTATGCCGTTCTTTTGGTTATATTTTCTCTGAATGGCCCGGCGCCTCGCGGTCTCATCCATGGCGATTTTCATGGAATTCGTAATGACGTCCGCATACATGATCACACGGCCATTCACATTTCTGGAGGCCCTGCCGCCGCTTTGAATCAAGGACCGGACGGATCGAAGAAACCCCTCCTTGTCCGCGTCAAGAATCGCCACCAGAGACACTTCAGGGATATCCAGGCCTTCTCGCAACAGATTTATGCCAATCAGCGCGTCAAATTTTCCCATCCTTAAATCGCGTATGACATCCATCCTCTCCAGAGTCTTGATGTCCGAATGAAGGTATCTGGCTTTTATCCCAAATTCAGAATAATAGTCGCCAAGGTCTTCGGCCATCCGTTTGGTGAGGGTGGTGACCAGGATTCTCTCATTTTTGGCCGCCCTTTTTTCGATCTCGCCCAAAAGATCATCCACCTGATTTTTCGCCGGCCTGACTTCCACTTCAGGATCCAGAAGTCCCGTGGGTCTTACGATCAGCTCAACGACCGCGTCTTTGCTTTTTTCCAGCTCATACGGACCCGGGGTGGCCGAAACATAAATGACCTGGGATATCCGCCGCCCGGTCTCGCTGAATTCAAGGGGCCGGTTGTCCAGGGCCGAAGGGAGACGAAATCCGTGTTTCACAAGGGTTTTTTTCCGTGAACGGTCTCCGGCATACATGCCCCTGATTTGCGGAACGGCGACATGACTCTCGTCAATAAACAGAAGAAAATCATCTGGAAAATAGTCTAAAAGCGTCGGCGGAGGCTCGCCCTCTTTTCGGCCTGTGAGATGACGAGAATAATTTTCTATGCCGCTACAGTAACCTATTTCCAGCATCATCTCCAGGTCGTAACGGGTCCGTTCCTCAATGCGCTGGGCTTCAATTAATTTATTTTCTTTCCTGAAATCATCAATTCGCGTCTTTAATTCATCATTGATCGTTTGTATGGCCCGTTCAAGGGTCTTTTTGGGAGTGACATAGTGACTGGCGGGAAAGAGCGTCACCCGGTCCAGCCTTTTAATGACCGTCCCCTTCAATGGATCAATTTCAGCTATATTTTCGATTTCATCCCCAAAAAATTCAATGCGGATGGCTCGATCTTCCTCATATGCGGGAAACACGTCCAGCCGGTCTCCCCGGGTTCTGAATACGCCGCGATGAAAATCCATGTCATTCCGCTCATACTGCATGGATATGAGATTCGCCATGAGACGATCCCGGTTCAACTCCGCGTTTTTTTCAATATCCGCCCGCATTCCGAGGTAGTCTTCCGGCGCCCCCATGCCGTAAATGCAGGAAACGCTGGCCACCACGATCACGTCCCTCCTGGACAGAACCGAGCGCGTGGCGGAATGCCTCAGCTTGTCAATCATCTCGTTTATGGAGGAATCTTTCCATATATACGTGTCCGTCGATGGAATATACGCTTCAGGCTGATAGTAGTCGTAATAACTTACAAAATATTCAACCCCGTTTTCCGGGAAAAGAGCTTTGAATTCGTGATAAAGCTGAGCCGCGAGGGTTTTGTTGGGAGCGATGACCAGAGCTGGCCGCTGAGTCTTCTCAATCAGGTTCGCCATGGTAAATGTTTTTCCCGAGCCGGTGACACCCAAAAGAGCCTGATGTTTTTTCCCGGCGTTTAACCCCAGGGTCAAGGCGCTTATCGCTTTCGGCTGATCTCCTTTCGGTTTAAAATCCGAAACTAACGTAAAGACGGTCATATTTTTTTAAAAAAATCTCTTGATTTTCACAAAGTAAAATCGGGATACAATGGGGGTCCGCCCACGCCCAAAAAACCAGCGGCCACAAAAACAACGGTCAGAAAAACAACGGCCACAAAACCGCATATTGGGGGGAACCGCTCCAATCCAATGGAATCTACTCGCCGATCTTCCACGAAACCCCATCCGGCCGGTCTTCGAGGATGACATTCATCTTTTCAAGCTCATCTCTGATGGCGTCCGCTTTCTTCCAGTCTTTTGTTTTTCTCGCCTCGGCGCGGTCATGGATCATCCGCTCCACAAGGTCGCGGTCAACCGACCCGCTCTTCAAGGCCTTTTTTTTCATACCCTGAAAATAGGCGCTCGGAGAGTCCGACAATATTCCCAGAATATGCCCCATTTTCAAAATATCATTTGCCTCCCGCGCTACTTTTTCACGGGTTTCCTCTGTCATGCCCAGGCGGCTTCCATCCATCTCCCGGTTGATTTCCCGGATTGAATTAAAAAGAACCCCGATGCCCCGGGCCGTGTTGAAATCATCATCCATAGCGTCGCAAAAACTCTTCCAGGATGGATTTTCCCGGTCTTTTTCCCCCACGCCTCCAGATTGGCCGCCAGACAGGGCTTTCAAAGTGGCCCCGCGCTCTTCGGCGCGCCCCAACGCCCCATAAATTTTATCCAGTCCCGCCGCCGAAGCCTCCATGTTTTTTTCAGTGAAGTCAATGGGGCTTCGGTAATGATTTGAAAGCAGAAAAAGCCGTATGCCATCTGGATGATATTTTTTCAAGACATCGCTGATCAGCAAAAAATTTCCCAGGGATTTGGACATTTTTTCCTTGTCTATATTCACAAATCCGTTATGAATCCAATATTTTGCGAATTTTTTCCCAAAGGCCGCCTCGGATTGAGCCCTCTCGTTTTCATGATGGGGAAACACCAGATCCCTCCCTCCGCCATGAATATCGAATGTCTCTCCCAAAATTTTTCCGCTCATGGCCGAACATTCGATGTGCCATCCCGGACGGCCCGGGCCCCATGGGCTTTCCCATAAAGGCTCTCCTGGTTTGGCGGATTTCCACAAAACAAAGTCAAAGGGATTTTTCTTTCTTTTATCTATATCGACCCTGGCCCCGGCCTCCATATCCTCCAGTTTTCGGCCGGACAACTTTCCATACCCGGGAAACGATTCCACGTCAAAAAAAACATCGCCCCCGGAAGCGTACGCCACATTTCGATCCATCAGTCTCTTTATGATGTCGATGATGGAATCCATGTGATCCGTGGCTCTCGGCTCAAAATCGGCTCTTACGACGTTCAGAGCGTCCATGTCACGATAAAATTCAGCGATGTAGCGATCCGCCACTTCGGAGAAATTGACATTCAACTCCAAGGCTTTGTCTATGATTTTGTCGTCGATATCCGTAAAATTTCTGATGTATGTGACCTCAAAGCCCTTTTCTCTGAAATAGCGGGAAATGACGTCAAAAACAACCACGGATCGGGCATGGCCGATGTGGCATGAATCATACACCGTGGGTCCGCAGACATACATGCCGACCTTGCCGGGCTCCACCGGCTCGAAAACCTCTTTTTCACGGGCTAATGTATTGTAAATACGAATAGTCATATAAAATTTAAAGCGTCATTCTTTATTTTTTAAACGGTTGATGATCTTTGTTGAGCAGCGCCGCGCACATGGCCCCGATCCCTTCGCCTTTCCCTATCATCCCAAGGCCTTCAGATGTCGTGGCCTTGATGTTGATTCTGTCTGTCTCAATTCCCAGAGTCCGGGATAAACTTTTTACAATGGCGGGTTTGTAAGGGGAAATCACCGGCGCCTCCGCAAAAATGGTCGCGTCGATATTCAGAATGGAAAACCCCTTTTTTTTTATCATTTCATCCACCCGGCCAAGAAGCGTCATGCTGAAAATATCTTTGAATTCCGGGGATGTGTCTGGAAAATGAAAACCGATGTCATCCATTCCGGCTCCCCCAAGGAGGGCGTCGCAAACCGCATGGGCCAAAACATCGGCGTCCGAATGACCGGCAAGACCTTTTTCAAAGGGAATGTCAATCCCCCCCAGAATCAGTTTCCGGCCAAAAACAAGCCGATGCACATCATAGCCCAAACCGACACGCATAATCAAACGCCCCCATCTAAATCAAGATAGTCTAAATCGAGATAGTCCAAATCACGACCGTCCAAACCAGATCTGTCGCATTGAAAATGGCCATACGATAAATTATAAAAAAAAATCACAAAATCGTTTCTTTATGAAACCATAACCTTTTTAAGTCAAGTGTTTTTTCCGTAAAACCGCCTTATTTTATTTTTTATTCACACTGCCCGGGCCGTGGGCCTGGAATTGGATTTAAGATATTCCAGTCTGTTCAGGCCGTTTATGTACGCCTTGGCGCTGGCGGTGATGATGTCATGATCAGATCCCCTCCCCATGGACAAAAGATTTTTCTCCCTGAGCCTCACCGACACCACTCCCTGGGCGTCGGTCCCTCCCGTGATGGCGGTGACCGTAAACCGGAGAAGCTCCGAAGCCGTTCCGGTCAATTTTGCGATGGCGTTGAATGTCGAATCAACGGGGCCATTCCCCCATTCCGCCCCCCTTACCCTCTCTCCCCGCGCCGTCATCTCCACGCTGGCCATGGGCATCACGGATGTCCCGGCGCTGACATGAAGGTATTCCAGCCTGAAGGTGTCGGCCGTATTTAAAATCCCGTCAGTCACAATGATCTCAAGGTCTTCGTCCATGATATGCTTTTTATTGTCCGCCAATTCCTTAAAGGCCTGAAAGGCCAAGGTCAATTCGTCATCTGACAGGTCATATCCCATCTCGCCCAACCGGTTGCGAAGAGCGTTTCGACCCGAATGTTTCCCCAGCGCCAGCCTGGTGGGCCTCAAGCCGATGGATTCCGGGGTCATGATCTCATAGGTCAACGGATTTTTCAACATTCCGTCCTGGTGAATTCCGGATTCGTGGGCAAACGCGTTGTCCCCCACCACGGCTTTGTTCGGCTGAACGATGAGGCCTGTCATCATGCTGGTCAGACGGCTGGTTGAATAAATCAAAGACGCGTCGATGTTTGTGTGGACGGGGATGCGGTCGCTTTTTGTTTTAATGGCCATCACCACCTCCTCCAAAGCCGCGTTGCCCGCTCTTTCCCCGATTCCGTTTATCGTCGCCTCCACCTGTCTGGCCCCGGCTCGGATGGCCGCCAGGGTGTTTGCGGTGGCCAGGCCGAGATCGTTGTGACAGTGAGAGCTTAACGTCGCCTGATGGATATTCGGAGTATGTTTGATGACATACTTGAAAAGTTCCGAAACCTCTTCCGGCGTGGCATATCCCACCGTGTCCGGCAGATTCACCACGGTGGCTCCGGCCTCAATCACCCCCTCGCAAACCCGGCACAAAAAGTCCCGGTCGCTTCTAAATGAGTCCTCCGCCGAAAATTGCACGTCCCCGGCAAGGGATTTCGCGTATTTCACGCCGTCCACAGCGGCGGCCAGCGTTTCATTCCGGGTTTTCTTAATCTTATATTCCATGTGAATGTCAGAGGTGGGGATGAATGTGTGAATTCTGGGTCTCTTCCCATGAGAAATCGCTCCCCAGGCTTTGTCCATATCGTTTTTTTTCACCCGGCACAACGCCGCCACCCGGACCCTTTTCATTTTTCGGGCGATTTCGGAAACCGCCTGAAAATCCCCGGGCGACACCGCCGGAAACCCGGCCTCTATCACATCCACGCCCAATTTTTCCAGTTGCGTCGCCAGCCTGATTTTTTCGGGCATGCCCATGCTGACGCCAGCGGACTGATCTCCGTCCCGCAATGTCGTGTCTAAAATATAAACGCGCTCAGACATAATGATTCTCCTTGAGCGAGCCCTGGGTTCGCTCAACAATAAATTACCAATTTTGGGGGTTAAGTCGCCTTCCTGACCCATTCGATATGTGTGGGCATAAAAACTTGAGGCATATCAACTTGAGGCATATCAACTTGAGGCATATCAAATGGATCCGCCGAGTTTTTATAACCCATCCATATATGATGAGTCAGGAAGAATGAATCCGCCCTCAAAATGGTGCGTTATTTTTCAGCGAGCCCTTAAGGTTCGCTTTAAAAAAAAGCCGCCCGTTCGGGCCGCTGTCATTGATGGATCTGGTTTCCGACTAAAAACGCCGCTTTCGGACTATTTGCCCGCCCGGGCAAAAATTTCAGCGCCGGAGATAAACCCGGCGTTCCCCCGATGAAAACTTTGGCCCGCCTTGAATTTCAACAAAATCAAACGCTTTTTTTCAAAAACTATTTATTTCATATAATTTCAATTTGCATTATAGACAAAACAGTTTTAGAATAAAAGATGAAAAATAAATTTTTTTCTGACATACCATCCAGAAATAAAAAAAAGGAACAAACGAGCATGATCATTGAAGACGCAAAAAAAGTTCTTGAAATAGAAGCCCAGGGAATATTGGAACTCGCAAAACGGATCGATGATACGTTTACAGAAATGGTGGGCCTTATCTATAAATCCAAAGGCCGTTTAATCATCGCCGGGATTGGAAAATCCGGCATAGTGGGGCGAAAAATCGTGGCCACTCTAAACAGCACCGGCACACGCTCCCTGTTTTTGCATCCCGTGGAGGCCATGCACGGCGATCTGGGAATCGTCTGCGCCGAGGATACATTTCTCGCGCTTTCCAACAGCGGCGAGACGGATGAGCTGAACATCCTTCTGGGCCCCATCCGAAACATCGGGTGCAAAGTGATTTCATTCACAGGAAACAAAGAATCGACCCTCGCCAGAAACAGCGACATCACCATTGATGTGGGCGTGGAAAAAGAGGCGTGCCCCCTGGGTCTGGCCCCCACCGCCAGCACCACGGCTCTTTTGGCCATGGGAGACGCCCTCGCCGTGGCGCTGATCAATAAGAACAATTTTAAATCCAGCGATTTTAAACGATTTCACCCGGGGGGCGCCCTGGGCCAGAGACTGTCGCGCCAGGTGGCGGATTTAATGCTGACGGACTCTTCGTTTCCCAGAGTGTATGAGGGCGCGAGCATGTATGAGGCGATAAAGGAGACGGACCGCCTGGCTTTGGGAGTCGCCCTGGTCATCCGCCGGGATGAGACCATTTCCGGCATCATAACGGATGGGGATATCCGGCGAACCCTTGTGACTCAAACGGATTTCATGGGCCGGGCCGTGGATGATTTCATGACCCGCAATCCCCATGTGGTCCACCCTGAATCTCCGGTCTACGACGCCCTGAATATTATGGAGCAATACCAGATCACAGCGCTTCCGGTGATCGACGCCTCCCACAGAGCAAAGGGGGTCATTCATCTGCATGATATCCTCGGCAAAGGGGAGTTCAAATTCAACGGCCAGCAATGAAAAAAACAGAACTAAACAACCCGGAAACAAAAAAGCCGGAAATAAAAAAAACAGAGGCGCCCCGCTTAATGATCGATCCCCTTGAAACGTGGGGGATCAAAATCAAAGAAAAATTAATCATCGCCGGCCCCTGCAGCGCCGAATCGGAAAAACAGGTTTTGGAAACGGCCATGAGGCTTGCGAAACACGGCGTCCACATCTTCCGGGCCGGGATATGGAAACCTCGCACCCGGCCCAATTCTTTTGAAGGGGTCGGCTCCGTGGGATTGGCCTGGCTGAAAAAAGCGCGTCTGGCGTCCGGCCTTCCCGTGGCCGTGGAGGTGGCCCGCCCGGAGCATGTGCGCGACTGTTTGAAACATAACGTTGATGTTTTGTGGATCGGCGCCAGAACCACGGCCAACCCCTTCAGCGTCCAGGCCATCGCCGACGCTCTCCGGGGCGTCGATATTCCGGTTCTTGTGAAAAATCCCGTCAACCCCGATGTGGAATTGTGGATGGGAGCCATCGAACGGTTGAGCCAGGCGGGCATAAAAAAAATAGCGGCGATTCACAGGGGGTTCTCATCCTTTAAAAAGAATGAATACCGCAACACGCCCCACTGGGAAATAGCCATCGAACTGCGCCGAAAATGGCCCAATCTTCCCATCTTGTGCGATCCGAGCCATATTTGCGGAAACCGGGAGTTGACGCCATTGATTTCCCAAATCGCCATGGATCTCCTGATGGATGGGTTGATGATCGAATCCCATATCCGACCGGAAACCGCCTTAAGCGACGCGGAGCAACAATTGCGGCCGGATCGCGTCGGGGAGCTGATCCATTCCCTGCGATTTAAAAAAGAATTCCCAAGCGCCCCCGAATCTCATCTTGAACTGGAGGCGTTGCGGGAAGAGATTGATGAAATAGACCTCCAGCTTCTGAACCTCCTTGGGAAACGGATGAAACTCTCCAGGCACATTGGGGAAAAAAAACGGAAAGAAAAGATGTCGATACTTCAGCCCCGCCGCTGGAAGCATATAGTGGAAAACCGTGTCCAGGCGGGAGAAAAAAAGGCTCTTTCCGAAACGTTTGTATTCCGATTATTTCAGGAAATACATAAAGAATCCATTCGAAACCAGCGATTGGGGGACCAATGAAGACACATGGACCAGTGAAGACACATAAAAAAGAGACGGACATACAGAATCTGGGAAAATGCGCCCGGCCATCCCCCATCCCCCGAGGCTATGTTTCAAAAACGGACCGGGTGGTCATCGACGTCGATCATTCAAAACTTTCCGCCCTTGTGAAACAGAAAAAAGAGATCCCGTCTTTTGAAAAAGCGGGCCCCCGCAAACGCATCCACTTTGATCCCAAAACCCTGAACTGCGCCATCGTCACCTGCGGCGGGTTGTGTCCGGGACTCAACGACGTGATTCGCGCCATCGTTTTGGAGTTGCGTCATGGCTATGGAGTCGAAAAAATTATGGGGGCGCGGCACGGACTCCAGGGATTTATCCCGAAATACGGACGCGATTTTATGGAATTGACCCCGAAATCCGTCGATGGAATTCAAAACAAAGGGGGTTCCATCCTGGGGTCGTCCAGAGGAGCCCAAAACATTGATGAGATTGTGGACACACTGGAGAGAAAAAACATACAGGCTCTTTTCATGATCGGCGGGGACGGCTCCCTCAAGGCCGCGGATAAAATCGGGGAGGCCTCGGAAAAAAGAGGGTTAAACACAGCGGTGGTCGGGATTCCGAAAACCATTGACAACGATATAAATATGACGTCCCGCTCATTCGGTTTCGACACCGCCGTGGAAATATCCACCCAGGCGGTGAAAGCCGCCCATAATGAAGCCACCGGGTATCCCAACGGCATCGGCCTGGTAAAGCTCATGGGAAGAGATTCGGGGTTCATCGCCGCCACTGCGGCCATCGCCCAGCAGGACGTGAATTTTGTTCTGATCCCGGAAGTGGATTTCGATATTCAAGGGCCCCACGGCCTTTTAAGCGCCCTGTCAAAACGGTTGGAGTCGAGGGGCCATGCGGTGATTGTGGCGGCCGAAGGCGCGGGCCAAAATCTTTTCAAAACCGAAACCAACCGATTCGATGAATCCGGAAATCCCAGAAAGAATGACATCGGCCTCTTTTTAAAAGAGGCGATCTCTGATCATTTCGCAAAGAAAAAGATCGCCGCCACCGTCAAATACATTGATCCCAGCTACATCATCCGAAGCCTGCCGGCAAACGCCAATGACAGCGCCTTTTGCGGCCTTCTGGGAAGAGACGCGGCTCATGCGGCCATGTCCGGCAAGACGCGGCTGATCATCGGCTCATGGAACGACCGATTTGTCCATATTCCAATTCAGATGGCCATCAAGGAAAAAAAGCAGGTCGCCCCCATGGGAAAACTCTGGTTGAGCGCCATGGAATCCACCGGCCAGGGGGCGTTGAAAAACAGAATAATATAGCGGCGGAAAATCAACGCGCGACATCCCCGACCCCAATGTGTGAATCGGGCAAATATGATACGTTCGTAAAAAATCAGATTTGCAACCAAACGCAACATTGAATAATTCAGATACTGATTAATTACGCTTACTTGTAGGTTGGGTTAAGCGAAGCAACCCAACCTATCTTTACTTTTTACGACGCCATCAACCGCCGCGCGACGCCAGATCGCATATCACCCGGGCATGTTTGTCCGCGGCGCCCTGATTCAGCCCCGCCGCCTGCCTGGCGCCTCTTTTTATTTTTTCAGCCTCTTGGGGATGGGAAAGATAGTGGAGCGCCTTTTTGGCCAGATCGTCTCCATCTTTCACCTGAACGCCCCCTCCGGTTTTATCCAGCAATTTTTTCGCGTCCATAAAATCCCCCATTGACGGGCCATAAAAGAGAAGTTTTCCCCAAGCGGCCGGCTCAAGTATGTTCTGGCCCCCTTTTTCCGCCAGACTGCCCCCGCAAAAAACCAGGGTGGCGATGCCATACGCCGCGCAAAGCTCGCCGATGGTGTCGCCGATGACCACTTGGGCCGTTCTGGAGCCGGGGCGCTCATCAAGCCGGGTCCGTAACTGGCATGAAAACCCGCGTTGAATCGCCAGGCTCATCAATTCCCCGGATCTTTTGATGTGACGGGGAAAAATAATCAGCAAGGCGTTGGGGAAAACCCGGATGATCTTTTCATAGACATCTAAAATCACGATCTCTTCATGGCTTCGCGTGCTTCCGGCAATGAAAACAATCTGACCCTCTTGGGGATTATAGAGACGCTCCATCTTTTGTTTCAGGGCGACATCCCCGGCGCTGAGCAAAACATCATATTTTGCGTTTCCGTTTATTTCCATCCTCTCAGGTTTTGCGCCCAGTCGTCTCATTCTTTGAAAATCATCGTTTTGGATCATGCTCAAAACGTCCACATGGCTCAATGTGTGGGCCATCAAGGAACGAATCTTCAGATAGCCCTTGATGGAGCGCTCGGAAATCCGTCCATTGACAATCCCTGTGCGTATGCCCATCCGTTTGGCCCCCACCAAAAGATTGGGCCATATTTCGGTTTCCAGGCAGACCAGCGCGTCGGGTTTAAAGGCGGTCAGGGCGTTTTTCACCGAAACGGGAAAATCAATGGGCGCGTAAATACAACGGACATCGGAATCGAGTCGCTCCGTTGCGAATTTGTGGCCGTAAAATGTCGTGACGGAAAGGATGATCGAGGCGTTGGGCCGCCTCTTTTTTAAGGATTTGATAATGGAGAGGGCCGCTCCCGCCTCTCCCACGGAGACCGCATGCATCCATACGCATGGATCGCCTCTCTGTTCCCGGCGGACGGATGTTGGAAACCGCCCCAGTCGTTGAGCCATGCTTTCCGAATGTTTCCATGACCCGGCTGAGTAGAGCCGCAAAAATGGATACGCCAATAAAAAAATCAACGAGGAAAAAAACCGGTACGCCACGTAAGCCAAAACCATTCTATTCATTTTCAAGAACCACAAACCGGTCTTCTTTGATTTTAAGAAGATGAATATTTTTCCACACATCCCCCGATGAATAAAAAGAGGTCATGCCGGTCACTCCCGGGTAATGATGCAATTCGGCCAGGGCCTTTTTCAGGGTTTTTCTTGACGACACATCGGGACGGGTCATCAGCTTAAAAAGGATCATCGCGGTATCGTAGGCCAGCGCCTCAATATAGCCGGGCTCTTCGTCAAACACCTTCCTGAAACCGTCCACAAACCCTCGCGTCTCTTTGTCGGGGTTATCTTTGAAGAACGCGTCTGGAATGATGGCGTTTTGAGCATATTCCTTGGCCATGTCGATCAATTCCATAGAGTGCCACAGATTCGTTCCCAGAAGATAGACGTCCTTGATGTCATAAAAAGCCAGTTGAGGTATAATCAGACCCGCTTTTTTAGGAGAATCAGGAATAAAAATCGCCTCAAAGTCCAACGTCAGATCAGGCTTCTCCTTTTCGGAATCATCTTCCGCCTCCAGATATTCCACATGGGCGTCATATATCGCGGCCTCCTCCTCGGTCAATTCCGGGGATTTTCTCAGCCTCTCATAATAAAGATTCGCGATCTTGTTGATGGGGCCGGCAAAATCCGTTTTGCTCACATCATAAAATTCAACGCCCGCAATGGAGCCGCCATACGCCAGGACATTGTCCTGAAACAGTTTCGCAAAGGTGACGCCATAATTTTCATCCGGGTAAAGAACCGCGAACCGTTTGATGCCCAACGTATTGAACGCATAGGTGACAATCGCTTCCACCTGCATCCTGGGGGTTAAAAAATTTCTGAACACATAGTCGCCGATATCCGTGATATTTTCGGTCTGAATCAGGGTGATGATCGGAATTTTTCTTGATTGGGACTCCTCCACCGCCGGCGTCAAAGGGGTGATGGGGCCGATGATGCCGAAGGCGTCTTCCGAATCAAGTTCCCGGATGACGGAACGGGCCGTGTCCGGATTCGATTCCGTGTCCTTGATAATGATCTTTACCTGGATATACTGATCCTGGGAGCTGAAATGCATCAGAGCCAGCTGTATCCCTTTTAACGCTTTGTTTCCATACACCTCGTACGGGCCGGTCAACGGAAGAAGGCATCCGATGGCGCGGGAAGGCGCCTCTCGTACGCTTCTGTACATTTTCCCCTTGAATATTTTGACGAGGTTTTTGGCTTTGGCGGCGTTCTCATCCCAGGGAAATTTTTCGATAAATTCCGTTAAAAGGGCGATGCCCTGCTCTGGCGAGCCAATGGCGGCGTATGAGCTGGCCACCATATTGCACACCCTGAATTTCTTTTCCGGCGGGATGGACTGATAAATCACGTCCATCCCCAATTCGATGACTCTTCTGTAGTCTCCGGAGTTGTAATAGCCTTCAATCGCCTGGATATCCGCGTCCGAGGCGCGTTGGATTTCCGGATACCGGCCCAGAAAAAGGTTATGAGGACCGGACGCTTTTTTTCCAGTCTTTTCGCTCGGACGCATTTTTCCGGTCTTCATCAAAGCCGGATCGCCCCCTTTGAATCCAGAAAGATATTTTTCATACTCGGTGCGGGCGGCCACATGGACTTTGTCCTTGAAAAGACCTTCAGGCCTGGGCGGCTCTTTTTTTTCAAAACCGTCCGGAACCCCCATTCCCCAAGATTCGATTTTCTCGGGAACGTATGGAAATGACATTTCCGGGGATTCAATTTCAACCTTGTCTTCAACCTTGTTTTCAACCTTTTTTTGAACCGACGCGCACGAAAATAAAAAAAAGGCCGCCATCATCAGGACGATTAATCTGTTCGGTTTCATAATAATCACATCCGCCATTCGCTTCTCTTGCAAAGCCAACGCATCCTTTGCGCCCCCTTTATGTTTATCCGGATCCCCGAAAAAAAGGCCCCTCTTCGCCCAAGTTTTAATCCTCAAAGCGCCCTTTGCATGCCCCTTGATTAGGGACTCGCTGAAAAATAACTTACCATTTTCAGTGACCCCTTAAATTTTTCCCCGCCTTGAGTCTGAGCAAAATGAGCGGTCTTTTCACAAAAAATATTTATAAGGACGCGATTTTTTAAAAAAATAATTTTCGCATTATTTTATACATCAAGATGATTTTGTCAATCAATAATAAAATGGGTTTCCCTCATATTTTCTTTGCCCGGCCCAAGAGGCGTTGGCGCGCATTCAGTCGCGCGCCTTTTTTCCCTTGACAAAACGACGTCTTTCTCCGTATTAATTTTGATCTCGTTTTTTTGTTTTTATTTTCAACGCGCCCTTATTCAGGAGACAGACAACATGAATGTTATTTCAAACGATTTCGAAAAAGCGCTGAACATCGGCCGGCCCCCAAATATCAAAAAACTATTTCCAAACTCAAAGGCCTTGATTGTAAGCGGAAAATATATCGACCGCGCCATGCTGAAAAAATCGCGACTTAAGAAAAAAGGGTCTGGAACAGGCGGCGCCATCGCCCTGGCGGCCAATGTGCGAAACCCCTTTATTATCCGGGGAGTCCTTGGGGCCGCTCAACGAGCCGACGCCTGCGTCATCCTTGAGATCGCCCGATCCGAAGGGGGCGCCGACGCGTATTGCGGGGTCAATTTCTGGAACATGGCGCGACGGGTGGACGCCTTTTGCAACGAGCTTGGAATCACCGTTCCCGTGGCCATACACGCCGATCATTACGGAATAAAGAAAAAAGAGGACATCGCCGGGGCCAAAATTGAAATCCCCTCCATCTTCGAGGCGGGGGTCACATCCATCGCCATCGACGCGTCCCATATGCCGGATCATGAGAATCTTCTCGCCAACATTGAGCTGAACCCCCTGGTTCCAAAATGGGCGGGACTTGAAACAGAAGTGGGTGAAATCAAAGGGGAACATGGACTTTCCACTGTGGAGGAAGCCCTTTTTTTGATCCGGGGATTAAATTCACGGAGCATTTTTCCAGACTGGATCGCCTTGAACAACGGCACGACCCACGGAATCGAAACAGACGGGGCCGGCATCCAGGTCGGCCTGACTGCGGATATCCATGCGGCCCTGTCTCCATACGGCGTCTCGGGCGCCCAGCACGGAACATCAGGGAACCGTTCAGACCGATTAAAAGAGATCCGGGATCTCACCCGAACCACAAAGGCGAATGTCGCCACCGCCCTTCAAATGGTATCCTGGGGCCTTGAGGTGAATGAATATGGCAACGCCATTCTGGACAAAGACGGCCGTTTTATAAAGGTGTCGGGCCAGGGCGTCGCCGAAGAGATGTGGAAAGAAATGACGGCCTTCGCCGAATCTTCAGGCATTTCCGGCGGAAACTACAAAAAATTGAACCTCCCCTTTGAAAACAAACTTTTGGGCCAGCCAAAAGAGATGCGAGACCGGATGGCGGCCCGGGTGGAAGAATTCGCATTCCACTGGATCACCGAGGTGTTTGGCTCCGACGGAACAGGATCCCTGGCCATTGAAGAGATCATGGCGGCCCAATCCCATGACCCGGGCCCAAAGGTCGGCGCCGTGGAAGAACCAAAGGACTGGACTCTGGAAAAAATCATGGAAAAAGCCTCTCTGATCACATCAGACAAAGGCCCTGAAGGGGATTTTGACGACTAAATGAGACAAAAAAAATATTGCCCGTTCTGCGCGACGGCGCTCCGCGAAAAATTTATGGATGAGCGGACCCGGCTTTTTTGCGAATCATGCGACCAGCCCATTTATGAAAATCCGATTCCCGTCACATGCGTTGTCGTGGTCAATCCGAAAAACCACATTCTCCTTGTGAAGCGAAGCGTCCCCCCCAAACAAGGATTCTGGTGCCTCCCCGGAGGGTTCATGGAACTTGGGGAAACGCCTGAGGAATCGGCCTTAAGAGAGCTTGGGGAAGAGACGGGCTTATCCGGGAAAATAGAGTTGCTTCTGGGCGTGACCGTCAACCCGAGCGAACAGTACGACACGGCCCTGATGGTCGGCTATCTGATCAGAACGTATTCAGGAATGTTGACGGCCGGGGACGACGCGTCGGACGCCGCCTTTTTCCCCCACGACGCGCTTCCTGAAATTGCCTTTTCCAGCCACCAGCGTTTTATACGCATCTATCACTCCGCATACGCAAATGACTGACGGCCTGACAAAAATCCGAGCGCCCATGGGCCGTTATCCCCATTTGAAACACTCGTAAAAAAATAAGCGCCGCGCGACTCATTTTTACAACAGTCTGAAATCACTTGTTTTTAATTTCAAAAACAGGCCTAATTTTTTATTTGCGCGCCGCGCGATGGGTGAAAAACTTGTAAAAAAGTGTGGAATGATTAATTTAAAAACTCACACGATTTGACATTTGACAGGCTATGGAAAACGCGCGCGCGGATGATGCCGGGAGAGTAAGAAACAGCGAAACGCGTTTTTGCCGCGCCGACATTCCCGTTTAAAAAAAGAGTCGTTTACAATAAACGCCTATTTCTTGACAAGATTATTGACTTTTTAAAAAAGTCCATAGTATATTGACATGATTTGTATTTTTTTTGGGGGAAATAGAAAAAATATCAATCTCACCCCCTGCTGTTTGAAATAAAAAAAGGGGTCTAAAGGTTTTTTTACATGACAGATTCAAAAAGCGCCAAATCAGGCCTTGAAACAGCGGCTGACGACCTGTTTAATTTTGCGGTGGACCGCGAGGATGTGAAATGGCTGATTGAAAACCTCCACAAAGAGGCCAAGATCAATCGAACCACTGTGGAATATGAACTTGGGGCGATGAAAATAATCATGGTGGGATGGAACATATCGTTTTGCATGGAAAACCACCCGGCAAAAGACGCGTTTTCCACGCTTTACTGGAATCTGGCCCTTGAATTTTCAAAGGGGCTATCCACAACCACCGAATACATGACCGGCCAGAAAATTGACTATTTTGACATCCTGAAAGAGCGTCTGGACACCTATGTCAAGGCCCTGGCTGAAAACCCAAACGCCCCTGACCCCGCGACAGTGGTGGGGCCGGAATTTGCCCGAATCTGCGGAAACGCGGACGATATATTCACGCGTATGACGGGTTCAAAAATGTTTATATCCTTGAGCGGCAACGTCAAGGAATACATCCAAAAAGCGATCTTCAACGCGACCGGAAAATGACCGCGACCCGAAAGACGCCCCCTGGATTTTATTTTTTAAAAAAAAATGGAGAAAATATAATATGAGTTTTGAAACAAAAGAGCAGGTTTTTGAAAAGGTTATTTCAGAGCCAAAGCCGATATGCCCCCATTGTGAAACCGAGATGAGCCTCTGGGAAGTTCCTCCCGTGCCAGTTGGAGACGGACTCGGATGGGGAGCCCCCTATCTGTTTGTATGTTTTAATGACGAATGTTCTCTGTATGTCGACGGATGGGAAAATTTGAAGGAAAACTACGCCCACAACGCCTCGTACCGATGCATGTGTTATCCCGGAACGACCCAGTATGAATGCATGCCTGTCTTTAGCCCCATGGGCGGCTCCGGCCAAATCATTGATGATCAGGCCCGAATGCAAGAAGAGATGTTGAAAGAGTCCATAAAAAAGGGATTCTCCATCCTGGCGGACTGCTACAACACAAAGGACTCTCCCACGATTTTGAAAATCATTCTGGATGCGACCGAGCCGATGCGGGTGAGAATCAAAGCCGCGGAGATGCTCGGCGATATTGGGGGCCTGGACGCCGCGGACCCTTTGAACCACCTGAAGGTGGGCAACGAAATCCTTGAAAACGCCGTTAAATCCGCAAGATCAAAAATACACGAGCGTCATTTTACCAGGGACTGCCCGTTTTGCGCCGAGATCATCAAGAAAAAAGCGAAACTGTGCAAACACTGCGGCCAGGACATCGCCGGAAAATAAAAAAATGGTCGGCTGGCGCTGATTTAATTTGATTCCCTCATTGCGCAAAAAAGGAACATTTGGATGTCCAGAAGTTCAAGTTTAGGCATAAAGATAGCCCTTATATTTGCCACGGTCTGGCTGATTGTTTATGGTTTGGTGATCATGGCCCAGCAGAATGCTTTGGGGGAATTCAAAGAAAATTTAGCATATTATGAAGAGAGCCTTCGGGGCATCCATAAAATCAAGGCGAAATTTTATGACGCCAAAGAGATGGCGCGCTGGCTCTCTGACCATGACTCTGGGGAAGACAGAGCCAAAGCGGTTCAATCCATAGAGGACTGCGTCAAGGAAATAGGCCCGTTAGAGAAGTGGAAACAGAACGATCCAAAAATCAGGCAGGGGATGGGGGAAATCAAACGCTCCATAAACAGTTACCTGACGTCGTTTAACCACTATGCCGAAGCGGTTAGGGTCAGAGGCCGACTCAAAGAGGAGATCATCCGGCGAATGGAACGCCTGGATCATGAGGTTAAAAATCTGGTGTTTGAAAACTGGAAACAGCGACTGGAAGCGGCCAGGCAGAACATCTTGGTCGCCTTTTTGAATTACGAAACCGGAAAATCAGAATGGCCGGTGTTTCAAGACAAATTCGTCCAGGCGGAAAAAGAGTTTGACGCATGGATGACGTTCGCCGGAAAAAGCGCCCTGAAAAAAGAGGCCCTATCCATCCTGAGCCATGTTAAAGAAATACGGGGCGCCATTCTCCAGTCTCCTGACGCCTCCTTTGATCATAAAAAATATCAAACCGAGATGGAGACCCATTCAAAAAATATATCCGCCATCTTCACTGACATGGCCGATATGAATCACCCATTGAAAAAAATACTCGACTCCTCAAATCTTCTTTTTTTTAAATACATGGCGATATTTTTTCTTATGGGCCTCATGTTTTCAATCGTGGCGATCCGAAAATGGTTCCTGGAACCCATGACCCGGTTGAAAAAAAGCGCGCGGGAACTGGCGGCGGGCAACCTGAACGCGTCCATCGACACCAGACGCAGGGATGAGTTGGGGAGCGTGGCCAAAAGTTTTGATATCATGCGCATCAAAATCCGGGAGTATATTCAAAAAATTGAGTCCAAAAATGAAGCGTTGCAACAACTCACGGAAAATATCTACGCCAGCCGACTCAAGGCCATGGAAGACCTCGGGGCCGGCATCGCCCATGAAATCAACCAGCCTTTGGCCATTATAAAGCTTAAGACCGAACGCCTGCTGAATGATTTTTCTCCAGAGGGTTTGGCCGACCCGGCGGATGTCGAAACATGGCGAAAAATTCTGGAAAACAACCTGTTTCAAATCAAGCGGACGGACGATATTCTAAACAAGTTGCATATGTTTGTAAAGGACGATTCCAAGCCGTACGCCAGCTCAAATCTTAAATATCCTGTGGATTGGGTGCTGTCTCTTTTTAAAGCCCAATTGCGAAAAAACAAAATTTTGTTAACGACAGACCTGCCTGAAAACCTGCCCCAGGTCAATGTCCGGCCCCGGTCATTTCGATTTTTGGCGCTAAACCTTCTCACCAACGCCCGCTTTGCCGTGAATGAAAAGGCAAAGACGACCGATGATCCCGACTACGAAAAACAGATATCGGCGCGACTCTCATACACCCCTCCGTCCAACGTCCTGGTTTTTGAGATGGAAGACAACGGCATCGGCATGGATCCCGTGACCCGGGATCGTTGCCTTGAGCCATTTTTCACCACCAGAGAGGTCAATGAGGGAATCGGCATGGGACTTTTTATCGTCTATCGAATTTCCAAGGAACTGGGCGTTAAAATTGAAATCGAAAGCGAAAAAAACAAAGGGTCCCTGTTTCGTTTTTTAATCCCCATAGCAAAGGAGTGATGTAAATGAAAGGCGATGTTCTTTTAGTCGATGACGAAGTCGAATTAACCGAAGAGCTGAAATGGCAACTTGCGGGAAGAACGTATCGTGTGACCACGGCTGACTCCGGGAAAAAGGCTCTGGAAATTTTGAGCCAGCGCCCCATGGATGTCATGATTGTGGACATTCGCATGCCGGGCATGAACGGCATTGAAGTCATGGAACAGGCGAAGAACATACGGCCCGATATTCAATGCATTGTCGCCACAGGATACGCGGACATAGAGACGGCCGCCGCGGCCATGCGCCTGGGCGCGGTCAATTTCTTATGCAAGCCCAGGGATATCACGGTCAATGTGATGGACGCGGCCATACAGGAAGCCATGAGCAAACTCGCGCTGATTCGGGCCGTCAGGGAAAAAGAAAAAAAACTTGAGGACGCCAACGCCGAGCTGAAACGGCTCAACGGGCAATTGCACAGCGACAATAAAAATCTCAGCCAAGAGATGGGGAGGATAAAACTTCGCCAGTTGCTGGCCATCACCATCGACAGCGCCATTCAGTACTACCGCCTGACCACCGGAAAGACAAAAATTGATCTGGCCGAAGAAAGCGGAATCTGGGCGGTGACCCAGGATGTAAACGGTCTGGTCCCCAAAACACTCAACAAATATTTAAGAATCGACACCATCCCCAAAAAAAGACCCAACTGGAACGCCGTGGCTCAGACCGTCCGGTTTGTCCTGTCGAGAAAAACCGCGAATCCCTGTCCCGAAGAAAAAGAAAAACTGAAAGTTCTCCTTGAAGAGCTGACCAACATGATGATCTGATGGAATAAAAATTTAAAAAAAAGAAAGAGCCCCTCCTCTTATGATTGACGACCCATTAAGCCGTTCCGCCATCTGTTATGAGAATGAATTGAACCCCGCCCAGCTTGAAGCCGTTCGTTTCATGAATGGGCCTTTGCTGGTGATTGCCGGAGCCGGAAGCGGGAAAACCCGGACCCTGATATACCGAGTGGCCCGTCTGGTGGAAAACGGCGTGCGGCCGGACGCCATTTTGCTTTTGACCTTTACAAAAAAATCGGCGTCCCACATGCTTGAGCGTTCGGCCCTCCTCTTGGACGACCGGTGCGCCCGCGTGTCCGGGGGCACATTCCATTCCTTTGCCAATGCCATGCTTCGACGATACGCCCCGGGAATCGGGTTGCCCCATGATTTTACGATTATCGACCGAAGCGATTCGGAAAGCATCATGGGTCTGATCAAAAAAGAGATGAATGTCCCCTCTGACCGACATCATCGTTTCCCTGGAAACCGGACCCTGATCAACCTGTTTAACCGGGCGGTCAACAAAGGCATTTCCATTGAAGAGACCGTGGCCAATGCGTATCCCCATTTGTCCAAATTTATGGATGCCATCATCTTGGCGGGACAAAATTATGACGCGCACAAAGCCAAACATTTTTTCCTGGATTACGACGATCTTCTGATCTACTTCAGAAACCTTTTAAGGGACAACGCCGAGATATCCGAGCGCATCCAATCCCGATACAGTCACATCATGGTCGATGAATACCAGGACACCAACCAGATACAGGCGGAAATCATCTTTTTACTGGCTGGAGACAAAAAAAACATCATGGTGGTGGGGGACGATTCCCAAAGTATTTATGGCTTCAGAGGGGCAAAAATCAAAAACATGCTGGAATTCCCCGACACATTTCCAGGAACCCAAATCATACGGCTGGAAGAGAATTACCGGAGCAATCAGCCCATTTTAGATCTGACGAACACGGTGATTGACCAGGTCTCGGAAAAATTTTCAAAGACTCTGTTCACACGAAAAAAAGGCGGTTTAAAACCGGTTTTGGCCGCCATGGAAAATGAGAGCGCCCAGTCCCATTATGTGGTCGAAAAAATAAAAGACCTTCTGGCAAACGGGTCGTCCCCGGACAGCATTTGTGTGCTTTTCAGGGCCGGGTTCCATTCGTACGACCTGGAAATGGAGTTGAATAAAAATCGATGTCCCTTTGTCAAGGCCGGGGGATTCAAATTTGTGGAGACGGCGCACATCAAAGATTTCATGGCGTATTTGCGTGTGATGGCCAATCCTTTGGATCGGATAAGCTGGCATCGGATACTGTTGCTTCTCGATAAAATCGGCCCCAAAACCGCCCAGAAAATCTATGAATCCGTGGAACATGCCAACGACGGGTTGTGGGGCGTCAAAACCGTGACGCTGAAATCCTCAGCCGCGCCGGGGTTTGAAGAATTAAAGGAGCTTCTGCTTGCCGCCGCGGAAACCGAGACGCTCTATATTCAACAAATCGGAGAGAGGATTTTGAATTATTACGTGGGTATCCTGAAAAAAAAATACGACGACCACCCGAAACGGACCAAAGACTTGGAACAGCTTTTGACCATTATGGATCGCTACGACGATGTGAAACAATTTTTAAGCGACATGGCCTTGGAGCCTCCGAATTCCAGCGGCTCAAATGGAAAACTGACCGCCGAGGGATCGGCCGACCGCCTGTCTCTCTCCACCATACATTCCGCAAAGGGCCTTGAGTGGAGACATGTCTTTATTATATGGGCATTGGACGGACGTTTCCCCACCCTGCGTTCCATGGATGACGAAAACGAGCTTGAAGAAGAGCTGAGATTGATGTATGTGGCGGCCACACGGGCAAAGGAGAACCTTTTTATCACCTATCCCATGCGGGCATATGACCGGGCGTCCGGGCTTGTGTTGGATCGCCCCTCCCGCTTTTTAGACGCCGTGCCGGATTATATTCTGGAAAGAGAGTTCCCCACGGGCATCGGCGCGATTTACTGGGATTAGTCAAAGGGTTACTGGGATTAATCCAAGGGGCGTCAAGTCAAAATCCGGATAAAAACGACGACGCAACCATGATACGCTCGTAAAAAATCGAGTTCGTAATCAGCCGCCCCATTGAACAATTTGGATGATGTTTAATTACGGTCACTTGTAGGTTGGGTTGAGGGACGAAACCCAACATATCTTTACTTTTCTCGTAAAAAAGCACGGATGGCCCAATTCATCGAGAATGGGCCAAAAAAATTCGATAACCAAGGCGTAGTGGTTTTTCGGGAGCGGGGCCATACATAACATGTAGTATGCCGAACGAGTGAAAAACCACACGACGCGTTTTTTTTACGACGCCATCAACCCTGTTATTTCTCTGAAAAATGCCGGGCCTCATAAACGTTGACACAAAGTCCGGCCTCTTTCCAGCAGGATGTTCCAAGACCCGCTTTCTGACACAGAGCGTCAAAAAAATCTTTTTTCCGGGGAAGCTCCTTCCAGACCTGGGGAAGAAACGTCGCGCTTTGGCCTCCCTTCGATATAATCACCCCGTGAACCCCGGGTTTGATCTTTGAAAAAAGCTCGTTGTGATCGCTGAACTCCATTTTTTTCGGACGGGTCAAAACGCTGATTTCAATATCCACGTCCGGCCATTCGTCCCGGGTCAATTTTTCAAACCGATAATCATTAAACGCGGCGTTCAAGGCGTTTCTTTCAACCCCCTCCGCCAGAGAAAACAGGGGGTCGATGGTTCCCACGCATCCCCGCAACGCGCCGTTTTTGCGCAGCGTCACAAAGCAACCGCGTTTTTCATCCAGATCATCCAAACCCTTTTTTATTGGCCTGTCGCCAGCGGCGCCCGGTTCACCCAGAGCCGTCCCAATGGTCGAACGGGCCAGATCAAGAAGAATCTTTTCGCTTTCCTCCATCATCTTTTTTTGTCCATTTACGACTCTGTTTATTTTATCCATTTTTAAAATTTTTCGCCCATTATGCAACGGCAGTAAAAATACACAGCGGCATCTGTTGCGACACTCACCTGCAAAATGGCGTTAAATAAACAGACTCATTTATTGAAAGTATTTTTTGTGTTGGAGTATTTCGCTCTCTTGTTTCAGAGCTGAAAGCCATGAACCAAATACCCGATACTGTTTGCTTTCAAACAGTTTTTTTGTCAACGCCTCTTTTTCAGCGTCAAAGCCGTCGGCATCCGGCGCCTTTCGCCCCTTCAATCGTATGACATAATACCCTTTGGGGCTTTTGATGACGTTTTCAGGAAGCCGGACCTTTTCAGAAAGCGCAAACGCTTCACGGGATATGTCCCTCTCGGCGCCTATTTCTGGAATCTCGGCGCCGCGCTTAAAAAAACCGGTGGTTTTCAGGGCGACCTTGCTTTTTTTCATTTTCACGCCGGAGGCGTCCTGGGTTTTCAGGGCGACAAGATACTCGCGGGCCTCTTTTTCCGCGGTTTGATCCTGCTTTCTTTTTATCAGATCCGCTTTGACCCTGGCTTTTACAGAATCAAGGGCCGGTATTTCCGAAGGCTTCCTCTCATGCGCCTGGAGAAGATAACATCCCTCTCCCACGTCCAGCGGCTCGCTGATTTCGTCTTCGGAAAGGCTAAATGCCGTTGAAATAAACTGGCCCGGTTTTTTTATCCCTGGCAGGGCCGTTGAATCTTTGGAGAAAAATCCGGTGGCGTCTGTTTTCATCCCGGTTTCCCCGGCGAGTTGCGCCAGATCGCCAACGTCAAAGGCCTCCTCATAGATATCATAGGCCCGTTCGCAGGCCAGTTCTCTGGCCCGGTCTTCCACCAATTTTTCCCGGAGGCCTGTTTTATCCTTCTCAAAATCAGCCCCTGGCTCTTTTTCCATGGAAGCAAAGGCGCTTTCCACGTCGTCATCACTCACATCAACATCTTTTTTAAACGATTCCGGAGAAAAATAGAGATAAGACGCTTTCATTTCAGGGTCGGTCTTATAGTCCGTTTTATTCTCTTTAAAAAATATTTTCAACTCATCATTGGAGACCGTTATGTTTTTATACTGGCCGGGCTCAAACAGAGCAAACTCAATATTCCGGGCCTCGCTTTCCCATTTGCGCCACTCCATCGCCTCCATATCTGAAACCCTGACCCCGCCCATGATCAGATTCCTGACCATTCCAACGAGAATATCTTTTCGAAATTGGAATTCAAACTGGCCGGGGGTCAATCGGTTTCTGTTTAAAATGGACGTGTAGAGTCTATGGTCAAAAACCCCGGCGGTCTGAAACACCGGTATGTCGCTTATGGCGGCCGAAAGCTCTTCATCAGAAACCTTGAACTTCAATTCCGAGGCTTTCTGAAGCAACAGGGTCCGTTCAATAAGGGCGTCGATGGCCCTTTGCTTTAACCCCAGTATTCGGATGACATCTTCATTCAGGCCTCCCCCAAAATTCTGGCGGACCCCCTCTAAAAGACGATTGTATTCTTTTTGGTAATCGGCCAGCACAATGGCCTCGTCATTGACCATCGCCACGATATCCTCCTGCTCGTCCTTGAAGTTTCCTCCCCCCCAAAGCACAAAGACAATAACGATGGCCCCCAAAAGAATCTTGATCAGCCAGCTTCCGGCATTTTTCCGCATTGCGTACAGCATATAAGAAACCCCTTTAAATCAAAAGAAATGGCCGTTTCATTATCAGGCCATGACCGTTTTATAATCATTGAATTTGTAATCGTTCATCGCCGCGACGGTTTGGCGTTCATCGCCATTGGATATTCATAACCGGGTTGATATTCATAACTGGGTTGATATTCATAACCGGGTTGACATTCATAACCGGGAACGAAAGATTCCAGAAAAATGACCCGAGACGTTTTTCGCAAACCCGCGCGATTATCTTTTTTTTATCGCGCCCTTGGTTATGGCACACTTGCCCCCCGCTGTCAATTTTTTAAAGCCGCAAAGAGACCGATTCCCCCCCGGTTTCCGACATTCGCATTTAAAATGCCCCGCATTCCCCTCCCCGTTCATTCAGCCCTTTATTTCCAGCCCGATTCGTGCTAAAAATCGGCGCATGAAATCCATGAAAAATCAAAAAAAAGAACCCTTGGTCAGCGTGGTCATCCCAACGTTCAACCGGGCGCGCATGCTCAAAGAAGCGATGGATTCCGTCTTCGCCCAAGACTTTAAGAACTTTGAGCTTATTGTGGTGGATGACGGGTCCGACGACGACACGGAGTCTGTTTTGGAAAAATACAAGGGGCGCCTGACAACGCTGCGTCAGAAAAACAGCGGGGTCAGCGCCGCCAGAAACAGAGGGATCGCCCAGGCATCGGGACGACTCATCGCGTTCCTTGATTCGGATGACATGTGGCTTCCGGGAAAATTGTCGGCCCAGGCCGCCTTCTTTGAAAGCAGGCCCGAGGCGTTGATATGTCAGACCGATGAAATATGGATCAGAAATGGAAAACGGGTGAATCCGAAAAACCGGCATCGAAAAGAGTCGGGAGACATATTCAGGCGATCCCTTGAGTTATGCCTGGTAAGCCCCTCCGCGGTCATGATGGACCGGAGTCTTTTTGACGACTTTGGGAATTTTGACGAAACCCTTCCGGCCTGCGAGGACTACGATCTGTGGTTGAGAATAAGCCGACGCCATCCCGTGGGTCTGATCCATGAGCCGTTGGTCATAAAACGGGGGGGGCATGACGACCAGTTGTCGAAAATCCCGGTTCTGGACAAATACAGGATCGCGTCCATCATAAAATTAATGGACAGCGGCCTCCTTTCGGATGACCAGCGGAGCGCCGCCGTCCTGGTTTTGGAAAAAAAATGCCGCATCTTCTCAAACGGATGCCGAAAACGGGGCCGAATTTCAGAGGCGGACCATTACGCCGACCTGGCCCGACGCCACGACTCGTCCATATAAACATAAACCTATCAATAAGCGACGTTCCACGCTTCCATTCAGTCGCATGCCCCAATGAGTAGCGACCCATGAGTAGTGACCAATGAATAATGACCAATGAATAATGACCAATGAATAATGAATAGCTCAAAAAAATCGACCGCCCAGGCGTCGCGGTTTTTTTCGGAGCCGGGCCATACATAACCTGTCGTAGGGGCAAGCTATGGAAAAACCACACGACGCGTTTTTTTTACGACGCCATCATTTTTGATCACATCATAAAGCTCCATAAAACACCGGCCCCAAGCGCCGATCCAATGACGCCGGACACATTGGGAGCCATGGCGTGCATCAAAAGAAAATTCGACGGATCTTCGGCCTGTCCCACCATCTGAACCACCCGGGCCGAATCTGGAACGGCGGAAACCCCGGCCGCGCCAAGCAGGGGATTTATTTTGCTGCGCATGAAAAGATTCATTATTTTTGCGAATATGACCCCTGAAGCCGTGGCCACGCCGAATGACAACGCCCCAAGCACAAAAATCTGCACGGACTGGGGGGTCAAAAACACATCCCCCTGGGTGCTGGCCCCCACGGTTATTCCAAGAAGTATGGTGACGATGTCAATCAGAGCGGTCCTGGCGGTTTGGGCCAGACGTTCGGCCACCACGCATTCTTTTAACAGGTTGCCAAAAAAGAGCATCCCCAAAAGCGGCAGGGCCGCGGGAGCCAAAAAGCAACAGAGCAGAAAGCTTACGATGGGAAAAATGATTTTCTCTTTCTTTGAAACCTCTCTGGGATCCTCCATTCGGATCAAGCGTTCCGATCGGGATGTCAGAAGCCTCATGATGGGGGGCTGAATCACCGGCACAAGCGCCATGTAAGAATAGGCCGCCACGGCGATGGGTCCGATGAGTCTGGGCGCCAGTTTGGCCGTTAAAAATATGGCGGTGGGTCCGTCCGCGCCCCCGATGATTCCGATGGCAGCCGCTTCATTTGGAGCGAATCCAAGGGCCAAGGCGCCTAAGAACGTGAGAAATATTCCCATCTGGGCCGCGGCCCCAAGGAGCATGAGGGAGGGACGCGCCAAAAGCGTTGAGAAGTCCGTCATGGCGCCGATGCCCAAAAAAATCAACGGAGGATAGACGCCGGATGTGACCCCCATATAAAGGTAATGAAGCACGCTGTTATCTTCGTATATGGCCAGCCCCAGACCTTTAAAGACGGGTATGTTGCCCATGAGAATTCCAAATCCAATGGGAACCAAAAGAAGCGGCTCATAGTGTTTGGCGATGCCGAGATAAATAAAGACGCATCCGACAACGATCATGATCAAGTAACGGTAATCGGCCAATCCGAAACCGGTGTTGCTCCAAAAATCCATCAAAAGATTTTCCATATTATCTATTGACTCCTCACATCAAAAAATTAAACGCCTTGATTCGACAAGACTGTTTTATGCATTCTTTTTGTATTAGGGTTCGCTGAAAAAATAAATTTACAATTTTGAGGGTTAAGTCGCCTGCCTGACAAGGCATAAAAACTTGAGGCCTATCTGGTATCCGCCGAGTTTTTATAACGCAGTCAGGAAGGATGAATTGGCCCTCAAAATGTAAAGTTATTTTTCAGAGAGCCCTTAAGGTTCGCTGAAAAATAAACGACCCATTTTGATACGTTCGTAAAAAGTCGGATTTGCAAGCAGACACAACATTGCATAATTCAGATGCTGATTAATTACGGTTACTTGTAGGTTGGGTTAAGCGAAGCAACCCAACATATCTTTACTTTTTACGAGTTTATCAATTTTAAGGACTCGCTGAAAATGTAACGCTATTTTTCTATCGAGCCTTTATTCATTCCAATAAAAAAAACCGTCCCCGTCCGGCGCGATGAGACCCGCCTTCAACAGTTCATTTATGGATAAATGCGGTTTATACAAACCGCTTTTTTTGGCCATCTTCAAAAGCCTGGGCAGTGAAAACGGAACCCCGATCCGGTTTGTCAAAAGTTTATACTCCACCGCCGTTCTCGTTGTGTCCAGACTTTTAAATTCAGCGGACGGCGGCGGGAATGTCTTTTTCCCGTTTTTTCTGGCGGCTTTGATCCGATCAAAAAAACCGTCCCTGTTTTCCCAGAAATCAAGAATCTTGTGGATCTGAGAAATCGACAGGGAAAGGAGCGTCAAACCCGTGAAAACGATTGAAATTCCCAGGGCCGATATGGCCCATCCATTATTGGCCTTAATAGCCTCCAACCCATACAATGCCAAACTCTGCAATGCGAGACCTCCATTGTTTCTTTATTTTTTTAAGGCATCCGCAAAAGGGCGGTGCGTTTTGAAATGGTTTGATTCAGTTTTTTCATAATTTTATCCCCAACGCCGGCATCCTGCCGAATGATGTCCAAAAAATCGGATCCCTCCAGGCGCAACACATCCCCTTCGGAGAGGGCCAAAGCGGTTCCCACGTATTGAAACGGCGTCATCAGGGTGGACCAGCCCATCACCTCGCCTTGTTCATGCAACGTCAAAGCGCGGTCATTTTGAAAATAGACCATGAAATTCCCTTTTAAAATGACAAAAAAAGCGCCCGCAAAATTCCCCATTTGCGTCAGCTTCTCCCCTTCCGTCACTTTCACTCGATTCATACAGTCCGCAAACCGCGCCAGCGGCTCGCTTCCCAAATCGCCGAAAAGTTCCAGGGACTCCAGAAGTTTTATATCCACAGACATTGTCTTACCCTTTATTTTTTTATTTTGTTTTTCTTCTTAGAAACCGAAGCGCCGTGTTTATACGTCATTCGTTTTAAACGAGGCTTGGCAAACCTAAGGGGCTCGCTGAAAAATAACGTTACATTTTGAGGGCGGATTCATCCAGCCTGACTCATCATGTATGGATGGGTTATAAAAACTCGACGGATCCAGTTTTATACCTGCGTTTTTATGCCCACGCATATCGATGGGTCAGACAGGCGACTTAACCCCCCAAATTGTAAATTTATTGTTGAGCGAACCGCAAGCCGCCCGTTTAAACACCCGCTCATTTCTCCGGCTAATTTTTTTGCGGCGACGGATGTCGCCAAAATTGAATGCCAAAATTGAATATTGGCCCGCAGAAAAACAGTTGCGGAAAAATAGTTATCGTTATAGCGGATTTTTTTTGAGGAATGGACCACATTTTTAAATTTTTATTTGCTATAAACGTATTAGTAAATTATATTCTGCATAAAATGTCAAGAGAAAGTTACGCGATTTCGAAATTCCATGATTAAAGAAAACGTTTCGCTTGACTTTTTGGCGCAACACCCATATTCAGTTTCATATATTTTTTTAAAAAACTCAACGGACTCATAAAAAAAGGAGATTTGTGCATGAACATTCTATTTTTTGGACCCAATGGAAGCGGCAAAGGAACTCAGGGATCTATTTTAAAAGGCAAATACAACACCCCTCATATTGAGTCGGGCGCCATCTTCCGGGACAACATTTCAAACGGCACGGAACTGGGAGCCCAAGCAAAAGCGTATATCGACAAAGGCGACCTGGTGCCGGATGAAATCACCATCCCCATGATTCTTGACCGTCTGAAACAGGATGACTGCAAAAACGGGTGGCTTCTGGATGGATTCCCCAGAAACAGAAACCAGGCCGTGAAACTGGACGAAGCCCTTGGCGAAGCCGGAATATCTCTGGACATCGTTGTGGAAATTCTTCTGGATCGTGAAATAGCCAAAAACCGGATCATGGGCCGAAGACTCTGCGTCAACGACAACAACCACCCCAACAACATTTTCATCGACGTCATCAAACCCGACGGAGACAAATGCCGGGTATGCGGCGGAGATTTAAAAACCCGGGCCGATGACCAGGATGAAGGGGCCATCGAAAAACGCCACGCCATTTATTACGACGCGAAAATCGGCACCCTGGCCTCCGCCTATTATTTCAGAGACAAGGCCAAAACAGACGCCTCCACAAAATACCTCACCCTTGACGGAGAACCGAGCGTCAAGGCGGTGACCGAAGAGCTTGTTTCAAAACTCTAACCCTAAGCGCCTGAGGCCATCGCGAGCCTCTTTTTAAGTTTCAGCGAAGAATATGTTATTTTTTTATTGCAAAAATAAAAAATATGCATTATCTATGGTGGCTTAATTAAGACATCAGCAAAATAACCATCGAAATGAAGTGGACGTATTTTCCTTTGATGGAACAAAGGGGTGAGATATTTGAAAGATATTGAGGTCAAAGTGTTTGACAACGACCTTGAAAAAGCAATGCGCATTTTGAAAAAAAAGATTCAAAACGACGGCCTTTTCAAACGTTTAAAGCTGAAAAAGAGCTATGAAAAACCGAGTGAGCACAAACGGAGAAAGCAACGGGAAGCGTTGAGAAGACAGCGTATCGCCGCTTCAAGAACCCGATACAGGTAAATCGTTTCACTAATTTCATGGCATGAAATCGAAAACCCGGTAAAATGAACGTACGTTTTGCCGGGTTTTTATTTGTTGGGGAACCCAAGATTTTTGATGGGCCGCCCATCGCTCTCTGTTCCCCGTAAATCTTCTATTTTTTAAAAAAATGACTAAAAAAAACGCATACGACGACACGCTGGCCGCCATGTATGGGTTGCGGCGTTTTGGAATCAAGCTGGGCCTTTCCACCACTCGAAACATATTAAAAGAGCTGGGCGACCCACACACCCGTTTTTCAACGATCCATGTGGCGGGAACCAACGGAAAAGGCTCCATCGCCTCCTGCATCGCCTCCATCCTTCGGGGGGCCGGTTATAAGACCGGGCTGTACACCTCCCCCCATCTTGTGAAATTCAATGAACGGATTCTCGTGGACGGCCGTCAGATCCCCGACGGGCATGTGGTCCAAGCCTTTGAGGCCGTGAGAAAAGCGAGCGTCGGTATGCGGGAAGCGACCTTTTTTGAATACGCCACGGCCATGGCCCTGTTTGAGTTTCAAAGACAAAACGTGGAATGGGCAGTCATGGAGACCGGCATGGGAGGACGGCTGGACGCCACCAATGTCATCGAGCCGGAGCTGTCCATCGTCTCCAATATCTCCGTGGAACACCGAGACTACCTGGGCCATACCATCGCCCTGATCGCCGGAGAAAAAGGCGGAATCATCAAACCCGGCGTTCCAGTGGTCACCGGGGCCAAACAGAAGGCCGCCATTGAGGTTCTGGAAAAAATCGCCAAAGAAAAATCGTCCCCTTTGTTTCGAATGGGCAAAGATTTCAGAGTGAAACGAAGCAAAGACGGCGGTTTTTCATATTACGGCATGGACCAGACCTGGAAAAATATGTCCACCCCCCTTCCGGGGAGCCACCAGATTGAAAACGCGGCCATCGCCCTGGCGGCCTGCGAAATTTTAAAACGGAAAAAAGTCGGTTTGTCCGACGAAACCATCCGCGCCGGAGTCGCTGAAAACAGCTGGCCCGGAAGGCTTGAAGTGGTTTCATCCTCGCCCTTCACCCTGCTGGACGGCGCCCACAATCTGATGGGGGCCCGGGCGCTTGGAAAATTCATGGCGAATCATTTGGAAAAGGAAAAGACCACCCTGGTCATTGGAATATTGGACGACAAACCGTATGCCGCCATGCTGAAAAGCCTGGTTCCCCACTGCGCCAGGGTCATTTTAACCATGCCGGAAACAGAGCGGGCGCTGCCCCCTGAAACTCTGCTCAAAGAGGCTGAAAAGATGTCCGACCATGTGAGCATTATCCCCAGCGTCAAAGAGGCCGTGATCCAAGCCATCGACCAGGCCAAACCGGACGAGACCGTCTGCATCGCCGGGTCTTTGTATGTGGTGGGGGAAGCCAAACAGGCGTTAAGCCAACTGAAAGGTGACGGCGCCCAAGGGTAAGACGGCGCTATTTTTCTTTTTAGACTTTCCTTTCTTTTTAAACATTCCTTTCTTTTCAAATTTTTCAGCCGCAAAAACCGCGAAAGGAGACGGGGAAAAATTTTATGGCCTTATTTTTTCGTGTGTTTTCAAATCTTTCGCGACCATTGTCTTTAAGGGCTCCCTGAAAAATAACGTTACATTTTCAGCGAACCCCAAAACAAAATCCCGTAAAAACCGCGTTCTAATACGATTTTGCGAACACCGCCTGATGCCGCCCTTCTTTCCCGCAACAGACGCATCCCCCCCCGGTCGGCTCAGAATCAAAAGGGATGCAACGGATGGTGACGCCAAGATCACTTTTTATCGTTGACTCGCAGTCATCTGATCCGCACCAGTCGGACACGGCGAACCCGCCATGTATTTCCGGCTTGTCCGCGTTTTTGGGCGTGAAAAAATCGTAAAACTCTTTTTTCCCGGAAATCACTTTTTTGTTCTCCTCCATAAAAGCCAGCGCCCGGTCGTAAAGGGTCTGCTGAATCTCATCCAGAATATCGGGCAGATCCTCCACAAAACGTTTTCTTGGGATGGACTCCCGTTTTTTATGGTCCCTGTCCCGCCGTCCCACAAAAACAGAACCCTCTTCAATATCCCTGGGGCCGATCTCCACCCGAACCGGAATCCCTTTTTTGATCCATTCCCAGCCTTTTCCCCCGCCGATGTCCCGGTCGTCGATCTCCACCCGAACACCGCTTCCGTGATAGGTTTGGGCCTTTAATTCACGGGCCAAGCTCTCGGTGAATTCCATGACCCGGCCCCGATCGTCCGGTTTTCTGATGATGGGCATGAGAACCACATGGGACGAAGCGACCCTCGGGGGAAGAATAATGCCGTCGTCATCGCCGTGGGCCATGATCATCCCGCCAATGAGTCGGGTGGAGACTCCCCATGAGGTGGTCCAGGCAAACTCCTCTTTCTCCTGGGCGTTCTGATAGGTGATCCCGGAGGCTTTGGCGAAATTTTGCCCCAGAAAATGCGATGTCCCGGCCTGGAGCGCTTTTTTATCCTGCATCATGGCTTCAATGCAGAAGGTGTCCACGGCCCCTGGAAATCTTTCCAACGGGGTTTTTGAACCGGTGATCACCGGCATGGCCAGGTATTTTTCCGAAAATTCCCTGTAAATCTCCAGCATCATCAGGGTTCGTTGCCGCGCCTCTTTTTCATCGGCGTGGGCCGTGTGCCCCTCCTGCCACAAAAATTCGGTGGTTCTTAAAAATATCCGGGTCCGCATTTCCCACCGCACCACGTTGGCCCACTGATTGATCAAAAGAGGCAAATCCCGGTAGCTGGAAACCCACCTGGAGAACGAATCTCCGATGATGGTTTCAGACGTGGGCCGGACCACCAGAGGCTCCTGAAGAGGACCGGCTGGCACAAGCCCTCCCTTTCCATCTTTTTCAAGCCGGTGATGGGTCACCACCGCGCATTCCTTTGCGAATCCTTCCACGTGAAGGGCCTCTTTTTCAAAAAAACTCAACGGAATGAACAGCGGAAAATAGGCGTTTTTCACACCGGTCTCCTTGAACATCTCATCCAGTTTACCCGATATATTTTCCCAGAGGGCGTATCCCCACGGTTTGATGACCATGCATCCCCTGACGGAGGAGCGTTCGGCCATCTCAGACGCGCCGACCGCCTGCTGGTACCATTCGGAGTAATCTTCATCCCTGGTTGGAGAGATGGCATGCTTTATTTTTTTTCCCATTTTCTTCCTCTTTTCCCGTTCTTTTTCAAAACCCTTTTCGTTGCAAACATTCCCGTGGCAAGGCTTCATCGCCATCCAGCGGCAAACTTGATGGCGTCGTAAAAAGTAACGCTATGTTGGGTTGCTTCGCTTAACCCAACCTACAAGTCACCGTAATTAATCAGCATCCAAATTATTCAATGAGGCGTCTGATTGCGAATCCGATTTTTTACGAACGTATCAAAATTGATGGCGTCGTAAAAAATCTTATTTTCAGCCTTGCCGGGGAACTCCATGCGTCATGGCGCGACTTTCAACAAAATCCGGGAACCCATCCCCCTGGCCTTGGCCAGTTGGGTGGACCCGATCTTTTGGCCATCCCATCTGATCTCCATATCCTGGCTGGCGGCGTCTTGAACGCATCCCGCAAACAGATCCCGGATATCCGACCCCGTGACAAAAATCCCTTTTTCAAGAAAAAAAGCGCCCAACTCCTCGGCCACCATGTTAAACAGTTTCAGGGTCGCATATACGTATTCCCCGCCCACTTGGGCGTCGTTGTCATGACAGGAGATGGCCGCGCGCATGGGAGCGTATTTCCCTCCCTTTCTGAGAGTGGCTCCGGCCACCCCCGGCATGGCGGATGAAAAAGCCAAAACGACCCCGTCATGTATTCGGGTGGAATCCACGTCGTCAACCGGTTTTCCGTTTAAAAGAATGGTTTGGATTCGCTGATCCAGATAGTCTGGCTCCCCACCCATGTCCCGACAAAAAAAATCCCTGATGGAGGCCCCATTTTTTCCCCTCGCCCCAAAGCCTTTTCTCAAGATCGGCAGAAACCATCGAAGGCCGCTTCCAGGGGTCTTCATGTCCCCGCCCAAAACCTTGACATCAATGGTCTGAGGGCTAAAGCGTTCGTTTTGTTCAGTCATATTTTTCACTGTTTTCATAAAAAAAAGGGGAAACAAAAAAATGCGATTCCCCTTTTCTTTAAAAAATAATTCTGTGTTTTACCAATTATACAGCTCGTCAAGCTCGCTGTCCGGCACCTGGAACGTCAGGTTGTGCGGAGGCAGGGGCTCATTTAAGAAGAATTCAGGCAGTCGGTCATCCTGAGCCGTAAAACCGGCTTTTTTGTTGAATTCTCTTTCATTTGTAAGGATGGATTTCCCCAGCGCCACCACATCGTCTCCGGTGAGACTCAAGCCGTGAAACCCGTTGATAATATCGACCATGGCCTGAAATGTCTCGGGCTGATCCAAAATGGCAAAGGCGATGAACAGACAAAAGCCTGTGGAGTCCAGCGCCGCGGTGGCGATTTGAAGATTTCTGGAAAGCTCCACCTGACCCATGGGTTTCAATGGATCGACGGTTCCCCCCACGCCCAGAACATTGGCGGTGACGGCGTATCCAGCCGTGTGATCCGCGCCCATGGTGGCGGTGGCATAGGTCACGCCCATTCCCTGGACGGCTCGCGGGTCGTAGGCGGGCAAGGCCTGTCCCTTGACCACTGGAACACGGGTGATGCCATACGCCTTGCCGACCATGGCGGCTCCGCCGCCCAATATGCGACCCAGGGGCGTTCCTTTTCCGACCTCCTTGATCAGATTGACGGCCGCTTCTCCGTCTCCGAATTTGGCCACGCCAGCCTCCATGGCCACGCCGATGGCGGCTCCCATTTCGATGGTGTCCAGACCGAAGTCGTCATCCAGTCGATCCAACATGGCGATGGTGTCCAGATCGTCGATTCCGCAGTTGGCGCCATGGGCCCAGACCGTCTCATATTCCGGCTGTTTGGTCAAAAAATTCCCGTTTTTGTCCAGAAATGTGCCGGAGCATCGAATAACGCAACCTTTATGGCATCCGTGGGTCGGGTTTCCGCCCCGTGAGGTTTCCAGCTCAGCCTGGGCTTCGCCGCTTATTTTTGAGGCGCCTTCAAACTGTCCATTTGAAAAATTGTTCACCGGAAAGCCGCCGGACTCGTTAATGAGATTGGTGAGAACGTTGGTGCCGTACGCCGGGAGCCCTTCGCCAGTGACGGGATGTTTTCTCAAACCCTGAACGAATTCCTTGTTGGCCGCTTTGAATGCGGCGGGGTCTTTGGGGCTTCTCATGGGCATGTCCGCGTCATCCAAAACAATGACCTTGATGTTTTTTGATCCCATGACCGCCCCCACGCCGCCGCGTCCCGCATGACGGGTGGGTCGTTGCTCCATGTCTGTGCAGGCCACAGAGGCCGCCATCATTTTCATCTCGCCGGCCGGGCCAATGGAAATGCAGGCCACTTTATCTCCGCGCTCCGCGTTGATTTTCGCGACAGTGTCATAATTGCCCAACATTTTCAAAGAGTTGTCCGGTTTAATTTCCACCCCGTCTTTGTTGATGAACACTTTGTACAGGGTGTCGTCCGACGGTTTCCCCTCAAGCACGATGGCCGCGTAACCCAGACGGCCTAGTACCTGGGCGGCCTGGCCCCCGGAGTTGGACTCCTTGATTCCGCCGGTCAACGGGCTTTTGCATCCCACTGAAATTCGGCCGGATATGGCGGCCGCGCTTCCGCTCAACATGCCCGGAGCGATGACCAGTTTGTTGTTTTCGCCAAGGGGATGACACAATGGCGGAACCTCGGCGGCCACAATGGCGGACGTCATGGCTCTACCTCCCATCCCTTCATAGCTTCCCAGTGGAGTGACTTCGGCCGATGGGCCGCCTTGTGCTCCCACATTGATTCGCAAAATTTTGTCCATGAGGATGCCTCCTTTTTTAAATAATGATGATGTTATTTTATATGGATCATTAATTATGGGTCATTCAGTTCAATGTCAAGAAAAAGCCACCCAACCCGGTGATAAAATCAAGATCGCCGCCGCAAAAATCCTGCGTTCCCCTCCCCCTTGAACATCCCTGGTCACCCTTTTCTTTCAGAACCCTTCCCAATAGAGCTGGCCCAATGGTTTCCCTTGAAAAAAGCCGGTCGGGACGCCGCAAAATAAAAGAGACCTCTGTTTGACCCGAATCCCGGGCCAAACAGAGAAACCTGTGGCGGATATGCCCTACCCGTTTTCTTTTTCAAATGTTTTCATAAAATCGATCAACGCCAAAACAGCGTCCATGGATGTGGCGTTGTATATGGACGCCCGGCACCCGCCCACGCTCCGGTGGCCTTTGAGTCCTCCCATTCCATTCTCCATAGCCTGGCTAACAAACCGTTTTTCAAGCTCCTCATTCCCCAGACGGAAGGTCACGTTCATGATGGAGCGGCTGGCTTTTTCCGCCGTCCCGTTGTAAAATTCGCCGGCGTCGATGGCGTCATACAGCGCGTTGGCTTTGGCCAGGTTCAACGCGCCCATTTTTTCAACCCCGCCCACGGTCTCTTCCAGCCATTTCAAGACCAGCTGAACCGTGTATATGGAAAAACAGGGGGGCGTGTTGTACATGGAATTTTTTGCGGAAAAGGTGGTGTAGCTCAACATGGACGGCAGATCTTTGGGAACGCGAGCCAGCATGTCGTCCCGTATCACCGCCATGCAGACCCCGGCGGGACCCATGTTTTTCTGGGCTCCGGCGTAAATCATTCCAAACTTGTCCATGTCAAAGGGTCGGCAGAAAATATCCGATGACATGTCGGCGATCAGCGGAATGTCTCCCGCGTCCGGGAATGAATGCCACTGGGTGCCCTTGATGGTGTTGTTGGAGGTGACATGGCCGTACACGGCGCCTGGGGTGAATGCCATCTCTTTGGGGATGTATGAGTAATTTTTATCCTTTGAAGAGGCGATGACCTTGATGTTTTTTCCCTGTTTTTCAGCCTCGGCGATGGCTTTTGTGGACCATGTTCCGGTGTCCGCATAGTCGGCGGCTTGATCGCCGGAAAGAAAATTCATCGGTATCATGGCAAACTGAAGACTGGCTCCGCCCTGCATGAAAACCACGCTGAACCGGTCGTCCAGATTCAGGATGCGTTTGACTCTCTCCACGGCGTCGTTGATCACATCGTCAAACCATTTGGAGCGGTGGCTCGCCTCCATGATGGACATGCCCGACCCCTTGAAATTCAACAATGAGTCTTTGATTTCTTCCAGAACCGGAAGGGGCAGCGCCGAAGGTCCGGCGTTGAAATTGTAAATTCGTTGATCTGTCATTTTTGCTCCTTTATCGCTGTTTTTGCCCGGCGGGCTTGTTTTTTATTCGATCAGTTTTTTATTCGACCAGTTTTTTATTCCCCGGTTTTTTATCTGAACCCAAACGGGTGGCCGGGGTCGAATACCAGGCCGGGCCATTGATCGTTTATTGTGGAAGCGGCATCTTGCCGCTTATTGTAGAAACAGAAGCGGCATCCCGCCGCTTGCCATCATCGTATGACGGCGTCATCATTTATTTTCAAGCGGCGCCCCGTCTTTTCTTTTTTTCCCGCTTTTCTTCCGGCTTTTTCTTCGCTTTTTTTTCCGGCTTTTTCCCCTGGGAATTTTTCATGGCCTTGGCCCATGAATCGCGCAGTGTGACGGTCCGGTTGAAGACCGGCGCCCCGTCTTTGGAATCTTTGGGATCGACGCAAAAATAGGCGATCCGCTCAAACTGAAACATATCCCCGGCTTTGGCCTGTCCCAGGCTCTCCTCCACCGGACGCGCGTCCAAAACCTTCAACGAACCCGGATGGACGGCCCCCGCGATATCCTCTTCGGCCCCTGGATTATGGGCGTCAAAGAGTCGGTCATAAAGCCGTATTGTGGCGGGGAAAAACCGGTCGGCCGAGACCCAGTGCAACGTCCCTTTCACCTTGCGCCCGTCCTTGGCCCACCCCCCCCGTGTTTTGGGGTCGTACAGACAGTGTATCTCTTTGATCTCTCCGGTCTGCTCGTCGATGACCGTCTTTTCGCATGTGACGTAATAGGCATGCCTCAATCGAACCTCGCGGCCCGGCGCCAGGCGAAAAAATTTCTTTGGCGGATCTTCCTGGAAGTCGTCCCGTTCAATGTAAATGTTTCTGGAAAAAGGAACCTTTCGAGAACCCATGCTTTCATCCTCGGGATGGCAGGGGCAGTCAAAATATTCGATCTGATCTTCGGGGTAATTTAAAATCACCAGACGGACCGGGTCCATCACCCCCATGACCCGGCGGGAGCGACGATTCAGCTCCTGCCTGACGCAATGTTCCAGAAGCTCCACATCGACGATGCTGTCCCGTTTGGCCACCCCGATGCGATGGCAGAAATCGCGGATGGCCTCCGGCGGATACCCCCGGCGGCGCATGCCGGAAAGGGTCGGCATTCTGGGATCGTCCCATCCCTGGACCGCCTTTTTTTTCACAAGCTGAGACAACTTTCGTTTGCTGAGTGCGGTGTGGCTGATGTTGAGCCGGGCGAATTCGATCTGCCGGGGCAAGCGGCGCTGCCCGCCTCCCCCCTCCAGCTCATTGAGAAACCAGTCGTACAACGGCCGGTGATCCTCAAATTCCAGGGTGCAGAGGGAATGGGTGATCCCTTCGATAAAATCCGAAAGGCAATGGGCAAAATCATACATGGGATAAATCGGCCAACGGTTTCCGGTCCGGTGATGGGGGGTCTTTCGAATGCGGTATATGATGGGGTCCCTCATATTTAAATTGGGGGACGACATGTCAATTTTGGCCCTCAACGCTCGCGAGCCGTCGTCAAAGCGCCCCTGCCTCATCCCGTCAAACAGCTCCAGATTCTCATCCACGGAGCGATTGCGAAAAGGGCTGTCCATCCCCGGCTCTGTCAAGGTTCCCCGGTGGCTCCGAATCTCCTCGTCATTCAGGTCACAGACATACGCCTTTCCGTTTTTAATCAGCGTCACCGCATAATCCCAGAGCCGGTCAAAATAGTCTGACGCGAAAAAAAACCGGTCTCCCCAATCGTATCCCAGCCACCGGACGTCTTCCTGTATGGCGTCCACGAACTGGGTCTCCTCGGTCATGGGATTGGTGTCGTCAAAACGAAGATGACAGACGCCCCCCTGATTTTCCTGGGATATTCCAAAATTCAGACAGATGGATTTGGCGTGCCCGATGTGAAGGCAACCGTTGGGCTCTGGAGGAAACCGGGTGACCACCTGGCCGCCATGTTTCCCCTCTTTGATATCCTCTTCGATGATATTTCGTATAAAGTCCGTCTTTTTCACTTCATTCACTTCATTCAAATCAACCATTTGTCAAAAAACCCTGTTTTTTATGTCCTGTTTTTTATGTCCGTCTTTTATGCCCTAGTTTTTTATGTAAGGGTCGCCAAGCTGTTTTTATTTTTCCCGACCCTGTCCCGAATAATGAGGAAAAGGAGAGAAAAATATTTTATTTATGGCTGGCGCGAAAAAACAATCCCGGCATACCCCACAAAACTCTCCCCGAAACGGATGTCGGCGCTGGTTCGGTATTGCGACAACGCGGCCTTTTTCGCCCCCAAACGCTTTGACGCGGCCATGGCGGCGGCCACGGCCCCTGGGCAACAGGCGTTGTCGTGACTCGACGCCTCGTCCAGAACGGCCTGGGGGTCCATGCCGATCATGGCGTCTATTATTTTTTGATCGTTTTCATTTTTCACCCATTCCAAAGCCTTTTCCCCTGAACCCGCCGGAGAAAATCCGTAGGAGGGTCCGTAATGGGTCAAGTCGGTGGAGCCGATGATCTTTGTCCGAAGGCCCATCGCCTCTGCTATTTCAGCGGCCACCTTGCCCATCTCCATGGCGACGGGCCGGGGGGGAGCGCCGATGACGGCGATTTTGGCCTTTTTGAAAAAATACTTCACAAACGGAAGCTGAAGCTCGATCGTATTATCCGGCTGATTATCCAGTCTGTTGTTTGGCGCATGGCCCGACATATTGAAAAAAGAGAATTCATCCGGGGTCTCCACATCAAAATCAAACAACTCCATCATCTTCCCAGCGAATTCTTCATTGATATGAAGGTCTCCAAACGGGGTTTCCCATGTCCCCTGGCTGATGATTCGCGCCGGGGACTGGGCACGAAGATGGGTTCCAAACAGAATCACCAGATCCGCCTCTTCCCCGGCCAGAGCGCTGATGGCCCGGCAGGCCAAGCCTCCGGAAAAAACCCAGCCCGCGTGGGGCGCGATCACCCCGACATTCAGCCTGTTGGGAGACGAGCCCGCCTCCTGGCTTTCAAGAAATTTTTTGATCTGATCTTCGCACTCGCCAGCGGTCGATGGGTACCAGCTTCCCCGGAAATGAGCCTCTTTTGTTTTCATGAATAAACATCCTTGTCAATGGGGCGAATTTTGGCCTTGTCTATTGAAATATTTTCGCATATGTGGGAATATAAGTCCAACAAATTTTTCACTGAAACCCCATTATTTTATGATGAATCCTTGACATTGCATCGTCATAACCCTAATTTGGCGTCAACACTATTTTAAAAGAGAGGATGGCCATGAACGAAAAAAAAATTCTAAACCTTAAAATCGCCGTCAGATTCCGGGATCTTGACGCCATGAATCATGTCAATAACGCCGTGTTTTTCACCTATTTCGAGGAGGGTCGGAAAACCTTTTTTTATGGTTTTGGAGACGAGGGTTCTTTCTCATTTATCCTGGGAAGCGTCAGTTGCCGATACCTTAAGCCGATCACCCTTGATTCCAAGATATGCCTGGAAATGTGGGTCTCAAAAATCGGCGGCAAAAGCTTTGATTTGAATTACCGAATCGTTGACCAGTGCGACCCGACCATTATATTCGCCACCGGCCAATCGACCCAGGTCAGCTATGATTACGACCGGAATGCGTCTGTGGAGATATCCGGCGCCCAGAGAAAAAACCTGGAAAAATATTTTATGGAAATGTTGCCCCGTTAATTTCCAGCTTTTATAAAGTATGATAAACTCGTAAAAAAGCACGGATGGCCCAATCCATAGCGAATGGGTCAAAAAATTCGATAACCAAGGCGTAGTGGTTTTTCGGGAGCGGGGCCATACATAACATTTAGTATGCCGAACGAGCGAAAAACCACACGACGCATTTTTTTTACGACGCCATCAAGTATAAAGGAGATCATCGCCATGCCCATATATGAATTCATGTGCGACGCCTGCGACGCTGTTTTTGAAACCCTTGTTTTTCCCACAGACCGTCAGGCCGTGACATGCCCCAAATGCGGCGGTGGCGTGAAAAAATTGATGAGCGCCCCCCATATCCAGAGCGATTCCCAAGGCTCGGCCCCAAAGGACTGCGGCCCGAGCCCCTCCAGCGGTTTTTCATGAGCGCCGTAGCCACAACACCCCGCCGGTCGGCGGGGACGCGCGGACTCTTTATTCAAAGTTGATGCGGATGAAAGCGTTGTCTTTGTGAGATGGCGGGGGACATGCGCCGCCTGCGCCAAATCGTTTCGCGCCTCAACGCATCATGTGGAATCCAAATGGCGGAAATTTGTTTCCCCGGACATCATCGCGCAGGAGGTTTAAAACTCATGAAAACCATTTATGTGGACAACAACGCCACCACCCGAACCGCGCCGGAAGTCATTGACGAAATGCTCCCTCTTCTGACCGAGCATTATGGGAACCCCTCCAGCGCGCACCGCTTCGGGAGAAATGTCGGGCCGAAAATAGCGGAGGCGCGTGAAAAAGTCGCCGCGCTGATCCACGCCTCGCCGGAGGAAATCATCTTCACCAGTTGCGGGACGGAAAGCGACAACACCGCCATTCGGTCCGCCATTGAGTCAAAACCCGGCAAAAAACATCTCATCGCCTCCCAGGTGGAGCATCCCGCCGTGAAAAACATGTTTCATCATCTTTCCAAAAAAGGCCGCCGCGTCACATTTGTTCCGGTGGACCGGAAAGGGCGGCTGGACATGGACGTTCTCGTGGACAGTCTGGACGACGACACCGCTCTGGTCAGCGTCATGTGGGCCAATAACGAATCCGGCGTGATCTTTCCCATTGACGAAATCGCGGCGGCGGTTCAAAAAAAGGGAATCCTGTTTCACACCGACGCGGTTCAGGCGGCGGGCAAAATACCCATGGATGTGTCGGCGTCCGGCATCGACATGCTCTCCCTGTCCGGCCACAAAATTCACGCCCCCAAGGGGATCGGCGCCCTGTATGTCCGAAAAGGGGTCCCGTTTTCCCCCCTTTTGATCGGCGGTCATCAGGAAAATGGGCGACGGGGGGGAACGGAAAACACCGCCTCCATCGTCGGCCTTGGAAAAGCCTGCGAACTGGCGGCGCTCCATCTGAAAAAAGGCGACGGCTCCTCTGGAATGGGGCGGGTGAAACACCTTCGGGACAGACTGGAAAACGGACTGATCTCCCGGATCCCAAAGGCCCGGATCAACGGAGATGAAAAGAATCGCCTTCCCAACACGTCCAGCATCGCCTTTGATCATGTGGAGGGAGAGGCCGTCATTTTGATGATCAACGAGCTGGGGATATGCGCCTCATCCGGGGCGGCCTGCATGGCCGGATCCCTGGAACCCTCCCATGTCCTGCGGGCCATGGGGGTTCCTTTGACCGCGGCCCACGGCTCCATCCGATTTAGCTTAAGCGTTTACAACACCGAGGAAGAGATTGATTTCATCATCGAAAATGTTCCTCCCATCATCGTCAAACTGCGGAAGATGTCTCCATTCCGCGAAGGGGTGTAACCAAAATGGCCTCCCATATTCTCTTTGTCACCGGGGGTTGCAAAAGCGGGAAGAGCGGCTATGCTCTGGACCGGGCCAACCGCCTGGCCCCCCAAGAAAAAACAGCCGAAACCGCGCCCGATAAACTAATCGGGAAAACAACTGACAATCCAACGGCCAATCCAACTGACAGAACAAGCCAAACAACCCGGAAAATATTCATCGCCACCTGTCAGCCGTTGGATGATGAAATCCAAGAACGCATCGAAAAACATAAAAAAGAGCGGGGCCCGGAATGGACATCCGTTGAAACCCCGGTGGCTCTGGCCGACGCCATTGCCCGGCACGCCGACGCCGCCGATCTGGTTTTGATCGACTGCCTGACCCTTTGGGTGAACAACCTGCTCATGGAACAGATGGACGACGACGCCATCCAGGAGCAAATTCGCCTGTTTCTGGCGGCCCTTTCCGCCTCCAACGCCCAAATCATCATCGTCTCCAACGAAGTGGGCGCGGGCATTGTGCCGACCAACCGCCTGGCCCGATATTTTCGGGATGTGGCCGGAACCCTGAATCAGGCGGCGGCCAAAATCGCCGACGACGTCGTCTGGATGGTGTCCGGGATACCCGTGAGGATCAAATGAAACATTTCTTTTCCGCCATGCGCTTTTTCACCACCCTGCCCGTTGGCAGGCAACATGGGTTTGACGCTATGGGAATGCTGAGACACTTCCCCCTGGTCGGCCTGATCATCGGCGCCATCGTGGCTGTTTTCGACATGGGCGCTGTTTTTTTATGGAACCGGCCCACCGCCTCTGTGCTGGACGTGGCGCTGCTGGCGATTTTGACCGGCGCCCTTCACCTTGACGGGCTGGGGGATTCCGCCGACGGCCTGTTTAGCCATCGAGGCCGGGAAAAGGCGCTGGAGATCATGAAGGACAGCCGGGTGGGCGCCATGGGCCTGGTCGCGGTGGTCCTTGTTTTGGCCATGAAATGCGCGGGACTGATGAACATCGACCATCATCGCTGGCTGTTTTTGATGATCATTCCTTCCTATGCCCGGAGCTCGCCATTTTTTGGCTTCCGATTTTTGACTTATGCCCGACCCAGGGGAGGACTGGGGCAGGATTTTTCCACTGCCAAACCGGGGTTCTTATCGTGCGGGGCGCTTATTCTTCCCGTCGCGCTTTCGTTTGTCGCCGGGTGGGGCGCGGCGGCGGTTCTTGGCATTGGATTTTTGGTGGCGATGTCCGGCATTCTTCTTTACTACAAAATCAAAATAG
>Ga0307987_1000014_pt1 | contig 122964 bp, 125 predicted proteins | sample EllFjometagen181_FD_203157 | JGI IMG/M metagenome (GOLD analysis project Ga0307987, IMG submission 203157) | Marine microbial communities from Ellis Fjord, Antarctic Ocean - #181 | ecosystem: Environmental > Aquatic > Marine > Unclassified | place: Southern Ocean | collected 2014-10-08 | reverse complement strand
CCCACTTCCATGGTGTGACGGGCGGTGTGTACAAGGCCCGAGAACGTATTCACCGTGGCATTCTGATCCACGATTACTAGCGATTCCAACTTCATGGAGTCGAGTTGCAGACTCCAATCCGGACTACGATTGACTTTATAAGATTTGCTCCATCTTGCGATTTCGCTTCCCTTTGTATCAACCATTGTAGCACGTGTGTAGCCCTACCCATAAAGGCCATAATGACTTGACGTTATCCTCACCTTCCTCCGGATTATCACCGGCAGTTTTTTTAGAGTCCTCGACATTACTCGTTAGTAACTAAAAATAAGGGTTGCGCTCGTTACGGGACTTAACCCAACATCTCACAACACGAGCTGACGACAGCCATGCAGCACCTGTCATTCAATTCCAAAAGGCACCTAAACATCTCTGTCTAGTTTTGAAGATCAAGGGTAGGTAAGGTTCTTCGTGTAGCATCGAATTAAACCACATGCTCCACCGCTTGTGCGGGCCCCCGTCAATTCCTTTGAGTTTTAACCTTGCGGTCGTACTCCCCAGGCGGAGAACTTAACGCGTTAGCTACGCCACTAAACATATTTATATGTATAACAGCAAGTTCTCATCGTTTACAGCGTGGACTACCAGGGTATCTAATCCTGTTTGCTACCCACGCTTTCGTGTATCAGTGTCAGTATTTGTCCAGGAAGTCGCCTTCGCCACTGGTGTTCCTTCCGATATCTATGCATTTCACCGCTACACCGGAAATTCCACTTCCCCCTACAATACTCTAGTCATATAGTATTAAACGCAATTCCTAAGTTAAGCTTAGGGATTTCACATCTAACTTTTATAACCACCTACACACCCTTTACGCCCAATAATTCCGATTAACGCTTGCACTCTCTGTATTACCGCGGCTGCTGGCACAGAGTTAGCCAGTACTTCTTCTGTGACTAACGTCAATAACATTTGATATTAGCAAATGCTACTTCTTCATCACTGAAAGTGCTTTACAACCCTAAGGCCTTCTTCACACACACGGCATTGCTGGATCAGGCTTTCGCCCATTGTCCAATATTCCCCACTGCTGCCTCCCGTAGGAGTCTGGGCCGTATCTCAGTCCCAGTGTGGCTGATCTTCCTCTCAGAACAGCTACGGATCGTAGCCTTGGTAAGCCATTACCTTACCAACTAGCTAATCCGACGTAAGCTCATCTAAAAGCGCAAGGCTTTAAAAAAGTCCCCTGCATTTCTCCCTTAGGATATATAGGGTATTACCAAATGTTTCCACAAGCTATCCCCTTCTTCTAGGTAGATTCCTACGCATTACTCACCCGTCCGCCACTCGTCAGCATCTTCCGAAAAAGACCTGTTACCGTTCGACTTGCATGTGTAAAGCATGCCGCCAGCGTTCAATCTGAGCCAGGATCAAACTCTTCAATTTTAAAATAACACTAATTTATATAAACAAAAATGTCTATATAATAAAATTTAACTTAAAAAAAAGTAGGCACAATTTATATAATATTTAAAAGAACAAAAAAACTACTACTTTAAAAAGGTTCGTCTCAAACATATTTATATAGTATCATTATAAATAAGTGAGTCAAGACAATAAAATAAAAAATTTATTTTTTTTTAATATTTATTTTCATATATTTTTTTCTACCTATCTGTAGAACATATGTGAATCCACAATTAAAATAAAAATTAAAATCCTCAATAACATTACCATTAGATTTAACGGATTTAGACTTTACCATTCTACGTCCTTCAGTAAAACTTTTCACTAAACCACTATCTTTTAATAAATTTAAAACTCTAATTTTATCATTATTAATATATATAATTGAAGAATCTATGTCTCCAGGAATAGATCTTTTAGAAAATTGATTAATAAAACTAGATTTAGAATTTAAAGCATCATTTTCAGAATAAATCATAGAAACTAATTTTATTGCTAAATATAATTTAGACTTAAATGGATTATTTTCTAAATCATTTAAATTTAAATCTAAAACATCAAATAACACAAAATATTCTTTCATTAAACTATCAGGTATAGACATAACCTTACAAAAAATATCATAAGGACAATCTATTATATTTATATAATTATTCATACTTTTAGACATTTTTTGTATACCATCTATACCAGTTAATATAGGCATCATAATAATAACTTGAGATTTTAAAAAAAACTTTTTTTGCACCTCTCTAGCTAATAAAAAATTAAACTTCTGATCTATTCCTCCCAATTCTATATCGGATTTAACATAAACAGAATCATAAGCTTGTAATAATGGATATATAAATTCTTGCATACTAATTGGTTCATTAGTAAAATACCTATCTTTAAAATCATTGCGTTCTAACATCCTAGAAATTGTTATAACTGAAGAAAGTTTTATAAAATCTTCTAGTATAAAAAACTTAAACCAATTAGAATTAAAATATATATCTATCATTTTATTATCTAATATTTTAAATATTTGATCTTTATAAGTTTTATAATTATCAAATATTTGTTTTTTTGTTAATTGAATCCTTGTTTTATTCTTACCAGATGGATCCCCTATCATTGCAGTAAAATCACCAATTATAATAACTATCCTAAACCCAAGTTTTTGCAAACATCTTAATTTATTTAATAATAATAAATGACCAAAATGTAAAAAACTAGAAGTAGGATCAAAACCAATTTTAACTCTTAACGGACGTTTTAAAGACAATAATGATCTTAATTTTTCCTCATTTATAATTTCACATGTATTATTTTTAATTATATCTAAATTACAAGTTATACTCATTTTATATATCCAAGTTAGCTTATTATAAAATAAAATTACATAGATAATACAGAATAAACAATTTATAATAAAGTGTTTAACAAATTTATTAGAAATAAATTATGATATGAAAAAATTAAAACTAAACATAAATATAAAAACATATAATAAAAATATACCAAGCAATATAGAAATATATAACTGGATAAAAAAAACTATAAATAAAAAAAATGCAGAAATAACTGTAAAAATAGTAGATACTAATGAAATAAGACTTATAAATAAAAAATACAGAAATCTAAATAAACCAACAAATATTTTGTCATTTAAATATATAAAAAAATACTCAGATATATATATATTAGGAGATATAATAATATGTCCAAAAATAATTGAAACAGAAGCATCAATTTTAAATTTAAAATTAAAAAACTATTGGTGTAAAATAATAATTCATGGAATATTACACTTATTAGGTTATAATCATAAAAATAATATAGACACAAATATAATGGAAAAACTTGAGGAAAAAATAATAAAAATATTAATAAAGGGTTAAAATAGGCATGAGTGGAATCGAACCACCAACCATCACTACGTCAAAGTGATACTCTGCCATTGAGCTACATGCCTTTAAAAAATTTAAATACAATTTTTAAATTTTAAATTTAAACGTTTTTTAAGTCTACTAGCTTTATTTTTATGTATTATATTATCTCTAGCACCTTTGTCAATCTTTGAAACCAATAATTTATATTTTTCAAAAATTAAATTATAATCTTTATTATTAACAATATTCTTTAAAAAACCTTTTATATATGTCCTGATTTCAGACATACGACTCTTATTCCTAATACGATGTTTATTATTCTGTCTTACTCTTTTTCTAGCTTGTATAGAATTAGCCAATATAAACTCCAAATAATTAAAAAAAAAAATAATAACTAAATATTATTATTTAACATTTTTATACGTAATTCTGCTATAGCTTTAGATGGATCTAAACCTTTAGGACAAACATACATACAATTTCTTATTGATCTACAACTAAATATATTATATTTATCATCTAAATAAGATAATCTTTCTACAGTTTTATTATCTCTACTATCATTTACAAATCTTAAAGCTTGTAATGCTGCTGCAGGACCTAAAAATCTATCAGGATTCCACCAATACGATGGACAAAAACTACTACAAGAAGCACATAAAATACACTCATATAAACCATCTAATTTTTTTCTATCATCCTTAGATTGTAACATTTCTGCATTATAAGAAACAGATTCATCATTTTGTAAAAATGGTTTAATTCTCCTGTAATGATTATAAAAAGCAGTCATATCAACCACTAAATCTCTTATAACAGGCATACCAGGCAAAGGTCTAAGAACAACTTTATCATTAAATTTATTTAATGGAGTTATACAAGCTAAACCATTTACACCATTTATATTCATAGCATCAGATCCACATACACCTTCACCACATGATCTACGAAAAGTTAATGATTCATCTAAATTATCTTTTATATAAATTAAAGCATCTAATAACATAACTCCATTACATTTACTAACATCAATATTATATTCCTGCATTTTATAACTAAAATCATCCTCATGATTATATCTGTAAACTGTAATTAACATAATATACCTTAATACTTTCTTACTGTTGGTTTAAATGGATCAACAGTTGATGGTGTAACATTAACTGGTCTATAACTAACTTTATCATCGCTATTAACTAATATGTGCTTAATCCAATTATCATCATCCCTATTAGGATAATCTTCTCTTGAATGAGCACCCCTACTTTCAGTTCTTTTATTAGCTGCGATAGCAACTGTAACAGATACAGATATTAAATTATCTAATTCTAAAGCTTCAATTCTAGCCATATTATAAGATAAACTTTTATCTGATAAGAATGTATTTTTCATCTTATCTCTTAACTTAAACAATTTTTTTAAACCATTAGCCATTACACTGCCAGTTCTAAATACCCCAAAATCTTCTTGCATTATATTTTTTAATTCAGATCTAATCTCTGATACAGTGTGCTCACCTTTTTTATTATTCCAATCAAAAAATCTTCTTGCAGAAAATTCTACATCAGAATCTTTTACTAAACTTTCATTTATATCTGAATGATTATTAATAAAATGCTCACCTGCTGCTCTTCCAAAAACTACTAAATCTAATAATGAATTTCCACCTAACCTATTAGCACCATGAACAGAAACACAAGCACATTCACCAACAGCATATAATCCACTTACAATTTTCTCAATACCATTATCATCTAAACAAATAACTTGTCCAAACTTATTAGTAGGTATTCCACCCATCATATAATGACAAGTTGGTACAACTGGAATAGAATTTTTAATAGGATCAACATCTGCAAAAGTTATTGATAAATCTCTAACACCAGGTAAAAAAGTCTTAATTACATCTTCACCCAAATGATCAAGCTTTAAATGAACATGATCTTTATTTTTTCCACAACCTCTACCTTCTCTTATCTCTAAAGAGATAGATCTTGCAACAACATCTCTAGAAGCTAAATCCTTTGAATTAGGTGCATATCTTTCCATAAATCTTTCACCATTGGCATTAACTAAATAACCACCTTCACCTCTACAACCTTCTGTTACTAAAACTCCAGAACCAGAAATACCAGTAGGATGAAATTGCCACATTTCAATATCTTGAACAGAAAATCCAGCTCTTAAAACCATGCCTAAGCCATCACCTGTATTTATAATAGCATTAGTTGTAGATTTAAATATTTGTCCACATCCACCTGTAGCTAATATGACACATTTTCCTTTTAAAAAACTTAATTCTCCTGTTTCCATACAAACAGCTACTACACCAACAATATTACCATTATCAGTCTTTACTAAATCTAAAGTATACCATTCATTAAAAAAAACAGTATTACTCTTTAAATTTTGTTGATATAAAGTATGTAATAAAGCATGACCAGTTCTATCTGCTGCTGCTGATGTTCTAGTAGCTTGACCATCTTTTCCAAAGTTTTTAGATTGCCCACCAAATGGACGTTGATATATTTTTCCATTATCTAATCTAGAAAAAGGCATGCCCATATGTTCTAATTCATATACTACTTCAGAAGCATTTTTACACATATACTCTATACAATCTTGATCTCCAATATAATCAGAACCCTTAACTGTATCAAACATATGCCATAACCAATTATCATTATCAACATTTCCTAGAGCAGCTGTAATTCCACCCTGAGCTGAAACAGTATGTGATCTAGTTGGAAAAACTTTAGACACAAGAGCAACATTAAAACCTCTACGTGATAACTGTAATGAAGCTCTCATTCCAGCACCACCAGCGCCTATAATAATTGCATCAAATGAATGTTCAGGTATTAATTTCATTTAAATCCCCAAAGAATCTGCATAATAAAAAAAATATAACATATTAATGTTATATTTACTAAATAATCTAATATTACCCTTGTAAACGTATTTTTTATATAGTCTGTCAAAATAATTCTTAACCCAATGCTAGAATGAATAGATAAACTAAAAGTAAATAAAACAGTTAAAGTTTTAAAATAAAAACAAGAAAATAATAATGACCAGTTATCATAATTCAACCCACCATTTAAAAATAAAAAACTACTAATATAGATAAAATATAAAATTATAAAAACACCACTAAATCTTTGTATAACCCAATATTTTAATCCACTATTTGCACCATAACTAGTCATATCTATCATATTAACACACCTAAAATAACTGTAAGAACAGATAATACTGCAAAAAATATAGAAATACTTGTACTAATAGATCTATCTTGTAAAAAACCAAGATCTAAAATAATATGTTTAATACCAAAAAACATATGATATATAAAAGAAAAAAATAAAAAAAATACAAATGTTTTTATATAAAAACTTGAATATAAAACTGTAGCTACTTCAAAAGAAGAAGCTGATATTAAAGATAACTTAAAAAAATATAAAATTACAGGTAGAGATAAAAATAAAAAAACTCCAGTAACTCTATGAACAATAGAAGCCAGAGCTGTAAAAGGAAAGGATATTAAAAATAAATTTAAAAAAACATGTTTATTTTTCACAATGAATACCAACCAAAATATAAAACATTCAATGATATGTTAACATATATATTCTGTTATAACAATTTTATTATAAAAAAATAACATTTTCTATTTTATTACAATATTATATGTTACTATAAAGATCGTTAATAAATAATATGCTTATATTTCATATATAGAGTATACATGAATAATATAAATAACAATGATATAAACCCAAATGAATCAAAAGAGTGGATAGAATCAATACAATATATAAATAAAAAATATGGTATTAAAAGAGCAAAATTTATTATTAACTTATTAATGAAAGAAGTTAATTATAAAGAAAAAAAACAAACATATTATTTAAATACAATCAAAGATTATACAAACTTAAATTTTAATTTAGAAAAAAAAATAGAAGATATTGTAAAATGGAATGCAATAATTATTGTATTAAAAGCAATTAAAAAAAATCCAGAAATTGGTGGACACATAGGAACATTTTCATCATCATCTACATTATATGAAGTAGGATTCAATCACTTTTGGAAAGGAAATGATAATTTTCATGGAGACTTAATATTTATACAAGGACATAGTTCTCCAGGCATATATGCTAGATCATTTTTAGAAGGAAGATTATCAAAAAAAAATATAAATAATTTTAGAATAGAAACAAATAAACATGGTATATCTTCTTATCCTCATCCTTATTTAATGAAAGATTATTGGCAATTTCCAACAGTTTCTATGGGATTAGGACCATTACAAGCAGCATATAATGCAAAATTCTTAAAATATATGATTAATAGAAATATAATTGATAAAACACATATCAATAGAAAAATATGGTGTATGTGTGGAGATGGTGAAATGGATGAACCAGAAGCAATTAGTGCAATTAATATAGCTGGAAGAGAAAAACTAGATAATTTAATATTTATTATAAATTGCAACCTACAAAGATTAGATGGTCCTGTTAGAGGAAATGGAAAAATCATAGAAGAATTAGAAAACATATTTTCTAGCAATGGATGGTTTACAATTAAAGTGATTTGGAATTCTGAATGGGAAAAACTATTAAAAAAAGATAAAAATAATATACTATTAGAAAAATTAACAAATACATTAGATGGTGATTATCAAAACTATAAAGCTCATGGAATAAAATATATAAAAAAATATATATTTAATACAAAAGAGTTAAAAGAACTAATTTCTGATTATAGTGATGAACAATTAGAAATGTTAGATTTTGGAGGTCATGATTACAATAAGATATACTCCGCATATAAGGAAGCAATAAAATACAAAAATAAACCTGTTGTAATATTAGCAAAAACTACTAAAGGATATGGATTGGGATGCAATAAAGAAGCATCAAACATGGCTCATAATATAAAATATATAAAAAACACAGAACTAATAAAAATTAAAAATAAATTAAAAATTCCTATAAATGATGAAAAAGTTAAAAATTTGCCCTTTTATAAACCAGAAAAAAATAGTAAAGAAATTATATATATAACAAATAAAAGAATTAATTTAGGTGGATATATTCCATGTAGAAAAAAAAAAGCAGATAAAAATATAATAATACCAAATATAGATATGTTTGAAAAAATTCTTAATTATAAAAAAACATCTACTATTACTACAATAGTTAAAATTATATCATTATTATGCAGTAATGATTCATTTGGAAAATATATAATACCAATAGTACCTGATGAAGCACGTACATTTGGTATGGAAACTTTATTTAAACAAATAAAAATATATTCACAATTTGGCCAATTATATAAACCAGTTGATAGTAAAGAATTTATATCATATGAAGAATCAAAATCTGGACAACTACTTCAAGAGGGAATAAATGAAGCTGGAGCATTTTGTTCTTGGCTTGCTGCAGCAACATCATATAGTACAAATAATAAAATAACATTACCATTTTATTTATTTTATTCTATGTTTGGCTTTCAAAGAATAACAGATTTAATATGGGCAGCAGCAGATTCAATGGCTAAAGGATTTTTAATAGGAACTATAGCCGGAAAAACAAGTTTACCCGGAGAAGGACTACAACATTGTGATGGTAATAGCCAAATTATAGCAAGTTTAATACCTAATTGTATATCTTATGATTTAGCTTTTAATTATGAAGTAATTATAGTAATTCACTATGGTTTGAAACAAATGTTTCAAGAACAAAAAAATATTTTCTTCTATATAACAACTTATAATGATATAAATATTCATCCAAATTATCCAAACAAAAAAAAAATATATACTAGTATAATAAAAGGAATATATTGCTTTAAAAAGTCAAAAACAAATAACAAAAATAAAATAGAACTATTAGGTAGTGGAAATATATTATTTGAAGTTATAGAAGCAGCTAATATATTAGAAAATGATTTTAAAATATCAGTAAATATATGGAGTGTAACAAGTTTTACCCAGTTAGCAAGAAATGGTAGAAAAATCAAGCGCTGGAATAATTTAAATCCAAAAAAAAAACAAAAACAACCATATATTACAAAATGTTTTAAAAATAAAGATATACCTGTAATAGCTGTTACAGACTATGCGAAAATTTATGCTGAACAAATAAGAGAATTTATAAATAATAATTATTCAACATTAGGAACTGATGGTTTTGGCATAAGTGATACAAGAGAAAATTTAAAAACTTTCTTTGAAATAAATAAATATTATATAATACTAAATGTACTAAATACATTAAAAAATATGAACAATATAAATGAAGATATTGTAGAAAAAACAATAAAAAAATATAAAATCAACCTAAGAAAAAAAAATCCTGAGAATATTTAAAGAGATAAAATGATAAAAATAATACGTCTGCCAAATATAGGTGACTATCCAAAAATCACAATTGTAGATATACCAATTTCAACAGAAAAAACAATAAAAAAAAATGATATTATTTTAGTTATAGAAACTGGAAAAGCATCTATAGAAATTCCATCTCCATATGAAGGTATAATTAAAAAAATAAATATATCAATTGGAGATATAATAAAAAAAAATTGTGTAATTCTAACTATAGATACAAAAGAAACTGAAGTAAAACAATTATCTAAAGATCATAATAATTCAAATCTAAAAAATTTAAATAATAATAAAATAGAAAATATAATAACTTATGCAAGCCCATATATAAGAAGAAAAGCAAGAGAACTCAATCTAAATATAAAAGAAATAAAAGGAAGTGGGAAAAATAATAGAATAACAGAAACTGATATAATAAAAAATAAAGATATTTTAAATACAACATTGAATAATAAAAATTTGACAGAAATAAAAAAACTTTCTAACGATATATTATATAAAAATTGGACTACTATACCTCACGTAACACAATTTGATAAAGCAGATATAACAAATTTAATATTATTTTATAAAAAAGAAAAAGAAAAAGCACAACATCAAAATATAAAACTAACTCTATTACCATTTATTATCAAAGTTATAGGAAACTTATTAACATTACTGCCAAAATTTAGATCTAAATTTTCAGATAATAAAGAACAAATAATTATAAAAAAATATTGTAATATAGGTATTGTAACAAATACAGATACAGGACTAAAAATTCCAATTATAAATAATGTAAATAACCTTAATATAATAGAAATAGCTAAAGAACTAAATGCCAAAGCAACACAAGCAAAAAATAATAGTTTAACAAAATTGGACTTTCAAGAAAGTTGTTTTACAATATCTAATTTAGGAAATACTAGCAATGGTTTTTTTACACCGATAATAAATTCTAAAGAAGTAGCTATTCTAGGCATTTCAAAATACCAAGATGAAGCAATTATAATAGATAAACAAATTAAAATTAGAACTATGTTACCTTTATCATTATCATATGATCATAGAGTTATAGATGGTTTAGATGCTGCTAATTTTATGAAAAAATTATCATTAAACCTAAATGATATAAGACTTATATTGATGTAATATGAAAAATAAAATTATAAACTATATTAATACTGACCTTGTTGTTATAGGTGGAGGACCAGGAGGATATACGGCAGCATTTAGAGCAGCAGATCTAAATATTAATACTATAATAATTGAGGAAAATATAAATTTAGGGGGAACCTGCCTAAATCATGGATGCATTCCAACAAAATCATTGCTACATATATCAAAATTATTAAATAATGCTAATTATTATCATGATATAGGATTAATATCAAAAATAAAAAATATAAATATTAATAATATTCAAATATGGAAAAATAATATAATAAAAAAAATACACTTAGGCTTAATAAGTTTATGTGCTAAAAAAAAAATAAAAATTATTTCAGGAACAGGAAGTTTTAAAACAAATAATAGTTTACATATAGAAAACAACATAATAAATTTTAAAAATGCAATAATAGCAACAGGATCAACACCTATTAAAACAACAAATAAATATATAATTAATTCTGATCAAGCCTTACAAATAAATAATATTAAAAAAAAAATACTAATAATTGGAGCAGGAATAGTATCACTTGAACTAGCCAATATATATTCATCATTTAACTCTACAGTAGATATAATAGAAAAATCAAATGATATACTTATGGATATAGATGATGATATTAAATTAATATTTAAAAACAAAATAAAAAATATAATAAGAAATATATTTACAAATACAACTATAAGTAATATAGATTATATAAAAAAAGATGAATTAATAGTTAAATTTAGCAATAAAAAAACAAAAAAATATAATAAAATTATATCAGCTACCGGAAGAATACCAAATATAAAAAACTTAGGATTAAAAAATATAAAAATAAATATAGATAAAGAAAATTTTTTAATAGTAAATAAAAAACAACAAACTAATATAAAAAATATATATGCATGTGGAGATATTACTGGAAAACCTATGTTATCTAATAAAGCAATTTATGAAGCTAAGATAGCTGCTGAAGTTATAGCTGAATATAAACATTACTCACAAAAAAAATGTATTCCTTATGTTATTTATTCAAACCCTGAAATAGCATGTGTTGGAATATCAGAATTAGAAGCACAAAAAAAAAATATAAAATATAAAACTGGTATATTTCCATGGTATGCAAATGGAAAAGCTATAATAACAAATTCAGAATATGGAATGACAAAAATAATATTTAAAAATAATAGAATAATAGGTGCATGTATTATTGGTGATAATACAAGTGAATTAATATCAGAACTTGCTTTAGCTATAGAAATGGAATGTCATGAAGATGATTTATCTTTAACAATACATCCTCATCCAACTTTGTCTGAAACTATACCTCAAGCAACAGATCTATATAAAAACATTAGCACAGACTTATAAATAAAATAATATTGACTTACAAAATATATTAAAATATTATTTTACATATCATAATATAATTTAAATCATAAAATAATGCCATACTATAAAGAAATAAATAACGAAATAGATATTTTTAAACATGCATTTAAAAATAAAATTCCATTACTTTTAAAAGGACCAACAGGATGCGGAAAATCTAGATTCGTAGAAAGTATGGCCCATAAATTAAAAAGACCATTAATACAAGTAGCATGTAATGAAGAAACATCAGCTGTAGATTTACAAGGCAGATATTTAATTCAAAAAGGAAATACAATATGGCAAGATGGACCAGCAAGTAGAGCCGTAAGAAATGGAGCTATACTTTATTTAGATGAAATATCAGAAGCAAGAGAAGATGTTATTGTTGTATTACATCCACTTGCAGATCATAGAAGAGAAATATATATTGATAAAACAAATGAAATAATAAAAGCAAATGATTTTTTCATGCTAGTTGTAAGTTATAATCCTGGTTATCAAAGTAAATTTAAAGATTTAAAACCATCTACAAAACAAAGATTCATAGCACTGCAATTTGCATATCCAAAACCAGAACTAGAAAAAGAAATAATAATAACTGAAACTAATATTGATGAAGTTCATGCTAAAAAATTAATTTTATTTGCAACAAAATTAAGAAGTCTAAAAGAATTAGAATTATTAGAAACAGTATCAACAAGACTATTAATAAATACCGCAAAACTAATAAAATCTGGTATTAATACATATTTAGCTTGTAATACTGGTATAATTCAACCGCTAACTGATGATCTTGATATTCAAGAAAGTTTAAAAGATATTTTAAACTTAATCTTTTAACATGTATATAAATAAATTATTTTCAAATTTTATAAAAAAAATAAGTAATAAAGAAAATAATAACAATTACATACTACTAGAAAATAATATATCAAAATTCACATATATAGCATGTGCAATATCTTCTGAAAATATAGAAATTCTAGAATCTAAAGACAATTTAGGTGGATATTTAAATAACAAACTATTATTACCTAAAAAAATATCTATTTCAAAAGACAAAAATATTAATTATCTTATATATATATATATAATAGTTTTTTTATTAACATCAAAAAAATTTAATTTTTATCTACCAAAAAAAGATAATAATATAGACTATATACTTTTAGCTACATTACTTACAATTAAAGATATACATAAAAATCTATTTTTAAATTTTCCAGCAATTAAAAATATGATTAATATATTATATCCAGTAATAAATAAAAAAAGAAAAATAATAAATAAAAATAGCAAAAGTTTAATATTTGAAATATTAATAAAAAAACTTAGTTACATACCTTTATGTAAAAATATTAAAATTAAATTAAGCAAAGAAGAAAAACATTTAATATATCAAATAGAAAATACAAAAATAGAAACGTTTATTAATTATAAACAAAAAATAATATATTTTTATAATATATTTAATAATATGTATTCAAATAATAACAATATAATATTAAACCCATTATGGGGATATTTATATTTTAATAGCAATACTAATATAAATATATCCAATAAAAAAAATATACCACAAAAAATATTAAATGAAACACAAAGAGATATTAAAAATATAGAAATAGAAGAATCTAATATAGAAAAAGATAAAAAAAAAAATACCCCATTTAGTTCAGTTGTTGAACACATGAAAACAGTTGAAGAATATAATGGTGGAAATAAAAAAATTGATGGAGAAAATGAAAATAAAGATCTATCAATATTAAATGAACTTAATATTAAAAAAACTACAAAAACAAATATACCTTCTAACTCAATATTTAGCTCAAATATAATAAATAATATATCAATATCAGAGGTAAAAGATACTGAAGTTATAAATATAAAAAAAATATTATATGATGAATGGGACTATAAAAAAAGGAAGTATTATAAAAACTGGTGTAGTGTTTATGAGAAAAAAAATAAATCTTTAAATAAAAACATAGAATATATAGAAAAAATTTTATTAAATAATAAAAAAAATATTAATTTTTTAAAAGAAAAATTAAAATTTATAATATCTGAAAAAACATGGAAAAAAAGACAATTACATGGAGAGGATATAGATTTTGATAGTGTTATTGATAACTATGAAAATATAATAAAATCATTTTATGAAAAAATATATAAATTCCAAAAACCAAAATACAATGATTTATCAATATCAATATTATTAGATTCTAGTTTATCAACAGATAGTTATTCTAATAATAAAAAAATAATAAATATAATAAAAGAAATATCAATTATAATATGCAGTAGTATAAACAATCTAATAAAATATTTTTCCATATCTTCATTCTATAGTAACACTAGACTTGATTGTAAATATATTATTATAAAAAATTTTAATGATGATTGGGATAAGAAAAAATATAATACAGATCTTATATTTCCGAATGGATATACTAGAATAGGACCAGCATTAAGACATGCTACTAATTCTATAAAAAAATTAAAAACTAAAAAAAAATTAATATTATTAATTAGTGATGGAAAACCAACGGATTATGATGAATATGAAGGAGAATATGGAATTAATGATGTTAAACATGCCATTATAGAAGCAAATAAACTTAAAATAGAAGTAAAAAGTCTTATAATTGATGATGTGCCAAGACCATATTTTACCAGTATGTTAGGTATTAATAATTATCAATTAATAAAAGATAATACAAGACCAGAAATAGAGATATTAAAAATATTATATGACACAATAAAAAACTAATATTAATAAAAACTTATAAAGATAAAAAAATTATTTCAATTTAGCTAATAATTCTATTAAAGGAGTATAGTTTTTATCTAAACCCTGATGATGCAATTTTATTTCACCATTTTTATCTAATATAATAATTAAATTAGAATGAGTATATTCACTATTTTTATCTTTTTTATATTTTATGCCTAACATTAATGCTAACTTTAATGTTTCTTCTTTTGTAGTTCTAAATAAATTCCATCTGTTTGTAAATTTTTTTTCATTAAAAAATTTTTTTAAAGTAATAGGAGTATCTCTTTCTGGATCAAGAGTAATTAATGTAAAATTTACATGATCTATTATATCAGATGGTATTAATCTTTCAATAGATTTCATATTACTAATGATTATTGGACATATTGTCTTACAATTAGTATAAATCATTGAAAAAATTTGTATTTTTCCCTCTAACTCAACAATATTAATACTCTTATTTTCTTTATTAATAAAATTAGATTTTAAATTATAGATAGAATTCTCAGGCAAAGAACAAAATCCTCTGGATACTGAAAAATATATAATAAATAAAAAATAAATAGATCTAATTAATATCTTTTGCACATCTAAACCCCAAACTACTCATCGCATAATTTGCTTGTAAACTATTTCTGAATGCAAATCTCATAAAAGCAACATAATTTGCAGGATCAACAGCATCTATAGCCGCTACACCACAAAATAAAACTTCTTCTAATCCTCCACCTTCAGCATCAGTATTTATCAAAATCACACTATTAAAATCCTGAACCCATTCCCAAACAACACCATGAAGACCATATATATTCCAATAATTACTATTCATGCTATCAATATTCATCATAGATTCAGCTTGATTACCTGTATACCAATTTAAAACATCCTGTAAAAATTTTGGATCATCTTTTCCAACTGGACTATTCTTACTTGCACTAGCAACATATTCCCATTCATCTATAGTTGGTAATCTTTTAGAATAAAAATTACAATAAGCACTTGCAGCAAACCAGGAAACATTAATTACAGGTTTCATATATATATCATTAAACTTTAATTCATCCCACTGAACTAAATAATTTCCATCAGCAAAAATTTCTTTTATATACTCTTTATTCCATTCAATATTATTATCAATAAAGATTTTAAAATCTTTGTTTGTGACTGGATAAATATCCATATAAAAAGAATCTACATTTATATAATCAAATTCTTCATTTCCAGCCTTAAATAAAGGAGTATACTTTCCACTAGGAATAAGCACCATATTTTCTTTAACTTCTATTGCAGATGCAAATGACATACTAAATATAATTAATATGAAACTATAAAAAAAATTAAAAAAAACATGGTACATAATATAAATTCCTATCTTGCTGAGTAAACTTCTCTATTTTCTTGTCCTACTACTTTTAATAATCCAACACATCCTTTGTTAAACGCCCTAAATATTGCATGATCAACTATTACATATGTACCAGGCACAGGAGTATTAAATTCAGCTATAGCTGCTCCACCAGCAGGTAAAATAGTTGTTTGTACATTTCTATTAGGAATACTTCCACCTTCTGTATAAACTTTATCAAAAATAATGCCTATAATATGAAAAGAGGAAATAAGATTTGGTCCAGCATTTCCAAGAAACATTCTAACTGTATCACCAACGTCTGAAGTTAATGATTTATTATCTACTAAAGAACCCACTCTACCATTAAATACAACATAATCAGGAGTTTCTTTTAATGCTTTCTCTTGACTAAACATTTGCAACCCTTTTTCACCATAAGGGTTTACTGTATAAAATTCAGATTGTACTAAATAATATTCTTTATCAACAGCAGGCAATGCTTTAAATGGTTCTACATAAACCAATCCATACATACCATTAGCAATATGTAAAGGAACAGGAGGTGTTGCGCAATGATAAATAAATACACCAGGATTTAATGCTTTAAATGTAAAAACAGAAGTATGTCCAGGAGCTGTATTTGAAACTGCTGCACCGCCTCCAGGTCCACTCACTGCATGAATATCTATATTATGAGGAACTTTACTACTTTTATTATTATGTAAATTAAATTCTACAGTATCCCCTTGTCTTACTCTTACAAATTTTCCTGGAACAGCACCATCAAATGTCCAAAAATTATATTTTACTCCATCAGCTAATTCCTTCACAACTTCTAATGCTTCAAAATTAACAATAACATAAGCTGAATAATTTCTATTAACAGCAGGTGGTACTTCAGGAGCAAAAGTAGTTATAGCATTTATTTTAGGCAAACCTTTGCTTATAGCAATATTTCCAATACTAGTAAAAATAATTGTAAATATTGTAATAAATAATACTAAAGTCTTTTTCATAACTTTTTCCTCACTTTAAATAAAAATTTTAAAAAAATGATTTTATATAAATTATTTAATAAATTCTACTGATTTTGGTAATCCGGCCTTAATAAAAGTATATATAAAGGCAGCTACTCCTGTAATAAATAAACTAGCAAAAGTAATTAAACAACCAAAAAATAATTTTAATTCTTCCCTAATTACAAAAAAGTCAAGATCTACCATTCTCTCTAAATATACCTGAACAATTCCAGCCATACCAAAAGATATTACCATACCTAACATACCTATATTAGATGCCCAAAAAGCATATTTAGATAACCCTAAATTATAAATTTTTCTATTTGTCATTAAAGGTAAAGTATAACTAATAATAGCCAAAACTATCATAGCATAAGCGCCCCAAAATGACATGTGCCCATGCATAGCTGTAATTAATGTACCATGAGTATATATATTAATTCCAGGTAAAGTATGAGCAAATCCTAATACACCAGCACCAAAAAATGCCATAATAGAACAACCTATAGTCCATGTTAATGCTATTTTATTAGGATGATCCATTGTTCTTTTACTTACTACTACTAAACAATAAACAGTAATACCCAAAAAAGCCAAAGGTTCTAAAGCACTAAAAAATCCGCCTATAAACAACCAATACTGAGGTGCTCCAACCCAATAATAATGATGTCCCGTACCCAAAACACCACTTAAAAAGGTTAACCCTATTATTATATATAACCATTTTTCTAGGATTTCCCTATCTACACCAGTTAATTTAATTAAAAGAAAAGCTAAAATACCTCCAAGTATTAATTCCCATACACCTTCTACCCATAAATGAACTACCCACCATCTCCAAAATGCATCATTGGTTTGATTTGTAGTGTCAATCATTCCTGGTAAATATAATAAACCTGCAGAAAATAAACCAAAATATAAAATCATACTTGTTGTTGTTCTTCTTTTACTTTTAAATATAGTTAATCCAATTATTCCTAAAAATAATAAAACATCAATTACAACTAAATAATCTAATGCTCTAGGTATTTCTAAAAATTTTCTACCTTCCCACCAATTTAAATGAAAACCTATTATTGCTACAACACCAACTACAACAAGAGCTATAAGTTGAACAAATGCTAATGGTATAGATACTAATTCTCTATCAACTTCCTCAGGAATAATATAATATGCTGCACCCATAAATCCACTTAATAACCAAACAATTAATAGGTTATTATGAGTAGCTCTAGCTACGTTAAATGGAATTATTTCATGTAAAACATCATATCCTAAATGAGCAAACGCCATTATCAAACCATAAACTATTTGTAGACTTAATAATAACATCGAAGTTGCAAAAAAATAATATGCTACCTGTTGAGACTTAAATTTCATAAAACACCATATAAATCTGTTATAATTCTCTTTTATCTAATATTATAAATAAAATTATTAAGATTTTTGTTTTGACAAAAATTCTGCTAACTCAGATATAGTGGAATCTGATAAAGGAAACTTAGGCATTAATGCCCCTTCTTTTACCATATTAGGATCTTTTATCCACCTAAACAAATAATCTTTATCCCTAATATTACCAATATTATCTAAAACAGGAGCAGGTTCTATCAAATTACCACTACCACCTAAGATATGACAAGTTAAACAAAGCTTATCAAAAATTTCAGGTTTTTTAATATTAGAAGTCGAGCTTACTGCTACACTTGTCTGCTTTAACATAGGTTCCATAGGAAACCCATTGCAATCAATTTCGCCTATCCACTTAAAAAAAGCTATAAGATCATTCATTTCTCTTTCAGAGAAATTATATTTAACCATTTTCCTTTTTCCAGGATACATAGCTTGAGGATCTTTTAAAAATATTTTAATAAACTCTTCACTTCTCCTTGTATATACTTTAGTTAGCTCAGGAGCATAATATGCACCTTCACCTAATATAGTATGACATCCCATACAGTTATTGCTTTCCCAGATATTTTTTCCTCTTATCACACTATCCGTCAATCTATCTTCATTTGATTGGATAGGTATCTTTTTTAAAGTATCATAACTTAAAAACAAAAACACTATAACTGCAGTTACAGTTACTACTATAAAAATTTTCAAAGAATCTGATTTTGATAACATTTCTATAACTACACTTTTTTTAATAAAACAAAACATGGTTCTAAATAATCAAAAACCAATCTAAACAATACTATCACCAAATAATCTAATTATCAATATATGCAATATATTTTTATATTACATAATAAAAAACAAATTATTATTTATCAGAACTCATAAATTTTATTACTGACTTTAATTCATCATCTGTACAATCAGCACATGTACCTTTTGGTGGCATGCCTTTTGAAGTACCTTCTGTTGCAACACTTAATAACTCATTAATAATATGTTCATATTTTTCATCACCTGTTGTACTACTTATAGAACTATTTTTACTAACAGCTCTGTCAAATGCATCATTTTTTCTTACAGTCCATGCACTAGAATCCTGAGCTCCAGGAGCATTAAACATAGGAGCCATTGAAGGTGAATGACATGTTGTACAAAAATTATCAAAAACTTCTTTGCCAGACATAGCAAAAACTACAGTAGTTATACTCATTACTGATAATATAATTAACATCTTAAAAAAACGTTTCATATTTTCTCCAAAATAATACAAATTAAACTTTATATAAAATAATATAAATAAATTACAATTTTTTATGATTATCACTTAAATAATCACTAATACCATCCTTAGTTGGCACTATACCCTTATTCCCTTTATTCCATCCAGCTTGACAAACCTGTCCATATTTATTATGAAAAAATAAAGCATCAAATAATCTAATATATTCATCAATATTCCTACCTATAGGAAAATCATTAATATGCTGAATTCTAATGCATTTTTGATTATCTATAATAAAACTACCCCTAAAAGAAACACCGGTTTTCTCATCTTCTAATCCATAAGACCTAATAATCTCATGTTTAATATCAGATACCATAGTATATTTAATATTACCACCTAATCCACCAGACTCTAATGATGTATCTCTCCAAGCTTTATGAACATAATGAGAATCTATAGAAATAGCAATCACCTCTATATTTCTTTTTTCAAATTCAGACATTCTATTATTAATAGCAATTAATTCAGAAGGACAAACAAATGTAAAATCCATAGGATAAAAAAATAAAAATGCATATTTAGATTCTATATTTTTATATAAATTATAATCATTTATTATATCACCATTTGCTAATACAGCTGGCACATTAAAATCAATAGCTTTTTTTCCAATTAATGTTTGCATATTTTCTCCAATATAATCATTTTTTTATTTTCTTTCTTTCATACCAATATTTTAATATTAATAAACGCCATATAATTCTAAATAAAAAAGTACCTAATATAGAAGTAATTAAAGCGCATATAATACATCCTAATAAAAAAGGCTGCCATATATCATACATTTTATTATATAACCATGTAAATGACAATTCAAAAGCAATATTATTATTAACTGAAACAGAAAAAAATGTCATACCAATTTTATAAGCAAATAAAAATAAAACAGGCATAGTAATAGGATTAGTTATCCATACCAAAGAAACTGATATAGGTAAATTTCCTTTAAATAATATTGCAAATCCAGCAGCTAAAACCATCTGAAATGGTACAGGAATCCAAGCAAAAAATAAACCTATAGCAATACCTCTAGAAATAGTATGCTTATTGAAATACCATATACAAGGATTGTATAATTTTTTTCCAAATATTTTTAACCTATCATTATCTAAAAACTTCCTGTTATTAAATAAAAATTTCTTTAATTTATTTTTAAACATTTAATTATTATTGTTCCTTTGGCGCTTGACCTACTAAAACTGAAAATGATAAAAATTTAAATTTTCTAAAAATTTCTACAGTATAACTTTTATTTGGTTGTAAAGAACCTACTATCTTAACTGCTTCATTAACAGATTTCACTTCAATATTATTTATTTTAACTATTACATCACCTGGCAAAAAACCAGCTTTTTGAGCTGGACTATTTCTAACAATTGCTTGTACATACACTCCATTTTCATCATTAAAACCCAAATGTTCTCTAATCTCTTTGTTCAAATCATTTAATTGAGTTCCAAGCCAACCTCTTACTATATGACCAGTCTTTATCAATTGTTCCATTATATCTTTTGCTAAATTGATAGGGATAGCAAATCCTATACCTTGACTTCCACCAGAACGGGAAATTATAGCAATATTTATACCTATTAAATTACCATAAACATCAATTAATGCCCCACCTGAATTTCCAGGATTAATAGCAGCATCTGTTTGTATTAAATTATCTAACCACCCACCAAATGATACTTGTTGTTCATTGGATCTAGCGCTAACAGATCCTAATCCACTTATTATTCCTTGAGTTACAGTATTATCAAAACCAAAAGGATTCCCTATAGCTAATACTACATCTCCAACTCTTAATTTATCAGAAACACCTAAAGATATAATTGGTAAATTTTTTAATAATTCTCTCTGTTTTATTTTTAATATAGCTAAATCTGTTCTGGAGTCATTTCCTATAATTTCAGCTTCACTTGTTCTTCCATCTGATAATTTAACTATTATGGAACTAGCATCTTTTATAACATGATTATTGGTTAAAATATATCCCCTTTCATCAACAATAACTCCAGATCCTAGACCTTGTTGTAACTGTTTCTGTTGTGGTAAATTTTTATTATCTTCATGTTCTTGTGATTCACCAAAAAAAAATTTAAAAATAGGATCATTAAACATAGGATGAATATTTAGCGGTATTTCTTGAGTTGTTTGAATACTAACTACAGCAGGAGCTGTTTTATCAACTGCATTTGCATAAGATACAATACCTCTATTTATATTAAGTTCATTATTTGCATAACATGGATTAACAAAATTTAAATTCCATAATATAAATGATAAAACTAAAAAATATAAATACTTTCTCTCTAATTTAAATAAATATAACATAATCTAACCTATTAGAACACAAATTTTTTGATATTACACAACCATTATGAATATACATCTTTATATAACTATTGTAAATTATTTTTAATATTATATAATTATACCATGATTTATATTACTTAATAAAGTATATAACATTATATCTATATAAACTTAAGGGCGGTGAAATTATGGGTTTTGGTGGAATTAGTCCTATGTCTTTATTATTAATATTTCTAATTATTATATTATTATTTGGTACAAAAAAATTAAGAAATATAGGTGAAGATTTAGGTCATGCATTTAAAAGTTTTAAAGATGGTATAAGCACTTCAGATGAAAAAAAAAAAATAACAACTGAAGATGAAAAAGAAAAAGATAAAGATAAAGAAAATAAAACTAAGTAAAAATATATTTAGAATTACTTTTTAATATTTGTTCTTTAGACAAACTCCAATCTTTATTTTTCAAACTATGTCTTTTGTCATATGTACTTTTTCCAATACATAAACAAAGTTCTGCTTTAATAATATTATTTTTCCAGTATAATTTAGATAATATTATAGAATACTTAGCTAATTTTCTCATACCTAACAAATACATTATTTCTTTTTTATGCAGTAATAATTTTTTTTTTCTAGTTATTTCAATAGATTCATGAGAAGATATACTAGTAGTTGGAGAAATCAAACAATTTACTAACCAAGGTTCTGAATTTCTAACATCTACATAACTATTAGAAATTTGAACATTGCCACAACGAACACTTTTTACTTCCCATCCCTCTAAAATAATACCAGCTTCGTATTTATCTTTTATAAAATAATTAAAATATATACTTTTGTCAAAAATAATTAATTTAGATTTAAACACAGCAATAATTAATGATTTACAAGAAAAGAAGTTAATATATCATTATCAAAATATAACAAGAGACTTCGTCTTTTAATCTGAATATCATTATTACTTGGAATATAATAATAATAATAACACCAAGAATCCATATTAGATATAGGCAAAAATGTTGGTTTACCTAATAATTCACTTATCTTATTTTTATTCATACCTATTTTTATCCTGGCAACAACATCATCAGAAATAAAATAACCCTGCTTAATATCTTGGTTATATATATCTCTTATATTATAACAAGAAGATAAAGATAAAAATAAAATTAAAATTAAAACTAATCTTAATTTAAATAACAAATGTGACATTTTTAATAAAATCTCATAAAACTACTTACCTATTTTTTTTTCTATATATTCAACATGTTTTCTAAGAAATGGATCATATTTTTTCAACCCACTTAATTTACCATTTTTATTCGGTCCACCAGGCATTTTAACATTTTTAGTTGTTGTATAAAAATGCTTAGATAAACTAGAAACCAACTTAACTATTATATTTTTAGTCTTTTTAGCCATAACAAATACTTATTAAATTATTTTTTTTTTAATCCTCTTTAAAGCTTCTTCAATACCAATTTTGTTTATAATTCTTAATCCTTTTGCAGATAATACTAATTTTATAAAACAATTTTTTTCTTCATTCCAAAATTTATAACTATGTAAATTAGAAGAAAACTTTCTGCGAGTTTTTCTATTAGAATGAGATACATTATTCCCAAATAAAACTTTTTTGCCAGTAATACTACATGTTTTAGACATATAAAACCTCAATTAATATTAATATTAATACTATTAAATATAATAAAAAATTAAAATAGAAATTATTTACAAATACAATTTTATTATATTTAATTATAATAATATTTTTATTAATTTTATACTATAAATATAATTTAACTTTTACTATCACTTTCCTTAGATTGAGCAACCTTAGAAACAATAATACTAGCAACTGCATACTTTTGCTTAGAAGATTTATCAAATAATTTTAATTTCACACCTTCAGGTAATTTTATATCAGATAAATATATTATATCATTTAATGCTAAATTAGATATATCAGCTGTTAAACTACTAGGAAGATCTGAAGCTTTACACTTTATCTTAACATTCTTCAAATATTTCATTAGCACACCACCAGATTTTATACCAGATGATTCCTTATCTCCAACAAAAAGTATTGGAACTCTAATATTTAAATAATCACTAGCTTTAACTTTTTGAAAATCAATATGTAAAATAGTATTTTTATATGGATGTTTTACAACTTCTTTTATAATCACATCATTTATAGTATCATCTATTTTTAATTTTATAAAAAAAACTTCACTAGACATTAATTTTAACATATTTAATGCTTTTTTCAAATCAATACTAATAGAAACAGACACACCATAAGAATACATAACAGCTGGAATAATATTACGCAAACGTAGTCTACGACTATCAGGAGTACCAACTGATTTTCTAGATACACCCTCAATAATAAAATCTATAAATTCCATATATAATCCTTACAAAATAAATAACTGAGGTACCAGGACTCGAACCTGGGAATGCAGGGATCAAAACCCTGTGCCTTACCAACTTGGCTATACCCCATTAAATAAATAAATTATGCAATCTAAAATAATAAATGTCAAACTTATAATAAATATAAATAAAATAAACATTTACTATAATAAAATATAAATATTATATATAATATACTGTATTTATAATAATAAATTATTTATTTGAATATGACTAAATTTATAAGACAAATATCATTAGATACAGAAACAACTGGATTAGATCATCAAAAAGGTCATAGAATAGTTGAAATAGGTTGTATAGAAATAATAAATAGAAAAATTACAAATAATACATTCCAAACATATTTAAATCCTAAAAAAACAATAGATAAATCAGCAACAGAAATAACTGGTATAACAAATGAATTTCTAGAAGGAAAACCTAAATTTGAAGATATAGTTGATAAATTTCTAGAATTTATATCTAATTCTAATGCTATAATAATACATAATGCAAATTTTGATATAAATTTTATAAACAATGAATTATATATAATTAATCATAAAATTAAAGATATAAAAGATCATTTTACAATATTCGACACATTAAAGTTTTCTAGACAACTATATCCTGGTAAAAAAAACAATCTTAATGCTTTATGTAAAAGACATAATATAAATATAAATGAAAGAACTTTACATGGAGCTCTATTAGATGCAAATCTTTTAGCTCAAGTATTCTTAAGAATGACATCAGAACAAATAAATATAAAATTTATAAATAAAAAAACAGAAATAAATAAAAATATTAATCGACAAATATTAAAAGCAAATAAACAAGAATTAAAAAAACATATAATATATATAAATAAACTAAAAAATAAAATATTATAATATGAAATACATAAGAAATTTTTCGATTATAGCTCATATAGACCATGGTAAATCCACATTAGCTGATAGATTTATAGAGTTATCAAAAAAAAAAAAATATAAAGCAAATCAAATACTAGATTCTATGGATTTAGAAAAAGAAAAAGGTATAACTATAAAATCTCAATGTGTAACATTACCATATACCTATAATAATGAAAATTATATATTCAATATAATAGATACCCCAGGTCATGCTGATTTTTCTTATGAAGTTTCTAGAGCACTATCTTCATGTGAAGGAGCAATATTACTTATAGATGCATCACAAGGGATTGAAGCTCAAACACTATCTAACTACAATAAAGCTATAAAAGAAAATATAAAAGTAATACCAGTTTTAAACAAAATAGATCTAATACAAGCAAGACCAGAAGATATAAAAAATGATCTAAATAATATACTAAAAATAGATTCCAATGAAATTATAGAAATAAGTGCAAAAGAAGGCACTGGTATAAATAATTTAATAAAAAATATAATAGATAAAATACCAGCACCTAAAAATAATGATAAAAACCCTTTTAAAGCTCTTATAATAGATTCTTGGTATAATAATTTTTTAGGTATAATTTCTTTAATAAGAGTTATGGATGGTACACTATCTAAAGATAATATAATATCTATTTATTCTACAAATAAATCATATAAAATTAATAAACTAGGTGTATTTACTCCAGAAAAAATATATAAAAATGAATTAAAAACTGGAGAAATAGGTTTTATAGAAATGGATAGTAAAAGTACAAATATATTTTCTATAGGAGATACTATATCACTAACATCAAATCCAACAAAAACACCACTACCAGGATTTAAAAAAACAACTTCAAAAGTATTTGCAGGAATATTTCCAGAAGATCCAAAAGATTTTAAACATCTAACATTAGCTTTATCAAAATTAATATTAAATGATTCTTCACTCGTATATAGTGGACAAAAATCAAACATATTTGGTTTTGGATTCAAATGTGGATTTTTAGGATTATTACATATGGAAATAATACAAGAAAGATTAAAAAGAGAATATAACCTAGAAATAATAACAACATTTCCAAATGTTATTTTTAAATTAATAAAACATAATAATGAAGTAATCTATATAGATACTCCTACTATGTTTAATGAAAATGAAAGAACTACAAAAATACTAGAACCTATAGCAAAAATCAACATAATTACTTATAAAGAATACTTAGGTCAAGTTATAACATTATGTATAAAAAATAGAGGTATACAAACAAATATTATTTACACATCAAATCAAGTATCAATAGATTATGAAATACCAATGGTAGAACTACTTTCAGATTTTTTTGAACAACTACAAACAGTAACTAGTGGATTTTCATCATTAGATTATTATTTTTATAAATTCAAAGAAGCTAATTTAACAAAATTAAACATTTTAATAAATAAAAAAAAAGTAGATGCACTAGAATTCATATTACATAAAGATAAAGCTTACAATAAAAGCAAAGCTATTATAGAAACTATAAAAAAATTAATACCAAAACATATGTTTGAAATCAGTATACAAGCTGCTATAGGAAAAAAAATAATATCTAAAACTACAATTAAAGCATTAAGAAAAAATGTAACAGAAAAATGCTATGGAGGAGATATTTCAAGAAAGAAAAAACTATTAAAAAAACAAGCGAAAGGAAAGAAACGAATGAAAAACATAGGAACAGTACAAATTCCACAAGAAACATTCTTAACTATTTTTAGAAAAGGTAGATAAATATATGAATTTTGAAATATACTTTTTACTAATAATGTTATTCTTTGGTGTTATTATTATAATAGGTACATTATATTATAAAAATATTACAAATCAAAATAAAAAAATTTTATATATTTTTCAAGAAATAAAATCTATTTATTTCTTGCTAATAATTGTACTTGTAATAAGATTATTCGTTGTTGACCCATTCAGAATTCCATCTTCTTCTATGACTCCTACCTTATTAATTGGAGATTTTATTTTTGTAAATAAATTTATATATGGAGTAAAAGTTCCAATTATAAATAATAATATTATAAATATAAAAAATCCAAATTATGGTGATATTATAGTTTTTAAACATAAAAGTAAAAAAAATTATATAAAAAGAATTATAGGACTACCTGGAGATAAAATAGAATATAAAGATAAAAATATATACATAAATGGAATATTAATTCATAAAAAATATAAAGCAACATTTATGGATATAAATAAAGATGGAATAATTCTAAATATACAACTATTAAAAGAATATTTAAATCCATTATCTGAATACAATATATATATACATGAAAATATAAATTATAAAGATTATAAATTTAAAAATATAAATATTCCAAATAATTCCTATTTTGTACTAGGAGATAATAGAGATAATAGTGAAGATAGTAGATTTTGGGGATTTGTAGAAAAAAAAGATATAGTAGGCAAAGCATTTATAAAATGGTTAAGTATAGATTTTAAAAATAAAGATATAAGATGGAACAGATTATTTAGTTGGATAATTTAAATAATGACAAATTCAGAAAAATGTGGACATATAGCTATAATTGGTAGAACTAATGTAGGAAAATCCACATTAATAAATAAATTATTAAAAAAAAATATAAGTATTACTACTAAAAAAATAAATACTACAATATCTTGTATAAATGGAATAAAAACAAAAAATAACAATCAAATGATATTTATAGATACTCCAGGTCCTATATTAAATAATAAACAAAATAATAATATATTAAGTTCTATATTAGAATCTAATATTATACTATTTGTAATAGAAGTATTAAAAATAAAAAAAGAAGATTTATATTTATTTGATATGATAAAAAATACATCTAAACTTTCACCTATAATACTAATTATAAATAAAATAGATAAACTAAAAATGAAAGATAAATTATTACCATTTATTTTTGATTTATCAAAAAGATTTAATTTTCATAAAATAATACCAATTTCAGCTAAAAATAATATCCAAATAAATAATATAGAACATGAAATTATAAAAATATTACCAGATAAAGAACATATATATAAAAAAAATATACAAACAACAAGTAGTAGAAATTTTAAAATTAAAGAAACTATAAGAGAGCAATTAATAAAAAATTTATATTATGAATTACCATATGTATTAAAAATAAACATAGATTATGTTAATAATATAAAAAAAATAATAATAATACATGCCTCAATTATAATAAAAAAATACAGTCAAAAAATAATAATACTTGGTAAAAATGGAGAAAAATTTAGAAAAATAAATATGATGATAAATAAAAATCTAGAAAAAATATTTAGAAAAAAAATTTATATAAAAATAATTATTAAAAAATAAAAATGATTATTGTAGGTATAGGAATAGATCTATTAAAAAACAAAAGAATAATCTATCTATACAAAAAATATAAATATAGATTTATAAAAAAAATACTTAATAAAAATGAAATAAATTTATTTAATAAGAATAAAAATAAAATAAGATTTTTATGTAAAAGCTTTACAATAAAAGAAGCAATTATTAAAGCACTTGGCACTGGGTTCAGAATGAATATAAACTTTAATGATATAAATATATATAAAAATGAATTAGGAAAACCAATAGTTGAATTTAACTTTAAACATATACTTATAAATAAAAATCTAAAAACAAAAATAAGTATATCTCATGAAGTAAATACAACTATTGCTATAGCTATAATTATAATTAAATAAATAAATTTATTTAAAAATACCCTCTATAAATTTTATACCATTCATATATTTAAGCAAAACTTCAGGAATAATTATTCTACCATTATAATCTAAATAATTTTCAATAATAGCTATTAAAATTCTTCCTATAGCAGTACCAGATCCATTCAATATATGAACATATTCATATTTATTAATAGAGCTATTTTTATATCTAGCATTCATTCTAATAGATTGAAAAGATTCTGTATTACTACATGAAGAAACTTCAATATATTCTTTTCTAATAGGAAATAAAACTTCTAAATCATACGTTTTAGAAGATGAAAAACCAGTTTCTTTACTACATAAAGACATTACTCTATATGTTAAATCTAATTTCTTTAATAAATTTTCTACATTAATAACTAAAGTTTCTAAAGACTCATAAGATTTAGATGCTTCAACAATATGAACTAATTCAACTTTTTCAAACTGATGTTGCCTAATCATTCCCTTTACCATTTTTCCATAATTACCCTTTTCTTTTCTAAAACACGAAGTTTTAGAAACATATTTTAATGGTAATTTATTTATATCTAAAATTTTTCCAGAAACAATATTAGCTAATACAACCTCAGATGTTGGAATAAGCCATAAATCTAGATTTTCTATTTTAAATTGCTCATCCTTAAATTTAGGAAAATGCCCTGTTGATAACATAGATTTTTCATTTACCATCAAAGGAGAATATATTTCCTCATATCCACTATTTATATGAATATCTAACATATAATTTCCTAAAGCTCTATGTAATTGAGCAATATCTTTTTTTAATAATACAAAACCTGATCCAGATAAGTTTGCAGATATATTAAAATCAATATACTCACTACTAAATAAACTAGATGTACTAGAAATATTATTAATTTTATAAATCCTTTTATAATTCCTAATTTCCAAATTATCATCAGAATTGTTTCCATTTGGAACAGTATCAGATAATAAATTAGGTATAGATAACATAAACAATTTAAATTCTATTTCATTTTTTTCTAATTCATCTTTTTTATCTTTTATTTCTTTTTTTATTAAATTAATATCACTTTTAATTTTTTCTATATCAATATTATCTTCATTATTTTTTTTAAACTTTAACTTACCTATTATTAAAGACTTAAGTTTATAATTACAACGTAAATTACTAATATCTGTTTTAATAGCTCTTATTTTTTTATCTAAATTAATAAAAAAATCTATTTTATAATTATATCCTCTTCTCAAAAGGTTTTTAACAATAAAACTGTTATTATTTCTTAATAAATCTATATTTATCATAAAATTAAAATCTTCTAAAATGGAATATCTTCATCAAAAATATTTTTATTATTCTTAACATATTCTTTTGATCTATTTTTTTTATTTTCCATAATTACTTCATCATTAGAAGTATCTTTTTTTTTTGTATCATCCAAATTATAATTAATATCCTTCTTATCTAATATTTCCATATTATTAGCTATAATATCAACAGAATATCTATCATTTCCATTCTTATCCTTCCATTTATTTGTTCTTAAAGATCCTTCTATGAAAACTTTAGATCCTTTTTTTAAATAATTACTAGCTATTTCACCCAATTTATTATATAAAATAATTCTATGCCATTCTGTTTTACTTTCTATATCATCTATATTTTTTCCTTTAAAATGACTTGTTGTTGCTACACTTATATTTACAACACCATTTTGCATATATCTTATATCAGGATCTGCTCCCAAATTGCCAATAATAAAAACTTTATTTATACCTCTACCCATAATTACCCACCAGATTTTTTTCCATGACATTGTTTATATTTTATATTTGAACCACAATAACACATTGCATTTCTACCTATTTTATTATGCTTTCTAACATAGGTAGTTTTTTTATTTTTATGATTTTCATCACTCTTACTATCACTATTAGAATAAATAAACTCACTTTTAGAAGATACTGGTTTAATATATTTCTCTTTATAACTATTAATCATATCTAATGGAAATTTCAATAATAATAATAAAAACTCATATTTTATATTATCTAACATATTAGTAAATAAAATAAAAGCTTCTCTTTTATACTCATGTTTAGGGTCTTTTTGAGCATATCCCCTTAAATGTATACTTTTTCTAACTTGTTCTAATGTTACTAAATGTTCCTTCCACTTAACATCTAAAATATTTAAAAATAAAATATTTTCAAATAATCTTATATTATTAACACCTACTTTATACCTTTTAATAGCATATAAAAACAAACATCTATTGATAATAACACTCTTTAAATAATCTAAATTATCATAATATTTAAATTTATCTAAACATAATTTAAATCCAAACTCTAATTTTAACAATTTTAAAAATTTTTTCAAATCAAATATTTTATCTTTTATATAATTAGAAAAAAGTTTATCTAAAACATCATGAAATACACTATTAACAACACAAGATATGTTTTTATTAATTAATAAAAAATTACGCCTATCATAAATAACAACTCTCTGTTCATTAATTATATTATCATACTCTAATAGCTGTTTTCTAATATCAAAATTATGCCCTTCAACTTTTCTTTGAGCATTTTCTATAGCTTTATTAACTAAAGAATGCTTTATAACCTCATTTTCTTTTAAACTCAATTTATTTAAAACAGAAGCTATCTTATCACTAACAAATATACGTACTAAATCATCTTCTAATGATAAATAAAATTGAGTATTACCTGGATCTCCTTGTCTCGCAGACCTACCACGCAACTGATTATCTATTCTTCTAGATTCATGTCTTTCAGTACCTATAACTTTTAATCCTCCTGATTTTACTACAAAATTATAATCTTTTAAGGATTTATCATCATGATTTTCTTTATTACCACCCAAAACAATATCAGTGCCTCTACCTGCCATATTTGTAGCAATAGTTATACTTCCAATAGATCCAGCTTCAGATATAATTTGTGATTCTTTAGAATGATATTTTGCATTCAAAACATTATGTTTAACTTTTAATAATGATAATTTTTTAGATATATACTCAGATACTTCTATAGAAACTGTTCCAACCAAAACTGGTTGTTTCTTATTATAACAATTAATTATATCATTTATTATAAATTTAAATTTCATATTTTTTGTAAGATAAACACAATCAGAATAATCAATTCTTATATTGTTTTTATTAGAAGGAATAATAATAACTTCTGTATTATATATTTCTTGAAATTCATAAGCTTCTGTATAAGCAGTACCAGTCATACCAGATAATTTTTTATATAATCTAAAATAATTTTGAAAAGTGATTGAAGCTAATGTTTGATTTTCACTTTGAATTGAAACAGACTCTTTTACCTCTAAAGCTTGATGTATACCATCACTCCATCTTCTCCCTTCCATAGTTCTACCAGTATGCTCATCTATAATTATAACTTCATTGTTTTTTACTATATAATCTACATTTATTTTAAAAAAAATATTAGCTTTAATTGCTGCATATACATCATGTAATAATCCTATGTTACTAGATTCATATAAATTTACAGACCAATTTAAAAAGCCATATTCTACCAATAATTTTTCAAGTTTAGAAAATCCAGCATCTGTTAAATAAACTTGTTTGCTTTCCTCATCTAATACATAATCCCCATCATTAATTTTACTATCAAAAACCTTTAATTGAGATGCAATTCTAGCAATTTTTTTATATATACTAGTATCACTAGATCCAGAATATGATATTATTAATGGTACTCTAGCTTCATCAATTAATATAGAATCTACTTCATCTACTATTACATAAGATAAATCTTTTTGAACTTTATCTTCAATAAAGTTAACAAGATTATCCCTTAAATAATCAAATCCCAACTCATTATTAGTACCATATACAATATCAGAATTATAATTTCTTTTTTTTTCACATACACTCATTCCATGAACAATTAATCCTACACTTAAATTTAAAAAATTATATATTGGATTCATCCATTCTGAATCACGCTTAGCAAGATAATCATTTACAGTAACTATATGAACACTCTCACCAATTAATGAATTCAAATAAACTGGTAAAGTAGCAACTAAAGTCTTTCCTTCACCAGTAGCAATCTCGGCTATTTTTCCATAATGTAATGCAATGCCACCTAAAATCTGTACATCATAATGCCTTAAACCAAGTACTCTATAAGAAACTTCACGTACAGTAGCAAATGCTTCAGGTAAAATATTATCTAAAGTATCATGTTTTAATAATCTATTTTTAAATAAAACAGTTTTACCTTTTAATTGAGAATCGGATATTTTTTTAAAACTTGATTCATAAGAATTAACTTTATACAAAATATCTCTATAATCCTTCAATAACCGATCATTTCTACTCCCAAAAATTTTATTTAAAAATCTAATAAACATAATATAACTCTACCAAAAATTAAAATTCTTTACATAAAACCATTTCATAAGAATCAATATCATTCATCAACTTATTTAAAAGCATATTATTTAACATATGCCCAGGTTTATATGCATAATAAAATCCTATAATTTTTTTTCCCAATAAATTCATATCGCCAAAAGAATCAAGAATTTTATGTTTAATAATACTATAATTACTTCCAATAATATCTTCATTTAAAATGAACTTATTATTAAATACTACAACATTTTTAATGTTAGCACCTTGTATTAAACCATTTTTTTTTAATATCCCGTAATCATCTAAAAAACCAAATGTTTTTGATTTTGATATATTAACAATATCTAATAAATTTTCTAAAGTCGTTTCAATAAAATTTTCACTATAATTTAATAATATATAACTAAAATCTAATTTTACCAACATTTTATACTTATTATAAGGACTTAAAATTACAAATCTATCCTCATAGTTAACTATAATTTTTTTTTTAATCTTTATAAATTTTCTAGGCTTATTTTGACAAGTTATCCCTATATCACGTAAAATTTTAATAAATGGATAAGCACTTCCATCTAAAATAGGAATCTCCTCCCCATCTAAATCAATTATAATATTATCTATACTTAAAACAGACAAAGCAAATAATAAATGTTCTACAGTATAAATACTAACACCTTTATAATTTAAAACTGTAGAATAATTACAATATTGAACATTACTAAATAATGCTGGTATATAAAAAATAGTCTTATAATCAATTCTACGAAAAATAATTCCAGTATCTTCCTTTGAAGGCCTAAAAGTAACATTAATAAACTTTCCAGTATGTAATCCAACACCAGATATCTTAAAAATACCATTTAATGTATTCTGTTTTATATAAGAACTCATAAAATCAAATAAATATTAATTTAAAAAAAATAACTTATATATGTATATTACCTGATAATTTATCAATTTTACTAATTATTTCTTTGTTATTATTTAAAGATAAATATTTTTCATGCTCTAATCCAGTTGCAACTAATGTTACTTTTAATTCCTCTTTTAAACTAGCATCTATTACTGTACCTATAATAACTGTTGCATTGTCAGAGGTAAATTCCTTAATAATAGAACCAACATCTTCAAATTCAGATATAGACATATTCAAACCAGAGGTAATATTTACTAATACACCTTTTGCTCCAGCTATATTAATATTATCTAATAGATGACTTTTAATAGCAGATTTTGCTGCTATTTTAGCTCTATTTTCACCTTTAGCACTACCTGACCCTATAACAGATATACCCATTTCAGACATAACAGCCCTAACATCAGCAAAATCAACATTTATTAAACCAGGTTTTGTTATTAACTCTGCAATACCTTGTACTGCACCCAATAAAACATCATTTGCAACTTTAAATGCTTCTATTAATGTTATATCAGAATCTAATTTACTTAATAATCTTTCATTTGGAATAATAATTAATGAATCAACTCTTGAACTTAATAAACTTATACCTCTTTCTGCTATTCTCATACGTTTATTACCTTCAATATAAAATGGTTTAGTAACAACAGCAACTGTTAATATATCTAATTCCTTTGCTATTTCAGCTATGACAGGAGCAGCTCCAGTTCCAGTGCCTCCACCCATACCTGCTGTTATAAATAACATATCAGTTCCTTGAAGTAATTTTTTTAACTTATCATTATCTTCTATAGCACTTTGTCTACCTATATCTGGATTGCCTCCGGTACCTAATCCCCTAGTTATATTCTTGCCTAATTGAATTATAATTTTAGCTGAAGTAGTTTTTAATGCTTGTGAATCAGTATTAGCACAAATAAAATCAACACCTTCTATCATAAAATTAGCCATATGTGTTACAGCATTTCCACCTCCACCACCAACTCCTATAACTTTAATATTAGCATCCCCAGGAAAATCATCTATCAATTTAAACATAAATACACCAAATGCACTAAATACACTATAATAAATAAAAAAATAAAAAAATAATTATAAAAAATATTAAATAATTAATATAAATAATCTATATATCATTCTGGAGGTTCAGATAAAAAATCATTATCTAATTTATTATCTTTATAATTAATATTTTGTAAAAAAACATCCTTTAAAAAAGAATAACCATCTAACATATTTTTATCAAAAAAATTACTATCAAATAATATTTGGCTTTTTTTATTAATTATTTCAAAAAAATAATATATAGATAATTTATCTATAAAATAAAATTGTAATGTAAATAATTGTGTCACAAATAGACCAATATCATCCCTTAAGGTACCTGGTCCTATTACTGGTAGAAATATATAACTAGAATTATTATAACCAAAATTTATTAAAATATCTCTAAATTCTAATTTATTTGGTGGTATATTTACGCTAGAAGCTAAATCAAAAAAACCACATAATCCAAATGTTGAATTTATAATAAATCTAGAAAAACTAATTTTAAAATAATTAACATTATTCAAAATTAACCCATTAAAACAATTTTGTATTTCAGACATATTATCAAAAAAAAAACCAAAATTTTTTTTAAAATATTTAGGCATTATATTTATATAAATAGTAGAAGCTTTATCCAATAAAACACTATCTATACCTCTATTAAAAGAATAAATTCTTCGATTTAAAAACTCAAAAAAATTATTATCAGAAAAACTGTAAGTTTTAAATCCACTAAAAAATAAAATAAAAAAAAACAAAATAATTTTAATTTTTTTCATATTCCTATCATCATTATATTACAATATATATTAATGACTCTATAATATTAAATAATATTTTTCCATATAATATTAAAATTTAAAACAATAACTATATAATACTTATTAATAAAAAATATTTAAAAATAATTAATATGATATTTAAAATATTAAGCAAAAAAAAAATAATATATTCAATTATATTTATAATAATATTAATAGCATTAATAAATACTGGTTTAAAAATAATATTAATAATATTGCCTGCAAAAATTAATAATAATATTAAAATAAATAATATATCAGGAAATATTATATCTGGATATAAAATAAAAGAGATATCATATATCAATAAAGATAATTATATTAAAGTTAAAAATTTAATAATTAAACCAAATATAAAATTTAATAAAATTAATATAAATATTCTATGCAAACTAAAAGTAAATAAAATAAATAATCTTAATATTAATATCGAATCAAAAACAATCAAAGGTATATTAAATTTTAATAATAATTTTATAATAAAATTATCAAATATAACTGGATATATTAATCAAACTGAAGTTAATAGCTCAATAATAATATTGATTAAAAAAAAGAAAATAATACTTAAAAAGATCAAAATAACCTGTGAAAATAATACTTTATATATAAACAATAAATATTATAAAAAAATTAAAATTATATCTCCAGAATTAATACTTAAATATATAAAGTTTAATTTATATTACATAGATAAAAAATTTATATTACAAAATATAATATATAAAAATATAAAGATTATATATATAAAAGGAAAAAATAATTATAAACAATTTGAAAAAATTAACATTTATAATATAAATTATAAAAAAAATCATATAAATGCCTTACTGTTATATCTAAATGGAACTACATTAAATCACCAAATAAACATACAATCAAAATATATAAAATTAAATATAAATGGAATTATAATAAATAAAAACTTGATTTATACTATAAAAAAAATAAAATACTATAATTTTAATTTAAATAATCCTGCAATATTAAATATATCAAATACATGTATAAAAATTAAAAGAATAAGTTTCATAGAAAATAAAATAAAATATAAGTTTTTTTTCAAATTAAAATTAGACTATAATAAAGACAAAAAAGTATTTGGAATTATATATATATATACTACTAATTTAAAAATACCAGAAATAAATATAAAAAATAATAATCACTATAATATCTTCATAAAAAGCAAAATATATGGAAATATATACAGACCATATATTAGTACAAAATGTACAATAACATCATAAATTAATTTATTTCAATTAATTTATCTTCTATTAATCTAGATAAACCAATATTATCTGTATTTTCTAATATAATTTTCCAATTCTTTTTAGCTATTTCATAATCCTTATTTTTATAAGCATTTATTGCTAATAAATTTAAAGCCTCTAATTGATAAGGATTAATAAACAATATATTATCTATTATATTTAAACATTGATTATCTAAAGATCCCTTTAAAATTTTTGCTTTAACTAAAACATAATTTAACATTAAATCAGAATCATTTAAATTTAAATCATAAGCTATTTTCATATACTGAATGGATTTATCATATATACCCTGTATTTCATATAATCTACCCAAATGCCACCATAATATATAATTATTTTCTTTTACTAACATTTGTTTTACTAACATGATTTGTTTATTAAGATCCATTGTAACTTTTCTAGCCAAAAATTTATCTTCTTTACTAACAGTTATGTTTTCAGTATAAATTTTATTATTAAAATTAAATTTATTTAAATAAAAATATAATAAAAAAATAAAAATAAAAGAAAAGAAAAAAAATGTAGTTAAATATTTATAATTTTTAAAAATTATACTACCTAAAAACTTATATAGAATAAAAATAGATAATATAATAAAAAATAAAATTAAAAAAATAAAAAATATAATATATAAAATAGAATTCAAATTTTACTACCTTTTACAATAAATATAAAAAAAATAAAACCTATAATTATAAAAATTAAAGGTAAAATCCATAAAATAAAATTATCTTCACTCAATATAGGAGTATATGATACAACTTCTCCATAATTTTTAATCATAAAATCAATTATATCTTTTGTGTTATAATCCATAACAACCATGGTATATATTTCCTTTTTTATTCCAATTGCAAATTCAGAGGTAGAATCATATAAACTTTGATTCTGACATACAATACACCTAAAATTTTTTAATAATTCATTAAAACATTCACCATTAAAAAATGAATTATCATAAGTTTTAGAATAAACACATAAATTAAAAAATAGAAAATAAATTATAAAAAATAAATTACACACAGTATTTAACTCCTAAATCTTCTAAAACCACATAAAAAATTTATTAATACACAAAGAGATAAAGAAATACCACCAAACCATATCCATCTTATAAATGGCTTATAATATATTCTACAAGACCAATTATCTGCTCCTATATTTTTTCCCAAAGCTATATATAAATCATAAAATAAAGAAGGATATATTGAAACTTCAGTCATAGATATACCAGAAATATAAAAGATACGTTTCTCAGGATACATACAAGTAAGTTCTTTATTATTCTTAATTACAACAAATTCTGCTATATCACTTATATAATTAGATCCTTCTTTTTTAAGCATCTTATTAAAAACAAAATCATAATTTAAAATATTAACCTTATCTCCAATTTTAATAGAAATATCTTTTTCTATAGAATAAAATGAAGATACAGTTATACCAAGGATTATAATACCAACACTCATATGAGAAAAAATTAAACACAACTGCCTAATACAATAAATTATATTGAATCTAAATATATTCTTATGAAATCCATAATATGAACATCCTAATAATATCCAAATACCTGCAGATATACCTAAGATACTAAAAATTATAATATCTTTATCATAATAATAAGATATTAACAATCCTAAAATTAAACTAAAAATAAAAATATAAAAAATATTTTTATTTATAAAATCATTCTTAACCCACTTTAAACACAACCCGAAAGGTATAAATATAGATATTATACACAAAATAGGAACTACCGTAAAATTAAAATATGGAGCTCCAACAGAAATTTTTTTATTAAAAAATAAATCAACTATAGATGGATAATATGTACCAAGTAAAATTATAAAAATAGATACTAATAAAAATATTATATTAATAAATAATACAGATTCTTTAGAAAATAAAGATAAAAATATTTTTCTATAGATAAATTTATAATTAACTATATATATATAGATAGAAGAAAAAAACACAAACAACAATATTATTATTAAATATATTCCTCTATTATTACTGGCAAAAGCATGAACTGAATTTATTACACCAGATCTTACTAAAAAAATACCAAGTAAACAAAATATAAAAGTTGCTATTGATAAAATTAAAGATAATTTAAAAAATCCAAATCTTACTTTAGAAATACTAAAAGCATGAATTAAAGCTATAGAGGATAACCATGGTATTAAAGCTGCATTTTCTACAGGATCCCAAAACCACCATCCTCCCCAACCTAATTCATAATAAGCCCACCAACTTCCTATAACTATACCAAGTGTCAAAAATACAAAAGGCATTAATATCCATGGATAAATAAAATTAAAATAATTTAATATAATTTTCCTATTTAATAATACAGATAAAGAAAAAACAAATGGTATTACAAAACCAGCATAACCTATATATAATAAAGGAGGATGTATTACTAATCCTATATCCTGTAATAATGGATTTAAATCCATACCATCTATAGGTAAATTTCCATAAATTTTTTCAAAAGGATTTGAAGTAAATAGTAAAAAAACAATGAATATTAAAAATAAAATATTTAATATTAACATTATAATAGTCACTAATTTAGAATCAAATTTAGATTTAAAAATAAAAAACAACAAACTCCATAATACAAAAATAAACATAAATAATAAAAATGATCCTTCATGAGCAGACCACAAAGCACATATTTTATATATTATTGGTAAACTAGAATTTGAATTTAAATATACATATAAAATAGAAAAATCATTAGATAGAAAAGATATAACAAGAATTATTATACTAAAAAATAAAAAAAATAACTGTAATGATAAAGGATATATTATATACACTACTTTTGAAAAGTTATTTGTAATGTATATATATAACAATATTAAAATTTGAAAAAAATTAAAAAAAAAAGATAAAATTAAAAATAATAATCCAAAATCAGCTAACATATATTTTAACTCTCTAAACTAATAATATCAGATGACACATAGTTTTCATCATGTTTTGCTAATACCTGTTTTGCTATTAATTTATCATTTTTATTTAAAATACCAATTACAACGACCCCTTTATCTTCTTCAAATAAATCAGGCAATATACCATTATACTCAACAGGAACTGAACTTTTATAATCAGTTATATCAAAAAAAACATTTAAAGAATCATCCATTCTAATGCTATTTTTTTTTACAAAACCACCAACTTTTATACTTTTAGTATAATTTATTTTTTCTGAACATAACTGGCTGGGTGTATAAAATAAATTAATATTCTGTTTTAAAGCATATGTTACTAAATATATAGCAAATAAAAAACATAAAGTAAAAAACAACACAAATAATAATTTTTTATTTAAAAGTTTTAATATCATTTTTATTCCTGTAATTTTTCTTTTTATTAATCTTTAAATTTATTTTATATCTTTTAAATATAGATAAAAACAAAACAAATAATAATAAAAAAAAAGTTAAAATATAGGATGATATAACATAAATACCATATCCACCCATTTCTAATATAAATAAAATTTCATTCATAATAATAACTTTAACAATCAATTATATTTTTTTTTATTAAAATTTCATTTTTAACAGATATAATAACTATTAAAACATAAAATAAAAAAAAACCCAAGATCATGGCTAACAAAGGATATAACATCTCAATTTCAATAGTAGGTCTACTACTTAATGTAGCTTTTTGATGTAAAGTATACCACCATTCTACAGAATAATGAATAATAGGAATATTAATTAAACCTAATAAATTTAATATAGCACAACTTTTAGAAGCAATAAAATCATTCATAATAGCTTTTCTTAATCCCAAATAACCTAAATATAAAAATAATAATATTAATTCCGATGTTAATCTTGCATCCCATATCCACCAAGTACCCCACATAGGCTTTCCCCATATAGATCCAGTACATAAGGCTATAAATGTAAATACTGCTCCAATTTCAACACTTGAATAAGCAATTATATTAAATATTTCATCTTTAAAGGTCAAATATAATATAGACATAACCCCCATAATAACATATATAAATATAGACATATAAGCACTAGGAACATGAACATATATAATCCTAAAGGCATCCTTTTGTTGAATATCCATTTTAACAAAAAATAAACTACTAATAACACCATAAATTATAAAAATCATACATGGCAATGACAATATCTTAACAAGCACATCAGCATACTTTAAAAAATAATTTAAAATTTTTTTTTTTTTTTTTATAAATAACAACTTACCCTCAATGAACTAGAAATAATAAATGGTCCAATTAAAAAAACTAATATTAATAAAGATAACAATATAGAAAAATGACCAAAAGGTAAACCTCCATCTATAAAAAACAGAACAGAAGATACACCAAATATTAACACAGGAATATAAAGTGGTAATATTAATATTGTTAACAAAACACCACCTCTATATAAAACTAATGTTAATGTTACACCTATTATTCCTATTACAGTTAATGTTGGAGTTCCTAATAATAAAGAAAAAAATAATATACATGCCTCATGAAATGATAAACCAAACAATAAACCTATAATAGGTGCTAATATAGTCATAGGAAAAAATATAGAAATCCATAATGCAATAATTTTTAAAAAAATTAAAAATGATAATGAAAAAGGACTCAATATTAATTGTTCTGATATACCATAATTATAATCAAGTTTAAATAAACTATCCAAAGATAATGTCATAGATAATAAAACATTGATCCAAATTACACATACACCTATTTTTTTAAAAAAAATGGTTTCTTCAGATAAAATAAAAAAAAACAAACTGGTAATCATAACAAAAAATAAAAAAATAGAGAAAAATTCACTACTATTTCTCATATATAATATTATATCTCTATATAAAATAACAAAAGCTGCATTTTTTTTCATAATTTTTTTTTATAGTTATTCAAATTCAATATTTTACAATCATTAAAACGTCTTATATGATTATTATGATCTGATATTATTACTATACCTCCAGAATATAAAAAATTAGAAATAATTTTATTTAATAAATTAATACCATAAAAATCTAAATAAGAAAATGGTTCATCCAATATCCAAATTTTAGATTTTTGCAATAACAACCTAGATAAAACAATTTTTTGACATTGACCTTCAGATAACTCAATACATTTATTATTAATACAATTAGAAATTTTCATTATAGAAAAAGCAGTTTCTATATGCATCAAAGGATTAAATTTAGATAAAGACATCTGATAAGTAATATTTTCTAATGGAGTTAATAACATATGCAAGCTTTTTTTATGACCTATAAATATAATATCTTCTAAATACTTATTAAATGATAGATTTATACTAATATTATTCCATTTTATATCACCATAATCACTTTTAAATAAACCTGCAATTATTTTTAATAATGTAGTTTTCCCACTGCCATTTATACCAACTACCTGCAATATATCACCTGAAAATAAATTAAAAGATAATGTACTAAATATTATTTTATTATTTATAAAACATTTTAATTCTTTTACACTAAACACAAACTATATCCTTTAAAAAAAAAATATATATAATTATATTATATAAATACATTAACTATAAGGTGTATATATGTATGATTTTATAAATAATTATCTACTTTTTCTAATAGAATTATTTAGCATTTTTACTTTAATTTCAATTTTATTAATAATATTATTTACACTAAAAATAAAAAAAAATAATAATATTAAAATAGAACATATAAATAAAAAATATATGTATATAAAAAAGAAAATTTTAAACAAAATAATGAAAAAAAAATTATATAAAAAAATAATAAAAGACGAAGAGAAAAAAATAAAAATTACAGAGAAAAAAAATAATATATATGTAATGAAATTCAATGGAGATATATACGCTAAAGATATAAATAAATTTAAAGATATAATTTCAGTCTTAATATCTATAACAAAAAAAAATGATCAAGTTCTAATGATATTAAACAGTAATGGAGGTTTTGTTAACAACTATGGATTAGCTGCTCTCCAGTTAAATAGAATTAAAAGTAATAATATAAAACTAATTATATCTATAGATTTAATAGCTGCAAGCGGAGGATATTTAATGGCATGTGTTGGAAATTATATAATAGCATCTAAATTTGCAATAATAGGTTCAATAGGTGTCATTGGACAAGTACCAAATTTTAATAAACTATTAGATAAAAATAATATAGAAATAGAAGAACATACTTCTGGTGAATTTAAAACTACATTAACATTATTCGGAAAAAATACTGAAAAAGGCAGAAAAAGATTTTGTGAGTATTTAGAGAAAACACATATTATATTTAAAAAATTTATTTTATCACATAGAAAAAAAATAAATATAGAAAAAATTTCATCAGGAGAATATTGGTATGGAGATGATGCAATTGACTTGAATTTAATAGATAAAATACAAACTAGTGATGAATATATAACGGATCATTTAGATACACACAATATATATGAAATAACTATTGAAGAAAATCAAAAAAATAAATTAAGTAATATATTTAAAAATATTTAAGTATTATAAATGAAAAAAAAAGCAAAATTATACTTTTACTATTCAACAATGAACGCTGGAAAAACAACATCATTATTACAAACAAATAATAACTATAAAAAAAGAAATTTTAATACGCTTATATTTATTCCAAAAACAGCTAATACTAATGGAATAATTAAATCAAGAATAGGAATATATGAACAAGGAAAAACTATAAATACAAACTTCAATATATTTAATTATATCAAAAGATATAATAATCCAAAGATAGATATAATTTTTATAGATGAAGTGCATTTTTTAAATAAAAAACAAATCTTTCAAATAATCAGTATAGTAGATCATATAAATATACCAGTTTTAACTTACGGTTTAAGAACAGATTTTCAATCTAAATTATTTGAAAGCAGTAAATATTTACTAGCATTAGCCGACAAGGTAATAGAAATTAAAACTATATGTTATTGTGGTAATAAAGCTATAATGAATTTAAGATTAAATGAACAAGGTCATAAAACGTTTAAAGGAAATCAAATAAATACAGATAAAACTTTATATACTGCTTTATGTAGAAAACATTTTTATAAATATAAAAAATAATATAATATAATTTACTCTGATAAATATTTAATATCTTCATCATTAATTCTACTAAAAAAATACTTATATTTAGGTATTTTTTTAGAACATAAAGGATATTTAAAATTTTCCCATGTTAAATCTGGTAAATCAAAAAAAACTTCTACATCTCTAGCAAAACTAGGTAAAATAGGTTTTATATTTATAATTAAAATTATAAATAAATTAATAGAATAAGTACATACTTCTTGAGCATAATTTAAAGACTCTTTATTTTTAATTAAAACCCATGGTTTTTTATCATCTATATATATATTTATATCCGTAGCTAATTTCATTATTTTATTAACAACAAAAGAATATTGTCTATGTTGATATAAATTTCTAATTTTTTCACTATCTAATAAGAAATTATTAAATAAAGGATTATCACCTATAATATTTTTAGATAACATATCATTAAAATTAGTATTTATAAACTTACAACATCTACTTATTATATTTATAAACTTACCTATTAAATCAGAATTAATTTTATTTTTAAAATCACAAAAATTTAAATCTATATCACTTAAATCATTATTTAACTTTGAAGCATAATAATACCTCAAATACTCAGGATTTAAAATTTTTAAAAACTTTTTAGCAGTGATAAATGTTCCATTAGATTTAGACATTTTTTTACCATTAATTGTTAAAAATCCATGAGCATAAATATCATTTGGTAATTTTAAATCACATCCTTTCAATAAAGCAGGCCAAAATAATGTATGAAAATAAATAATATCTTTGCCTATAAAATGATATAATTCTACTTTACTATTTTTTCCCCAATAATCAAAAAAATTAAGTCCTATCTTATCTGATAAATTTTTAAAACTCGCCATATATCCTATTGGTGCATCTAACCATACATAAAAATATTTATTATCTTCACCAGGAATTTTAAAACCAAAATATGGGGATTCTCTAGAAATATCCCAATTTTTCAAACCACTATCAAACCATTCTTGTAATTTATTAATAATTTGAATTTGAGATATAGAATTTTTACACCAAGTTTCTAAAAAATCTTTAAATTTTTTAAGATTAAAAAAATACTGTTTTGTTTTTTTTTTAATAGGTACTGTATCACTAACTACAGATATAGGATCAACTAATTCTAAAGAATTATATTTATAATTACATCTACTACATATATCACTACATTTATCAAAATATAAACATCTAGGACACTTTCCAGTAATATATCTATCTGGCAAAAACATACTCTTTTTAACATCATAAAGTTGATATATATTTTCAGTAAATATTAAATTATTTTCTGTTAAATATTTGAATAGAGTTAAAACTAAATCTTTATTTTCTAAAGAATGAGTTGTATAGTAATTATCTATATCAATATAAAATGAATCTATATCTGATTTATGTGATTTATAATAAATATTAATTAATTCATCAGAAGATATATTTTTACTAATAGAATCTAACATTACAGGGGTTCCATGAGCATCTATACCTGAAATATAAAAACAATTATTACCTATTTGTTTATTATACCTAACCCAAATATCCGTTTGTATAAATTCTAAAATATGCCCTAAATGTAAATCACCATTAGCATAAGGCAAAGCTGAAGTAATAATAATATCTTTTTTCACCATAATTATATAAACCTATTTTAAATAAAATACATAATAAATTATAATATATATATTATAATTAATATAAATAATAACTTCTAGGAGAAAATAATGCTACATGTAAAAGATAAAATTAAACAACAACTAAAAAATAATAAAACTATAATATATATGAAAGGTACTCCAGAAAAACCATTATGTGGATATTCTGCTCAATCTATATATATATTAAACTTACTTGATATAAAATATACATATATAAATATATTAGAAGAAATAGAGATTAGAAAAGAACTTCCATTATATTCTAACTGGCCTACATTTCCACAATTATATTATAAAGAAGAATTAATTGGTGGTACAGATATAATGTGTGAACTATATAAACAAAATAAACTAAAAAATATTTTAACAAAATAAACTATTAAAAAAAAAATATATACTTATTGACAAAACAATATTTCGTATATAATCTTTAAATATAAACATATATACTCTCGGGTACTTAGCTCAGTTGGGAGAGCATTGCTTTTACAAGGCAGAGGTCGGGGGTTCAAATCCCTCAGTACCCAATATAAAAGGGAGCGGTAGTTCATCTGGTTAGAATATCGGCCTGTCACGCCGAAGGTAGCGGGTTCAAGTCCCGTCCGCTCCGTAGATAAAATATTTATTATGACATATATTATGAAATATATAAAAAAAATTAGTATGTGGCTAATTATAATTGTTATATCACTTACTTTAATGTTTAGTATATGGACTCCAAATATAAATAAAAATCAAAAAGAGTCACAAATAAAATTAAATGATATTTACATAGATAATAATGAAATAAATTTTGTGATACAAAATTTATTAAAACAAAAAAATATAAAAAACTTAAATATAGAAAAAATTTTTATAGAAAAAAAACTAAAAAAAATAATAATAGAAAATATAAAACATAATAATAATAATAAAATACATAATATTATTATTAATAATAATGAATTATTATTTACTATACTATCTATACCAGCATTTCAAGAAAATGGAAAATTTTCAAAAGAATTATATACGAAAATAACAAAAAAAAAATATAAGAATGAAATTATATTTGAAAATTATATAAAAAAAATAATATTACAAAATAAAATTAAAAAAAGTATTATAATTTCAGATTCAAATATAAATAACACAGAAAATATTTATAACAAAAATATAAACTTTAAATATGCAATATTAGATAAAAAAAATATAAATTATACAGGAAATATAGATAATAAAATTACATATGATTTTTATAATAAAAATATAAATAAATTTGAAAATAAAAATAAAATAAAAATAGAATATATAGATTTATCTATAAAAACAATTATACCAAATATATTTTCTTCTACTAAAAAGAATAAAAAATATTATAAAACAAACATAAATAAATATACATATCCAAAAGTAATACAAATAGAATATATATATATAAATGATAAAAAAGTAATAACAAATAAAAAAAATGAAATATTAAAAGATATAACTCACAAAGATTATAACTTAAAATTTACTTTAAATAAATATAATAATATAAAGACAGATGTATTAACTAATATATTAGGTATAGGAGAAGCAAATAAAAACATAGAAAATGTTTTATTTAATAATGAAAATATAAATACATACAAAATGATAGAAACAAAAAAAGGATTATATATATTAAAGATAAATAAAATTAATTATAAAAAAAAAATATCTATTGAAAATTTATATAAAGATATAACCAATAATTATAAAAAAAATCAAGCAAAAAAATATATAATTAATGAAAATAAAAATATTGCAAATTCATTTTTTGAAGAAAATACAACATTAAAAAATACTAGTAAAAAATTTAATTTAAAATTAAAAACAAGTAAATATATTTATAAAAATAATAAAGTTGGAATAACTTCAATTCCTATATTAAACAAATACTTATTCAATGATAATATATTAAAAATAAACACTAATAGTGAATTAATAAAAATAAATAATCATAGATATATAATAATAAATATAATAAAAGATAAAAAACAAACTACCACAAATTTTTATTCAATTAAAACTATAATAGAAAAATATATATTACTCATAAACAAAGAGAAATACATAATAAACAATATTGATTACATAAAAAATAAAATAAATAAAAATTGGATTGATATAAATAATTACTCTATAAATAAAAAAAATGAAACTATACCTACAAAAATAAAAAATATAATATTTACTTTAGAAGATAATATAAATAAAAATTATACATTAACAAAAATAAATAAAAAATATTTTATTATACTTTTAAAAAGTGTTAATTATAACACTCTAAACATAGATAATAATATACCTATTCTAGAATATCAAATATATAAAAATGACATCCTTGATTAATCCAAAAATAAAAGGATATATATGTATAAATAGTAATCCATATGGTTGTAATAATAATATACAAAAACAAATAAAATATATAAAAAAAAATATAATATACAACAAAGATATATATAATAAAAATATAATAATAATAGGTTCTTCAACTGGTTATGGATTAACAACTAGACTTATCACAACTTTTGCTTATAAAGCTAAAGTTTTAGGATTATTTCTTGAAAAAAATAAAAATAATAAAACAGCATCTACAGGATGGTATAATACTTCTTACTTAGAAAAAAAAACACATAAAATGAATTTATACACAAAAAGTATAAATAATAATTCATTTTGTAACAGTACAAAAATTAAAACTGTAAATATAATAAAAAAAAATTTTAAAAAAAAAATAGATTTATTAATATACAGTTTAGCCTCTCCAAAAAGAATAGACCCTATAAGTAAAAAAATATATAAATCAGAATTAAAACCTACTGAAAAAAAAATTAAAATTAAAAATATAAATATAATAAAAGAAAAAATAATTTATAAAAAAATCAATAAAGCAACAAATATAGATATATTTAATACAAAAAAAGTAATGGGAGGAGAAGATTGGGAATTATGGATAAATATTCTAATTAAAAATAATTTATTAAATAAAAATTTTAAAACTGTTGCATACTCATATAATGGGCCAAGAATAACACATAATATATATAAAAAAGGAACAATAGGATTAGCAAAAAAACATTTAGAAAATACAACATATAGAATAAATAAAAAATTAAAAAAAAAATATAACGGAACAGCATATATATCAATAAATCAAGCAATTATAACACAAGCAAGCTTAGCTATACCAAGTGTAGCCTTATATCTATCATTATTAAATAAAATTAAAAAATATAATGAATTTAATCAAATATTTAAACTATTAAATATTATTACAAAAAAAAATAAATCTAATATAATTAAACTAGATAATATAGAATTGAATACATATATACAAAATAAAATTAATTATAATTTAAATCATATAAATAATAACAATATATATAAGTTTATTAACATAATAAAAATTAAAAAAATTTTTTATAAACTATTCGGATTTAATTTCAAGAAAAAATAAAAATATATTTATTCTTCAGAAAATTTATTAATTTTATCCACTATAATTGAAAGATTTAAATTTTCTAATTTACCCTTTTTAATCAACCAATTATGCAAATCCTTATCAGATTCATTTAATAATAAATTAAATTTTTTTAACAGAGCTTCATCCATATTATTATACTCATGTTTTAAAAAATTAATCAAAAGTATATCAAGTTCAAGCATACCTCTTCTACAACTTAAATAGATTTTTGATAAATTAATATCATAATTCATAAAACCTCACATAAATATAATTATTTTATCTTCATTAATGGAAAAAATAAAACATCTTTTATAGTACTAGAATTAGTAAATAACATTACTAAACGATCTAATCCTATACCCTCTCCAGCTGTAGGAGGCAATCCATACTCTAAAGCTTTAATATAATCTTCATCATAACATAACTCTAATTCACTATCATTATTTTTTATTTGATGTTTAAATCTTTTAGCCTGTTCAATTGGATCATTTAATTCTGAAAATCCATTAGCTATCTCCTTCCCACATATATATAACTCAAATCTTTCTGTATAATTATCATCAAATAATAATGTTTTTGCTAATGGAGATACATCAACAGGATAAAATAAAATAAAAGTTGGTTGTATAAGATTTTTTTCTACAGTTTTTTCAAATAATAAAAATTGTAAATTACCTAATGTATCCCTAGAATTAAAATCAATATTTTTATTTAATAAATACTTTTTAAATTCAATAAAATTACATAATGTATCATAATTTAAATCTGCATTATACAATAAAATAGATCCTATAAATGTTATCTTTTCAAAAGATCTAAAAAAATTTAATCTTATATCATTGTAATATACTATAAAACTATTATTTATCTCTTTACATATATATTTAAATAAATTTTCCGTTAAACAAATTAAATCTTTATAATCCGAATAAGCCTGATAAAATTCAATCATAGTAAATTCAGGATTATGTCTATTAGAAACTCCTTCATTTCTAAAATTTTTTCCTATTTCAAAAACCCTTTCAAATCCTCCAACTATCAAACGTTTTAAATATAATTCAGGAGATATCCTTAAATATAAGTTTGAGTTTAAATAATTATGAAATGTTACAAAAGGTTTTGCTAAAGCTCCTCCTGCTTTCATTTGCATAATAGGAGTTTCAACTTCCAAATACTTTCTACGTAAAAAGAACATACGAATTAAATGTATTATTTTTGATCTTAAAATAAATACATTTCTAGTATTAGAATTTACCATTAAATCCAAATATCTTTGTCTATAACATATTTCTTTTTCTAACAATCCCTTCCATTTATCTGGATACAAATTTAAATTTTTTGATAAAAAATTAATAATATAAACTCTTAAAGTTACTTCATTTGTCCTAGTTTTAAAAATAGTACCTCTAACACCTATAATATCACCTAAATTCATATAAGAAATTACACTTTCATAATTATTAGATAAATTCTTTTTTGATATATATATCTGTATTTTACCAGAAACATCCTGTATTTCTATAAAAGATCCATTGCCCATAACCCTTTTAAGAATAACACGACCTACTAATGAAACTTTATTTTGATTATTACTGGATAAATATTTATCTAGTAAAGTTGATATAAAATATGTTCTTCTAAATTTATTCGAATAATTACATATATTTTTTTTATTCATTGATACACTTAAATTAATTTTATAATATTTTTTTACTTAAAACTGAATACATAAAAGGATATAAATCTCCATTCAAAACAACATCTACATTATTAACTTCTAAATTTGTACGCATATCTCTAATAATAGATTTATCTAGAATATAAGATCTAATTTGATTTCCCCATGTAATATTAGATTTACAACTATTTATTTTATCTTTATTTGATTGAGTTTCCATTAATTTTAATTTATTTAATTTTGCCTTAAGTTGTAAAATAGCTTGAGATTTATTTTTATGTTGTGAACGATTTGATTGACACTTTACTACAGTATTAGTAGGTATATGAGTTACCCTTACAGCTGATTCAGTTTTATTAACATGTTGCCCACCAGCTCCACTAGATCTAAAAGTATCTATTTTTAAATCAAAGTTATTAAAAATAAAAGATAAATCTGAAGTATTTTCAGGATAAATAAATACAGATGAAAAAGTTGTATGCCTTTTATTATTAGAACTAAATGGAGATTTTCTAACTAATCTATGAACACCACTTTCATATTTCAACCAACCATATGAATATTTTCCTATTACTTTAAGAGAAACTCCCTTTATTCCTTCAGATTCTCCATATGTTATGTTCAATATATCATATGTATAACCATTCTTATTTATCCAAGAAATATACATTTTTAATAACATACTAACCCAATCTTGAGATTCTAAACCACCAGAGCCAGCTTTAATATCAAGAAATGCATTGCATACATCAGTGTCATCTATAAAGAAACATTCTATTTCTAATTTATCTAAACTCTTTTTAAAATTCTTTAAATCTAATAAAATATCAGAAAATATAGTATAATCTTTTTCTAAAATAGATAAATTGAATACATCAACAATATCAGTCAACTTTACTTTTAAAGATTTTATCCTAAGTATTAGATCATTCCGTTTAGTATACTTTTTTAATAATTTATTTAATTCTAAATATTTTTTATTATTACTACTATAATCTAATGTTTTTAATTCAAACTTAATTTTATTAATATTTTCAATACAAACATTATAATCAAAGTCGCTCCATAAGTTTATCTATTCTAACTTTCAATGATGATATAGAATCTAAAATAAAATTTGGATTCATAATATTACTCTTTTAAAACTAACATATTAAGATATCATTCTTGTTTTCATTAATTCATTACTATTAAATAATACATCAATATCTATATCTTTAAAATTCAATAATTTACCATTATTATTCTCTTTAAATTCTAAAGCTTCATCAATAATACTAAATGGAACATATGTTATACCCATAGCTCCATCTTTATCGCTATCTATTATATAATAAGCATCTTCTGCTTTCATCCATTTATCTACATATGAACCCCATGAAATATTAGAAAAATCTTGAACAAAAATAGCACTAACTCTTTTTCCTTTTACATCATCTAATATTTCAAAAAATGCTTCCTTAACTTCACAATACAAAGTTCTTTTTCCATTTTTCCATAAAATTTGAGCTTTAGGTCCTTTATATTCAACAATAACCATACCATCACAATCACAACTATGTTCATTTGTTAAATTTATTGGTTCTATCTTAATGTTAGTATTACTAGTGCAAGATATAAAAAATAAAACAAAAAAAGAAAATATATAAAGATACAATTTATTCATGACTTTATATTTCCTAACAATGATTTACATTCATTATATAATTTCTTATAAGTATTATCTATTAATAAAACATATTCATAATCTTTATCTATTACTGTATGCTTATTAATAGTTTGACCAATAAGAGATTTTATTTTTTCTGGTTCATCGACATTATATATAATTCTAATATTCTTTCTAATATTTAATATTTCTTCAAAGGATATTAATGTATCTCTTAAAATTTTATTCTTAGACATTTCTTTAGCAAAAAATTTTTTAGAATTACTTTGTAATAAACTCTCATCATTATTCATAAAAACTCCTATTTATTTTTTATACAAAAAAAACCGAAAATTACTGCAAAAACCCATATAAACATAGATATAATTATATAAATAAATTTTAAAACACCAACATCTATTCCAAATAAATCATTTATATCTAATGGCATAAAATAAAATAATGATAACAATCTAAATATCTGTGCAGGATTAAAAAATAAAAGAAATCCCAAAATATCACTAAAAAAATTACCATCAAACATAGTAGTGATAAATATAAATAAAATGTCATATATAAATATAAAAAATAACCAAATAAAAATACTTAAAGAAATAACAGTAGTTCTATTACCAGAAACAGATGATATATATATAGCAAATGAATTAAATATAAAACTTAACCAAAATGTTATAAATAAAAATTTAATTAAAATTAATATACTTACTCCTAATAATACTAAATATATAATAACAGGTAAAAATCCCAAAAAAAATGCAATTATAAAAACAATAGTATTACCTATAAGTTTTCCAAATAATATATCTATAAAACTAATACGATAAGATAATATTAAATCTAATATTCCAAATTCTTTTTCTGATAATATAGAATCATAGGATAATATAAAAGATAATAAAGGAATCAAGTACATCTGTAAATGTATTATAGATAATAATAATGCACGTGTATCTGTTTGAGAATAATCTCCAGTTATTATTTCAGAAAAATATATAATAATAAAGTTTAATGCTGTAAAAATAAAAGCAGATAAAAAAATCCAATAATTACTTATATTATATTTAATTTCTTTTATAGATATTTTATAAATGTTATTTATATTCATGATAAATTTATTAATACATCCTCTAAAATCCTACTTTCAACTCTAATATCCTTTACTATAAGACCAAAGCTAGCTATATACTTAACTAATTCTAAAATATTATAAGTACTTAATATCCCTGTAATTAAATTATTTTTTATTACTATATTTCCAAATTTTTTTATAATACTTACCTTAAGTGACATTTCTATTTCCTTATTAATATATAAATATATATTTTTATCACCTTCATCTAAAGCATTAATATCTATTGATTTTAATATCATGCCTGATGATAAAATTAAAACTTTATCAACATTACCATATATTTCTGTTAAATGATGACTTGAAATTATAACTATAGAACCATTATCTGATAATTCTTTTAATGTTTTATAAAACATAGTAATACTAGTGCAATCAAATCCATTAGAAGGCTCATCAAAAATTACTATCTTTGGTTTACCTATAATAGCTTGTCCTAAATTTAATCTTTGTTTCATACCTTTAGATAAAGCTTTTACTTTTTTATGAGCATGTTCGTATAGTTGAATATTTCTTAATATTTTATCCATATTAAAATTTTTATAGCCTTTTAAATTTGCCAATAAAGATAAAACTTCTCTAACATACATATCTTTATATAAATGTACAAACTCAGGCATAAATCCTAAATTAGATTTATATTTTATTATATTATGCTTATCTATTTTTTCATCATTATATAATAAATTTCCATTTTTAGGCTCATATATTCCAGTTAAAATTTTAAATAATGTAGTTTTACCACTCCCATTTATACCTAATAAAGCAATTATATTACCTTCATGAAAATTAACATTAATATTTTTTAAAACATCTATATTTTTTTTATAATAAAAACTCACATTACTAAGTTTTAAAGAATTTTTTTTTACCATACTATTGGTCTCATTAAAGGATAATTATCAATAATAGAAGACTTTCTAAAAGCTGGAAACTGATTTTCTATTTTCTGTAATAAAACTAAACCTGGACTATTAAACATAACCCTAAGAATAGGATATGAACTAACTAATTTATCACTAAAACTTGTAATATAAAATTTTTTATCTCCTATATTATCCATATTTAAATCCCATCCTATATAATGAGACCAATAATTTCCACTATCCCTACTATTCCAAATTATAGTCTTATAATCCAAAAATTGAACTTGCAACCTATTACTTATAATATTATTATAATAAACAAGATTACCATTACTTCCATTAGAAACTTTAATTCCAATATTATTTTTAATTATATCATTATTAATTATATCATTATAATAACTACTACCTAGATATATACCATCAATATTATATAAAGATTTATTAACTAAAATTCTACTATATAAAACATCTCTAAAAAATAAACCATGATCTACATTAGAATAAATAAGATTATTTATTAAATCTACATACTTAGAATACATTATAGCTGTTCCAATCAAAGATTCAGTTATAATATTTGATATCACATTACACTTATTACTAAACATATAATGTATTCCAAATCTAACATTTATAAACATATTACTACTAATAGAAACTTCTTGAGAATTAGATATATATATTCCATCCCTTCCATTTATTATAAAATTATCACTAACAATAGTATTATTATTTTTATATATATGAATAGTATTTCCTCTTGTAGAAAGAACATCATTTAATGATCCAATAAATATATTTTTAAAAATATAATTAAAAGATGAACCATTAAGCCAAACTCCAAATCCACATTCAGAAAATATATTATCTAAAATGCATGAACTCTCACTATCTTCATGAACATAAACACATGCATCTTTCTTATCTAAATATTTACCACTATTATAAAAAATTAAACCATTTATTTTTATACCTTTTGAGGTAATATTAAATATATTATTATTATTATTTGAAGTTATAACAACAAAACCATCTGATGATACATCAATACTTTTATCTAAATTAAAATTACCAACATAAACACCAGACTTTAAAACAAGAACATCACCATGTTCTATTTTATTTAAGCAATAATTAAATTCATAACTAGATTCAATATAATTAACATTTTTAGAATAAACAGAAGTTAAAAATAAAGAAAAAAAAATAAATATAATACACTTAAATAAATTATTAAAACTATTATATATTAAAATCATATAATTTTACTTTGATAACCCTCATGTTTATTCCATATTTTCTCGGAATTCAAAGGAGGACATAATTTTTCATTATACATATTGTTTATACATGTAAAACAACCGAAACATTCTTTATTATCTATCTCGCCTTCTTTATTAATAGCAAGAGATCCACAAGTTTTTTCACATATAGCACATGCTTTACATGTTTTTCTTCTTTTTAATTTGAAATATTGAAATATTGATAAAAAAGATAAAAAAGCACCTAATGGACATAAAAATCTACAAAAAAATCTATATGTAAATACAGATAAAATTAATAATGTTATAGAATATAAAGATATATACCATTCTCTATTATCTATTCCTACCAACCATACCGTTTTAAATGGTTCAATTTCACAACAAAATTCTACAGGAATCATACCAATAAAAGAAACAGAAAGTAAAAATAAAAAAATAAAATATTTTAATAACCTTAACCTATTATTAACTTTGTAAGAAAATTCTATACTTTTATTTGTTTTTAAAATTTTTGATCTAATTTTAAATAATATTTCTTGCAATGCACCAAAAGGACAAATCCATCCACAAAATAAAGATTTACCCCACAAAAATACAGTTATAATTATTAACACCCATCCCAAAAACAAACATGGCTCTAATAAAAACATATCTATTGTAGCTACATCATCAATTAATGCAAATAGATTAACTATACTTGCCTGTGCTTTTAACATAATACCTATCATACATATAGATACTAATAAAACACTATTATAAATAACTGATAACATTAAATCATACTTAGATATACTATTTCTAAATAAAAAAATAAATATAACAACTGTCCACAATAATAAAAAATAAAAAATATCACTACTTTTTTTATTCCATGTTTCTAACCAAGGATATGAAGGAATATTATCAACTAAAAGTACTTCAGGTATACTATAACTATCTATAATAGCCTTGTTATTTATTTGAATAACTAAATTCCATCTATTACCTGGCATATATTGTTCATTATATACTTTAAATATTCCTTTTTCTTGAAATTCTGGAGCACCATCTGGTTCTAAATCATATAAATAACAATGATCAGTATCTCTAAAATTAAAAACAGCACTACCTTGTTCTATACGAAATCTATCATATATACCACCTCTAACAAAAGCATTTCCTTTATAACTCCATTCTCCACCATTTATAACCATAATAGCAGATTTTCCTGACCCTTTATCTAATTCTTCTATTAAAGAAAAATATTCATCTTCTCCTAATAAATTTCTACCTATAGATGGATGTAAAATATCAGCATAATAAATATCTACATATAATTCATCTTTATTAGCTTTATCTCCAGTAATATAATCTTTATCTAATACAAAATGCTTAACAGCTCCAATACTTAATAAATAATCCCAAGTCATAGGAATAAAATTAGTAGTTAATGTCCTTTCTTTCAAATTAGTTTCATGAAATATATCATAAACTTTAGCAACTTCTCTAACTGTATCTAATACTGTTTGATGTAAAATTATAGATGTTAATGTAGCCCCTGTTATTATAGGTATACATAATTCTGCATCTGAACTCTCTCCAACACTCATATTAGTATTTATATTTCTACCTTTGTAAAAAGAAACTGCCTCAAGCAATTTTTCAATAGGAATACCAGTTAAAAGTATAGGCTCACTATGTTTTATTAATTTAATATCATCTATTATACCATTAGGATTTAATGCTACTAATAAATCTAATGGTTGACCAGCATATGCACGAATATATTTTATATCTGTTGTATATATAAAATATTGAATAACACTATCATTCTCAATTAGTTTTACTGCTTTAGAAACACCATCAAATTCTATTTTTTGATTAGAATTTATATTAATAAGAACGTTACCATCTTCAGAAAGTAAATTATTATCTCTAATATCTAAATAATTAGCATGTGCTTTAAATATACATATAAAAAAAAAACTAAAAAAAAGTATAAATATAAGCCTAACTTTAACAGTTAGGCTATTTTTACAGATTAAAAAATACTCCATTTTACGAAACTAAGAATCGTCCTCTCATTTCTAAATGTAATGCATGACAGAACCAAGGACAATAATACCAATAAACACCTTTTTTATTTGCTTTAAATGTAACAGAAACAGTTTCACCTGGTGATACACCAAAATTAATATTATAATCAGATAAACAAAATCCATGAGTTAAATCTTCAACTTTATCTAAATTTGTTTGAATAACTGTTACTTCATCATTATATTTAACACTTACAGCTTTAATACCAAAGTTTGGAGCTATACTAGACATAATAATAAAAACTTTATTATCTTCACGTATAACTTTATTTGAACCAAATTCTGTTCCTAAATCTTTAACTAATTTACGTTCATAAGCAAATTTTCTATCTTCAAGACTCCAGACTCTTAATGGTCTAATTAATTTTCTATTACAAATAATTGCATCATGAGGTTCAGGAGCTACAGGTCCATCATGTAATAATGTCATTTTACCATCAGATATACCAATTAATTGATCATTATCTGGAAAAAATGGTCCTACTGGTAAAAATCTATCCTTAGAGAATTTATTCAAAGATACAACAAAGTTACCATCTGCATCTTTTGTTTCACTCATACTTGCATTAATATGCCCTGGTTGATAATGAACATCCATTTTTTGTACTAAATAATCCTTTTCACCTTTTATAGCTTTATTTATATTCCACTTAGCTACAGCAGAATCTAAAAACAAGGTAGTATATGCATTCCCTCTACCATCAAAAGCTGTATGTAAAGGTCCTAAACCAACTTCAGGAGTTGCTAATACACATTCTGCTGTATCTTTTATTTTTCCAGCAAAAGCTGCAGTAACTTTTTCTAATGATACAATAGATACAGTAGGGGATAATTTACCTGAACAAATAGCATATTTTCCATCAGGTGAAATATTAACACCATGAGGATTTTTTGGAATAGGTATGTATAAAACATAAGGATTATTTTTTTTACCTCTACCATCCAAGATAGGAGCATCAGTATCTTTAAATTTTAACCCTTTGCCATCTTTAACTGCTTTTTCTATAACTTCTAGATTGAAAACACTTAAATGATCATAATCAGCTGACATCATTTCTTCTAATAATACACCTTCTTCAGAATTATAACATGTACCCATAGAATACTTACCTTGATAGTCAGTAGCACATAAATCTAAATTTCCATCTATCATTATTTGCCATCTAACTTTCATACTTTTAGCATCAACACAAGAATGCATAGCAACATATTTCTTATGATCATCTATCACTTTACCATCATTAGGTACAGGTATTCTAAATTCTCCATTGCAATAAATACCATCTAATTTATTTCTAGAAGTAAACAAACCATGAAAACCTTGAATATATGGAATTTTAGTTATTGCATCAGTTTCCATAACATCTAATCTAATTCTTGCAACCCTAGAGGAAGATTTATCATTTATAAATGCAAATTTACCATCATATGTTCCATTATTATAAGATAAATGTAAATGATGAGTATCACCAACGGTATATCCTTTCATTAATTTTTTACTATAATTGGTTATACCCCAACCAAATGTACAATCATAATCAAAAACAGGAATACGTTTTAATTCTCTCATTGATGGTACTGCAAATACACGAACTTCACCTGATTGACCTGCTGACCAAAATCCATAATAACGATCCCAATCACCTGGTTTAACTTCATGACTTACTACTTTTGTTTTATTAACATCTTTTACTGCATTAGCTGCAGTTGATGCAATATAAACTGCTGCTGCTGTAACACTTACACCTAATATTTTAATTAGAAGCTTACGTCTGCTTGCAGATATACTACTAACATTATTATTTTGTTCCATTCATATTCTCCAATAAAATTTTAATATAAAAATATATTTAATATTAATGAGTATATAATATATAATTTTTAAACAAACCTTAAGCCTTTTTTTATAAAATATGAAAAAAAAAATATATATTCCAAAAAAAAATATCATAAAAAATAAAATAATAGTATTAATTGATTCATCTAATAAAATAAATATAATAAATCAATTAATAAATATGAATTCACATGTAATTTTATTAGATCAAAATACATCATATCTTAACTATATAAAAAAAAATAAATATCTACATGTTTATCCATTAGATTCAAAAAAATATAACTATAATAATTTATTAATACTAAAAAATATAATTGAAAAAAAATTTAAATATATAGATAGCATTATATTTAATTCAACAAAAATTGGTCCAATATGTCCTATTGAAAAATTCCCAATATTTGAATGGACAGACATAATTAATACAAATTTAAATAATACATTTTTAACAATAAAACTACTATTGCCTTTACTTAAAAAATCTAAAAATCCTACAATTATATTTACTATATACTCTAAAAAATCTGTATCAAAAGCATACTGGGGAGCATATGCCTGTAGTAATTCAGGAATAATAACACTAATGAATATACTTAACGACGAATATTCAAATAATTATAATATAAAAATAAACAGTATATGTGTAGATAAAATAAAAACATCAAATAGAGAACAAATATATCCCTATGAAAATACAGATAAATTATATAATATAAATGATATAATAAATAATTATATATTTTTATTAGATGATAAAAATAATATAAAAAATAAAATTATTATTCCTAAAAAAAATATATACTTATAAAGTTTTCTCTAACACTCTCATTATTGCACTTCGCGAGCTAATATTAGAATTTATTTCATCTATATTTGGTCTTATATATTTAGCAACTAACTTAATACTAAATATAGATGAATTATATAATATACTTCTATTATATTTTTTAACAAAATCCTTAATAATTTTATCCTCAATAGAATTAAAACTAATTATTACAATCCTTCCACCTACTTTTAATACATTAAAAGCATTATATAAAAAATCATTTAATAAGATAAATTCATTATTAACATACATCCTAATAGCTTGGAATATTTTTGTACCAGGATTATTAATATAAGTACCTTTATAATTAATATTATATATAATATTTAATAAATCATTATTATCAAGTATCTGCCTTTGTTCTCTTATAATAGAAATTTTTTTAATAAAAATATTTATAAATTTTTCATCATAAAAATTATATAAAACAGACTTTATCTTCTCAAGACTAGATTCATTTATAAAATTATAAGCTGTATAATTCTGATTAATATTCATTCTCATATCAAGAGAAGAATTTTTATTAAAACTAAATCCCCTATCTTTACTATTTAATTGTAAATAAGATATACCTAAATCAACTAAAATACCATCAACTTTAGAAGAGATACAATAATTAAATAATATTTTTTCTATATTTTCAAATGACCCATTATATATAAAAACTCTTTTATCTTTATTATATAAATAATAAGCAATATTAATAGAATCAATATCTTTATCAAAAATAAAAATCCTTCCATTAGAATTCAAAAATTTCAAAATTTCTTTGGTATGACCTCCCATACCAAAAGTAGCATCAATATATAAACCATTAGGTTTTATATCTAAAAACTTAATAACTTCTAACAACATAACTGGAATGTGCATTATAAATACTAGATCTTAAATAAAAGAACAAAAACTGGAATAGCTGATAAAATAGAATCAAATCTATCTAAAAAACCACCATGATATAATAATAATTTACTACTATTCTTTAATCCCATATTACGCTTAAATACACTTTCCAATAAGTCACCAATTATAGATACAAAAAGTATAATATAACTAAACAATACATAACTTAAAATCATATTAACATTAATATTAAAAATAAATAAAAAAATTAAAACAATAAATAATGTTGATAAAGCAGCTCCAAAAACACCAAACCATGTTTTTCCTGGACTAATATTTTGTGCTAATTTTTTCTTACCCCAAATATAACCAAAAAAGAAAGCACTAATATCAGACATAATTACTAAGGTACATACAAAAAATAAATCTAATTTAAAATAAGATGATGTACTATATAAATAATTCAAAGAATACCACCATGGAATAAAAATTAAAAATCCTAGAAAAAAACCAATAATTTTTTTCCTAAAAATAAATTTTAATTTCATATAAAATATAATGCTAATGAACCCTATAATCCATATACATAAATTTAAATAAAGTATTTTTTTAAAAATTAAATTATATTTAACAACAAAATAACCAAATAATAATGTAATTAAAATATATAAAATTTTATAAAAAATACTATTCAATTCTAAAATATTTAACCACTCTATCAATAAAAAAAATAAAATAACTAATGTTAATAATTGAAATACAAAATTAGATAAACAAAATACAGAAAAAATAAAGATTAATAATAATAAAATTCCTACAAAAATTCTTCCAATAAACATAGCACTATCATACACATAATAAATCACGTTCTTTTTTTATAATAACATCATTTATATTTTCTATATATTTATTAGTAATTTCTTCTATTCTAGATAAATATTTTTTTTCATCATCTAAAGAAAAATCTTCATCTTTAACTAACTGTTTTATTTTTTTATTTATACTTCTACGTATATTCCTAATAGAAACCTTACATAATTCTCCAATTTTTTTAACTTTTTTTATTAATAACAAACGACGCTCTTCTGTTATTTTAGGAAAATTTATTTTTATAGCATCTTTCATAATTAAAGGCATTACACCAAAGTCAGATTCCAATAATGCCTTATTTATAATAGATATATTTTTTTTATCAAAAGGTTTTAATGATAAAGTATTTCCACCTTCTGCTAATATTGTACACACTTGATTTAGATGATATTTATCACCATAACATTCTACAGTTATATCTTTAATTATAGATGGCGTAATTCTATGAGTAACAATTTTAAAAAAATCCATATTTAAATTTTTTATACTTTTAGCCATTCTATCCTCCATATTTTCTATAATATCTTCTACCATATGACACCAAAATTATATTTCTTTACCTACATCAAATCTAATAAAATCAATAATTTCTATTTTACCATTTATGATATCACTTACTTTAGATTTATTTGTTTTAACAAAAATTTGATTTAATAAAACTATATTATTTAAATCCTTTTCTAACTTACCATCAACTATTTTAGTTATAATAGTTTTATCTTTATTAGGACAATCCTTTAAAGTCTCTGATAAATATATTTCTTTCTTCTCATCAACAATATCATTTGGAACTAAATTTCTACTTAAATACATAGGATTCATTGCTGTAATATGCATAGCTATATCACGTGCTAATTTATAATCTTTTCCTTTAATAGATAAAATAGATCCTAAACTACCTTTACCATGAACATATCCAAATACAGAACCAGGAATACCTTCAAAATACTTTATCCTTTCTATCCTAATATTTTCTCCATATTTAGAAACTAACTCCAACCTCATGTTTTCTACAGAAAGTTCATTTTCCCCTTTATAAACAGATAAAGATTCTATATTTTTTAAATTATTTAATACTGATAATTCTGATAAAAATTTAACATAATTAATAAAATCTTCATTTCTTGTAACAAAATCTGTTTCACAATTAACTTCTAATAAAACACCAACACTATTATCTTTATTTATATTTAATACTATTAATCCTTCAGATGTTTTTCTAATAGATTTTTTCATACCTTTCAATATTCCACTGCGTCTCAATTTTTTAATAGCTTCTTCCATGTTTCCTTCGCTTTCTATAAAGGCATTTTTACAATCTAATAAACTAGCTTTTGTTTCATATCTTAAAATTTTTATTTTTTCTATACTGCCCTTATCCACAATAACTCCTTAAAATAATAAATAATAAATAATAAATAATCTTACTTCTTAACTTTACTAGAAATAGATGTAATAAAATTACTAATAGTACTTAAATATAAATTTATAGATTCTATTGAATCATCATTACCTGGTATTAAATAATCAATATTATCTGGATCACTATTAGTATCAACAATACCAATTATAGGAATAGATAATTTTTTAGCCTCTAATACTGCTATACTCTCATAACTGACATCTATAATAAATAAAGCATCAGGTAATTTTTTCATATCCTTAATACCATCTAAATATAACTTTAATTTCGTTAACTTCCTATTAATCATTAAATTTTCTTTTTTTGTTAAATGTTTGAAATTATCATTTTTTACCTGTTCTTCTAATTCTCTTAACTTATCTATAGATTTTTTAATTGTTCCATAATTTGTTAAGGTTCCACCTAACCAACGATAATTAATATAAGGCATACCCATCTCTATGGCCTTATTAAATACAATATTTCTTGCTTGTTTTTTAGTGCCAACAAATAATATAGTACCATTTTTTTTAATTATACCTTTAACAAAAGTCATAGCATTCTTCAATGCATCTAAAGTTAAATCTAAATTTATAATACTTATTTTATTATGCACGTGATAAACATATTTAACCATTTTAGGAGAAACAAACTTCTTTAAATGCCCAAAATGTACTTTTGCTTTAAATAAATCAACAACTGTAATATCATTCATAATACACCTATAAAAAATATAAATTTACATTTTATCATAATATTATCTTTTAAAAATTATATTTATTAAAAAGTATAAATTAAATATTTATTAACTAATATAATAAAAAACATAATAAAATTTATATTGAAATAATATATTTTTTTTGATTATATATAATATTTTTAATATAACTCTAATAAGGTATAAAATGCAAAAAATTCCTATGACTCAAAATGGTTTAAATATGTTACAAAGAAAATTATATCTTCTTAAAACAAAAGAAAGACCTAGAATAATAAATGAAATTAAAAAAGCAAGAGAATATGGAGACTTAAAAGAAAATACAGAATATCATGCTGCTAAAGAAGAACAATATTTAATTGAATTAAAAATAAAAGAAATAGAACACAAATTATCCTATGCAGAAGTAATTGAAATAAATAAACTATTAAATTCAGGAAAAATTATATTTTCTTCTACTGTTGAATTACTTAATTTAAAAAATAAAAATATAGTTAAATATAAAATAGTAGGAGAAGATGAAGCAAATATAAAAAATAATAAAATATCAATAAATTCTCCTATAGCAAGAGCATTAATAGGAAAATTAGAAAATGATATAATAAAAATAAATGTTCCCAGTGGAATAATAGAATATAAAATAACTAAAGTAATATATATATAAATATGTGATTTATTTAAATAAAAATTTATGCTAAAATTCAACCTTATTTATATTAATAAATGAATAATAATGAAATACATTTATTATTTTTATATATAAAAATTACTATTTAACCCCTAAACAAATGATACAAAAATATTAATTTAAAAAAATATTAATACACTTGAAATATTTTCATATATAAAATAACGGAGATTATTTTGAACAATATAGCTAAAAATATAATACTTTGGTCAATTATTGGAATTATATTATTATCCGTATTTAATAATTTTGGTCCAAATAATTCTAATAAAAGAAAAATTACTTACTCACAGTTTATAGAAAAACTTCAAAATGGAGATGTAAAACAAATAATTATAGATAAACAAATTATAGATGGAACAACAAAAAATGATGAATCATTTTCTACTTATGCTCCAACTATATTAGATCAATATACTATAGATGAAGAATGGATAGGAAAATTCAATATAATAATAAATTCCAAACAGCCAGAACAACAAAGCATATTATTACATATTTTTATTAGTTGGTTCCCAATTATAATATTTATAGGTATGTGGATTTTTTTTATGCGACAACTACAGGGTGGTGGCAAAGGAGCAATGTCATTTGGCAAAAGCAAAGCAAAGTTAATTAGTGATGAAAAAATAAAAATAACTTTTAAAGACGTAGCTGGAGTTGATGAAGCTAAAGAAGAAACATATGAATTAATTGATTTTTTAAAAAACCCATCAAAATTTTATAATTTAGGAGGTAGAATACCTAAAGGTATGCTATTAATAGGGCCACCAGGAACAGGAAAAACCTTATTAGCAAAAGCTATGGCTGGAGAAGCAAAAGTTCCATTTTTTACAATATCAGGATCTGATTTTGTAGAAATGTTTGTTGGAGTAGGAGCATCTAGAGTTAGAGATATGTTTGAACAAGCAAAAAAATATTCTCCATGTATTATATTTATAGATGAAATAGATGCTGTAGGTAGACATAGAGGAGCTGGTTTAGGTGGTGGTCATGATGAAAGAGAACAAACATTAAATCAATTATTAGTTGAAATGGATGGTTTTACGGATAACACAGGAATAATTGTAATAGCAGCAACAAATAGACCTGATGTATTAGATCCAGCTTTACTTAGACCAGGAAGATTTGATAGACAAATATCCGTTAATTTACCAGATTTAAAAGGTAGAATAGATATACTAAAAGTACACATTAAAAAAGTACCACTATCTAAAAATGTAAATTTAGAACTAATAGCAAGAGGCACACCAGGATTTTCAGGAGCAGACTTAGCAAACTTAATAAATGAAGCAACATTATTTACAGCAAAAATAAATAAATCATTAATTAATATGGAAGCTTTAGAAAAGGCAAAAGATAAATTACTAATGGGAATGGAAAAAAAATCATTAATAATTAGTGATGAAGAAAAAAAACTTGTAGCATATCATGAAGCAGGTCATGCAATAGTTGGTCTTTTAAGTCCAGAACATGATCCCGTTTATAAAGTAACTATAATACCTAGGACTATGGCATTAGGAGTAACTATATTTTTACCAAAAAAAGATAAATACTTACATAATAAAACTCAATTAGAAAGTCAAATAACAAGTTTATTTGGTGGTAGAATTGCAGAAGAATTAATATTTGGAAAAGATAAAATAACAACAGGTGCTGCAAACGATATTAAACAAGCTACAGAAATATCAAGAAAAATGGTTGTAAAATGGGGATTATCTGAAAAGGTAGGACCAATTAATTTATTTGATAATGACGAAGAAGTTTTTTTAGGACATCAAATTACAAAACATAAAAGTATATCAGATGATACAATTAGAGCAGTAGATGAAGAAATAAAAAATATAATAAATGCTTCATATATAAGAGCAAAAAATATATTAACAGATAATATAGATAAATTACATATTATGGCAAATACACTCATAAAATATGAAACAATTAATTTCAATCAAATACTTGATATAATGAGTGGAAAACTACCAGAAGAAGAAGAAAAATAAATTGGAGTAATGATGGCAACACAAATTATATTAATAATTCACATAATAATATCATTATCAATAATATTTTTAATATTAATAAATAAAGGCAAGGGAGCTGAAATAGGAGCAACATTTGGTAGTGATCAAGAAAGCTTATTTGGTTCTCATGGATCAAATTCATTTATAAGAAAAATTATAATATTTCTTTCTATAACATTTGTAATTACATGTATTAGCATGACTTTATTAAATAAAAATAAAAATCATGTGGAACCTGAATCAGTTGTAAATTCATCAAGTTATAACTATATAACTAATAATATACTTGAAGATAATAAAAATGAATAAGCCGGTGTGGTGAAATTGGTATACACGCTGTCTTGAGGGGACAGTGACTTAAATAGTCATGTCGGTTCAAGTCCGACCACCGGTATTTAAATATAAACTAATTAATATAAAATAATTAATATGAATACAATAAATATTCGTAAAACATTTTTAAATTTCTTTGAAAATAACAAACATAAAATTTTAAATGAATCTCCTTTAACATTAGAAAATGATGATACATTATTATTTACAAACTCTGGCATGGCCCAATTTAAAAATATTTTCATGGGTCATCAGATAACAGAATATAAAAATATAGCAACAGCACAAAAATGTATCAGAGTTGGAGGAAAACATAATGATCTAAAAAACATTGGAAAAAGCACAAGACATCATACACTATTTGAAATGTTAGGAAATTTTAGTTTTATGAATAATTCTAAAAAAGATACAATTCATTTAGCCTGGATTTTTTTAACAAATATATTAAAACTAGATAAAGAAAAACTATTTATATCAATACATAAAAATGATATAGAAACTATAAACATATGGAAATCATATATAAAAATACCTAATAAAAATATAATATTAGGTAATAGTTTATCTAATTTTTGGACTATGAATAATACAGGACCCTGTGGTTTTTGTAGTGAAATATTTTATAATACAAGTAATAATAGTATAAAAAATAAATTATTAGAAATATGGAATTTAGTATTTATAGAATTTTATAAAAATAAAAATAATAAATTAATAAAATTAGATAAAACACATATAGATACAGGTATGGGACTAGAAAGAATATCTTCAATCATACAAAATACTTATGATACATATAAAATAGATATCTATAATCCTCTTATAAATAAAACATTAGATATACTAAATATTAAAACAAAAAATATTTTAAGCACAAGAATTATTACAGACCATATACGTACATGTATATTCTTGATAAACGAAGGTATTATACCATCAAACGAAGGAAGAGGGTATATAATAAGAAAACTTATAAGAAGAGCAATTGTACATAAAAAAAAATTAAATGTAGATATAAATTTATATAAATTAATAAATGATTATATAAATATAATAAATAAAAACTATTCTGATACAAAGTTTGATAATAATACTATAAAACAAATAATAAAATCAGAAGAAAATAAATTTGAAAAAACTATTGAACATGGATTTAATATATTTAATAAAATATTATATAAAAATAATAATATATTAACAGGTGAAAATTTATTTTTATTATATGATACGTATGGGTTCCCTATTGAACTAATAAATGAAATAAGTAATGAAAAGAAAATTACAATTAATATAAAAGATTTTGAAAAAGAAATGACATATCATAAAGATAAAAATAGAAAAATAAGAGTCAAAAAAGATAATATAAATTTATTAAATGATATACCAACTATATTTGTAGGATATACTAAACTTAAAATAACAACATCTATAATAAAAATAATAAAAAATAACTCTGAAGAAAATATAATTAAAAATAAAGAAAAAGGAATAATTATAACAACTGAAACTATTTTTTTTGCTGAAAAAGGTGGACAAATAGGAGATAAAGGAATTATATCATATAATGATAATGTATTTATTGTTTCTAATACATTAGAAAAAAATAATATATATATGCATTATGGTGAAATGGAATCAGGTGAATTAAAAGTAAAAAATATAGTTGTGATGGATGTAAATGAAAAAATAAGAAAAAAAATAGCAAATAATCATACAGCAACTCATTTGCTAAATATAACTCTACAGAAATTATTAGGTAATCATGTTAAACAATCCGGCTCTGTAATAAAAGATAAATACTTTACATTTGATTTTACTCACTATAAACAATTAAGTATAGATGAAATAAAAAAAATAGAAATAATAATAAATAATCATATATATAATAATGAATCAATAATAACAAATATAATATCATCCACATATTCAGATAAAAACATCAATAATATAAATAAAAATAAATATAAAGATAAAATAAGACTAGTAACAATAGGTAATAATATATCAAAAGAACTATGTGCTGGTACTCATGTTAATAATACCAGTGAAATTAAAATATTTAAAATAATAAAAGAAAATAGTATTGGATCAAATATCAGAAGAATCGAAGCTATAACAGAAGAAGAAGTTTATAAATTAAATAATAATAATGAATTATTATTAAATGATATATTTACATTATTAAATACAAATAAAGATAATACAAAAAAATATATTATAGATATAATACTAAATAATAAATTATTAAAAAAAGAAAATACTACACTAAATATAAAATTATTAAAAGATAAAATAAAAAATACATTACCAATATTTATAGAAAATAATATAAAATTATTTTCTATAAATAATGATAAACAAATATACAATATTAAATTATTTAAGAATATACTTGGAGAATATAAAAATTCAATATTTATACTATATATAATAAAAAATAAAACACTATATCTAAATATAAATACAACTATAGATTTAAAACCTAATATTACTGCTGTAACTATAACAAATTTCTTAAAAGAAAAATTAAAATGTAAAGGTGGAGGTAAATCTTATATTGCAAACATTATAATTAACAACTATTATAATATAAGCGAAATAATTACACATATACATTCATATATAAAAAATAATTTAACAAAACAAAAGTGAGGATAAAATGTTAATTTTAACAAGAAAAATAGGAGAGTCATTAATGATTGGAGATAATATTATAGTGACAGTTCTTGGCGTAAAAGGCACTCAAGTTAGAATAGGAGTAAATGCTCCTAAAGAGATTACAGTACATAGAGAAGAAATATATAAAAAATTAAAATTAGAAAAAGAAAAAAAAATTAAAGAAGAAATAGTAGAAACAGTAGAAACAGAAGATAAATAATACAAATTTATATATGGTAAAATCATGCCCTAGCATAGCTATGCTAGGTTGCGGTGCATGGGGAAAAAATTTAATAAGAAATTTATATAAACTAAACATATTAAAATATATATACGATCCAGATAAATCAAAAACAAAAAGTATAATAAAAAAATACCATATAAAATATGCAAATATAAAAGAAATACTAAATGATAAATCTATAAAATCTATAATAATTGCTACACCAATAGATACTCATTATGAATTATCAAAAATAATATTAAAAAAAAAAAAAAATATATTTGTAGAAAAACCATTAACATCAGATTTAAGAAAAGCATATGAACTAAAATATATATCAAAAAAAAATAAAACTATTATAATGGTAGGTCATATTTTAAACTACCACACAGGATTTATAAAAATAAAAAAAATAATGAATAGTATTTGTTTAAACAATATACATATATTTAGCAATAGAATGTCTAATTCATATGAAAATGAAAATAATAAATATATCATATTATGGGATTATGCTCCACATGATATAAGTATAATTTTAAATATTATAAAAAATAAAATCTTACTAAAAGTATATGCATATAAAAAAATTATAAAAAATAAAATATATACATCAATAAAATTAATATTTGAAAATAATATACTATCAAATATAAACTTATCATATACAAATTCAAATAAAATACAGAATTTAAAAATTAAAAGTAAAGATAATAAAATATTAATATTAGATGACACTCTTTCTTGGAATAAAAAACTACAACTAAATAAAAAATATATACTATTTAAAAAAAAAGAACCTCTATTAAATGAATGCATATATTTTATATACTGTATTAATAATAGAAAAACACCAATATCTGATTCTAATGAAAGTATAAAAATAATAAAAATAATACAAATAATAATAAGATCTATAAAAGAAAAAAAACTCCTAACTTTTAATAAATAAACTTAACATTATAAATACACTCTAAAGATATAAGTTCTTTTAAAACCTTATCTGTTATTTGAATAGTCCACTTATTATTAAGTGGTAATTCTCTGTACTGATTATTTAAAATATATCTTATTCTAACATAACACCCTTGATTAGATAGATATTTATATAAACAAGAAAATACTTTATTTAAAACCAAATTAGATATATAAATTGTATCTAAAGTAATTTCAATATATTTTACAAAATTTAATCTAAATGATGTAATATTCATTATAAAAACTTTATAAGGAATATTATTTTTAATATCGAAAACAAATACTACTAATTCATTCCTAACTAAAATATACTTATTTTTTCTATATAAAATTTCAGATATAATTATACTCTTTATTTTAGATAAAATTTTAATATAAACAATAACATATTTATTATCATATATATATTTTATTCCTAGTAATAATCCTAATAAAATATATTTATCTCTAAAGTTACACATGTTTTTAAATTCTGATGACAATAAATTAACAAATTCATACATATTTAATGGATTTTTAGATATATAATCACTTAATAAAATACTTTCTTTTTTTAAATCCAATATTGTAATATATTTATTATATTGATCAAAATTAAGAAAATTAAACTTCTCATATCTAATGCATATATTTTTATATAAAATAAAATTATTAGACATGCTTGTAATTTTATTTATATTATCCAATAATACACGTCTAGATAAAAATAACTTATCAAATGCTCCAGAATGAACTAATGATGTTAATGTTTTTTTACTTACTACCTTTATACCCAACCTATAAAAAAAATCAAAAAAACTTAAAAATCTACCATATCTATTTCTATCATTAAGAATATCTGCTATTACTGCCTTTCCAATTCCTTTAATTGCTCCTAATCCATATATAATACTTATTTTATCTTTTACTACAAAACAATAAAAACTAGTATTTATATCAGGAGAATAAACTTTAATATTCAATCTATTACAATCATTTAAATACAAAGCCAACTTATTTGCATTATCCATATCAGATGATAACAAAGAAGCCATAAATATAACTGTATAATTAGCTTTTAACCAAGCTGTATAATATGATAACAAAGCATATCCAACAGAATGTGATTTATTAAACCCATAACCAGCAAATCTTTCTATTAAATAAAAGATACGCTTGCTTATTTCTTCATCTATATTATTAGATAAAGCCCCTTTAATAAATATTTTTAAATGCTTAGCCATATCAATTATATTTTTTTTACTCATTGCTGATCTTAATAGATCAGCAGATCCTAAACTATAATTAGATAATTTTTGAGCTATCTGCATAACTTGTTCTTGATATACTATGACTCCATATGTTTCTTTTAATATAGACCTTAAGGCTTCATGTATATATGATATATTTTCTTTACCTAATTTTCTATTTATAAAATCATCAAGCATACCTGATTGAAGAGGACCTGGACGATATAATGCTACTAAAGCAACAATATCATCAAATACATCAGGTTTTAATCTACGTATTATATTTTTTATACCAATAGATTCTAATTGAAATACACCTACTGTGTCTGAATTTTGTAATAAATAATAAGTCCTAAAATCATCAAGAGGTATATCATTCATATCTAATAAATCTCTACCAATAAATTTATTACAAATATTAATATACTCTACCACTGTTCCAATAATAGTTAATGTTTTTAAACCAAGAAAATCAAATTTAATTAAACCTAATAATTCAATATCATCTTTATCAAACTGCGTTATTATTTGATTGTCTAAATCATCATATACAATAGGTATAATATTTACAATATTGGTATATTGTGAGATAACAATACCTCCAGCATGTACTCCAATACTTCTAACCATACCTTCTAATTTTAAACTTAAATTAATAATAGACCTAATTTCATAACTTCTTTCATACTCAATTTTTAATAAATCATTATTTTTAATTTCTGTCTTTAAAGATACATTAACACCAGAACCTATTAATTTAGCAATATTATCAACAAATATATAAGAGTAACCCAATATTTTACCAACATCTCTAATTACTGCTTTAGCACTCATTGATCCATAAGTAACTATATGAGCAACATGTAAAATATCATATTTACAAAATATATTCTCAATAACAAAATCTCTACTTTCTATACATAAATCAATATCAAAATCAGGATTAGATATTCGTTCAACATTCAAAAATCTTTCAAATAATAATCCATATTTTATAGGATCTATATCTGTAATAGATAATGAATATGCAACTAATGATCCACCTCCAGAACCTCTACCTGGACCGACTAAAACATTATTCATTTTTGCCCATTTTATAAAACCATATGTAACTAAAAAATAATCAATAAAATTAGTAGATGTTATAACTTTTAATTCAGATTTCAATCTAGTTAAATAAAGTTTCCACTTAAACTTATATTTTAAATCTAATTTTAATATTAATCCATTTAATGAAATTTTATATAAATATTTACTAGAATCCAAATAACTACGTTTATTAAATTTATTAGTATTAATACTATTAAAATTTAAAATCAAATTACATCTTTTATTCAATTCTATAGTATTTATAATAGCTTCAGGAATATCATCAAATAATTCAACCATCTCATTTAGACTTTTAAAATATTTTTCTTTTAATACTAAATTATTAATTTCTTCAGCTACATTATTCGTAGAGAATTTATTTATATCGGTTTTTGCCCTATATATAACATAATCATTCTTACTTAAAAAATAAACTTGATTAATAGCAACTAGAAATATTTTATTATACTCACTAAATTCTAATATACTTTTTATATATTTCTCTTCTTCTAAAAGATTAGTCCTAGATATAGATAAATAAAATCTATCTTTAAATATTATATTCCAAAAATCTAATAATTTTTTTGCTTCTTTAATTCTTCCATTTAATAAATAAATACCTATATCACTATTAAATGATAACCCTATAGCAATTATCCCTTTAGATAAATTAATCAACCATTTTTTCTTAATTATAGGTAAACCCTGAGACATATTTTCTAAATAAGCTTTACTTAATAATTTAATTAAATTTTTATAACCAATATTATTTTCACATAAAAATAGAACACTACTATAATTATAAAAATCATCTTCTAATAAAATTTCACAACCTATTATAGGCTTTATTCCATACTTTACAGATAAATTGTAAAATTTAATAGCAGAATATAAATTAAAACGTTCTGTTATAACTAAAGAAGATAATCCTTGATCATGACCAAATTTTATATAATCTTCAACTTTTATTACACCATAGTCAAATGTATATTCACTATAAACATGTAAATTTAAAAAACTATAATTCATTACTACGTGATTCTTTTAAATAATCTTTTGTTTTCATTTCCATTAATCTACTACGAGTTCTCTCAAAATCAAATTTCAAAATTTCACCATTATATAAAAAATTGATATCTACATCCGATAATATAATAACATTTATTTTTCTATCATAAAATTCATCAATCAAACATATAAATCTTCTAACTTTATCTTCATCAAATGAAGTTAATAACTTTAAACCACTTATAAAAACAGTATTAAATAAAGAAGCTAATTCAATATAATCTAATTGACTTCTGCCATATCCACAAATTACATTAAAATCAAACCATATAACAGAACCAGATATATATATATAAGATATTTTTCTATTTAAAATATTTATATAACCTTTCCTATTTGGAGGTATAGTAGAAAGCTTAAAAAATATACTTCTAAATAATTTAAATTTCATTAGAGATAATGGATATAAATATATATCCTCTTCACCTAAATTCTTTAATCTATAATCTATATCAATTTTATTATTACCATTTATATTTAGTACTTCTAACTTTTTTTCTAATAAATATACTGTATTTATAAATTTTTGTCTTTGCAAACCATTCATATATAAATTACAAGGTATAACATTTGATGTTATCACAAAAATTATTTTATATTCAAAAAAATAATAAAATAATTTAGCTAAAATCATTGCATCACCTATATCTTTAACAAAAAATTCATCTAAACAAATTATTTTATACCTATCAAAAAACCATTTAGCTATTAATTTTATTGGATCTTTTATACCAGAAAATTCTTTTAACTTAATATGGATTAAATTCATAAAATGATAAAAATGAACTCTAAGTTTTTCTTTTATTTCTAAGGAACAAAAAAATAAATCTACTAAATATGTTTTTCCTCTACCAACTCCTCCCCATATATACAATCCTAAAGATTCATTATTTTTAGAAAAATTTAATTTATTAAATAAACTTCTAAAACCCTTTGTTTTATTTTCAAGTATAATATTTTTAAATACATTATTTAATCTATTAACAATATATTCCTGATTAATATCATAAAAAATATTATTATTTTTTAATTCTGACTTATATTTATTTATAAACCTATTCATTACAAAAAACTCACATATTATTCATTATCAACAATTTTTTTTAAAATATCTAAATTATGTATAGCCTCTTTATAAGATAATTTACTAGCATCTATATTACTTATAATTTCAACTAAGTTTAAATATTTTTTTCTATCAATTTCTAAATCAGATTTACTAAAAATATCATCAATCTTATATTCATTAAACTTAATACGAGCAATTTTAATAACTTCCTCAGGTAAACCAGATAAATCAGCAACTTCTAAACCAAAACTCTTATTAGAACTACCTTTTTTAAACTTATATAAAAATAATAATTTATCTAAATTAATAATAGCCATAAAATGTATACAAAATACAAAAGAATACATATTTGATAAATCTGAAAGTTTATAAAAATGTGTAGAAATTAATGAAAAAGATTTATTATACTTGCTTAAATAAATTACAATGGACCATGCTAATGAAAATCCACTTATAATTCCTGTACCTCTTCCTATCTCATCTATTATAACAAAACTATTTTTAGTAGCATATTTTAATATTATAGCTATCTCTTTCATCTCTAACATAAAAGTAGAACAAGCATTAACTAAATCATCTCCAAAACCAATTCTAGTAAATATTTTATCAAAAAAACCTATTTCAGAATATTCTGCTGGAACATGACATCCAATATGAGATAATAATATAATAATTGCAGCTTGCCTCATATATGTAGATTTACCTCCCATATTTGGACCAGTAATTATCATAGTCCTATTAGAACTATCCATATATAAATCATTTGATATAACTGTTTTTAATTTATCTCTTTCTATTATAGTATGTCTACCACCTTTAATATTTAAAATAGATTTATTTATTAATGTAGGTTCACACCATTTATATAAACTAGATTTTTTTGAAAAAGACTGAATTACATCTAACATAGATATATATTTAAAAGTTTTCTGCAATAAAAAAATATTATTTTTAACATTAAAAATTATATTATTATATATTTTCTTCTCTCTATTTACTAAATTATTATAAATATTTTTTATACTTTTTTCTAAATATGTTAATTTAACAGATATATACCTATTTATATTTTTTAAAGACTTTATTTTTTTATAATAATCTGGAACTTTCAAAAAATTACTTTTAGTAATTTCTATAAAATATCCATCTATATGATTATACTTTACTCTTAAATTAGATATATCAGTATTTTCTCTTTCTTCTAGTTCAAATTCAATTACATATTTACTAGTGTTTTCATATAATTTTCTATAATTATCTACACATAAATCATAACCAGGTTTTATTATATAACCACTTTTCGAATCAGAAGATGGAATATCAATAGATTTAGAAATTAAATTAATTAACTTTAAAAAAGAATTAATATTTAAATAAATATCAATTAAAATACCTGTTAAACCTATAAAATATAATTCATTCTTTAATTTCAAAGCCTTTTCTAAAGAAATTTGCAACCTTTTTAAATCAATAGGTGTAACAGTATGATAAACTATTTTACTTATAATTCTTTCTACATCATACATACCTTTAAAGTATTTTTCCAATTTTAAATAACTTTGATCTCTTTTTAACTTTGTAACAGCAGTTAATCTTTTCCTTAAGTTATACCTTGATAAAATAGGACGCCCAAGCCACTGTTTTAATAATCTTTTTCCCATAGAAGTAATAGTATAATCTATAGAATATAATAACGTATCACGTTTATCTCCACTTATACTATTAAATATCTCTAAATCTCTTCGTGAGTTAGAAGTAATATACAGAAAATCTTTATTATTATTAATATATAATTCTGTTATATTAGATAAATTAGATTGTCTAGCAAAAGAAATGAAATTTAATAAATATCCAGCTGCTATAACAGATAATCTAAATTTAGATTTTTTTAATAAATCTATATTCTTATATCTAAAACATTTCTTTAAAATGTCTAATGATTTTTCATAATTAAAATCTTCATATTTTACTCTTTGTATTAAAATATCAGTAGAAAATATAAAATGTTTTTTAAATCTTTCAGAAATTATTATTTCCGAAGGCTTTAATCTATCTAATTCATTAAACAAATCAAAATCACCCTTAATCATCATAATAAAGAAATATCCAGTACTTATATCTAATGCAGCTAGCCCATAATTATCATTAAAATCAAAAAGTGTACAAATAAAATTATTTTCATATTCATCTAAATATCCATCTTCTACTACTGTTCCTTTAGTTAAAATCTTTACAACCTTTCTTTCTATCAAACCATTTTTTCTTGTAGTTCCAATCTGTTCACATATAGCTATTTTTTTACCTAATTTAATTAATTTTAATAAATAATTATTAACCGAATGATAAGGTACTCCGGACATAGGAATAGGTTTACCTTTAAATTTTCCTCTATTAGTTAAAACTATTGATAATAATTCAGAAACAATTTTTGCATCATCAAAATATAATTCATAAAAATCACCTAATCTAAAAAATAACAATTTATCATTATGCAAAGCTTTTATCTTTAAATACTGTTCTATAACAGGAGTAATTTTACACATAAAACACTTATAAAATAAAATAATATTAGTTTATATACAATAAAATATGTATAATTAAATGTTAATTTAAAAAAATAATAATATCAAAAAAGTATTATAACAAAAATAAAGAGAAGTAATTGAATATAATAAAAATAATAATAAAAATAATAATAATAACTATAATGTTTTCAAATTCTTGTTATGCTCATAACTATATAACTAATATAGAAAATTATTCTTATTTAAAATATATAGTACTAATAATTTTTTTAATAGCTTATATTCTTGTTATATTAGAAGAATTTATAAATATTGATAAATCTAAATCAGTATTAATAAGCTCTGGAATAATTTGGAGTATAGTATCAATTATATCAATTAAAACTTATAATATAAAATTAATAGAAAACCTTATAAAATATAACATATTAGAATATGCAGAATTATTTTTATTTCTATTCGTAGCTATGACATATATAAACTCTATGAAAGATAGAGGTATATTCAATATATTAAAAGTATATATAATAAAAAAAAAATTATCATATAAAGAAATATATTGGTATACAGGTTTTTTTGCTTTTTTTTTATCTCCAATAGCAGATAACTTAACAACAGCATTAATTATGTGTTCTATTATTACATCTATAAGTAATGATCATAAATTTATAAATATAAGTTGTATAAATATAATAGTAGCTGCAAATGCAGGTGGTGCATTTAGTCCATTTGGAGATATAACAACGCTTATGATTTGGCAAAATAATATATTAGAATTTGGATCATTCTTTAAAATATTTATACCTTCACTCATATGTTTTTTAACAACTTCACTTATACTAAATAAAAATATACCAAATAAATATCCTGATTATATATTAACACATAATGCAAAACTTAAATTTGGAGCTAAAAGAATAATAGTATTATTCCTATTCACAATTATTATATCAATATTTATGCAAACATATTTACATTTACCATCCATAATAGGTATGATGACTGGATTAGGACTTCTTCAACTAGTTGAATTACAAGATAAAAGAAAGAAAAATAGATTTAATGTATATGAACAAATAAAAAATATAGAATGGAATACTTTATTATTCTTCTATGGAATAATGCTCTGCATAGGTGGATTAGCAGCAATAGGTTATTTAAATGACTTTTCATCATATATATATAATATATCAGAAGAAAATATACCTATTAAACATCAACAAACACCAGGTAATATAATAATAGGATTAATTTCTGCTATAATAGATAATATACCTATAATTTTTGCTGTATTAAATATGAAACCAATTATGAGTGAAGGACAATGGTTATTAATTACTTTAACAGCAGGAACTGGAGGTAGCCTATTGTCAATTGGATCAGCAGCTGGCATAGCTATAATGGGGAAAACAAAAGGTGTATATACTTTTTATTCACATTTAAAATATACTTGGATTATTTTAATTGGTTATTTTGCTGGTATAATATCACATTTATATATAAATAGTAATTATTTTTAATATAATCATTTCTATTTTATAAATAGTTTATTTAATTTATAAAAATAACTCATACATTTATTCCAATCAATATTTTTCTTAACTACAAAAGCTGAAGAATAAATTCCAATTTTATCTAATGATTTCGTAACATTTGAAGAACCAGTAATACAAATATTATCAGAAATTACTAAATTATTAGATATTTTAACTCCTCCTCCTATCATACAATTTTTTCCTATTTTAGAACTACCAGCAATACCAACACATCCTGCTATAGCAGTATTTTCACCAATTTTGACATTATGTGCAATTTGCACTTGATTATCAACTATTACACCATTTTCTATAATTGTATCATTTAACATCCCTCTATCTATTGATGTGTTACTACCTATATCAACATTATTACCTATTACAACTCTTCCTATATGTGGAATTTTAATCCATTTATCATATTTATTTTTAACAAAACCAAATCCATCTGATCCAATAGTTGAGTTAGAATTAATATTACAATTATCTCCCACTATTACATTATCATAAAAAATAACACCAGGATTTATCTTACAATATTTACCTATAATACAATTATTTCCAATTATAACACCTGGAGATAATATACTATTACAACCAATTTTAACATTATCACCTAAAATAGTATTAATACCTATATAAACATTATCAGAAATACAAGAATTAATACCTACATATGATTTAGAACTAATATTATAATTAATTAATTCCTTATTAATACATAAGTTTATAAAAGTTATTAAATCTAATTTAGGATTTTTTGTTATTAAATAATTATCACTAAAACTATTTCTAAAATTTTCTGATAATAAAATGGCACCTGCTTTACAATTTTTAATATATTTTAAATAAGATGAATCTAATAAAAATGTAATATCTGTATTCGAAGCTTCAGCTATTGTATTTATACCATATATTTTCTTATTTTTATTAGAAGTAATTAATGTAGATTTTACTAATAAAGATAATTCATTTAAAGTATATGGTCTATTAAATTTCATAAAATATTAATTTAATTGCATTCCCATAGATAAAGAAACTATATTTAATTTATCAGTTCTTTTTTTATTTAATGGATATGCAATAGATATCTCTAATGGGACTCCAAAGGGTGTATTCCAAATTAATGAAAATCCAGATGAACATCTTAATGCTGTAGAAACTTTTAAATATCTATTTTTTTCTCGTTTCTTAGGAACATTATATGTATTATAAACTTGTCCTATATCTAAAAATAAGCCAGTTCTTATAGTTTTTATATCACTAAGGATAGGAACTGGTAAAAAAAGAGAAATTTTAAAATTAACTAATATATTTCCACCAAAACTTTCACCATTTGAATCTCTTGGACCTATTGTTTTATCTTTAAAACCTCTTATATTATTTATACCTTTTATAAAAAAATTCTTAAAAAATGGATATCTATAAGTACTTCCATATTTATTTCCATAACCTATAACTGAATAAAAATTAAAAATATAATCAAATGATAATTGCTTATAATAATTAAAATCATAATTCAAAGTATAATATTTAATATCAGATCCAGGCATTGATAATCTAAATATAGCACGCTGAGATATTCCACAAGTAGGAAATATAAACTTATCTAAAGAATTATAAGTAAAAATAGATGTTAAATAATATTCCTTATAATCTAGACCTTCTTTAGAAATAAAATTCTTTATTTCTGTAGGAGCTGTTTCTTCATAAACTTGTAATCTAGTCATATCGCATCCAATACCAAAATTAATTTTTTTATATTTACCAATCTTAAATGAATAATATAAATATGCTCCGAATGTACTTGATGCATGATCAAAATTATTAGTATTTTTACCCAATTGCTCTGTTTTATAATAAATATTATATCCAACCCCAATGCCACTCTCAGTAAATTGAGGATTAAAATATCCAAAAGTATAATCTGATTGCATTTTATTACTATTTAAATTTATAATTATATCTTTTCCATTTCCTAAAAAATTAGATAATTCAGACCCTACATTTAATACTATTCCATCTCCATAATTATAAGAAAACCCAGCAATAAATTTTGTTGTTTTTTGTTCAATAACTTTATATATAACATCTACTTCTTCTTTTTTATTAGAATAATTAATAAACTCAATATCTACATTTGATGCTAAACCATTTCTAATAATTTCTTCTTTCCCAAAATTTATTTCATCAATAGAAATCCAAGTATTCTCCATCTGAGGTATGAATTTTCTTAAAACATGATCATCTGTAATATTATTACCTACAAAACTTATATTTCTAACTATTACTTTTGCAGACTGTTCGAATATAAATTCAATATTAATCATATTATTTCCGGAATTAGCTAACCTAAAATCTATACTAGCATTTATATAACCTTTGCTATAAAAAAAATCTTTAATATATTTTTTAACATTAAATAGTTTTTTTCTAGAAAAAATATCACCAGAATTAATATTTGAATATATAATATGTCTTAATTTATTATCAAATGCCAAAGTATTACTATGTATATCAATACTACTAATATAATACTTTTCTCCTTCAAAAACAGAAAGTACTATAAATATATCTTTTTTGTTTTTAGATAAATAAATTCTAGCAAAATTTATTTGAAAATTAACAAAACCATGATCTAAATAATGAGCTTTTATATTATCTAAATCAGATATTAACTTTCCTTTCAAAAAAACATTATCATTAGAAAACCAAGACATCCAATTAGAACTAGATTGAGTTAATAAATTTAATAACTTCCTATTACTAAAAATTTTATTACCTATAATCTTTATATTTTTTATTCTTTGCTTATTATATTTATAAATATTAATAAGTACATTTGCAGAATTTAAATGAGTATTTATATCTATTTTAATATCTATATTAATATTATGTATACCATTATTTATATAATATTGTTCTATCTTTCTTTTAAATAGATCTAAAGATACAAAATTATAAATATCACCTATTTTAATATTATTTTCATTAAGAATTAAATATATAGCTGACTTATCTTTTTCTCCATAAATTTTAACGCTCTCTATATAAGGACGTTCTATAACATTAATATTTAATAAATTATTTTTTCTAAATATCTCAATACTACTAAAATATCCTAAGTTATATAATTCATTAATAATATTATTACTATCTACATCACCAGTCTTAAATTTATCTTCTAAATGAAATAAAATTTTTCTTTCAGATAAATTCTTTAAGCCTTCTATTTTTGTATCATTAATAAAAATATCTTTTGCTAAAACAGATATATTTAATAATAAAATAGGAAGACAAAACAAAAAAATAAAATACTTTCTAACCATAAATTCATAATATCATATAACAATTGAAACTATTATATATTATTTTTTTATCTTATACCCTATGTTCAATAAAAAATTACATATAAAAAATAAAAAAACTATAAAAAATAACATAAACACAAAAGCTTTAATAATATTAACTTCACTAATACCTAGTGAAGCATATCTAAATATATTAACAATATAAAATATGGGATTAAAATAAACTATATTTTTTAAAAAACTAGGCAATAAATCAATGGAATAAAAAATACCACCTAAATAAATTAATGGTGTTAATATAAATGTAGGAATTATAGAAACATCATCAAATTTTTCTGCTAAAATACCATTTAATAATCCAGCTAAAGAAAATAACAATGAAGTTAAAATTAATATTATAAAAAAGATATAAAAATTATAAATATAAAACCTACAAAAAAAATTTGCTATTAATATTACAAAAATACAAACTACCATAGATCTAAACATTCCTCCAAATATAAATCCAAGTATTATTATATAATTATAAGTTGGCGATATTAATAACTCTTCTATATTTTTTTGAAATTTAGAACCAAAAAAAGATGATACAACATTTGTATAAGATGTTGTTATAACAGACATCATTATCAAACCAGGAATTATATAATATAAATAATTATACCCAGATATAATACCTACTCTGCTACCAATTAAATTTCCAAAAATAAGGAAATATAAAATCATGGTTATAACAGAAGGTAATATAGTTTGTGGCCATATTCTCAATATTCTAGTAAATTCTCTATAAAATATAGTACTAAAAGAAATAAAGTTTTCTTTAATAAATAACATAAATTTCAACTAATCAAATCAATAAACAATTCTTCTAATTTATTATACTTACTTTTTATATCGTATACCGTTATTTTTGAAGAAATAAAAAAAGAAAATAAATCATTTAAATTTTTATTTTCAGGTATAACAACTTCCAACAAATTATTATCTAATATAACAAATTTATATTTAGTTTTTTTAGCTATAATATCATTAATATAATTAATATGATTAGAATCTACTTTTAAAATAAATGTCCTTTCCCCTAAGTTAAATAATAAATCTTTCACTCTTGTGTTTACTAAAATTTTTCCAGAATCAATTATACTGACATTATTACATAGAAGTTCAACTTCTTCTAAATAATGAGTTGTTAAAATAATAGTTGTGTTTTGCACCTTATTTATTTCTTTTAAAAAATTCCAAATTAATCGCCTAGATATTATATCTACACCAGCTGTTGGTTCATCTAGTATTAAAATTTTAGGTTTATGTATTAAAGCTCTTATGATCATAAGTCGCCTTTTCATACCACCAGATAACTTTATACTAACAGAATCTTTTTTTTCCCATAAACCAAATAATTTTAAAAAATATTCAGCTCTATTTAATGCTAAAGTTCTATTAATACCATAATATCCAGCTTGATTAACTATAATATCTATAACCTTTTCAAATTGATTAAAATTATATTCCTGTGGAACAAAACCAATTAAAGCTTTTATATTTAAATAATCTATATCTAAATCATAACCATGTATATAAACTTTTCCACTTGTTTTTTTTATTAATGATATTAATATTCCTATAGTAGTTGATTTTCCTGCACCATTTTTTCCTAATAATGCAAAAAAATCTCCCTCTTCTATATTCATAGATATAGTATTCAAGGCAATAGTGCCACAATTATATATTTTTTTTAAACTTTCTATTTTAATTATAGACATATAAAAATATAATGTTAAACATAAACTTTTATTTCATAATTTGAAAACTTTTTCTTAACATGTGCTAAATCAATATTATCCATATTATAACAAGATGTGGCTAAAGCATCACAAATGGTAGCCTTTTCACCTTTTACTAATGATAATACATATTCATCTTTTGTTTTCAAAGACTTAGGATCAATTATATGATGTTTAATATCACAATTTTTCATCTTAGATCTTTTTAAATACCCTCCAGATGATGCAATACTACCATTTTTTAAATATATTTCATTTTTTAAATTTAATGCATAAGAAATATTATTATCAAAAGAAATCTTCCATGGTAATCCTGATGGCATACCACCATAAGCTCTTATATCTCCTCCAAATTCAATAATAGCATGTTTTATACCAGAATCTATTAACATTTCCATTGCTACATCTATTGCATAACCTTTTCCTATTCCACCCAAATCTAACATGGTATTTTTTCTATTTAATCTTACTTTATTTCCAGAAATACTTAATAAATTAATATTCATATCTTTTAAAGTAGTAACATTTCCAACAATAGGTATCATATTATCAATGCCAGCACTATATAATAAATTACCCATGCCCATATCAAAATAATTATTAGTCATTTTTGATATTTTAACACCAAGTTTTAAAACACGTAAAACATCTGTTGGAACCTCATTATAACTAACAATATTTCTACTAATTTTATTAATAATAGAATCTGGTGAAAACTTAGTTAACATCAATTCTATATTTTGTATTCTATTTAAAGTTTTTTCAACTAAATATTCACCATAAGATAAATCATTTGTAAAAAATTGTAATTTACCTTTAGTTCCCATTAGATAAAAATCTTTATTAATAAATTTCAATGAAGAATTATTAAATAATATATTACTGGTTACCCCTAGTAATGAAAACATTGCACCATAACAAAAAACCTTTTTAAAAAAAGTTCTTCTATTTTGAGAAATCATAATAAAATTTCCAAATAAATAAAATATAATTATACAATTAAAAATAAATAAAATTATTTATTAACATTAACTGCCCCATAAAATGTATTCCATATTAAAGTTGCACATTTAACTCTAGATGGAAATTTCCTAACTCCAGCTAATACATTCAAATTACTAAATTTTTCATTAATATCTGCACCAGAAACAATAATGCTTTTAAAATATTCAAATATATTTATTGAACTATCTATACTTTTATTTTTTAAAACAATTGTCATCAATGAAGCTGATGCAACTGATATGACACATCCTGCACCACTAAAAGATATAGATTTTATATTATTTTCATATATTTTTAAGTAAATAATTAAACTATCACCACATAAATAATTATGCCCATTAAAAGTATGGGTATAATCTTTCATAATATATTTATTCCTAGGATTATTCCCATGATCAATAATAATATCTTTATATAAATCAAGCATAATTAACCTTAACTTTATTTAAATATCTTTTTAGATTTAAAAATAATATCAACTAATTTATCTAACTCTTCCATAGTATTATAAAATCCCAAAGATATTCTTACAGTTGAAACTAAATTATAATATTCCATAACTGGTATTGAACAATGATGTCCTGTTCTTACAGAAATTCCATAATAATTAGCTAAAGTACCAAAATCATGAGCATGTATATCTTTTATAACAAAAGATATAATACTTGTTCTGACTTTAGGATTACCTATAACTTTTACTGTAGATAAATCAAGTAATTTTTCATGTATATAATTATATAATTCTAATTTATATTTATATAAAAAATTAAGATCTAAACTATTCAGAAAATTTATAGTCTCACCAAAAGCTATAATATTACCTATTGATGGTGTTCCTGCTTCAAATTTATATGGTAAATCATTCCATATTATATTATTAAAATTGACATGTTTTATCATATCCCCTCCTCCCTGATACGGTATCATCTTATCTAATAATGATTTTTTTCCATATAAAACTCCTACACCAGAAGGACCATACATTTTATGAGATGATATAGTCAAAAAATCACAATTCATTTTTTGTACATCTATTTTTGTATGCAATATAGATTGAGCTCCATCAATTAAAACAGGAATATTATATTTATGAGATATATCTATAATATATTTTATATCATTTACTGTACCAATGGAATTAGATATATGTGTGATAGCAACAATTTTTGTTTTAGAAGATAATAATGTTTCGAACTTAGAATAATCTAGATCACCTGTTTCTAATAATGGTATAACCTTTAAAACTGCACCCATTTCTCTAGCTAATAAAAACCATGGTACTATATTTGAATGATGTTCAATTTGTGAAATTAAAATTTCATCACCCTTTTTTAAAATTGGCTTAACATAACTATTAGCAACTAAATTTATTCCTTCAGTTGTATTTTTTACAAAAATACACTCATCACTACTATTAGCATTTATATATGTTTTAATTTTATGCCTAGTATCTTCATAATACTTAGTAGAAATTTCACTTAAAGAATAAACCCCACGATGTACATTTGCATTCATATCTTTATAATAATTAGATAATGCTATTATCACCTGATTAGGAACCTGAGTTATAGCAGCATTATCTAAATATATCAAAGGATAATCATTTATAATTTTATTCAAAATAGGAAATTTATTCCTAAGATTTAAAATATATTTATTATTCATAAACAACTAAATAAAAAAAGTTTTAATTAAAATAGATCTAACTATTTTATAAAAAAAATTATTTCTTTCTATATAAAAACATAAAAATAAATTTATAAATAAAATAATAGACTCTTCCCTAGATATTCCTCTTGTAGTCATATACTTAATAATATCTTCATTAACAAAACCTACAGTAGCTCCATGCATACAATTAACATCATAACTTTTAATATTTAATTTAGGTAATAAAGTAACACTCGAACTATCTGACATTACTAAAGCATTACATTTTAATTCACCTAATGCATGCTTAACATTACTATCTATATTAATACTACCTTTAAATGTACACTTTGAAAAATCAGTAACTAATCCTCTAAAATAACAAGTACTTACTGTTTCATCTGCTAAATGATTAACATTAAAATCACTATAGTCTGACATTTTTGAATTTAAATATTTTATACCATTAAATGAAGATTCAGATTTTTTCCCAAGCATAAATATATTTACATAATTTTTATTATATATCCCAGCAAAAGAAAAAACATTAGATTTAAATATACTATTTTTTTTTTGATTTACATTAATAGAATATGAACTAAAAGCAGATAACAAAGAATTATTAATATAATAATATTCCATTTTTGAATATGTATTTAAATTTATTATAGTATTAATATTATTAGCTATATTACTAGATTTATTAAAATAATAATCAACTATACTAACTTCTGAATTATCATCACTATAAAAAAATTTTTTAGGATATACTATAGAATTATTTTTTGTTGTACTAAAAAAATTTAATATATAAATTGGCTCTTTTAAAATAAAATTAGGAGGTATATATATATATAATCCATTATTACTAAAAATATTATTTAAAATATAAAAAAAATTTAAACATTTATAGTTATTTTCCTCTTCAAATTTTAATAATTTTTTAAAAACTGATGGATTAAAAATATTAATACTATTGATTTTTATAGAACTAGAAAAACCTTTATAAATATAATAATTATTATTTAAACATAATATTACATTAGAATTTTTAGATATATCAAATGGAAGAATACTCTTAAAATCAATTTTTTCAGATATATAATCTTCTAACAAATCAAAATTTTCTAAATCTATATCATTAAAAAAAGATAAATCATCTTTGAAAATATTTTTTTTATAATTATCTATATATTTTATAGCATTTGATATTTCCATATCTTTATTTTTTTTATTCAATAACAAATTATTTTTTATATAATCAAAATTTTTATTAAACAAAAAACTGGTATTTCTCATTTTATATTTTCATACCCCATTTTTTCAATCTCAATAATAAGATCTTTTCTTCCTGTCTTAACAATACTACCATTATTTAATATATGTACATAATCTACATCCATATAATCTAATATTCTATTATAATGAGTAATTATTAACCTAGAATTATTCTTATCAAATAAAGATATTATATTTTCTGCTATAAGTTTTAAAGAATCTATATCCAAACCAGAATCAATCTCATCTAAAATAGTAAATTTAGGTTTTAATAATAACATTTGTAAAACTTCATTCTTTTTTTTTTCTCCACCAGAAAAACCATCATTAACAGATCTATATAAAAATTCATCTTTCAATTTTAATTTCTTCATTAATTCTTTTACTTCAATAGTAAACTCAATGATATCAACAGGATCAAGATTTTCATATTTTCTTTTACTATTAATAAAAGATCTAAAAAACTGAATATTGGTTAAACCTGGTATAACAACTGGATGTTGAAATGCTAAAAACACACCTTTTAATGCCAATTCTTCAGGTTTTAATAACATAATATCAAATCCTTCAAAAAATATTTTCCCAGATATTGTTAACCCTTTAATATCTCCTGCCAATATTTTAGCTAATGTACTTTTACCAGTTCCATTAGGACCCATTATTACATGAGTCTCTCCATAATCTATATTAAGATTAAAATTATTTAAAATTCTTTTATTTCCAATATATACTGTTAAATCAGAAATATGTAATAATTTTTCCATAAAATCTATCCTATTGCACCTTCTAAACTTAAATCCAAAAGCCTCTGAGCTTCCATTAAGAATTCCATAGGTAATTCACTTATAACTTGTTTGCAAAAACCATTTACAATAATACAAACAGAACTTTCTTCATCTAAACCTCTTTGTAAACAATAAAATAACTGATCTTCACTTATTTTACTTGTAACAGCCTCATGTTCTATATTACTTGAAGAATTCATAGCACGTATTATAGGAAATGTATATGTAGATGAATTATTTCCAAATAATAATGAATCACATTTTGTATAATTTTTAATATTTTTAGCTTTAGATAAAACTAATACCATACCCCTATATGTACTTTTACTATGACCTGCAGATATACTCTTAGAAATAATAACACTACTAGTATTTTTACCTACATGAATCATTTTTGTACCTGTATCAGCTTGCTGATAATTATTTGTAACTGAAATAGAATAAAACTCACCTATACTATTATCACCTTTTAATATAATAGAAGGATATTTCCATGTTATAGCAGATCCAACTTCAACTTGATTCCATACTATTTTAGAATATTTACCTAAACATATTCCTCTTTTTGTTACAAAATTATATATACCACCTATGCCATCTTTATTTCCAGGATACCAATTTTGTACAGTTGAATATTTAACTTTAGCATTATCATGTGCAACTATTTCAACAACAGCAGCATGTAATTGATTTTCATCTCTTATTGGAGCAGTACAACCCTCTAAATAAGTAACACTACTGTTTTTATCAGCAATTATTAATGTTCTCTCAAATTGACCCACTCTTGAAGCATTTATTCTAAAATATGTTGATAAATCTACAGGACAAACTACATCTTTAGGTATATAACAAAATGATCCATCACTAAAAACAGAAGAATTTAAAGCAGAAAAATAATTATCAGAATAAGGCACCACTTTTCCTATATATTTTTTTATTAAATCAGGATATTTACTAACTGCTTCAGTAAATGAACAAAATATTATCCCATATTTTAATAAATCATCTTTAAATGTTGTAATAACAGAAACACTATCAAAAACAGCATCAACTGCAACACCAGATAATCTCTTCTGTTCTTGCAATGGAATACCTAACTTTTCATATGTTTTTAATATTTCTGGATCTACATCTTCTAAACTAGATACATTTTTTTTAACTTTTGGAGAGGAATAATATATTATATCATTATAATTAATCTTATTATAATTTACATTTCCCCAACTAGGTTCTTTCATTGTTATCCATTTTTTATAAGCATTTAAACGAAAATTTAACAAAAAATCAGGCTCATTTTTAATATTTGATATAAGTCTTATAATATCTTCATTAATCCCCGATGGAAAAAAATCAGACTCAACTTTTGATTCAAATCCAGCTGTATACTCTTTATTTACAATGTTTTCTATAATCTTATTATCAGACAAAACAACTACCCTTTATATAAAATAAAATATATACTTAAAACATAATTATTCTATACTATTATTAAATAAAATATCAACAGTTATAAAATTAATATGATAAATTTATTAAAAAAACTATGCATACATGCTATAAATAATAAAATATTAATTAATAAAAATAAAGTAGATATAAATAACATAAATATTACAGAAATTAAAATAAAAAATTTAGGACACTTTCAATTTAACAGCATAATGAAATTAACAAAAATAACAAATACATCACCTTTAATTATTGCTGAAAAAATAAAAAATTACTTAATATTAAATAGCAACAATATATTTATTAAAATAAATATAACAAATCCTGGTTTTTTAAACTTTACTATTAATAATATATATTTAAATAAAAAAATTCATAAAATGATTAATAATAAAAATTTAGATATAAAAAATACATATAAACCTTTAAAGATCATTGTAGACTACTCAGGTCCAAATATAGCAAAAGAAATGCATGTTGGTCATTTAAGATCTACTATAATAGGAGATTTTATATCTAGAACATTAGAATATATAGGCCATAATGTAATAAAAATCAATCATGTTGGAGATTGGGGTACTCAATTTGGTATATTAATAAATTATATAAAAAAATACAAAATAAACTATAAAGATAATTCATTAAAAGAATTATCGAACTACTATAAAAAATCTCAAATAGAATTTAATAATGATCCAGAATTCAAACTAAATTCTCATAATGAAGTTCTAAAATTACAAAAAAAAGAAATATCCTCAATGGAGATATGGAAAAATATAAATATAATATCTAAAATAGAATATAAAAAAATATATAAACTATTGGATATAAATATTAAAACAATTGGAGAATCTTTTTATAAAAATAAATTGAAATCTATTATTAATTTATTCGAAAAAAAAAACCTATTACACGTATCTAATAAAGCTAAATGTATATATATAGATGGATATAAAAATAAAGATAATACAAATTTCCCATTAATTATACAAAAAAAAGATGGTGGATTTAACTACTCTACAACAGAATTAGCAGCTATTTATTATAGAATAAAAATAAAAAAAATAAATCATATAATTTACGTAACAGATATTAGCCAAAAAATACACTTTGAAATGGTATTTAAAGCAGCAGAAAAAGCCAATATAACAAATAATAATACTCATTTAAAACATATAACATTTGGTTTTCTATTAAAAAGTGATGGAAAAAAAATGAAAACTAGATCTGGAGATAGTGAAAAACTAATAACATTAATAAATACTTCAATTTTAAAATCAAAAAATATAATAAAAACTAGATATCCAGAATTAAATACTAAAGAACTTAATTTAAGAGCAAAAACACTAGGAATAAATGCTATAAAATATTCAGATTTATCAAATAATATAAAACAAAGTTATAAATTTAGTTATGAAAAAATGTTAAAATCCAACGGTAATACAGCTGCATTTTTAACTTATGCTTATACTAGAATAATAAGTATTATAAATAATGTTGAAAAAATAGATATTAATAAATTAATAAAAAAACATAAAATAAATCTATTAGATATTACAGAAATAGATTTAGGAATACATTTAGTAAAATATGAATATATAATAAATAAAACTATAAATGAATTAAATCCAAATATTTTAACAACATATTTATATAGTTTATCAGAAAAATTTCATATTTTTTTTCAAACATGTAAAATTATTAATTCTCAATATACAAATGATAGACTATTATTATGCGAAGCTATTAGAAAAACATTAAAACAAGGTTTATATTTATTAGGATTAACTACTTTAAATAAAATGTAGATATCATATGAAAACTATTTTTAACTCAAAATATTTATCAAAAAATTGGTGGAATTTAAATGGTCCATGCAAAATTTTGCATACATTAAATAAAACTAGAATAAATTATATAAAAAATAAAATATCAAATGATAATAAAAATATATTAGATATTGGCTGTGGAGGAGGAATCTTAACAGAAAAACTTTCTATATATAAACATAAAACAATAGGATTAGACTCATCAAAAGAATTAATTGATACAGCAATTAATCATAATAATAATAATAATTTAAATATAAATTATTATGTATCAGATATTAATCAAATTGATAAAACAAATAAAATATATAAAGAAAAGTTTGATGTTTTGATTTGCATGGAAGTCATAGAGCATATATATAATATAAATTCTGTAATAAATACATGTAATTTTTTTTTAAAATCACATGGAGATTTATTTATATCAACTTTAAATAAATCTATCTATACATATTTATACATGATATTATTTGGAGAATATTTAACAAATTCAATACCAAAAAAAACACATTTTTATAATAATTTTATAAAACCAAAAGAATTAAATAAAATATTAAAAAATAATAATTTTTATATAAAAAGTATAAAAGGTATAAAATACAACCCTTTTTTAAATTATTCATTTATTTCAAATGATGTAAATAATAATTATATTATACATGCAAAAAAAATATAATTAATTAAAATATAATTTTTTATGATAAAAAATAAATTTATTAAAATACTATTAATTATATTAATTTTATTAAAATTAAATATATGCAATGCAAAAGATAATAAAATAATTATAGCTGTATCATCAAATTTTTTAATTACAATAAAAAAAATAAAAAGTAAATTTGAACATGAGCATAAAAAATGTAACTTACTAATAAGTTCAGATTCTACAGCAAATATATATACAAAAATTATAAATGAAGCACCTTTCCATCTATTCATTTCTGCTGATAAAAAACATCCATTATTATTAGAAAAAAAAAATATGATTTTATATAAACCTGTAACATACGCTATAGGAAAAATCGTATTATGGATACCAAATTCTACAAATAAAATTAAAAAAAAAATTATAAGAACAAATTATAAAAATTTATCTATATCCAATCCTAAGCTATCGCCATATGGTGAAAAAACAGCAATAATATTAAAAAATTTAAAAATAAAATCCAAATCTGATTTTATATATGGATGCAATATAAGCCAAACATTTAACTTTATATTATCAAAAAACAGTGAAATAGGATTTATAGCTTTATCTCAAGTTATTAATCATAACATTAAAAAAAAAGACTTTTGGAAAATACCACAATATTTATACCCAATAATAGAACAAACACTTGTACTATTAGATAACTCTAAAAATAATAAATGCGCTAATGATTTTTTTAATTATATGAAAAGTGAAGAAGTAAAAAATATAATTCATATATCAGGTTATAAAATATAATTCTTATGCAAAGTATTAATTTTCAACCTTTATACTTATCTTTACAATTAGCATTAATTAGTACAATACTATTAATATTAATTGGAATACCTATTTCATGGTGGTTATCACAAACAAAACAAAATAAAACTAAAATCATCATAGAAACTATAATTGCTTTACCCTTAGTAATACCTCCAACAATATTAGGTTTTTACCTATTATTATTATTTAATCAACATAATATTTTAGGAAAAATCTGGTTTATAATAATAGGAACAAAATTAGCATTTTCATTTCCCGGACTAGTTATAGCATCATGTATATATTCATTACCATTTATAATCCAACCAATACAATTAGCATTTGAAAAATTAGGAAAAAGACCTATAGAACAAGCACTTATATTACAACAATCAAAAATAAAAATTTTTTTTAAAATAATAATACCTTTATCTAAAACAGGTATTATTACTGGAGCTATATTAACTTTTGCTCATACATTAGGAGAATTTGGGGTTGTACTTATGGTTGGTGGAAATATACCTGGAAAAACCCAAGTAATATCTATAGCAATATATGAATTAGTTGAAGAATTAAATTATAATTCTACTCATATATTATCAATTATAACTATTGCAATTTCTTCTTTAATATTAATTGCACTATTTTCTTTAAATAATAAAAAAACAAAATGATAAATTTAAAAGGATTTTATTACTTAAAATTCAAACAATTCACCCTGAATATAACATTCAATTTTAACAATAAAGGAATAACTTTTATATCTGGTCCATCAGGAACTGGAAAAACAACATTTTTAAAATGTATAGCTGGTCTAATAAAACCTAATCATGGATATTTAATAATTAATAATAAAATAATACAAAATTCTAATAAAAATATATTTACACCTGTAAATAAAAGAAAAATAGGATTAATTTTCCAAGATACTTACTTATTCCCTCATATTAATGTAATAGAAAATTTAAAATTTGGTTATAATAAAGATATAACTAAAGATTATATTGAAAAAATAATAATAACTTTGAAATTAGAAAAAATATTAAATAGAATGGTAACAAAATTATCTGGTGGAGAAAAACAAAGAGTAGCTATTGCACAAGTATTATTAACAAAACCTAATATAATATTATTAGATGAACCATTTACATCTCAAGATTTCAATATGAGAAAAAAAATCATTACTCACTTAAATATAATAAATAAAAAATTTTCTATACCAATGTTATGTATTTGTCATAGAATTAATGAAATACATGATTTTGGAAAAAAAATCTTATATATAAATAATGGAAAAATAAAACATGTAGAAAACATAAAATAATTATTTTAAATAAAATATATTATTATAACCATTCGATCTTAAAAAATTACAAATAAATTTGCTCCTTAAACTATAATCACATAAAATAGCATATTTATTAGATTTAATAATAATATTGCTAATATTATTTAAATCCATTAAATCATTAAGTGATATTTTTATTACATTTTTTTTATCAATATGCTTTATATATTTTGCATAAAAAATATTATTTTTTCTTATATCTATTATTTTTATATCAATATTATTCTTAAGATTAGAATGATTTATAAAAAAATCATTATTTTCTTTTATATATATATTTTTTTTTTTATTACTTAAAAGTGATATATTACATATAGGACAATTATCATTTTTACTAAAATTTAAAATTTTAAAACTTAAAAATTTAGAATCAAATATTAATAATTTAGATATTAAATTAGAAAATTTCTCATTATCATAACTATTATAATCATTTAATATTAACTTCACAGTTTCTAAAGCCTGAATATTACCTATAATACCAGCAACAACACCTAATACTCCACTTTCAGAACATGTAGGAACATATAAACTAGGAATATTCTTATATAAACAAAAATAACAAGATTTTTCTCTAATAAACACAGAAACATAACCTTCAAATCCAAATAAAGCACCATAAACCATTGGAATATTAAATTTCATTGCATATTTATTTATTAAATATTTAGTCTCTAAATTATCTGTACAATCTATAACTATATTATATTTTCTTATAATATTTATAATATTATTTTCTATTAATTTTAAATTATAAGTATTAATAACTACAGATGGATTTAATTTTTCAACATATTTTTTAGCTATTTTAACCTTATTTTTTCCTAAATCAGTTGTATTATAAATTACTTGTCTATGCAAATTACTTAACTCAATATTATCCATATCAACTATACCTATTGTACCTATCCCCATAGAAGATAAATACATTAATACAGATGATCCTAATCCTCCAATTCCTACACATAATACTTTAGAATTTTTAAGCTTATTTTGTCCTGTAATTCCAATATCTGATAATATAATTTGTTTACTATATCTTATCATATTTAATTATACCCAATAACAATAACTTACTATACACAAACAACTAAAATAATAGATATTATAAACAAAACTAATCCAAATAAATATAAATAATATAAATTTATTCTCTATTTGAAAAAAAATTTAAAATACTTAATAGACTTATAAATATATTATATATTTGTAGATATAAAGATATTGTAGCTATTACATAATTAGTTTCATCACCATGTATTAAATTACTAGTTTCATATAATATAAAACCAGATGATAAAATAATCAAACAAGCTGATATAACAATATGAAGTAATGGGATATAATAAAACATTGAAACAATAAAAGCAAAAAATATAATAATACATCCAGTAAATAAGAATGCACCTAAAAAATTAAAATTCTTTTTACTTATTAATGCATAAAAAGATAAAGATAAAAATAATAAACCCGTAGAAAACAATGATATGAATATTATTTTACCACCATATGATTTATGTAATATAAAATTTATATAAGGGGCAAGAGTATATCCTATGAAACCTGTAAATAAAAAAACCCCTATAATCCCAAGTATATTATTTTTATTGATATTAATAAAATATAATAATCCAAAATATAATACTAATATTAATATAAAATTCAATGGTTTTACATTTAATATTAAACTTATATAAGTTATTAAAGCACTAAATAATATTGTTAAAGATAATAATATATATGTATTTCTAATAACTCTATTTGTAAATAATACTTTTTCTTTTCTTAACTTAGTTAAAACATCAATATTGGTTTGCATATCACCTACCTTTTTTATATAATTAATTATTATATTAAAAAATTATCTAATTATCATATGTATTATCAGATAAATACATAGGCTGTAATAAAATAACAACATCAGTATTATCTTTATTAGAAATAACATGTGTAATTAAATCACCACTAAGTTCATATCCTTGTTCTTGAGATAATGCTATTTGATTTTCAAATTCTTCTGTATTATCTGATAAACCCTTGATTAAAATATATTCTTTCATAAAAAACTCCTAAAATATAATAAAACTAAATTAAATTTTTTTAATACTAACTAAATATTCATTATTAGATAATGTCATTAAAACAACACCTTTTGTATTTCTACCTATAGTTGGAATTTCTTTAACTTTTATCCTAACTAAAATACCCTTATTAGTAATTAATAACAAGCCATCTTTTTCAAATACATACTCTACTTTAATTATTTTTCCTATTTTTTTATCCAATTTCATAGCAATGATTCCTTTTCTACCTCTTGATGTCAATGGATATTCATCTACACTTGTTTTTTTACCAAATCCATTTTCAGTTGCAGTTAATATATAACCTTTTTCTTTAAAAACTATAGATGATATAATATTTTCATCTCTTTTAAGTCTCATGCCAATTACTCCTTTAGACATCCTGCTTGTAACTTTAACACAATTTGATAAAAACCTAATAACCTTACAGCTATCAGATATTAACATAACTTGATCATCATCTTTAACAATTTTAACATCAACTAAAATATCATCATTAGATAAATCTATAGCAATTATTCCATTACTTCTCTTATTTTTAAAATCAAATAAAGACACCTTTTTAACTACACCACTTTTTGTTACCATAAATACAAATACATGTTTTTCATAAACCTCTACTGGTAATATAGCATTTATTTTTTCTAATTTTTTTAAATTTAATAAATTAGTTATAAATATACCTTTTGAATTCCTATTATAAATAGGAAATTTACATAAATCTATCCAATATACTTTCCCACAATTAGAAAAACATAATAAAGTACTGTGAGTATTTGTAATTAATAATTCACAAATAGAATCACTATTTTTAACAAGTGTTCCTACTTTTCCTTTTCCACCTCTATGTTGTGGTTGAAAATTTTTTAATAATTGTGATTTTATATACCCATCATTTGATAAAGTTATTATTATATCTTCTTTTGAAGTTAAACTAGATTCAACTATATCTGTTTTGTTAAACCTTATTTTTGTCTTTCTATTATCACCAAATTTATTTTTTATAAATGTTAATTCTTTTTTAATTATATCCATTAATACATTGTTGTTTTTTAAAACATCTAAATAATATTTGATATCATTAGATATAGTATTATATTCATTTATTAAGGTATCTCTTTCTAATTTAGTTAACTTATATAGTTTTAAATTCAAAATAGATTGTACTTGAATATCTGATAAACGATACCCAGAAGAAGAAAATCCATATAAAATATTATTAGGAGATTTACATATATCTAAATTATCACGAGATAATAAATTTATTATCTGATTTTTATCCCAATATTTATCTAATAACTTGCCTTTCAATATAGATATAGAATCAGTATTTTTAATTAAATTAATAATTAAATCTATATTAAACACAGTTATACATAATCCTTCTAGAATATGAGCTTTATTCCTTGCTTTTTCTAACTTAAAAACTACTCGCCTATATACTATTTCTCTTCTATGATCAATAAAATAAGATAACATATCTTTTAGATTTAGCAACTTAGGTTTATTATTAACTAATGCAACCATATTTATATTAAAAACTGATTCTAAACTAGTTAAAGAATATAAAGTATTTAATATAAAGTTATGATCTTTGTCTTTTTGAACTTCTATAAATATACGAAGTCCATCTTTATCTGACTCATCTCTTAATGTACGAATACCAAATATTTTTTTTTCTTTAATTAATAATACTATTCTCTCTACAAGCCTAGCTTTATTTACTTGATATGGTAATTCAGTTACAATAATATTTTTTCCACCAGTATGTTCATTCAACTTTAAAGATATATTTGCTCTAATAGTTATTTTACCTTTTCCAGTCTTATAAGCCTTTGAAATATTGTCAGTTCCATTTATTATAGCATGGGTAGGGAAATCAGGACCTAAAATATAAGTCATTAATTCATTAATAGATATATCAGGTTTATCTATAAAGGCTAAACATCCATTTATAACTTCAGTGATATTATGAGGAGGAATATTTGTAGCCATACCTACAGCTATACCAGAAGAACCATTTATTAATAAATTAGGTATCATTGCTGGTAATACACTAGGCTGCATCTCTGTATTATCATAATTAGAAACATAATCTACAGTTTTATAATCAAGATCCGTTAATAAATAACTAGCAATTTCTGACATTCTAATCTCTGTATATCGCATAGCTGCTGGAGAATCACCATCTACTGAACCAAAGTTACCTTGTCCATCTATTAATGTATATCTTTGTGTAAAAGGTTGAGCTAATCTAACTATACTATCATATACAGCTGTTTCTCCATGAGGATGATATTTACCTATCACATTTCCAACTATCCTTGCTGATTTTTTATAGTTATTATTAAAATCATTGCCCAATTCCTTCATAACATATAATATACGCCTATGAGCTGGTTTTAATCCATCTCTAATATCAGGAAGTGCACGACCTATTATAACACTCATAGCATAATCTAAATAAGACTTAGTTAACTCATCTTCTATATTAATATCACTAATATTATCCATATAATAATTCTCCTTAAATATATAATAAATATTTTTTTTTAAAAAAAAAACTTATAAATAAATATATAAATGAAATAACATATAAATATACTTTTATAATATAAATTTTTTCAAATCATAATGTTTATTTATAATAGCCAATTTATTATTTACATATTCACTATCTATATTATATTCACTTATACCCTCATTATTAGAAATAAACAATACATCTTCTAATAATTTTTCCATAACTGTATGCAATCTTCTAGCTCCTATATTTTCCATATATTCATTCATATTATATGCAATTTCTGCTATACAACTTATAGAATTATCAGAAAACTTTAAATTTATTCCTTCAACTTTTAATAAACATTTATACTGCTTTATTAAACTAGCATCTGGCTCAATTAATATACGAATAAAATCTTTAACAGTTAAAGATTTTAACTCAACTCTAATAGGCAATCTTCCTTGTAATTCAGGTATTAAATCTGATGGATTAGAAATATGAAATGCACCAGCTGCTATAAACAATATATAATCAGTTTTAACCACACCATATTTTGTTACAACACTACAACCTTCTATCAAAGGTAACAAATCTCTTTGCACACCTTCTCTAGATATATCTGCATTTGATTTATTAGATTTACCTTGCATTATTTTATCTATTTCATCCAAAAAAACTATACCATTTTCCTCTACTTTTTTTATAGCCTTAGATTTTATATCTTCTTCATTTATTAATTTCAAACCTTCTTCATCTTTTAAAATATCTATAGCATCAATAATTCTAACCCGTTTATTCTTCTTTTTTCCAGGTGATAATGATTGTAATATTGATTTTAATTGACCTGTCATTTCTTCCATACCAGGAGGAGACATAATATCAATTCCACTTCCAATATTAGTAACTTCTATATCTATATATTTTTTATCTAACTCACCACTTTTTAATTTTTCTCTAAATAATTTTCTAACAGAACTATCTTTTTTTTTATCTTCAAAAGAATAATTATCATCTTTAGATAAAAGTATATCTAATATTTTATCCTCGACTATAGCATCAACTTTAAATTTAATTTTAAATACTTCTTCATCTTTTACTAATTTTATTGCTATATCAACTAAATCTCTAACAATAGATTCAACATCTCTTCCTACATAACCTATCTCTGTAAATTTAGTTGCCTCTACTTTTATAAAAGGAGAATTATCTAATTTAGCTAATCTTCTAGCTATTTCTGTTTTTCCAACACCTGTAGCTCCTATCATCAATATATTTTTAGGCGTTATTTCATTTCTCATATCAGAAGATACAAATTTTCTACGATATCTATTTCTTAATGCTACTGCCACAGCTCTTTTAGCTGAATTTTGCCCTATAATATGCTTATCTAATTGTTTTACAATTTCCACAGGAGTTTTAACATGTAACATATTCATCATTATATATATCCTATTAAATCTAATTTTCTTTTAATTCTTCAAGTGTAATATTAGTATTTGTATAAATACAAATACTACCAGAAATATTTAAAGATAATTTAACTATTTCCCTAGCAGAAAGATCTGTATTATTAAATAAAGCAACTGCTGCAGCTTGAGCATATTGGCCACCAGAACCTATTGAAATAATATTATTTTCTGGTTCTATAATATCTCCATTACCACTTAATAAAAAAGATTTTTCGCTATCTGATACTATCAATAAAGCTTCTAAACGCTTTAATACATTATCAGATCTCCAATATTTTGCTAATTCAACTGATGCTCGTATTAAATTACCATGATATATTCTTAATTTTTCTTCAAATTTTTCAAATAAAGCAAAAGAATCAGCTGTACTACCAGCAAATCCAACGATTACTTTATCATCAAAAATTTTTCTAACTTTTACTGCATTTGATTTTAAGATAGTATTACCTAAAGTAACCTGACCATCTCCGCCAATAACAACACATTTTTTTTTTCTAACACATAAAATAGTTGTGCCCTTAAATTGATTCACAATACCTCCAATATAAAGAAAATATTAAATTATATATGAGTAACCCTTAATATATCTAATACATTATAAATTTTAGATTTTAATTCTTTCCTAGTTACAATAAAATCAAGAAAACCTCTTCTTAATAAAGACTCACTACATTGAAAATCATTAGATATTCTACCTCTAATGGTATTTTTTATAACTTTAGGGCCAGTAAATCCAACTAAAACTCTAGGTTCAGATATATTTATATCTCCTAACATAGCTAAACTTGCTGTAACACCACCCATACAAGGATTAACTATTACTGATAAATATGGAAATTTCATTTTTGATAAAATATTAGATACTCTTGACATTTGAAATAAAGATAATAAAGATTCTTGCATTCTGGCTCCGCCACTAGAAGAAAAACAAATCAATGGTAATTTATTTTTTAAACACATATTAACAGCAGAAATAAATTTACTTCCAACTACATTACCCATAGAACCTCCTATAAAATCAAATTCAAAAACACATACTATTACATCTATAGATTTAATCTTACCTTTAAAAACTAATAATGCTTCTATTTCCCCTATATCTCTCTGTGATTTTGCTAATCTAATATAATATTTTTCTATATCAAAAAAATTTAAAAAATCTATAGGATATATATAGTCAAATAATTCAATATGACTATTATAATCTAAAATAAATTTTATCCTTTCCCTTGCTGATATCCTAAAATGATATCCACAATTATAACAAACATTTAAATTAAATTTAATTTTTCTTACAAATAAAACAACATTGCAAACGTTACATAACTTCCAATTTCTAGGAAGTATATTATAACTATAATATCTAAAATTATTTCTAATAATAAAATTATTTTTAAACATAATAATGACTAACTAATCTATAAAGTAAATATAAATTACACATTATATATAATAAAATTAATTTTTATTATAAAATGATTTATTTATTCAATAAATAAATATATATATGGAATTTTATAATATAATTATAACAACAAATAACAATAAACAAAGATTAGATAATTTTATATTTAAAACTATAGAAAATATATCAAAAAAAGATATATATTGTAGTTTAAGAAAAAAAAAATTTTAATAAATAGAAAAAAATCAAAATATAATTACATAATAAAAATTAATGATATAATAAACATAAAAAAAGAATATAATATTAAGAAAAATATAAATAATAATATTAAGAAAAATATAATAAATAATATATTATTTGAAAATAAAAATATATTAGTAATAAATAAACCATCAGGTATTTCTAGTCATGGAGGAAAAAATATAAAAACAAACGTAATAGATACCATAAAGAATACTAATTTATATAAAAAAAAATATCTAGAATTAATGCATAGACTAGATAAAGATACCTCTGGTTGTTTAATATTAATAAAAAATAAAAACTATATATATCAACTAAATAAAAAAAATAATACCATAACTAAAGAATATCATGCACTAGTTGTTGGAAACACACAAAATAATTTCAATATAATATTACAACAAAGTATATTAAATAAATATAATAAAAAAATAAAGAATGATGAGAAAAATACTATTTCATATTGTAAAAAAATTAAAAGTTATAAATCATATTCTTTTATAAAAATATTACCAGTAACAGGTAAAATACATCAAATAAGAATACACTTATCTCATATAGGACATCCTGTTCTTAATGATAAAAAATATGGAAATCTAAATTTTAATAATAATATGAAAAAAATAGGTATATCAAGATTACTTTTACATTCAGCATCTATAAAATTTATATGTCCAATACAGCACGAAGAAATAAATATAAAAGCTCCATATGATAATATAATAAATAATATTTTGAATAAACTATAGGTATATCATGAACAATAATTGGGAAAAAAATCTAATAAAAGAATATATTTTATCAGGATTAAATGAATATAAAAAATATAGAATGTGGAATATATTTTATAAATCTGTATTTATAATATGGCTATTTCTAATAACATACTTAATTTTTTTCTACAAAAATAATGATATAAAAATAAATAACGTATATAAAGATCATATTGCAATTATAGAATTAAATGGAACAATTTCTGAAAATAATATAAGTAGTGCAAAAAATATAAATAGTCTTTTAACAAAAGCTTTTGAAAATAAATACGCAAAACATATTATACTTAAAATAAATAGTCCAGGTGGTACTCCTGTTCAATCTAATATAATACATAACCATATAAAAAGACTAAGAGGAATATATCCTAATAAAAATATTTTTTCTGTAATAGAAGATATTGGAACATCTGGAGCATATTTAATAGCAACATCAACTGAAAAAATTTATTGTGATCCATCAAGTATTGTAGGTTCAATAGGAGTAATATTAAATTCATTTGGTTTTGTAGATACTATAGAAAAACTAGGTATAGAAAGAAGACTATATACTTCTGGAAAATATAAATCAATCATGGACCCATTTTTAAAAAGAAATATAGAAGAAGAAAAAATAATACAAAATAGCCTTAACATCATACATAAACAATTTATAAATATAGTAAAAAATACAAGACAAGATAAAATAGATATAAAAAATACAGAAATTTTCTCAGGAAAATTTTGGACTGGTGTTGAAGCAATAGAGTTAGGATTAATAGATGGATTTTTTGATATAGAAACATTAATATATGATATCTTAAATATAAATAATACAATAACTTATACAAATAATAATATTTTTGAATCAATAATGAAAAAAATAATTAAAAATTAAAACAAAATATTTTACATTTAATATTATATAAATATACTGTCTATATAATAAAAAAAAAGGATACTTTAATGGCCGTACAAAAACGTAGAAAAACCAGATCAAAAAGAAATAAAAGAAGAAATAGCAACTCAAAATTTGAAACACCTACATTATCAGTAGATAAAGAAACAGGTGAAACTCATATAAGACATTTTATAACTGAATCAGGTTATTATAAAGGCAAACAAGTAATTAAAAATAAAAGTAAAAAAAAAACACAAAAAGATAAAAAATAAATAAATATGATATATAGTAAAATAATATCTACTGGAAGTTATTTGCCAAAAAAAATATTAAAAAATAATGGATTAAAAAATTTTATAGATACAACTGATAGTTGGATAACAAAAAGAACTGGAATTAAACAAAGACATATAGCAAATAACAAGTTTGAAACTACTACAAACATGGGGTATTTAGCAGCATTAGATGCTATAAAACAAGAAAATATAAAAAAATCTAATATAGATATGATAATAGTTGCAACTTCAACACCAGATAGAATTTTTCCATCAACTGCATGTGTTATACAAAAAAAATTAAATATCCAAAACTGTTCTGCATTCGATATACAAGCTGCATGTAGTGGTTTTATATACGCTATAAGTATAGCAGATAATTTTATAAAAACAGGATTCGTAAATAAAATATTAATTATAGGTACAGAATCAAACAGTAAAATAATAAATTGGAAAGATAAAATAAGTTGTATATTATTTGGAGATGGTGCTGGTGCCATTATATTAAAAAAATCTAAATATCCAGGTATTATATCAACAAAATTAAATGCATTAGGAAAATTTGATAATATATTATACACAAGTAATAAAAAACCTTATATAATCATGAATGGAAATAAAGTATTTAAATTAGCAGTAAAATATCTATATACTATAAGTATGAATATAATAAAAGATAATAATATAAAAATTAAAAATATAGACTGGATAATACCTCACCAAGCAAATATAAGAATAATTAAATTAGTAGCAAAAAAATTAAATATACCATTAAATAAAATAATAATAACACTTAAACATTTTGCTAATACAGCATGTGCTTCTATACCAATTGCAATAAATTATGGAATAAGACATAATAAAATAAAAAAGAATCAATTGTTATTATTACAAACCTTTGGTGCAGGATTAACATGGGGATCTGCTTTAATAAAATATTGAAATTATATGAAAACAGCTTTTATTTTTCCAGGACAAGGATCACAAAATAGAAATATTATATGTGATTTATATAATAAATTTAATATAATTAAACATATATTTTCTTATGGTTCTAGTGTACTAAATTATGATATTTATAACTTAATTAAAAATAAAGATTTAACTAAATTAACAGATCAAGAAATAATACAACCAACTGTATTAATAATACAAGTAGCAATTTGGAATTTATGGAAAGAAAATAATAAAAAAAAACCTAATATACTAATTGGTCATAGCTTAGGAGAATATTCTGCACTAGTATGTAGTGGTATATTAAAATTTAAAGATGCTATAGAAATTTTAATAACCAGAGCTAAACTTATGAAAAAAATAAATCAAAATAAAAATATGATTTCTGTTTTAGGTCTAAAAAAAAATGAAATAAATAATATATGTAAAATAGCAAAAAAAAAAAATATTTTTTTAGAACAATCATTATTTAATTCAAATAAACATATGGTTCTCTCATATAATAAAAATGAAATTATAAAAGTTAAAAACTTATTTAATAATAAAAAAACAAAAATAATAATTTTAAAAAATAATATTGCTTCTCACTGTAAATTAATGTTTAATATCTCAAAAGAATATAAAAAATATTTATTAAATAAAAATTGGTATAAAGGTAATATACCTGTAATACATAATGCAAATGTAAATTATTATAAAAGTAGAGAAAAGATAATTAAAACATTAACAGAACAATTATATAAACCAGTAATGTGGAAAGAAATAATAAAATATATTGAATATATTGGAGTTTCTAAAATTATAGAATGTAATACAAATAATATTTTAACAAATATGAATAAATATATGAATAATATAAAATGTAATTGCATAAATGATTATAATTCATTCAAAAAAACATAATGTTATAAAATGAAAACCAAACAAAAAATAGCTATAGTTACAGGTGCAAATAGAGGTATAGGAAAAGAAATTTCTATAAATTTATCTAAACTAAATATTAATGTAATTGGTACTACATCTAATGATGAAAATACATTAGAAGCGAATGAAAGTGTAAGAAAAAATAATATAAAAAATTTAAAATATATAACATTAAATCTAGATAATATAAATGAAATAGATAAAAATATATCATTAATTATAAAAAACATAGGGCCACCAGCAATTTTAATAAATAATGCAGGTATTATATCAGATAATTTATTAATAAAAATATCTTTAAAAGACTGGCTTAAAGTATTAAATATAAATTTAACAAGTATGTATTTACTAATGAAAATATGCTTACCAAAAATGATATTATACAGATGGGGTAGAATTATAAATATTAGTTCTATAATTGCATATACTGGTAATATAGGTCAAAGTAGTTATTCAGCATCCAAAGCTGGTATTATAGGGTTATCTAAATCTATAGCTAAAGAAGTAGCAAGAAAAGGCATAACTATCAATAATATAGCTCCAGGATTTATAAATACTGATATGATAAAAAACTTAGATATCAAAAAAAAAAATGAAATTATAAAAAATATACCTATGAGGAAAATTGGTACACCAAAAGATGTATATAATGTTGTTGAATTCTTAATTTCAGAAAAATCTTCTTATATAACAGGTGAGACTATTCATGTAAATGGAGGATTACTAATGCCATAAAATATTATATATATTAAATATATAATAAAATATTTATTAATTAGGGGAATAAAATGAGCGATACATTTGAACGTGTTAAAAAAGTAATAGCAGAACAATTAGATATAGAAGAAGCTAAGATAGTACCAGAAGCATCTTTTACTAATGATTTAGGAGCAGATTCCTTAGATAATGTGGAATTAATTATGGGATTAGAAGAACAATTTGAAATAGAAATACCAGACGAAGAAGCTCAAAAAATATTAACAGTAAAAAATGCAGTAGATTATATTAATGATAAAATAGCAAAAAAAGAAGAATTATAATCACTACATGAAAAAAAGAGTTGTCATAACTGGATTAGGATCAATATCTCCTTTAGGTAATGAAACAAATAAATTATGGACTAATCTTATAGAAGGCAAAAGTGGTATTACATATATAGATGAATTTGATACATCTAATTATAAAACTAAATTTGCAGGAATTATAAGAAATTTTGATATAAAAGATTATATATCTGAAAAAAAAATAAACAAATTTGATCCTTTTATACACTATGGTATAGCTGCAGGAATACAAGCTATAGAAGATTCCAAAATAAATAAATTGCCAAAAAATAAAAAAAAAAATATAGGAGTAATAATTGGTTCTGGTATAGGAGGACTAACTGTAATAGAAAAAAATCTTAATATATTAAAAAAATATGGGCCTAAAAAAATATCACCATTATCAATTCCCGGATGTTTAATAAATATGATATCTGGATATTTATCGATTATGTATGGATTTCAAGGCCCTAATCTTTCACCTGCTACAGCATGTGCTACAGGCTTACATGCTATAATTTTAGCTGTACAAACTATTATGACAAGTGATGTGAATATTATAATTGCTGGAGGATCTGAAAAAGCAAGTACACCTTTAGGACTTGGAGGTTTTTCAGCAATGAATGCTTTATCAAGAAGAAATGAAAATCCAAAATCAGCAAGCAGACCATGGGATGTAAATAGAGATGGATTTGTATTAGGAAATGGTGCCGCTTGTATAGTAATAGAAGAATATAACCACGCTATAAAGAGAAATGCCAATATATATGCTGAAATATCAGGATTTGGGATGAGTAGTGATGCGTTCCATATAACAAAACCAGTAAATGAAGGATATGGAGCATTTAAAGCTATGAAGTTGGCAATAGATAATGCAGGAATTTTACCAGAACAAATAAAATATATAAATGCCCATGGAACTTCTACTATTGATGGAGATATTAATGAAAGCATTGCTATCAAAAAAGTCCTAGGAAATAAACATTACAAAAATACATATGTAAGCTCTACAAAATCTATGACAGGACATTTGCTTGGAGCATCTGGATGTTTAGAAGTAATAATAACTGCATTATCAATAAAAAACAAAATAGCTCCAGCAACTATAAATTTACATAATGTAGATGAAAGATGTGATTTAAATCATATAAAAAATAAATCAAAAAAAATGAATATAAAATATGCATTATCAAATTCATTTGGTTTTGGAGGAACAAATGCATCAATAGTATTAAAAAAATATATTTAAATTGAATTACTAATATCAGATATCTTAATTTTCTTTTTTGATTTAATACTATTCATACGTAAATCCTCATAAGTATCATCTTTTATAGATCTAAATATACCAACAGGAAATGGTATATCTAAAAACGTTTTCTCAGCTAATAAAGTTTGAAGAATATTCTTATTATCTGATTTATAAATAATTTTATCTTTATTATTAATATTTTCAGACACATTTAACGTTAAATCATTAGATAATTGTAAACTTAATTGACTATTATCACCAAAATCTAAATATTTATTATGTTTTAAATATAATAATCTATTTAATTTATTTTTTTTATCTTTCAAATGTGAATGTATTTTATCATTAAAAACATTGCAATTTTGAAGTACCTCTATAAAAGAAATACCTTTATGATTTAATGATTCAGAAATAATATCTTTAAAACCTTCTTTATCTATATCAATAACTCTGGCTACAAATGTGGCACCAGCAGTTAAAGCTAATAACAATGGATTAATTGGTTTTTCTATTGAACCATCTGGAGATGATTTTGTAATTGTATTCATCATGGAAGTAGGTGAATACTGTCCTTTAGTTAAACCATAAATTCCATTATTTATAAATAATACATTAATATTTATATTTCTCCTAATCATATGTAAAACATGTCCTAAACCAATGCTAAAACCATCACCATCACCAATAACTAACCAAATAGTTAAATCAGGTCTAGTCATTGCTAAACCTGTTGCAACAGCAGGAGCTCTACCATGTAATGTATGAAAACCATAAGTATTTATATAATAAGGAAATCTTCCGGAACAACCTATACCAGAAATAAAAACTACATTCTCATTTTTTAAACCAAGGGAAAATAAATTTTTTTGCATAGCCATTAAAATACTATGATTTCCACATCCAGGACACCATTTAACTTCTCTACATGAATCAAAATAATTCTTACTCATAAATCCCACTATATATGCTTTAAAACTTCTGTTCTTATTTTTTCTATAGAAAAAGGCTTGCCAGTTACTTGATAAATACTAATTATTTTTCTTGTATAAACAGATCTTAATATATATGCAAGCTGCCCCATATTTTCTTCTATAACAATAACTTTTTTAAAATCTAAAATAATACTAAATAAATCACTAGGTAATGGATTCAAATATCTTAATGAAATTAAAGATATATCCTGTTCTATATCACTAAAGTAATTAATATAAACATTATTTACTAAAGTAAAAACACTGCCCCACGTTATAATTAATATATCACCTTTTCTCTTTCCTATTACAATAGTATTAGGAATATCATTTACAACATCTTTTATTTTTTTATCTCTACTTTTTACCATCAAAAAATGATTATCTGGATCATAAGATACTTCATTTCTTTTTTCATTTCTTTCTAAACCACCAATACAACATTCAAAACCTTTTCTTCCAGGAATAACCCATTTTCTATGAAGATCATCATTCTCAGTATTATTAATATCTATAAGCCTATTATTTAAACAACTTATATTACTATACTTCAATTTCTTTAAATCATCTTCAGATGGAATTTCCCATAATTCAGAACTATTAGCTAAATTAGAATCAGATAATATTATAACTGGAACAAGATATTTAACTGCTAAATAAAAACCTTCCATAATAGTATAAAAACAATCACTTGGAGAATTTGGAGATAAAACAATTCTACCACATTCTCCATGACCACCAAAAATAGAAGACATAAGATCTGTTTGTTCAGATCTAGTAGGTATACCTGTTGAAGGACCACTTCTCTGTACATTAATAACTACTATAGGTAATTCAGCCATTACAGCTAATCCTATACCTTCCTGCATTAAATCTAACCCCGGCCCACTAGTACAGGTAAAGGATAATGCCCCACCATATGATGCTCCAATTGTAGCAGTAACAGCAGCTATTTCATCTTCCATTTGAACTATTTTTATATCTTCACTATTATACTTTGCTAATTCATGTAAAATATCAGTAGCAGGAGTTATTGGATAATTAGCTGAAAATAATTGTAAATTATTAAGTATTGATGTAAACATAGCCCCTAAAGCAAATGCAGTATTACCAGATATTTTTCTTAATTTAGCATCTGGTTTAAATAAATTAGCTGGAGAAATATGATATTGATCTTTAAATATCTCTAAATTATCACCATAATTATATCCAGCTATTAAACTTTTCTTATTAGCTAAATATAAGGTAGAATCTTTAAACTTTATTTTCAACCAAGATAATGTATCACTTAAATTTCTATCATATAACCAATAAATCAATCCTAAAACAAAAAAGTTTTTACATCTTTTTGCTTTGCCTACAGAACTTAAAATATCTTTAACACCTTCATAAGTAAGAATACTAATAGGAACTTTTACAATTCTATAATCTAATAAAGAATCATCTAATATAGGATTAGATTTAATCTTAGCTCTATTTAAATTCTTATTGTTAAATGTATCAGTATCAATTATTAATATTCCATTCTTTTTAAGATATGGAAGTCCAACTTTTAATGCAGCTGGATTCATTGCAACTAATACATCAATTTTATCTTCAACCCCATATATTTTTTTACTAGAAATAGTTAATTGAAAACTAGATACTCCAGTAATAGAACCAGCAGGAGCTTTTATTTCTGGTGGAAACTCAACAAATGTATAAATATCATTTCCAGAAAATACAACACTAGTATTAGAAATTTGATTACCAATTAATTGTATACCATCCCCAGAATCTCCTATAAATCTTATAATAACTTTATCAATATTAATTGTATTCATAATTTTAATACATCAATAAACATAAAATATCATAACACAATAAAATATTTTGTAAAATATAAAAAATAAATGTATAATATAATAATTAAATTAAAATAAATAATTATAATGAGATTCATAATATGAAAAAAAATAAAATTAATATAACAAAAAGTGATTTACCACTAGCTTGTCCAAAAAATAATCTTATATATAATGGACATCCAAAAGTTTACTTAAATTTTACTAAATCAAAAACAACAATATGCCCTTATTGTGGAACTAAATATAATTTAATAGATTAAATTCAATATATCCTTTTTGTAAGAAATTCAGATAATTCATATAACATATCTGAATATTTTGATTTTTTCAGAACAGATAAACTTTTATTAGCTAAAAAAACTTCTTTTTTAACTAAATTTACTGAATAATCTATACCTCCATAATGTATTATCATGTCACGTATTTTAAAAAAATTTCTTTTATCTTGAGTCTTAAGAATATCATATACTAAACATTTATCTTTTTTAGTCATAAATTTCATTGCATATATAAATGGAATATTAAATACACCTTTAAGAAAATCATCACCTACATTTTTTCCAAATTTATCATTACACATAATAGTATAATCTAAAACATCATCCACCAATTGATATGCTATGCCTATATGTAATCCATATTTTCTAATTAAATTAAATACTCTATCATTACATTTTCCTAATATAGCTCCTACTGAAGAAGAAGCAATAAATAATTGTGCTGTTTTAGATACAATAACTTTAAGACACTCATCTTCTGTAACATCAAACCTATTTCTATTTAATAATTGAAGTGCTTCACCTTCTGCCATAATATTAGTACAACTAGAAATAATTTTAAATATTTTGAAATTATTCACATCTAACATCATTTGAAAAGCTTTTGTATATAAATAATCCCCAACAAGTATAGCTTCTGAATTTCCCCATCTAATATTTACAGCAGACATACCTCTACGTTTTTCAGACTCATCAACTACATCATCATGTAGTAAAGTGGCTGTATGTATTAATTCTATAACACTAGATAATATTAAATGTTTATACCCTTTATACCCAGTAGCCAAAGATAATAAAATGGTAATTAAAGGCCTTACTCTCTTGCCACTGTGTAATGTAATATAACTACTAATATCATTTATTAATTCAACTTCAGAAGATAAACCATTATTAATAATATTATCAATTTCAATAAATTCTCGTTCAAACTCTTTTTTTATTTTTTCAATAGACATAATAAAACCTAATATAACTATAAAATATAGGCACCTATTTAATGATAAATAACTTGTTATTATTATATAAAAATTATAATATTTTTGTATCAATAAAATATTTTTTTTTTAATTTTAAAAATGAATTCAAAGTTAAAAATAATAAATAATACTTTATATATTCAAAATACAACACAAACAAAATTATTATCACACAATGAAGAATATATACTAGCAAAAAAATTAAAAGATAATAATGATTTATATGCAGCTAAAACGCTAATAGAAGCACATTTAAATTATGTAATTAAAATAGCTAAGAACTACAAAGGATATGGATTAATATTAACAGATCTCATTCAAGAAGGTACAATAGGGTTAATGAAAGCTGTAAAAAGATTTGATCCAGAAAGAGGAATTAGATTAATTTCTTTTGCTATACACTGGATAAGAGCAGAAATACACGAATATATAATAAAAAATATAAGAATAGTAAAAATTGCAACAACAAAAGATCAAAGAAAATTATTTTTCAATTTTAAAAAAAATAAAAAAATAAATTGGTTAAATAATAATGACATTGAAATAATGTCAAATAAACTAAATGTAAAAAAAAAAGAAATTAAATATATGGAAAAAAGATTAACAAGTAAAGATATACCATTTAATATAATTTCATATAATACTTGTTCAATAGAAAAAAATAGTTTATCAATACCAGAAAATTATGTAAAATCTAGTAATAAAAATCCATTAGTTACTATAGAAGAAAATAATTGGAATATATACATATTAAATAAATTAAAAATATCTTTAAATAAACTAGATTATAGAAGCCAATATATAATTAAAAATAGATGGTTATCAAGAAATAAATTAACTCTTAAAAATTTAGCTCATATTTATAATATTTCATCTGAAAGAATAAGACAATTAGAAAAAAAAGCAATAAAAAAACTTAAAAATATAACAAAATAGTAATTAAAATAAATACAATACTTGTTTTATAATATATATTCCTTATAATTATATATAATGAAAATGTTTGATATTATAAACAACATTAGCTTATACCTCTTAAATTAATCCAAAATAAAATATGAATATCTATGACCTAAAAACTAAAACAATATCAGAACTTATAGATATAGCAAAGAATCTTAATATAGAAAATATAGGTAGAACTAAAAAACAAGAAATCATCTTTAACATACTTAAAGAACAAGGAAAAAAAGGAGAACATATCTTTGGGAAAGGAGTATTAGAAATTTTACAAGATGGGTTCGGATTTTTACGTTCATCAGAAAGTTCTTACCTAACTGGACCAGATGATATTTATGTATCTCCAAGTCAAATAAGAAAATTTAACCTAAGAACAGGTGATGAATTAAAAGGAAAAATAAGACCACCTAAAGATGGAGAAAAATATTTTTCATTACTTAAGGTAGATGAAATTAATAATGAATTACCTAAGAATGCTAAAAATAAAATAGTTTTTGAAAATTTAACACCAGTACATGCGTGTGATAAATTTACATTAGAAATAAATAATTGTGAATCAGATGATATAACATCCAGAATAATAGATATAATAACTCCTATTGGAAAAGGACAAAGAGCATTATTAGTATCACCACCTAAAGCTGGAAAAACTATAATGCTACAAAAAATAGCTCACTCATTAGTAGCAAATCATAAAGAATCACATCTAATGGTATTATTAATAGATGAAAGACCAGAAGAAGTTACTGAAATGTTAAGATCAGTAAAAGGAGAAGTTATAGCAAGTACATTTGATGAACCAGCAAATAGACATGTACAAGTAGCAGAAATGGTTATAGAAAGAGCAAAAAGATTAGTCGAACATAAAAAAGATGTTATTATATTACTAGATTCAATTACAAGATTAGCAAGAGCATATAATACTGTTATACCATCATCTGGAAAAGTTTTAACTGGTGGAGTTGATGCAAATGCATTACAAAGACCAAAAAGATTTTTTGGAGCAGCTAGAAATATTGAAGAAAAAGGAAGTTTAACTATAATTGCAACAGCATTAATAGAAACAGGATCAAAAATGGATGATGTTATATTTGAAGAATTTAAAGGAACTGGAAATTCTGAAATACATTTAGATAGAAAGATATCAGAAAGACGAATATATCCAGCTATTAATATAACTAAATCTAGTACTAGAAGAGAAGAACTATTAATTAATATTGATAAATTAAAAAAAATATGGATCCTTAGAAAATTATTACACCCTATGGATGATATTGATGCTATGGAGTTTTTAATAAAACACCTTAAAAACACAGAAAATAATGAATTTTTTTTTGATTCTATGAATCGTTTATAATTATTAATTTTTTTTTATAATATAAGTTACAAAAATGGAAAATTTATACTATTTTTTTTTAAATAATATAATAATAAGTATTGGTTTTATTTGTACAATAATAATTCTTATTATTTATGAAATAATGGAATATACATATTCTAAATATAGCATAAATCCAAATATAGCTATAAATCTTATAAACCATAAAAATGGTATAATATTAGATTTTAGAGATAAAAAAGACTTTGATAGAAATTATATAGTAAATTCTATTAATATACAAAAGCAAAATGATTATGAAAAAATAATAGAAAAATATAAAAAAAAAATAATTATTGTTATTCATAAAAATAATTATAATGCATATAAAATTATAAAAAAATACAATAATATAAAGGAAAATAGAATTACATATATATATGATGGTATAAATGCATGGATTAAAACAGAACTACCAGTAACAAGGAATTATTAAAAATGAATGTATTGTTATACACTACAGAAACATGTTTCTTTTGTACAATGGCTAAGAAATTATTATCTAATTCAAATATTTCATATAAAGAAATTCATATTGATCATAACTTTATATTATTTGAAAAAATAATAAAATTAACAAATCAAAAAACTGTACCACAAATATTCATAAATGGTATTTTTATTGGTGGATATACGGAATTAAATTCATTAATAGAAAAACAAATTAAACATAATTAATAATAAACTTAAAATTTAATAAAAAATTATACTCTTGTTCTATATGAAAATCTAAATAATAAAGTAAATTTGTTATAATTAATGCAGAAATTCTAGATTTAGAAATATTATGATTTACACACATAATTAAATCCATAGAAAATAATTTAATATTTAAAGGTAAAAAAGAAAGGGTATTTATATTAAGTCCTATTCCTATTATAATATGTTTTTTTTTATAAACATAAATTAAAATTCCAGCTATTTTTTTATTATTAACATATATATCATTTGGATATTTTAATTTTAAATTATGAATATTAAATATAGATAAAGTTTTTAATAAAGAATAACCAGTTATAAAATTAAAATACTTAATACTTATTAAATTAGAACTTTTATAATATACTGACATTAATAATGACTTATTTTTACCTGAATACCATTTGCTAGAATATCTACCTTTACCTGAAATTTGAAATTTAGAAAAAATTATTTTTTTTTTTCTTATTTTACTTGATTTAATTATATTCAATAAATAATCATTAGTAGAACCTAAAATATTAAAAATTTTTAAATTATAATTTTTATAATATCTAAACTTAACCAAATATTTTTTTATATACTTATTAGAAAACATAAATTATTAATAATTAATTTTCATATATATATAATAAAAAATAAATTTTATAATAAATCAATATATTTAATTAAATCAAAAAAAAAAAAAATGAAAAACAATAAATGCATAAAAAAATTAATATCTTTAGAAAAACAAAGACAAGAAAATTATATAAATTTAATTGCATCAGAAAATTATACAAGCACAAACATATTAAATATACAAAGTTCAGAACTAAGTAACAAATATGCAGAAGGATACAAAAACAAAAGATATTATGGTGGATGTAAATATATAAATAAAATAGAACAACTAGCAATTAATAGAGCAAAAAAATTATTTAATGCTGATTATGCTAATGTACAACCACATTCAGGATCACAGGCAAATCAAGCTATATATATGGCATTATGTAATCCTAATGATACTATATTAGGCATGAAACTAACAGATGGTGGACATTTATCCCATGGTCATAAAGCAAATTTTTCAGGAAAATTTTATAATATTATTCAATATGGAATAGATAGTACAACAGAATATATAGATTATGATAAAATAGATACACTAACAAAAAAATATAAACCAAAAATTATTATAGCAGGAGCTTCTGCCTATTCTAGAATAATAAATTGGAATATATTAAAATTAATATCAAAAAAAGTAAATGCATACCTAATCGCTGATATATCTCATTATGCTGGATTAATAGCTAGTAAACTTTATCCTAATCCCATAAAAATAGTAGATGCGATAACAACAAGCACACAAAAAACTTTAAGAGGACCAAGAGGAGGACTTATTTTATCTAAAAAAAATAAAATATTAGAAAAAAAAATAGATATGGCTGTTTTTCCTGGAATACAAGGAGGTCCATTAGAACACATTATAGCAGCAAAAGCTATTTGTTTTAAAGAAGCTCAATCTAAAAAATTTAAAACATATCAAAAACAAACATTAACTAATACAAAATATCTAAAAAATATTTTAGAAAAAGAAAATTTTAAAATTATATCAAAAGGAACAGATACACATTTATTCTTAATTAACTTAAAAAATAAAAATATAACAGGTATAGAAGCTGAAAAAAGATTAGAAAAAGCAAATATTATAGTTAATAAAAATATAATACCTAATGATAAATTAAATTCAAATATAACTAGTGGAATAAGAATTGGAACACCAGCTATAACAACAAGAGGATTTAAATCAAGAGATATAAAAAAAATAGGTGAGTGGATAAATAAAATAATTTCAAATAAAAAAAATATTAAAAATATTAAAATAAAAGTAATAAAATTATGTAAAAAACATCCAATATACAAATAATATATCTATATGAAAAAACTATTCAAACAAAGAAAAAAATCCAGAAAATTATTATTACAATGTCTATATAACTGGGAAATATCAAAAAATGATATATCAAATATAAAAAATTATACACTTAAAAATAATAATACAAAAAAAATAGACATAAACTATTTTAATATATTACTTACTAATATACCAATAAAAATAGATATAATTGATAAATTTATAAAAAATAATACAGAAATAATAAAAAATTCTATAATATCATTAAATACCATAGAATTATCAATTCTAAGGATATCAACATATGAATTATTATATTGCGAAAATATTCCACATAAAGTAATAATATCTGAAGCTTTAATATTAGCAAATTTATTTAGCTCAAAATCAAGTTCTGCTCGTATAAATAAAATATTAGATACAATTTCAAAAATAATAATAACTAAAAATAATTAAATATCTTCTGAAGAACTAATATCATAACCACCATCAATTTCTCGCAAAGCTATAACAGTTGGTTTATCATTAGAAGGGTCTACTAAAGGTTTTACATTTTTTGTTGCAATATCTTTAGCCCTTTTAGATGCTACTAAAACTAAATCAAACCTATTGTTTATATGTTTTAAACAATTTTCTATACTTACTCTAGGCATAAAGTATTCCTTATTTATTATTAAAATATAAGTATTTATCAATATTAAAACATAATCTCTTTAATCCTACATATGTTTTAGAAGAAATATAGAATACTTTTTTATAATTTAAAGTACTAATTAGATTTAATATTTCTGTATCAAATTTAACATTATCTATTAAATCTATTTTATTTAAAATCAACCATATATCTTTTTTATAAAAAAGATTTTTATTAAATTTCTTTAATTCCTCAGTTATAACAGGAACATCCTCTTTAAACTTAGATTTTAAAAAAACACTACTAATATCAACAACATGTAATATTAAATTAACCCTAGAAATATGAGATAAAAATTTAAATCCTAATCCTATTCCTTCCGATGCTCCTTTTATTATTCCAGGCATATCAGCTATAATAAATTTTTTCAAATAATATATAGAAACTACACCTAAATTCGGATATAAAGTTGTAAATTCATAATTACCTACTTTAGAATTAGATCTGGATACAGATGTCAAAAATGAAGATTTACCTACATTTGGAAAACCTAATAATCCAACATGTGATAATAAATTTAACTCTAAACGTAAAAATCTAATTTCTGACATTGAACCAAGAATAGTTCTTTTTGGAATTCTATTTTTACTACTCTTAAATTTAGCATTTCCTATCCCTGAACTTCCACCTATTGTTACTAATAGTTTAAATTTATTTGTTAAAATTTCTCCTATAAAACTACCTGTATCATTATCATAAATAATTGTTCCCAATGGAACTAATAAATATAAATTTTTTCCATTTTTCCCTGTTTTATTAGAAGATTTTCCATTATTAGCATCTTCTGCTTTATAATTTCCCATAGATACTAAAGATGCAAATGTTTTAACGTTAGAACACCCAACAAAATAAACATTACCTCCTGCTCCACCATTACCTCCATCTGGTTTGCCTATTCCTAAATATTTTTCTTTACAAAAACTTAAACACCCATCTCCTCCTTTTCCAGAAGATACATAAATATTTATTTCATCAATAAATTTCATATAATACCTAATTTACATCTATATACTTTTTTTTCTTGATACCACTAATCCTAAATTTTACACATCCATCTTTCTTTGCAAATAAAGTATGATCTACACCTATCCCTACATTAAAACCATTATGAAATTTAGTTCCTCGTTGTCTTACTAAAATACTACCACTTTTAACAATTTCTCCAGCAAAATGTTTTACTCCTAATCTTTTTGATTTAGAATCTCTACCATTTCTAGAGCTACCACCAGCCTTTTTTGTTGCCATAATATATTCCTTATTATAAAAATCTATTTATTAATAGATATTACTTTTACAAGTGTATATTTTTGTCTATGTCCACATTTTTTCATATGATGTTTACGTCTCTTAAACTTAAGAATAGTAACTTTTTTATCTTTAAATTGCTTTATAACTTTTAAAGACACACTAATATTTTTAACATACGGATCACCTAATATTATATTTTCACCATTTGAAAACATTAAAACAGTTTTAACTGTAATAATTTCACCCTCTTCAGCATCTAATTTATCTAAACTTAATAAAGAATTTTCTTTAATTAAGTATTGCTTATTTCTATCTAAAACAACAGCAGTATGCATAAAATAACCTTAAAATAAATATAGTTAATTAAAACTAATTTACAGTTTTTACTATATAAAAATATAATTATACTATATTATAAAAATCAATACTTATCATACATTAAATAAATAAAATATTATATGAAAAAAAAAAATCCATGGAAAATAAAAACATACATATATGTAGGTTTTGCATTATTTTCCATGTTATTTGGAGCAGGAAATATAATTTTCCCATTATATCTAGGTGCAAATATAGAAAATCATGTTTCAATTGCTATATTAGGTTTTTTAATAACTGGAGTTGGAGCTCCATTTTTAGGTTTATTTGCAACTAGCTTATTTAAAGGAAACTATTGGATTTTTTTTTCAAGATTAGGAAAAGTACCAGCATTTATTATAATAACCTTTTTAATAATAATAATAGGGCCACTAATTGCTATACCTAGAACAGAAATAATAGTATGGAGTAATTTAATGCCATATTTACCAAAATTTCTAAACAATCATTATATTTTCAGTTTTATTTATTGTTTTCTATTGTTTATACTTAATATAAAAGATGCAAAAATAATAGATATACTCGGATTATTATTTAGTCCTATAAAAATCATAACTTTTTTTTCATTGATAATAATAGGAATATTATATTCTGAACAAAATGAAACACACAAAATAAACCAAATACTTAATAAAGATATAATAGAAGTATTTAATAAATCTATGATAATAGGTTATAGCACAATGGATATGTTAGCAACATTTTTTTTTACTACTATAGCCTTCAAAGCAATAAAAAATAATAATAATAATGATAATTCATATAATATAAATACAACTATAAAATCTAGCATAATAGGAGCTGTATTAATTGGAATTACATATGCTGGTTTTATATATTTATCATATAAATATAAAAAAGAACTATATAATATACCAATAGAAAATACATTAGCATCTATATCACAAATACTATTAGGTTCATTTGGAGAGTTGTTTGTATGTTTATGTTTATCATTTTCATGTTTTGCTACAGCTTTAGCTTTAATACAGGTATCTAAAACATATCTATATAAAGAACTATTTAAAAAAAAAATATCAAAATTTATATGCCTAAACATAATAATATCAATAACATTTATTATGAGTCATGTTAAATTTCAAACTTTAATGATTTTAATATTACCA
>Ga0307987_1000013_pt1 | contig 129662 bp, 101 predicted proteins | sample EllFjometagen181_FD_203157 | JGI IMG/M metagenome (GOLD analysis project Ga0307987, IMG submission 203157) | Marine microbial communities from Ellis Fjord, Antarctic Ocean - #181 | ecosystem: Environmental > Aquatic > Marine > Unclassified | place: Southern Ocean | collected 2014-10-08 | reverse complement strand
ACCACTACAAGACCGACGAGAACGGCATCGTCACCAGCGCCAACCTCATCGTTGGCACGACCAACAACTATGCCCCCATGTGCATGGCCATCCGCGGCGCCGCCAAGGGTCTCATCACCAAGGGCTCCACGGTCGACGACGCTACGCTCAACAAGATCGAAATGGCCTTCCGGTCCTACGACCCCTGCTTCGGCTGTGCGACCCACAGTCTGCCGGGTGAAATGCCGATGATCGTCCGCGTGCGCTCCGCCGAAGATGGCGAAGTGCTGGACGAGGTCCGCAGGGACTAGAACCATGAGCCTGCCCGAGACCGAAGCGAACGCTTCGGAGCCCAGGGGCCTGCGCCGAGTCGTCCTCGGCGTGGGCAACCCCATCATGACCGATGACGCCATCGGGCTGGTGGCCGTGAAGGCGCTCGAAGACAGGCTTGGTGACGTTGCGAATGTCGAAGTCCGCTACTCCGAGAGAGGCGGCTTCGACCTGTTGGATCTCCTCGATGGCTGCGATCACGCCGTCATCGTGGACGCCTACGTCGTATCCGGCACCGCGCCGGGTACCGTGTTGGTGCGAACCCTCGAAGACTTCACCGGATCGCACCACCTCTACGCCGCCCATGGCATCGACCTGCCCACAGCCGTGACGCTGGGCAGGCAGCTGGGCGCCGACATGCCAGACCGCGTCGACATCGTCGGAGTCGTGGTCGAAGACCCTTACACGGTGTCAGAGCAGATGACCCCCGCAGTGCAGGCCGCCGTAGGCCCCACTGTGGAACAGGTGCTGGCATTGCTCTCACCCAACACACCTCCCCCATCTCCCCAGCGCGCCAGCTGATCCCAGGAGCTCGACCATGTCCTTGATCACCAACGCCGATCTCGTCGCCATGATGCAGGCCATGATGGCCAGGCTCGATTCCATCGAGGCCCGTCTCGAGGCCCAGACCAAGGAGTCCGAGACCGCGCTGCAGCTCGCGAACAAGCCCGAAGTGGCTGTGGTCGTGGACCTGGTGGCCGACAACGCCGACACTATCGGCGTGCTCCTGCACCTGCTGTCCCAGTCCCCCGGCACCCTCGAGCTGGTCACCAAGTCTCTGGCCGGCTTCCTGGCCCAGCGCGACGAACACGGGCGCACCCTCGAAGAGCAGTTCACCACCCTGCTGTCGCTGGCCAAGCGCATGACCCAGCCCAATGTCCTCGCCCAGGTCCACCAGGTGCTGGACATCGTCGATGATAGCCCCGACCTCATGGCGCTGGGCGTGGACTATCTGCAGGGCATGCTCACGCAGGTCGTGAACATGGACGGCGACATCCCCAGCCGCTTCGAGGCCGGAATGGAGCTGCTCGAGCTCGCTACCCGCCCCGAGTTCACCGACATGGCCCGCGATGGTCTGAAGATGGCCACCGATCCCGAGTTCGCAGAACTGGCCCGCGATGGCATGGCGCTGGCCAACGGCCGCACCGCCACGCTGCGCAAGCTCATGGTCGTCGCCGGCGAAGCCCTCGACCGCGTCGAAGAGAGTGACCTGGACCTGGCCGCCCTCACCCGCGACGGCTTCGAGCTGCTCGAGCTTGCGGCGAACCCCGAGAACATCGAGCTGGCCCGCCGTGGGCTCCAGCTCGTCAAGAAGCTCGATGGCACCGCGGTCACCATGCTCGAGATGGCCGACGGCATCGTCACCGACATTCAGGCGCCCGAGTTCCACTTCGAAGACCGCGCCCGCACCGGCATCGCCCTGCTCACCCAGCTGTCCGCTCCCGACACCCTCGCGGCGGTCAAGGAGCTGCTGGACAGCGGCATGATGGACCCAGCGGTGATGCAGCTGCTGACCCGAGTGGGTACCGCCCTGCAGAAGTCTGCGGCCAAGCCCATTCAGCCCAAGGGCATGTTCGGGGCCCTCGGTGCCCTGCAGAGCTCCCGCACCCAGAAGGTCCTCGGGTTCGCCCTGGACTTCAGCGAGCAGCTCGGCGAAGCGCTGGACAATCCCATCGCGACCACCTAGCCGCACCGCCGCCCTCGGGGCGATGGTTCGCTCGGGACATCTCTGCCACCCCGCCTCATTTTAGGCAGGGTGGCAAGTTTCTGTACAGGACCATGATCTGTCGCAAGTCGTCGTGCACCCTGCACTGGCATGGGTCACTGAGATGCGCAGGTAGAGCGGATACGGTGCCTGAGTGCCCATGAGCACGGCTCCCCGCCGTGCATCCCCACCCTTCCACTCCCCGAGGCAAGCTGTGGACGCCGCCCGAGTACTGCTGGTGGACGACGATGAGCTGATCCGTGCGAGCGTGAGCCAGGATCTGTCACGGCGCGGCTACGACGTGACGACTTGCGCCGAGGGGCTCCCAGCGTTGGTGGAGATCCGCAAGGCACACCACCGGGGCCGACCCTTCCGCACCGTGGTTCTCGATGCTCACCTGCCGGACATCGACGGCAATCAAATGCTGGCAACCATCAAGGCCTCCTACCCCGACACTCCCGTGTTGCTCATCTCCGGTTTTGGCAGCGAGGCACTGCAGCGAGCGGTGGATGGGACCCCCGGGAGCAGCTACCTCGCCAAGCCCTTCGCGACCCAGGCGCTCGTCGACACCATCGAGCTGCTGGCGCCACCACCCGAGCCCCTCTCGGTTCCCAGCAAGGAACGCCGGGGTCAGCCCACCCTTCACGCCACGGCCCACCTGCTGATCGGCCTCGAACCCGATGTCGATCCCGACGGGCTGGTGCTGGCACTGTACAGGTTGGAAGGCCTCTGCTACGTCCACCGTGTTCAGGGACGCTGGGACCTCGTGGCGCTGGTCCAAGGTCTCGACCGCAGCGCCATCGCCAAGCGCCTGAAGGCTTGGCGAAACGAACACGACGGCGTGAGAACGGTCACGGTCATACACGCGCGGCAGCCCCTGGTGGAACCCGATCTATGGCCTGTCTTGGTGGACGCCGTGGGAGCGCCATCCAGCCTGGAGCCCCCACGGCACGCTGCCTCGCCACCAGGTGACGCCTTCGTCGTGCTCGAGGTAAAACCCGAGCACCTGGTGGAGTGCTACGTCCGCGCCTGCCTGATGGACGATGTCATTCAGTGCGACACGGGCCGCGACCGTGGCAGCATGATTCTCCTGGTGCGGAGCTGGACGGGCGAGGGTGATCCCATGCGGGTGCCCGACAGGATTCGTCTGATGCCCGGCGTACTGCGGGCCCGGGCGTTGCCTATCGTCGAGCCTCCTGCCACTCCGGGGGGGAGCCCATGAGCCCCGGTTCCCGAGAAGAGCTTCCCACGCGGACCACAAGCTGCGGCCTGTGCTCGCTGGCATGCCCGCAGCGCCAGGAAGTGGTCGGCGGTACGCTGACCTGCTCTGCATCGATAGGCCCCCCCCCTTGTGAGCGATCCGCCACCGGCGCTCCGCTGCTTCAGACCGAGAAGCGTCTGCGTACACCCGGTGTAGGGCGGAGCCCCCAGAGGCAGGACGAAAGCTGGACCGTGGCCATCAACGCCGCCGCTGACCTGCTGCGCGGCTGTGTGCAGCGCCACGGTTCGAACGCCGTCGCCGTGTTGTGCTCCAGCAGCCTGACCCTCGAGTCCGCTTGGATGGCCCGCCAGCTCGCCCTGGACGGCATGAACACCACCTGGATCTGCAGCCTGGGCAACGCCATCCGCGGTGGACAGAGGCAGGACCTGGACCCGCTACTTGGCCACACCTCCTCCACCTGCACGAGGGGCGACCTGCAGCGCGCAGATGTTGTTCTGCTGGTGGGCGCCGACCCACATCGCAGCCACCCCGGGTTGGCCGTACTGCTCGAGCGCGCCAAAGCGAACGGGGCCCGGGTCGTAGTCCTACACTCCAGCTACACCGATGCTGTACACGACGCGAGCCACTGGCTCGATCCACGGCGGGGTACCCTGAGCACACTGCTGGCCTCATTGGTGGCCAGGGTGCGCACGACCATGGGCAGCCAGCTCGGTGCGGTGAGCCCGAGCCTGGGCGACGCCATCGAAGACGCCCTCGACGGGCATGACGAGGCTGCTGCCTGCGCGACAACGGGCACCACGAGCGACGACCTGGAAGTCCTGACCACCCTGCTGTGCGAGGCTGAGCGGGTGGTCGCCGTATACGATCTGGACGACACCGCAGAGCGCAGCCAGGGCGACCTGGCACTGCTGGCCGGGCTGCTGGCCCAGCTGAGTGCGCTCACCGCACCCGGCTGCGGATTGCTGCTGCTGCGGGCCGAAGCCAACCAGGCGGGCATCGTGCTCGCTGATCTGTACTGTGACCTCGGCCCTGCGCTGGAAGAAGGCAAGCTACGCGGACTGCTGGTGATCGGCGAAGATCCCCTCTCACGTCCGGAGCTGGCGCCAGGACTGCGTTCGCTCGAGACCCTGGTGGTGGTGGACGCTCACACCAGCCTCACCGCCCGCACGGCGGACGTGGTGTTGCCCATGCCCACGGTCATCGAAAGCACCGGCACCTTCGTGGCCTGCGATGGCTGCATCAAGAGCCTCGAGCCTGCGCTGTCTCCACCTGCTGGACGCCAACTCCACGACATCATCAACGCCCTGGCTGTCGCGCTGGGAGCCCCCGCTTGCCCGAGCGATCTCCATGCGTTGCGCGGCCTGATCAGTGCCGAGCTGGGGCGCGACCCAAGCTTCCTCGAGCGCCTACGCGCAGAAGCCGGTAGCTGGGACTGGCGCCCAATGCTCGGCGATCGCGGCGGTAACCTGGCACATCATGCCGACTGCTGGCATGTGCTGAACAGCTCCCAGAACCGCCTGCTCGAACTCATCGAGGCCCGTCGACGCCACGACACCAGCAAGGAAGCAACATGAGGAAGCTCCTTCTGGTCGAGTCCGAGCCAGGTTCCCTCCGAGCGTGCACGGAGCAGCTACGAGCCTACCCGGACATCGAGACGGGGTGCGTCACCCTGACAGACCTGGGCTCCACACCCGAGGCTTCGCGGCCCCGCCTGTTGTTGCTCGAGCCCGGCAGCTCCACCCCGGACGAGCTGGTGGCTTCCGAGACCGGCCCCCTATCCTCCCTCGACCGCGTCGTGGTGGTCGGAGGATCCCAGCTGGACCCGGTCTGGGTCCACAGCTGGCTGCGAGCGGGCGCCTACGACGTCTTGCAGAGTCCTGTGGACCCTCACGAGCTCGCCCAGACCCTCGACCGTGCCTGGAGCCACATGGAAGGCCGCGCCGCCATCCCCAGCACCTCCGGCGCGGATCGCGTGGGCTTCCACCGGCTACTCACCCACTGCGCCGTGTACCGCCGCCTGTTGGACAGGGCGCGGAGCTGTTCCGCCCACGATGGGCCAGTCCTGATCTGGGGCGAACCGGGCACTGGCAAGGACACCCTCGCGGAGTGTATGCACCAGGCAAGTAGCCGGGGCCACCGTGCCTTCGTACGGGTGACCGCGCCGGAGCTCCTGGAACTCCTATCCAACCCCATGGGCCGAGACTCCAGCGCGATGAGCCCCCATCACCCGCGCCTGCTACGTGAGCGACTCGCTGTGGCCCAGGGCGGCACCCTGATGATCAGCCAGCTCGAAGATCTGTCGGTGCCCACCCAGGCCAAGCTCCTGCGCAGCGCGCTGCACCGCCGGTTCGGGAGCGCCACCGATCTGCTGCCGCGTGGGATGCGTGTGATGGCATCGATGAGGCGTTCGCTGGCGGCGGACGTGAGACGTGGGGTGTATCGCGCCGACCTTTATCACCACCTCGGCCTCGAGGTCCTGCACGTGCCCCCTCTGCGGGAACGCCGCGAGGACATCGAGCTGCTCGCACTGCACGCCCTGAACGCCTGGTCGTCCTCCCGGCCGGTGGGGAGCATCTCCACCGAAGCCATGCATCACCTGTCCAGCTACGACTACCCCTGCAATGTCAGCGAGCTCGAGACCATCATGGAACTGGCTCTGCGCACCGAGCGCAGCGACACCCTCAGCGCCAGCTCACTCCCCAGCCACGTGCGCCAGGGAGCCGCGGCCGAAGCGCCGGCTCAGACCAGCCCCGTCTGGCGCACCCTCGAAGAGGTCCAGGCCGACTATACCCGGCAGGTCCTCGAGCACACACGGGGGAACCGCAGCCAAGCGGCACGTATCCTGGGTATCTCCCGCACCGGGCTGCTCTGCAAGATCCGTCGCTACGGCATCAACAACCCCCCGCGCGACGATGGGGGCAAGCAACAGCGTTAGACCTAAGTGAGGCCACGCGCATTGACCCCCCTCCACCTCGCACTGATGTCATCGGCCCTCGCCGGGCCAGCCACGGTCCAGCGAGTGTTGGTCACGCATCAGAGCCCCACCATAGACCTCGACGTGCTCGCGCAGCGCGTGCCCGGGCTGGAGATCGAGGCTTCAGCGGGGGGCTTCACCCAGGTGCGCCTGCCCGCTTCCCAGCTTCCCAGCCTGGACGGTCTGGTGCACTCTCGAGCCCCCCATCGGGGGCGCCCAGACGAGGAAGAGCTCAGCGAAGGCATCGACGACATGCTGCTGCGGAGCTGGGCGGATCTGGAGTACCGGGGCGAAGGCGTGCACATCGCCGTGGTGGACTCGGGCTTCTCCGGCTACCTCGGGTTGCTGGGCACCGAGCTACCCGACCAGGTCGACACCCACTTCCACAGCGTGGTGCAGCACAGTGACCACGGCACCGCCGTGGCCGAGATCATTCACGACCTCGTGCCCGAGGCCGAGCTGTCGCTGTACAGCTTCGACACCGAGGTGGAGTTCCTGGCGGCCGTCGAAGGCCTGCTGGCGGCCGATGTCGACGTCGTGAACTGCTGCGTAAGCTGGGATAACGTCTGGCATCCCGACGACAACAACCCCCTCTCCAGCGCGGTCAATGCGTTGGCGGATCAGGGCGTGGTGTGGGTGCACTCAGCCGGCAACGACGCCGACAACTACCACTCGGGTAGCTTCGAGGATGTGGACGAGGACGGCTGGCTCGAGATCGACGGGCTGGAGCGCCTGCCGGTCCTATTGAACGACGGCTACGGCTCGGTGTCGATCCGCTGGGACGAGCCCTACGGGGCCGCGGCCCACGACCTGATCCTGGGTCTGTACGAACCCGGCGACGACACGCCCTGTGCGTGGAGCGACGAGGTCCAGGATGGCGCCGGCGATCCCTGGGAAGGCGTGAGCTGCGAGACCAGCGCGTCCACCCTCGAGCTGGCGGTGTTCGACCCCGGCGGTACGGCCACGGGTATCCATGCATGGGCGTGGAGTTTGTACGGCCTGCGGGACGAACACCAACACGCCGAAGGCTCGGTGGCCGTTCCTTCAGCGGCCAGCGGCGCCATCGCGGTGGGTGCGGTGCACTGGTGGGACCACAGCCTGGCCCCCTACTCCGGCCAGGGTCCCACCTACGATGGCCGCATCAAGCCCGACGTCTCCGCTCCCACCGTGGTGAGCACCTCCACCTACGGCTGGCTCGGCTTCAACGGCACCAGCGCCGCAGCGCCCCATGTCACCGGCGCCGCGGCCCTGTTGGTGCAGGCCAGCGAGCATGCCTTCGGCCCCGACGAAGTGCGCACGTGGCTACAGACCGAAGGCCTGGACCTGGGCGATGTTGGCGCGGACAATCTCTACGGTGGTGGCTACGTCCAGCTGGACCGCCCCCCGGGCTTCGAGCCCGACAGCGGCATGGATGACAGCGGCGGCGACAGCACCCTTCGCGTCGAAGACGATGAGCCCACAGGCTGCGGCTGTGGCCCCAGTCCTCGCTGGCCCGGCGTAGCCCTGCTCATTCTTGTGCTCGCAGGTGCCGCACGACAGCGCGGACGACCTGTGGCCTAGTCCAGCGCGAAGCTCTTTATGGCCCGCAAGGCGAGCTCACGTCCGATGGCCAGGCTGGCGGTGGCCGCCGGTGACGGCGCGTTGAGCACATGGAACTGATGCTCGGCTTCCTTGATGCGGAAGTCGTCACTGAGTCCACCATCGGGCTCGAGGGCCTGGGCGCGAACACCGGCGCCTCCGCGCTTGACGTCGTCCACGGTGATCTCGGGGATCAGCCCCTGGAGCGCCTCGACGAACGCACTCTTGAAGAACGAGCGATGAAACTCGCCGATGGCCATGGGCCAGTGTTTCCACGCCATCTTCCAGAAGCCGCCATAGGTGGCGTAGGTGAGCATGTCGGGGATGCTGATGTCGCTGTGCTTGTAGCCTTCGCGCTTGAAGGCCAGCACCGCGTTGGGCCCGGCTTCGACGCCGCCGTGAATCATACGGGTAAAGTGCACGCCCAAGAACGGGAAGCGAGGATCGGGCACCGGGTAGATCAGGGTGCGACACAGGTGATGCTTCTCCGGCACCAGCTCGTAGTACTCACCCCGGAACGGCACGATCTGCAGGCCGGGGTCCACACCGCACATACGCGCGACGCGGTCGGACTGAAGGCCGGTGCAGTTGATGATGTTCTTGGCTTCGACCTCGCCGGTCTCGGTCTCGAGGACGATGCGGTCGGGCTGCTTGCTGATGCCGAAGACCTTGGACTTCAGACGAATCTCGCCTCCCGCAGCCTCGATGAGCTCACCGTACTTCTCGGTGACCTGCCGATAGTCGATAATGCCGGTCTGGGGAACGAACAGGCCGTCCACACCGCGCACGTGGGGCTCGTGATCCTTCAGCGTCTCGGGATTCAGCCGCACCATGCCCTCCAGGCCGTTCTCGATACCTCGACGCTGGAGCTCATCGAGCTTGGGGATCTGTTCGTCGGCGGTGGCCACGACGACCTTTCCGCAGCGGTCGTAGGCGATGTCATGCTCTTCGGCGAAACGATACATGTCTTCGCGTCCGGCCGCGCACATGGTGGCCTTGAGAGAACCCGGCTTGTAGTAGAGCCCCGAGTGGATGACCCCGCTGTTGTGGCCTGTCTGGTGGTTGGCCAGCGCATCGTCGGCCTCGAGAAGAACGATGGAGAGGTTCTGATGCTTGGTGAGGGCCAGGGCCGTCGCCGTGCCTACGATACCTCCGCCGATGATGGCGATGTCGTACTGCTTGCCGTTGGTGTCGCTCATGAATGTGTCCTGTTCGCGACTGCAGGGGAAGCCGCGATGTGATGGATTGCGCTAGGCTCGGCTAACCGGGGCGGGTTGACCGCACTGCTTTGCGATCTCCAGCAAGTTGTCGAAGACATTGCGGGCCAAGGGGATACCACACTTGGCGTTGCAGGCGGCCTTCTCGAATTCCTTCTCGCCGTGAACGTAGATGCGGTCCTGGTCCAGAGCCTTCTCGCTGTCGCGGATGACCCCGATGTACTCGCTCATGCGAGCCTCGAACTCATCGAGGGGCATGAAGCGCTCGATGTCGATGGCCATGAAGAAGTGGCCCACGTTGGGCGCCGCGTGGCCGGTCTTTTCTTCATTGCGCTTCATGTCGTAAACGAAGGGCCCGTAGGCCGCCCCGGAGAGCACGCCGCAAAGCACGTCGACCATCAGCGCCAGGCCGTAGCCCTTGTGGCCCGAGAAGAGCTCACCACGGCCCCCGAGGGGCAGGATGCCGCCGCCGACGCGGTCCACCAAGTTGCGCAGCACCATGCCGGGGTTCAGGGCGTCGTAGCCATCCTGATCGATGGCCCAGCCCGAAGGCATCTGGGTGCGGTTGCGATCGTAGACCTCGAGCTTTCCGCGGGGCACCACCGACGTGGCGGTGTCCAGCAGGAAGCCAGGATGACCCGCCGCAGGGGCAGCGAAGGAGATGGGGTTGGTCCCGAACATCACCTGCTTGCCGAAGGTGGGGACCACCAGGGGTGCGGCGTTGGTGAGCGACACACCGATCATGCGTTGGTCCAGCGCCTTGAGGGCATAGTAGCCAGCGATGCCGTAGTGGTTGCTGTTCTTCACGGTGACCATGCCCACGCCGTTGACCCGGGCCTTGTCGATGGCCAGGTCCATGGCCAGCTCAGAGACGACCTGGCCTAGGCCGTTCTTGCCATCGACCACGGCGATGGCGGGCACAGGCTCGACCACTTCCGGGATCACGCCGGGAACGATGAAGCCCTTCTCGATACCCGCCAGGTAGCGACCCAGCCGAGCCACGCCGTGACTGGGGATGCCCCGGAGATCCGAGGACACCAGCACCCGGGCGGTGACCTCTGCGTCCGCGCGACCGACACCGTGCTTCTGGAAGATGCCCGCAGTGAACGCCTCGAGCTCGTCCCGGCCCACCATCAGTTCGCGATCGCAGGCGTTGCAGTCTTCGCAGTTGGGCTCGTGGGCCCACATTGGATCGATCTCTGGGGTAAGGCTACCACCGATGACGGGTTCGTGTTCGAGCATGAATACCTCCGCCAGCAATCTCATCGCATCTGCGAAGTGGCGCATGTGGGCTGGACTACCGAAGGGGCAAGCGGACCCGTAGAACCGGACTCTGTGGGTCGAGATCCGGCACAGCAGCGCTGTCGAGGGGTCCGAGAGGCGTACATAGACCCATCCGTATACACTGGGCCAGACCGCCGGAGGATCCCATGCGAGCCGTTTTCGTTCTGTTCATCGTCTGTGCTCTGCCCCTCGCTGCCTGCGACGCCAATCCTTCCGGTGGAGATCCCACCCCCGCTGTGGTCGAAGCCCGCACGGTCCACTTCGTGGTCAGCGGCATGACCTGCGAAGGCTGCGAGATGGCCATCACACAGGCGCTGCTGCAAGAAGAAGGCATCAGTGAAGCGGGGGCCGATCACAAGGCCGGCAGCGCGTGGGCACGCCTCGAGCCTGGCGCCGCTGACCCCACAGCCCTCGCAGCGGTGATCTCCACTCTCGGCTACCAGGCCAGCCAGGCCGTCACCGAACCGTAGCCAACCCTACAGCTCCCCCCAGTTCCCCCTTTCGAGGGGCCGCACGGCTTGAACAATGCAGCCGGCGCGCACAGGTTCGCATCTTCCCCACGCCGGGCTGGACCCGGTGCACCCCGGAGGGACGATGCCGCTGGAGACCATTCAGACCTTCGAAATCCAACGACTCGGCGTGCTCGACGCCGATGGAAACCTGGACACCGATCTGGAGCCGGACCTAAGCTCCGAGCAGCTCACCGCGCTCATGCGCGCCATGCTTCTGGCCCGCGAGGCCGACCAGCGTATGCTCAAGTTGCAGCGCCAGGGTCGCCTGGGCACCTTCCCTCCGGTCCTCGGCCAGGAAGCCACGCAGACCGCAGCGGCGTTCGCCATGGCCGAGCAAGACTGGCTGGTGCCCGCCTTCCGGGACCTGGGCGCCCTGCTGCACCATGGCTACTCGCTGGTGAACTACCTGCAGTACTACAACGGCTGGGAGGAAGGGAACCAGGTACCCGAAGGCACCAGGATCCTGCCTCCCTCCGTGGTCGTGGGCTCATCCCTGCTGCACGCCGTGGGCCTGGCCTGGGGCAAGCGCTACCAGGGCGAGCCGGACACCGCGGTGCTCACCTTCATCGGCGATGGGGGCACCAGCGAGGGTGACTTCTACGAAGCCATGAACTTTGCCGGGGTCTGGAAGGCTCCGGTGGTCTTCGTCATCCAGAACAACCAGTGGGCCATCTCCATCCCCCGCGATGCGCAGACCAGCGCCCGAACGCTTGCCCAGAAAGCCGTCGCCGCCGGCATCGCCGGCATCCAGGTGGACGGCAACGACGCCCTGGCCGTCTACCGCGCCTGCAGTGAGGCCTTCGCCCGCGCCCGCGCCGGTGAGGGCCCCACGGTCATCGAGGCCGTCACCTACCGCCTGGGTGTACACACCACCGCCGACGATCCCCGCAAGTACCGCAGCGAGGAAGAGGAGAAGCAGGCCTGGAGCCGTGAGCCGCTGCTGCGCTTCGCCACCTACCTCGACGAGAAAGGCGTGCTGGATGCCGAGGGACTCGAGCGGATGCGAACAGAGGTCAAGGCCGAGGTCCAGGCCGCCGTCGATGCCCTCGAGGCCATGGAGCCCCACCCGCCCGAGCGCCCCTTCGACCACATCTTCGGTACCGAACACACCGTGATCACCGAGCAGCGTGAGAGCTTCCTGGCTTCGGTCCGGGCCGCACGGAAGGAGGCCTGACATGGCCCGCATGAACATGGTCCAGGCCATCAACCTGGCCCTGCACCAAGAGATGGAGCGGGACCCCTCGGTCATCGTCATGGGCGAAGACGTGGGCAAGGATGAGGGCGTCTTCCGTGTCACCGCTGGCCTGCTGGACCGCTTCGGCGAAGGTCGAGTGCTCGACACCCCCTTGGCCGAGTCGGGCATCATCGGCACCGCCATCGGCATGGCCATCGCCGGCGTTCGCCCGGTGACGGAGATGCAGTTCTCCGGATTCTCCTACCTGGGCATCCCTCAGCTCGAGGGCAACGGCTCCCGTTACCGCAGCCGCACCCAGGGCCAGCGCACGGTCCCTATGGTCATCCGCATGCCCTACGGCGGCGGCGTCCGGGCCCTCGAGCACCACAGCGAGAGCCGGGAGGCGACCTACGCCCACATGCCAGGCGTCAAGGTGGTGATCCCCTCTGGGCCGCGCAACGCTCGCGCGCTGATGGCGGCCGCCATCCGTGATCCCGATCCGGTGGTGTTCATGGAGCCCAAGCGCTCCTACCGGGCCTTCAAGGAAGAGGTGCCTGAGACATCAGAGGTACTGCCCATCGGCCAAGCCGCGGTGGTCCAGGAAGGCACGGACCTGACGCTCATCGCCTGGGGCGCCATGCTGCGCACGGCGAGGCAGGCGGTGCGCAGCGTAGCTGAGGCTCGGGGCAGCTCCATCGAGCTCATCGACCTGCAGACCATGAGCCCGCTGGACGTGGACACCATCGCGGCCTCCGTGAAGAAGACCGGGCGCTGTGTGGTGGTCCAGGAGGCCCCCCGCAACCTGGGCATGGCTTCAGAGATCATCGCGCAGATCAACGACCGCGTGCTGCTCTGGCTCGAGGCCCCAGTGGCCAGGGTCACGGGCTTCGATGTGGTCACCCCCTACTTTGCACGAGAGCTCGGCTACCTCCCCACCCCCGAGCGGGTGGAGGCCGGGATTCTCGAGACCCTCGACTTCTGATCGGCGGAGGCTGGCATGTTCGAGTTCCTGCTGCCGGACCTGGGTGAAGGCATCCACGAAGGCGAGATCCTGCGCTGGCACGTGGCCATCGGGGACTCCATTGAAGAGGACGAGCCTCTGGTGGATGTCGAGACCGACAAGGCCGCCGTCACCATTCCCAGCCCGAAGTCCGGGCGCGTGACCGCCCTTACAGGAAAGCCAGGCGAGGTCGTGCACACTGGCGAGGTCATTTGCTCTATCGAGGTATCGGGGGAGTCCCATGAGGCCGCACCGGAAACGGTAGAAGTCGAGACTGCTGCGCTCGTCTCGACGGAGGCAGGGGTTGGGGCTCCCCCCTTTTCTCCCCAACGGGGTGAGAGAAGCCCGATACCCGCCGCTCCAGCCACCCGCCGTATCGCGCGGGAGCTGGGCGTCGAGCTCGCCGCGGTGCCCCCCAGCGGCCACGCCCGTCGGGTCACCACCGAGGACGTCAGGGCCTTCGCCGCCGGTGGAGCTGCGGCACAGCCGAGCCGCCCAGCGCCGGCTCCCAGGCAAGGCGATCCTGCAGCCGCTGGTCCTGCCGTCCGCGCCGAACCTGCGGCGCCTCCCGCCTCCGCTACCCCCACCATTTCCTCCATCCCCTTCCTCGAGATCAATCCCCTCCCCGACTACTCGGAGGAGGGCCCGGTGGAGCGCATTCCCTTCCGGTCCATTCGCCGCAAGGTCGCCAGAAAGATGGTGACCTCCATGATCCTGGCGCCCCACGTGGCCCACATGGACGAAGCCGACGTGACCGAACTCGAGGCCCTGCGTTTGTCCCAGCGCGACCGCTACCAGGACCGCGACGGCGTACGCCTCAACCTGATGTCCTTCGTGATGCGGGCAGTAGCCCGGGGCCTGCAAGACTGGCCAGAGCTCAACGCCAGCCTGGACCCGGTGCGCGAGGAACTGATCCTCAAGCGCTACGTCAACCTGGGCTTCGCCGCAGACACCGAGCGCGGCCTGGTGGTGCCCGTGATCCGCGACGCCCACCACAAGAGCGTGCTCGCCCTGGCCAAGGACACCGCGACCCTGGCCGCAGAGGCCCGAGACGGCAGCATCCAGGCCAGCAGCCTGCGGGGCGGCACCTTCACCATCACCAATATCGGCCCCCTGGGCGGCACCGCGCTGGTGCCCACCATCAACTACCCAGAGGTCGCAATCCTGGGCATGGCCCGGGTTAGCGAGAAGCCCGTGGTGCGGGACGGCGCCATCGTCATCCGCAAGATCCTTCCCATGACCCTGGCCTTCGACCACCGGGTGGCCGACGGCGCTCAGGCCGCCCGTTTCATGACCACACTGATCCGTAGGCTCGAAGACCCGGCCAGCCTGCTCATCGAGACCTAGCCCTCCAATCGAGGGAAGGAGCGAAACCATGGTGATGGGAAGCCTACGCCTCGAGGCCGATCTGGTCGTCATCGGCGGCGGACCCGGCGGCTATGTCGCGGCCCTGCGCGCCGCGGATCTCGGTCGCGACGTGACGCTCATCGACGAGCGCGACCAGCTCGGCGGCGTCTGCCTGCTCGAGGGCTGCATTCCCTCGAAGACCCTGATCAACGCCGTGGAGCTGGCCACCGCGGCCAAGGATGCCAAGCGCTTGGGCGTGACCTTCGACAGCCTGAAGATCGACCCGGTCAAGCTCCGGGGCCACACTGACAAGACGGTCAAGATCCTGAGTCGAGGCGTGAGCCAGCTGGTGAAGGCTCGAGGCATCGACGTCATCCGCGCCCGTGCCCGCTTCACGGGCCCTCGCTCCATCACCCTCGAAGGCGGTGAGGTCAGCGGCATCGACTTCCGCGACTGCATCATCGCCACCGGCTCCCGCCCCCGCACCCTCCCCTGGTCCGATGGATCCGGCGTGTGGACCTCCCGCGAGGCCCTCGTGCTGCCGGACACCGCGCCCGCGACCCTCGTGGTGGTGGGCGGCGGCTATATCGGCCTCGAACTGGGCCTGGTCTACGCCGGCCTGGGCAGCCAGGTCACGGTTGTGGAGTTCGATCAGCGCTTGTTGGGAGGCGCCGATCCCGATCTCGTGGAGATCATGGTCAAGCGCGTCCGCAAGCAACTGCACGCCATCCAGACCGACAGCAAGGTGGTGGGTGTGGAGCGCAGCGGCGACGGCTTCGTGCTGTCCATCGAGCGCGGTGGTGAACTCGAGACCCTCGAGACCGAGCGGGTGCTGGTGTCGGTGGGGCGCGTGCCCAACACCGATGCGCTCGGGCTGGACAGCGCCGGCATCGAGACCGACGCCATGGGGTGCATCCCGGTGGACGCCCAGTGCCGCAGCGAGGTGCGCAACATCTTCGCCATCGGCGACGTGACCGCGGGTCCCATGCTGGCCCACAAAGCAAGCCGCGAAGGCAAGGTGGCCGCCGAGGCCGCCGCCGGCCACGCCTCGGCCTTCGACAACCGAGCCATCCCCGCGGTGGTGTTCACCGACCCCGAGATCGCTTGGGTGGGCATCACAGAGCAGGAAGCTCTGGCCCAGGGCCGTGCCGTGAAGGTGGGCAAGTTCCCCCTGCGGGCCCTGGGACGCGCCCGCACTTTGGGCCGCACCGAAGGCCTGGTCAAGGTCCTCGCCGACGCCGAGACAGAGCTGGTGCTCGGTGTAGGCATGGTGGGTCCCTGGGTGAGCGAGATGATCGCCGAGGGCAGCTTGGCCCTCGAGATGGGCGCCACCCTCGAAGATCTGCTGGTCACCATCCACCCGCACCCCACCATCAGCGAAGCCATCATGGAGGCCGCAGAGATGGCCGCGGGGGCGGGCGTGCACCTGCCGCGCTGAGCGATCGTTCTCACCGACACTGGGGCGCCGGTGGGCAACGCCCACGGATGACCAGGGGTGACGGGGTGTATGTCCGCACACCGTCGGCGGAATAGGCTTCGAGCAGAGGTTCCATGCCCGCCGAGTTCCCCCCCTACGACCTGGACGACGCCCTCATCGAGGCCACGCGCTCCGACGGCACCACCCGGCTGGCAGTGCGCCGGGTATCCGAGGTGTCGGTGGTCCTGGGGCGAGCGTCCAAGATGGAGCTGGAGCTCCACCACGAACGTTGCGTCGCCGACGGGGTGCCGGTGCTGCGCCGTCGTGGCGGCGGCTGTGCCGTGGTGCTCGATCCCGGCAACCTGGTGATCTCCTTGGCCCTGCCTGCTCCCGGCTTCGGCCAGGTGGACAAGCTGTGGCGAGGGCTCACCGGCTGGCTGCTCACTGGCCTCGAGGCCGCCGGCGTACCCGGGCTATACCAGGACGGCATCTGCGATCTAGTGCTCGCAGATCGCAAGGTGGGCGGCGCGGCCATGTACAGGGCCCGGGGCCTGGTCTACTACAGCACCACCCTGCTGCTTTCGCCTCGAGTGGATCTGATGGAGCGCTACCTACCCCACCCACCCCGGGAACCCGACTACCGCCAGGGCCGAAGCCACAGCGAGTTCGTGGGGGCCATCGGCACCGACCCAGACCTCGAGTCCCGCCTCGTATCCGGCCTGAAGCCGCCCTTGGCCACCGGGCTGCTGGCTTAGTCTCGCTTCTTGGTGGAGACGATGGCGGCGATGATGATGCCCACGCCGTACAGCAGGAGCAGGGGCGCGGCCATCAGCGACTGGGTGAGGATATCCGGCGGCGTGATGATGGCTGCCACCACGAAGATGGCCACGATGCTGTACTTGAAGCCCTTGATCATGTCCCGCGCGTCAATGAGCCCAATGCGCGCCAGGAAGAACACCACCACAGGGAGCTGGAAGGACAGGCCGAAGGCCAGCAACAAGCGGGTGGCGGTCTTGAGGTAGGCCTCCATGGACATCACGGCTTCCGCCGCGCCCGCGGTCACGGAGAGGAAGAAGCCGAAGGCGTACTTGAAGATCACGAAGTAGCCGAAGGCAGCCCCGCCCACGAACAGTGCCGTCGAGGCGAACACCAGGGGGAGCACGACTCGCTTTTCCTTCTTGTACAGGCCCGGTCCAATAAAGGACCAGATCTGCCAGGCGATCACCGGCGTGGACACGAAGAAGCCCGAGGCCACCGCCACCTTCAGGTAGGTGACCACACCCTCGAGAGGCGCCAGGATAGCCATGGTGCCCGCATCGTTGGCCCGCAGCGCGTCGTTCATGGGTGCCACGAGGACACTCCAGATGTCCGGCGCAAAGAAGAAGCACACCACAACACCCACGCCCACGCTGACGCCGGTGACGATCAAACGGCGACGCAGCTCACGCAGGTGCTCCATCAGGGGCATCGACGTGTCGATGAGCTGGCGCTGCTCTTTCTCTGTGCTCATGCAGGCGTTCTAGCGCGCTGCACCCTCGGTGATCCAGGTGAAGATGAGCGAGATGTCACTGTTCCCCAACGGCGGGGCACTGCGAGGCATCTGGCTACCGCTGCCACCCACGTCGGCCTGGGTGCCCTCGAGCTTGTTGAGCAGGTAGCTGTCGTTGGTGTCGCCAGCGGTCACCAGGTTCATGGAGCGGGCCTGGCCGGAGGGGACCCCGACGATGTCGTTGTAGCCATCGCCGGAGAGGTCCATGCCGCCAGACGGATTGCTGCCACCGTGGCAGCTCACACAGTTGGCGTCCCAGATGGGCTGGATGGAGGCCGCGTGGGAGGTCCCCACGTCGGTGTCGGCGTCACTGTCAGCATCGGCATCAGCATCGGCGTCAGCGTCGGCATCGGCATCGGCATCGGCATCGGCATCAGCGTCGGTATCGGCATCGGCATCGGCATCGGTATCGGTGTCAGTGTCGGCATCCGTGTCGGTGTCAGCGTCGCCCTCGGGCGGCGCGGTGTCGTCCTTACCGTCGTCACCGCACGCGATGGCGAGGGACAGGGACAGAGCGAGGATGGGCAGGATGGACAGGCGTTTCATGGACTCCTCCAGAGTACTGAAAGGACAGGCGGACGCAAATCTACCACAGGCGTCACACCATGGGGTGCGCGCCTGCGTATGCCACGACACAGCGATGCAAGCTGCTAGGCCCGGGACGCCTCGAGCTGCTGCTGCAGCCAGCCCAACCAGGCCTCCATCTCGGTGCCGCGGCGGGCGGACAACTCGATACGAGGGAGCTTGGGATTGACCATGTCGAGGTTTTCGCGCAGGGCGTCCATGTCGAAGTCCAGGTGCGGTAGCAGGTCGAGCTTGGTGATCAAGCCCAGGTCGGACTCCTGGAACGCCAGTGGGTACTTGAGGGGCTTGTCTTCGCCTTCCGTGATGCTCAGCAGGGCCACCTTGGCACGCTCGCCAAGGTCGAACTCGGCCGGACACACCAGGTTGCCGATGTTCTCGACGAACAGGATGTCCACGCCGTCGAGCTCGATCTGATCCATGCCCATGCGGATGGTGCTGGCTTCGAGGTGGCAGGAACCACCGAACGCTTCGGTGCAGATCTGCACCACCGGCACGTCGTGGACCGCCAGACGGTCGGCGTCACGGGTGGTGGCGATGTCGCCGACGATCACGGCGGCCTTGATGCCGCGGGCGGTGAGGGCAGGCAGGGTGTGCTCGAGCAGGGTGGTCTTGCCCGCCCCAGGGCTCGAGATCAGGTTGATAACGCACAGCCCCTTGGCGGCGAAGAGGCGACGGTTTTCGTCGGCCACTCGGTCGTTGGCTGCGAGGATGTTGGTCACGACGCCAACGCGCCGGGTCTTCTCACTGGTCATCTGCGACCTCCAGGGAGTCGATGAGTAGCTCGCGCCCCTGGGAGATATCCACCTGGGGTGAGCCGCATGTGAGACATAGAAATCCGATCTTTTCAAACTCGGAGGTCTCTCCGCAAGCATGGCACAAGCCCTGCACGGGGACGTCCTCCCAGTCCAGCTTGACCCCCTCGAGGGGGGTGTCTTGGGTCATGGCCTCGAAGCAGAAGGCCAGGTAGTCAGGAACCACCGCGGTGAGCTTGCCGATGCGGAGCTTGATCTCCAGCAGCTTGCCCGACCACACGCCGTCGTCGTGCAGCTTCCAGACCTGGTCGATGACGCCCTGGGCGATGGCAGCTTCGTGCATGGTTCGGCTCCGAGCGACTAGCAGATCCGAGGGAGCTGGGCCCCCTCGAGGGCGACCAGCGGGCGGCGGCCACCCATGGCGGTCTCGAGCACCAGCTTGGGCGCGCCGGAGACCACGCTGCCTACGATGGCTGCGCCAGCACCGCGGGGGTGGGCGCGCATGGCCGCAAGGGCAGCGTCGGCCTGGGCCGCAGGTGTGACGGCGATGAGGCGGCCCTCGCAAGCCACGTACAACGGATCGAGTCCCAGCAAGTCGGTGGCCGCCCGCACCTCACGTCGAATGGGCAGCGCGGGTTCGTCAAGTAGAATGCCCACGTCGGAGGCCTCGCACAGCTCGATCAGGGTGGTGGCCAGGCCGCCGCGGGTGGGATCGCGCATGCAACGCAGCTGGGAAGATGCGGCGATGACTTCGGTGGCGAGATCGCCGAGGGGCTGGCAGTCGGACACCAGATCGCTCTGGATGCCGAAGCCTTCCCGAGCCAGCATCACGGCGGTGCCATGATCGCCCACCGGACCACTGATGAGGACGCGATCCCCCGGCTGGCAAGACGCAGCGCTGAGGTTCAGCTCAGGAGGCACGAAGCCGACGCCGGTGGTGTTGATGTAGACGCCATCGACCTCGCCCCGGCCCACCACCTTGGTGTCACCGGCGACCATGGTCACCCCGGCTTCGGCCGCGGTGGCCGCCATGGCCTGGACGATGAGCTCGAGCTTTGCCAGCTCGAGGCCCTCCTCGAGGATGAAGCCACAGGTCAGGTAGCGAGGGGCCGCACCCATCACCGCCAGATCGTTGACCGTGCCACACACCGCCAGCTTGCCGATGTTGCCACCGGGGAAGAAGGCCGGGCGGACCACGAAGCTGTCGGTGCTGATGGCCAGGCGACCGGCGCCAGGCACCACCGCCGCATCCTCGAGCACCTCGGGCGCGCCCAGGTGCCGCAGGAAGACCTCGGTCAACAGCCGTGCCGAAGCCGCGCCGCCTTCACCATGGTCGAGCAGGACCACGCTCATCAAGCACCTCCGTATTTGAAGTAGGCCGCGCAGGCGCCTTCGCTGGAGACCATGCAGGGGCCCACCGCCGACGCCGGGGTGCAGGCCTTGCCGAACAAAGGACACTCGTTGGGCAACATCAGGCCCAGCATCACAGCGCCGCAGGAGCAACCCTTGGGCAGGTCGGCCGGAGGCGGAAGGTCCACGGGCAGCCGCGCGCGCGCGTCCATGGACGCATACTCGGGCCGCGGCTCGAGGCCGGTGCCGGGGATGACGCCGACGCCACGCCACATGGCATCGCAGGGCTGGAGCACCTGGCGGGTGATGGCCATGGCCTTGGGGTTGCCCTCGTCGGGCACGGCGCGCTTGTACTGATTCTCGACCCTGGCGTCGCCCGCAGCGAGCTGCTCGACCAGCATCGCCACGCCCTCGAGGATGTCCAGCGCCTCGAAGCCGGTGACCACGCAGGGCACGCCGTACTTGGCGGCCAGCGGGGCGTAGGGCGCCACGCCGATGATGGCGGTGACGTGACCCGGACAGATGAAGCCGTCGATCTTGGTCTGGGGCGACAGCACCAGCGCCTCCATCGCCTCGGGTACCACCTTGAAGGCCGGCAGCACGCAGAAGTTGTCCACGCCCGCGGACTTGGCCCGCAGCATGGTGGCGGCGATGGTGGGGGTTGTGGTCTCGAAGCCGATGCCCACGAACACCACGGTCTTGTCGGGCTGCTGCTGAGCAAGCCGCAGCGCGTCGATGGGCGAGTAGACCACCTGGACGTTGGCGCCAGCGGCCCGGGCCTTGGCCAGGGTGCTGCGGGATCCGGGAACCTTCATCATGTCACCGAAGGTGGTGACGATGACATCGGGAAGCTCGGCCATGGCGATGGCGCGATCCACGTCTTCGCAGGGCGTGACGCACACGGGGCAGCCGGGCCCCGACACCAAGCGCAGGCCTTCGGGCATACGCGAGCGCAGACCGTGATGGCCGATGGCCATGGTGTGGGTCCCGCAGACCTCCATCAGGGCCGTGGGTTTGGTGACCGCCCGCTCGATTCGAGCCACCAGCGCATCGGCGCGGGCGCGGTCGTCAAGCCGGGGGGCCATCACTACCTCCACCGGCTTCGCTGGCGTTGGCGGCCTCGATGGGTGTAGGGCCTAGAGTGTTCTCGGCCTCGAAGTCGGCCCATTCTTGGAACAGGTCCAAGGTCTTCTTGGCTTCCTCTTCGTCGAGGAGCTGGATGGCGAAGCCGGCGTGGGCCAACACCCAGCTACCGGTCTCGACCTCGGGCAGCAGATCCATGCAGAGCTCGCGCTCGACACCACCGAAGTCGCAGCGGCCCATCGAGCCGTTGAGCTCCATCACCTTTCCAGGGACAGCAAGACACATGGTTCACTCCTGAGTCACGCAGCCGGGTTCGCCCCGAAGCACCGCCCCAGCCACAAGCACCTGCCCCAGGGAGAGGCCCCCGTCACCGACGGGGTGGGTACCTGGAAGCAAGGGTTCCAGGCCGGCAGCCCGGAGGCCTTCCGAACAAGCCCGCGTGAGTATCCGATTGTGAAAAACCCCACCACAAAGCGCAACATGATGTGGCCCACCCGCATCCCGAACCCTGACGGCGCACAGCACGAGCGCGTCGGCGAGGGCCTGGTGGAACGCCAGGGCCAGATCCGGGGTGGGCAGAGCGAGGGCCATGCAGCCCGCGAGACCCCGCAGCAAGGGCCGGGGGTCGATGATGAGGCGACCGTCTTCGTGCAGCACGTCCACCCGCAGCTTGGCCCGCCCGGGCCGCCCCAGCAGCGCGCGCTGCTCGAGCACCATGGCCGCCTGGCCCTCGAACGAGGCATCGGTCACCAACCCCAGCAGCGCAGAGACGGCATCGAAGAGCCGGCCGATGCTGGAGGTCATGGGACTGTTGAAGCCCTGGTCCACCATCTGCCGGACCACTTCGGCTTCACCGGGCTCGGCTTGGCGCCACAGCATCAGATCCAGCTCGATGGCGTCGGGCACCAGGGCGTGTAGCCACGCCACCGCGATGCGCAGGGGACGCTTGACCGCTGCTTCGCCCCCCGGGAGCGGGAGCGGCCTCATGTGACCCAGGCGACGCACGCTGCCCGCGTCTCCCACCAGGATCTCCCCACCCCAGATGCTGCGGTCCGGACCATAGCCGGTGCCATCCAGCACCAGTCCCGTGGTGGGCTCGGTGCGACCCGCCGCAGCCATGGCCGCCGCGAGGTGGGCATGGTGGTGTTGCACCGCCACCAGCCTGGGCTCGGGACGCCCGGCCTGCTTGGCCTTGGCGACCAGGCGACGGGCCAGGTGGGTGGTGAACATGTCCGGGTGTAGATCGTGGGCGATGACAGCCGGCTCGACGTCGAGCCAGCGCTCCAGCCCAGCCACCGCTTCTTCGAGGAAGTCCAGGGTGTCCTGGTCGTCGGTGTCGCCCACGTGCTGTGACAGGAAGGCCCGTCGCCCGTCGGTGAGGGCGAAGACGTTGTTGAGCATGGCGCCCAGGGCCAGCGTGCAGGGCATGGCCTCAGGCAGCTCGACGGGCAGGGGTACCCAGCCCCTCGAGCGTCGGATGAGCACGGTGCGGTCGCCTTCGACGAAGCCCACGGAGTCGTCGCAGCGGTTGGCGATGGCCCTGTCGTGCACCAGCAGCGCATCCACGAGGGGCTCGAGCACCCGCAGAGCCTCGGCGTCATCGCTGACCATGGGCCCGCCGGAGCGGTTGCCCGAGGTCATCACCAACACACCGAGATCCTCAGGCTCCACCAGCATGTGGTGCAGCGGGGTGGTGGGCAGCATCAGCCCCAGGCAGTGGTGCCCCGGCGCCAGCCCCTCGGCCAAGTCTTCCACGCCATCGATCCTGCGCTGGAGCAACAGGATGGGCCTGCGAGCGCTCTCGAGCTCCCGCGCCTCGCTGGGCGAGATCACACAGAACCGACGGGCCGTGGCCAGGTCCCGCGCCATCACCGCCAGGGGCTTGTCGGGACGGTTCTTGCGCTGGCGAACCAGCGCCACCGCGGCCTCGCTGTCGGCGCGCACCGCCAGGTGGTAGCCCCCTAGTCCCTTGACCGCGACGACCTGTCCATCCCGCAGACGACGCTGGGCCTCAGCGAGGGGATCGGGCGTGTCCAGGACGCTGCCGTCGGGGGCCAGCAAAGAGATGCGCGGCCCACAGACCGGGCAGGCGTTGGGCTCCGCGTGAAAGCGCCGATCCAGGGGATCTTCGTACTCGGCCTGGCAGTCCGGGCAGAGGGGGAAGTCCCGCATCGTGGTCAGCGGACGATCGTAGGGCACGCCGGTCACGATAGTGAACCGGGGCCCGCAGTCCGTGCAGTTGGTGAAGGGGTAGCGGTGGCGACGATCCTCGGGGTCCTGGACCTCACCCATGCATGCGCCGCAGGTGGCCACCTCGGGGCTGATGAGGGCCGCGCCCCCTGCCATGCTGCGGCTCTGCACGATGGTGAACTCGGCGTCGCCGGTGGGTTCCAGCTCGCGCACCCTGAGCAGATCCACACGGGCCAGGGGCGGCAGCTGGTGCCGCAGCGCATGGAGCAGCGCCTCGACCGCCGCTGGGCTACCCTCGGCCTCGATCTCCACGCCGAGGGAGGTGTTGCTCACCTTCCCTGAGAGCCCGAGTTCCATGGCGATCCGGTAGACGAACGGCCGAAAACCGACACCCTGCACCAGGCCCTGAATCTCCAGCTGTACGCGGCGATCTGCTTGGACGTTCCCAGGGGTCACGGGAAACTCCTAGATGTGGCGACGGCTGCGGGATTACCACAAGCAGCAGGGGCCGGCCAGTGTAAGCGACGGGGGACTGACGTAGCGGTGTGCCCGTTGACATCTACGCTGTAGCCAGCCAAGCTCCAGACAACGTGCGCGCCTATCCCCTACCCGCTCTGATGCTCATTCTGCTGGCCTTGACCGGCCTCAACGGCGCCCATGCGTCCGTCGATGAGCCGACCTCCACATCCGATGTAGAGCAGGTGTTGTGGAGACTCGAGCAGGAGCTGCGCGGACGCAAAGACACCCTGCGAGATCGCAGCGATCGGCAGCTCTACCTCAGCGAGACCACCACCCTGGCCATGGAGCTCGCGCTGCTCCGTGGCGACCGAGCCGCATTCCAGCGAGAGCGCGCTGTGCTGGTGGATCGTTTCCTCTCCCCCGTAGGTCTGCTCCGCTGGCGCCTGGGACGCCCCAAGGACGGCTGGTGCACCAACGCGAGCGTGGACGACCTACGCGCCGTGCGTGCGCTGCTGGGGGCCCACGAGCGCTGGGGGCAAGAGGAAGACGCACGCCTAGGCAAAGTGATCGGGCGAGCCGTGCTCGATCACAACGTGCGTGACGGGGTACTGGTGGACGCCGTTTCCTGGACCTGCAGCCGACGCCACGCGACGACGCCGCAGCTGGGAGAGCCAGCGTCCACCCTCACCCTCGCCTTCGCCGATCTGGAGGCGCTGCGCCTGCTGGGCCAGTACGAGCCCAGGGCCAACGGCGTGCTGTACCGCACCCGTGCCGTCGCCCTGGCCGGTACGCTCCACCCGGATGGGCCCTATGGGCTCTACCAGGTGGAGAGTCGCAGCTACGGGTTGGGGTCGGCCAACCCCATCGAGATCGAGCTGCAGCAGCTCCACCTGCTGCTGGGACAGCCCCCCGACGCCATGGGCCGGGCCACCAGCCTGCAGATCTGTGCCCGCCCAGGGCAAGGCTGGCGTCAGAGCGACAACATCGCCCAGGTCGCGGTGGCCTCCCGCCGCCTCGCCCACTGCGGGCTGGTGTCCGACGCCCAAGACGCCCTCGACCGCCTCTCGGCTTTCGAGCTGCAGCAGGGACCCCACGCTGGTTTGCTCGGGTATCGCCACAGCGAAGAAGACACGGTGGTCTGGAGCTTCGACGTACTGACGGCCATGATCGCGGTGCGAGAAGCCGAGATCAGAACTGGTAGTAGGTCACCGCCTGCAGCCACAGTTCCGTGAACACCAGCGGGTCAGGCGCTTCGTCGAGGTTCTCGCGGCCGTAGTAGCTGCCCACGTTGAAGCCCACGAGCACATCGAGGGGAACCTTGGTCTGCCAGCGCCAGCGGTGGGCGATGCCCAGATCGGCGCGGTTGTTCCAGTAGTCGCCGTGCAGATCACCAAAGGCCCGAACCTGAAGCAGCGGCTGCCAGGCGACGCTTCCCGACACCAGCGGGCTCAGACCCGCACGCCCCCGGGCCATGGCGATGATATTGTGGTCGAAGCGGCTGGCGTACACCGCCTCGGCGTACAGTTCACGCCACACACCGTCGGCACCCTTGCTCCATTCTCCGCGGGGAAGGGCGCCAGGCCAAGTGGGGCCCCCTTCGAGGCTCAGGTAGGCCGCGATGCGGGCATCGAACCACCAGCGCTGCTCCCCGTCGTCCACCAGCTTCACCGCTGGGCCGAGCTGCGCGTACACACCCGCGCGGCGATCCAAGAAGCGGAACAGCACACCCGGGCCGAACATCAGGGTGTTGTCGGCGTAAATCAGCGGGTAGCCGTCGGGCCCTCTGCCACGGGAAGCCAGATCACGGCTGGCCTGTATGAAGAGATAGGCGTGCAAGTCGAGCTTGCCCCATGGGGTCCAATAGCCCCGCGCGCGGATCATCGGAACCGCATTCAGTGAGCGTTCGGGGGTCAAACGCCACCAACCGTAGGTGTCGCCGTAGATGTCACCCCAGAAGGGCCCTGTGAGGTGCTCGAGCTGCGCAAGAGCCTTGGCGTCCTTGTCGGGATCCGGACCCTCGGAGGCTTCGTGGAAGTACTCCCAGGCTTCGCGCCTGTCCCCGCGAGCCAAGGCGTTGTAGCCGAGCTCGAGGGCGATGAGCTGCGGATCACCACCCAGCTCTCCAGCCGTGAGGAAGGCTCGTCGAGCGCCTACGTGATCGCCCTCTCCGCTGAGTTTCCAACCCTGCTCCAGCCAGTACTCCGGCTGCTCCTTGGCGAAGACGCTCTCACCGGGCTCGGGGGGACGAGCGGCTTCGAGTTCGGCCGCGGCCACCGCCGCCTGTGCGGGATCGACGCCGAGGCTGGCTTCCTCGAAGTACAGCAGGGCCAGCTCGGTGTCTTGGTCCAGGATGGCCAGGTAGCCCAGCTCGAGGGCCACCCGCTGACCCGACGCGCCCAGTTCACGGGCGTAGAAGAACGCCTCGCGGGATTCGGCCAGCGCACCAGCATCCTTGGCTGCCCAGGCCTTGGTCATCCAATAGCCGGGCGTACCCGGTTCGGTCTCGGGGTTGACCTCCATGGCCATGGCATCCAGCTGTGCCTGCGCCGCCTGCGCGATGTCTTCGTCGGCGCCCTGGCTCGCTTCTTCGAAGTGCTGTCTGCCGAGCTCGCTCTCATCGCGCATCAGGTGGAGGTAGCCCAGCTCCAGGGCGATCTGCTGCGGGTTGCCACCCAGATCAGCGGCGGTGAGGAACGCCTGTCGGGCCCCATCGAGCTCGCCCCGATCCCTGGCGTCCCAGCCCTGCTCCATCCAGTACCAGGGCTGCGAGCGAGGATCCACCTGGACCCCACGGTGGCTCATGGCCGCCAGCTCTCGCCGGGCTTGGTTGGCCAACAGGGGATCGTCCCCCCGCCTGGCCGCCTCGAAGTAGCGACGGGCCACAGCTCGGTCGCGCTTCTTCAGGGCCAGGTAGGCCAGCTCGAGGGCCATGCCCTGGGGATCGGCGCCACGATCCGCCGCCGCCTCGAACAGCTCCTGCGCGCCGTCCAGGTCTCCCCTGTCCTTGGCACGCCACCCTTGTTGCAGCAGGACCTCCCAGCCAGCGGTCGCGCTGATGCCGCTGGGGTCCGACGCTTGCAGCTCTCGCCGAGCCACGCGGGCCCACTCGGACTCACCGCTGGTGGCCGCCACCTCGAAGTGTGCACGCGCTAGGGGAAGATCCCCCGTACGGGCTTCGAGATAGGCCAGCTCGAGTGTGATGAGCTGAGGGGCCGCACCCTCTTCTTGCGCTCGCTCGAGCGCATGCCGCGCCAGATCCCACAGACCGCCTTGCTGGGCGCGCCATGACTCATTGAGCCAGTAGGTGATGGCGCTGCCCTCGAACCCCTTGCTCGCAGCGTCATCGAGCATGGCCAGCTGAGCAAGCGACGCGCCCGCTTCGTTGGAAGCGCTGCGCACCGTGCCCTTGCGGGCGTCCTCGAAGTGTTGCCGCGCGGACACCAGATCGTGCCGCTCCTTGCCCAGGTAGCCCAACTCGAGGGCGATGAGCTGCTTGTCGGCGCCGTGTTCGATGGCCTTGTAGAGCGCCTCGCGCGCAGCATCGAGGTCACCCCGCTTGCGAGCGGCGTAGGCCTCTTCGTACCAGCGCTGGCCCAGGTCCCTCCAAAAGGGACTGTAGGGCGCAGGCATGGCCTCTTCGGTTTCCTCTTCTTGGGCGCGCACCTCACCGCCCCACATCAACAGCAGGGAGCAGAGGGCGCCGACGGAGAACAACGAGCGGAAGGTCATTCTTCCTCCAACTCGACGGGCGCGGCGTCCGTCAGCGCCGCTCTCGCTTCGGGGGTCAAGCAGCTGCGGAAGAGGCCATCCAGCTCGACGAAGCTGGTGGGCCGGGTGACCAGGGCGCGCACACCGAGGCCCTGCAAGGTGGTCTTGTCCCAGTTGGCCGCGATCGCGAAGCGGGTACACAACACCACCGGCGGCGGGTTCCCCAGCCGCTGTAGCAGCGCCACGAAGTCGAAGCCCGCGGGTTCCGGCCCCACCAGCTCGAGGCAGATGAGATCAGGGTCGAGCTTCTCGATCCGGGCCAAGGCCTTGCGTGGATCTTCCATGTGCTTGGCCTGCCAACCCTGCGCGACCAGGTAGGACCCCAACAGCCTAGCGAAGTTCCGATCCGGATCGAGGATCAGCATGCGAGGCGGACGACGAGCGGCCGTATCAGAACGAGCGGAGACAAGCTCAGGCACGAGGGAGCCCCCTGGGCCTAAACGATCTCACGCCGTCGCGGCGCGAGCCAGACTGTGCGAACCACCAGGATGGCGATGAGCACCACGACCAAGCCCAGCAGTAGCCACCAGTAGTGACGACGGATGGGTTCGTACGCGGCATCGCGCACGGGACGCTCACCCACGTAGCGAACCTCATCGGCGGCCACCGCGGCAAGGTCGGCGCAGGACGAGATGCGGGTAACCTTGCCAGCGAGACGCTCGAACAAGGGTGTCTTGTCGAGGCATGGACCCACGCGCTCGAAGAGATCCGCTTCGACGGCATAGGCCACCAGCGCGGCGCGGTCCTTGGCCCAAGGCACCGCGAAAGACTCGATGTAGGCCACCGCGGGATCGGCACCCAGGGCCACCGCGCCGCCACCGGCCAGGGCCACACGCACGAAGCCGGGGCGCTCGCGGGAGAACGACATGGAGGACAGCAGACCGGCCTTGCGCAGCACGCTGGCTTCGGGCCCCATGTCCACGACCACGAGGTGGAAGTCCTGGTGTTCGTTCTTGTCCACCTCGCCGAGGGTCACCTGGTAGCCGAAGTGGTCACCTCGTGTGACACGCCCCAGCTCGGCCGCCAGCCACAGGTACACCTGCAGCTCGTTGGGCCCCGGGTTGTCGCGCAGCACGAAGAGCGTGGAGCCCATGTCGGCTTGTACGCCGAAGGGGTAGCCGCCAAAGCGCAGCAGCGACAGGTCGTTGATCTGAGCCCAGCGGTCCCTGGGCAGCGTGATGCGGGTGTCGGCGTGCACCGTGCCCCACATGGGCTCGAACCACTCGCCCAGACACTCGTCCTGCTCGAGCCCGACGAGGCGGAAGGCCACGTCCAGCCGCGACGCGGGACCCATGTCGTGCACGGGGAGGTCCAGCAGCAGGCGCGCACGGTTGCGACCGTCCACGTCACTGAGGGCCACGCCACCCGCCGCTGTTCCGTTGAGCAGGACGTCGATGCGGGACTGGTCCTGACTGGCCTGCGCCGTGTAGGAGTACACCAGCTCGACCCGAGCCTGGCCGGCCACAGGATGGTCGTCGGGGATCAGGTTCAGCGGAATGGTGGCGATGCCGCCGCGGGAGCCGGAGGTCATGATGTCTTCGAGCCCGAGCTCTTCGAGGGTGAAGCTGATCTCGGGAGGTACGCTGTGCTCCCAGTGCCGGGGCTCCATGGGATCGTCCGGCTGGACTTCCTCGACCCGCTCGACCATGCCGGTGGGGAGCTTGGAACCTTCCTGGTTGCTCATCAGCCTGGCCAAGGCCATCAGGCCGTCGGCGTCGCGACCGAGCAGGCTGAAGGTAGCGTAGGTGGGCTGACCCGGCCGCGGCATGACGGCCACAGCGCCGGCCTTGGGGAGTTCTCCCCCGCTCGAGGCCTTGGCGAGCTTGCGAAGCTCTTCGTTCTCCGAAGCCGCAAACTGCGCTCGTAGCTGACCCAGGTGGGCATCCTTGCGGTCCAGCCGCGACAGGACGATGAGATGTCCGGGAGGGGCCTTGTCGAGATCACCCTGCCAGACCTTGAGGTCCATGGGACGCCAGGTGACGTTGTGGCCCAAGAACGAGGCCAAGTAGCCCGCGGCCTGCAGATCGACGGCATCGGGCTTCGGGGGAAGCACAAAGGTGACCAGGTTCTGGTCGGGATCTCGGTCGTCCCGAAGCGGGTAGGGCCAATCGGCCAGGTTGAGATCGGGGATGCCCGGGCGGTAGTTCACCCGAATGAAGCTCCGATCCAACACCCGGCTCCAGAGACCGGGGTGGTTTGTGAGCTCACACGGCAGGTGGCTGCGGTGGTAGCCCAGGAACTCGATGTTGTGGTAGCCCGCCGTGGGCTCCAGAGGCAGCTCGATCACAGCCACCTGATCCTCGTCGATGGGACCATCCAGAGGGATGGTCTGGATCGGTGTTCCGTTGAGCTTGACCGTGATGGACGAGATGTGCTCGATGAGCTGCGCCGATCGACGGATCACCACGTGGAGCTCGGGAGACTTCTCGAGCTCCCAGTAGGCAGGGATGCCGAAGCTCACAGAGCTGAAGGCCCACACGCCGGCCAGAACAACGTCACCGTCGTGACGCAGGTCTTCGTCGAAGACCAGGTCCCGCACTCGGTAGTCAATCTCCTGATCGCTCTGCTGCTCTTGGGCCAAGGCTGGCCCCGAGAGCAGCGAGATGAGGATGACTGTGAGGGCGAGGACCCCGCTGATGAGCCTGTTGCGCAGCTGCGGCATGGGATCTCTCCGGGTCAGGGTTGCAGGGACTCCGCGGCCGTGTCGACCGGGGTCCCCTCGAATACGGGGGTTTGGGAAGGAATGGACGCGGTGATGGCCCAGCCGAAGGGCTGGTCGGGGAAGAGCCAGGACAGCTCGGCGGTCATCCAGCGCTCCGGACGCGGCGCGGCGGCCAGCAAGCCACCGGGGAGTCGCTGGATCGTCACCCCGGAATCAGCGAGATCGCTGGACGGCGGTAGCGGGATGGTTTCGCCCTGATGGGCGCTCCCAGCCACGGGGACGCCGAGCACGCGGGAGCGCGCCTGCAGCGCCGATTCGTCCGACAAGGTACCCTGGGCCACCGCGTGACCAATGGGGCTCTGGCCCGCAAGCCGGGCTCGTTCCCACAGACCGCCGGTGTCGAGACCGAGGGATCGGAGAGCGTACAGCTCCACGCCATCCATCACGGGAGCGCCGCCCGAGAGGCCCTGTGGCCAAGCCTTGCGGGCGGCGACCGCCAGGGCAAGCTCGAGGTCCGCTGCCGGGGAGAACTGGCTGACAACGGGCCGCCCGAGACGATGGGCCACGCTGCCGGTCACGGACTCCATCAGACGCTGAGCCATGGCCAGCACGACGGGCTCGCCCGGTCGTGCCCGGAGGGGCACCAGCCGATGGAGACTGCAGAAGCCATACCCCAGGGCGCGCAAGGCTTCAGGGCTGACCACATCCGGCGGCAGTGGTCGCACGGCGACCTGGAGCAGGTCTGCCAGCACCGACGCGAGCTGCTCGCGCTGCACCCAGCCGCGCCGCACCAGCAGCTCACCCAGGAACTCGCCGGTCGCCGACTGCTCGGCCAGGGCCTGCTGGAGGCGCTCTGGGTCGAGCAAGCCCGCCTCGATGAGGCTGCGCCCCAGGGGATTCGCACGGACCTCACCGGGCGATTCGAGGGCCAGGCGCCGGTAGGCCCTGGCGCGGGCCACGTCGAGCGTGGCCGAGAGACAGAACTCGAAGCGCACAGAGGCATCGAGGTGGGTCTCCAGCACACCGGTCACGAACTCATCCGGCGCACTGGACACCGCCACCAGGACGGGGCCGTCGACCGTACGAACCAGGGGCAGCACCCCGAGCTTGGCCACCTCGGCTTCTCCCATACACCTCAACAGCTCGAGGGGGATCGAGAAGGGATCGGGCTGACAGACCCGCAGCTCGAGCTGGTTACCCAGGGCTTCGCTGAGGCCGTGCTGTGTGATGAGCCCAGAGGTGGTGAGGACCTCGCCCAGCTGGAAGCGCGTGCTCTGCTGCATCGCCAGCGCCTGGTCCAGGTCTTCCTGCGTCAGGCCTTCCCGCTCCACCAGCAGGTCACCGATGCGTCGGTGGAAGATCTCGAGGGCTTCGGTGGTGGGGAAGACGTGCTCGGTCTTGAGCCAGCGCAGCGGTTCCCCGGTCACCTTGTGGTTGATGTACTGGCGCAGGGCCTTCGAGGTGGCCGCGAAGTTGATGACGTTGGCCACGAAAAAGCGGGGGATGGACAACACCGCATGCACCAGCCCGTAGACCTTGTGCACGGTGATGAACTTCATGACGATGCGCCAGGCCAGGATCAGCGTGTTGGCCATGACCAACCACCAAAGGATCGATCCGGGCGGGAACACGTTTTCGATGGTCCAGGGCATACCCGTGATGGCGCCGATGAAGTAGCGCCACACGCAGTAGAACAGGATCAGGTAGGCGAAGACCGTGAAGAAATTGGTGAGCAGTGCCTTGCGGTCGCGCCACAGGCAGTACAGCACCGCGGGGGGCCCAGTCCAGCCCACCTGCTCCCAGCCCTGGATGGCGATGCCCAGCACCCAGCGGGAACGCTGGCGCACGGCGAAGCGGAACGAGTCCGGGAAAAATTCCCGGGTGGCGATGTATTCGTCCTCGACCATGTCGACTTCGCGCTTGCGGAAGATCCCCTTGGTCACCGTGACGTAGCGGCGCACCGCCCGTCGGGCGAAGTAGACCTTCTTGTTCGCGAGCCGGAACTTCAGCCCGATCTCGTAGTCCTCGGTCAGGCTGTTGACGTTGAAGGCTTCCTGATCGTGCTCGACCGCGATCTCTTCGAACACATCGCGGGCGAAGCCCGACCCCACACCCGCCGAGGGCACCAAGCCGCCGAGCTTCTCGCGTACCAGCATGTCCTTGAGGTGGTGCTCGGTGAACTCGTCTTTGTAGGTGGCCGCGACGAACTTGTGCCAGGGGGTCTCGAGGGGGAAGACCGGGGTCTGGACGAAGTCGTGATCGGGGATGAGGTAGTTGTACAGCCGCAGCGCCAGGGGGTGGATGATGTCTTCGGCGTCGTGCATGAGCAGGATGTCGAAGCGCACGCCCCGCGTCTCTTCCATCAGCTGGATGCCCTGGTAGATCCAGTTGAGACAGTCGGCCTTGCAGGTGGGGCCGTCGTGGGGGGTGACCACCTTGTGGACGTTGGGCACGCGCCGCGCCACCTCGTCGACCTTGGCCTGGGTCTCGGTGTCGTTGTGGTAGGTGCCCACGAAGATGTCGTAGCGATCCAGCGGGTAGTCGAGGGTGCGGAGGTTGCTCTCGAGCATGGCTCGGATGACGCCCGCTTCGTGCCAGGCAGGCACCAGCAGCGCGATGCGCTGGGGCTCCTTGCCCCTCAGTTCCTCGACGGTGAGCCGACCGTCCTCTTCGTCGAACAGCCCCCTAAGGTAGTAGTTCACATCGATGAAGAAGTCGTCGAGCCCGTTCACCAAGAGGGTGGCGCAGACCGGCAGCGTGAATGCACGCATCGCAATGTCGATCACGTCTGCCATGAACTGCCTGTCGGTCGGAGAATGCACCAAGGACCTTGCTGGCCCGAGCTTGTCACCAATTGTCTATCAAACGCACGCCACTGGCGAGCTTTCACCGAACTTTCAGCATCCTACGGTACTAGTTTATCCAGTCTCCGAAACGATATTCGGCGCATTCTACCCATGTGCTATCGATCATCGGGTTTCTCCTATCAAGCTTGTGACACCGCAACGACAGGTATTCGGATCAAGCTCGATGCATCGTCGTCTCTCCGGTCGGTCACCGAGGCGATCCATTCCAGCGGTTCGCTCGTCCCTGCAGAGGTCACGTACCCTTGACTTTCCGTGCGGGCCCACCACGAGGTAAGCTGTTCCCCTTCTCTTGTGCGCGCGCGTGGGCGCATCGCCCACTCCGCCCCTCTCCACGACCCCCGGAGGTCGCCCATGGCCCGCTGGCCTGCCCTCGTCATCCTTCCCGCCTGCATCGGCATCGCTTGCGAGGCCAACTACAACCCGCTGCCTTCAGCGCCAGTGGTGGAGATCGACCCCTATTATCCCACCACCGCGGACGACCTCGTCTCGACCATCGCCATCCCATCCACGGATGTCGACTTCGATCCGGTCAGCTACCGCTACCAGTGGTTCCTGGACGACCAGCCCCGCGCCGACCTGCAGGGCACCTCGGTGAGCTACACCGAGACCAACCGGGGCGAGCGCTGGAAGCTCCAGGTCATCCCCTGGGACGGCGAAGGCGAAGGCGCCCCCTACGACACCTCCGTCACCGTGGTGAACGCACCGCCCACCTGCGAGGTGGGCATCATCCCCGACGCGCCGCTGTCCAGCGACGATCTCGACGTGGATGTCTTCACCCATGATCTCGACGGCGACGACGTCACCGTCACCTACGTCTGGACCCTCGAAGGCTCCGACGCCAGCTTCGAGGGCCCCACCCTGGCCGCCGACGCCACGTCCCGGGGCGACCGCTGGACCGTCACCGCCACCCCCGACGACAGCTATGACGCGGGCGAAGTCGCCACCGCCACCGTTGACATCGAGAACCAGGCGCCCATCGTCACCTCGGTGGTGCTGGGCCCGGACAATGCCAGCCGCGACGACACCCTCGAGGCCAGCGTGGTGGCCGATGATCCCGACGGCGACGACATCACCATGATCTACACCTGGGAGGTCGACGGGGCCATGGTCCAGGAAGGCGACAGCAACATGCTGGAGCCCTCCCTGTTCCGCCGCGCCGAGCGCGTGGTGGTCGCCGTGGTGGCCAACGACGGCTTCGTAGACGGAGCCCCGGTCACCTCGAACCAGCTCATCGTGTCCAACGCTCTACCTGTAGTCACCGAGGTCACCCTGACCCCAGAAGAGGTCTACGAAGAGAGCTACCTGAGCTGCAACGTCGCGGGCTGGTCCGACGCTGACAACGACACCGAGGCCTATCGCTACGAGTGGACGGTCAACGCCATCCCCATCGGCCCCAGCGCCTCCACCCTCGACGGTGACAACTTCGACCGCGCCGACTCGGTCACCTGCACCGCAACCCCCTGGGACGGCAACGACAGCGGCGAAGCGCTCACGAGCAACGAGGTCCTGGTGCTCAACACGGCACCGGAGATCCTCTCCATGAGCCTCTCCACTACCGCCCCCTACACCGACGACAGCCTGTCCGTCTCGGTGGCCACCACCGACGCCGACGGCGACAACGTCAGCCTCGACTACGCCTGGTACGTGGAAGGCGCCCTGGTGGGCTCGGACACCACCCTGGGCGGCGACAACTACGCCAAGGGCCAGACGGTCTACGTGGTCGTCACCCCCAGCGACGACGCCGCCAGCGGCTCATCGGTCACCTCTTCGGTGGCCACGGTGGTCAACACGGTGCCCGAGATCACCTCGGTGGCCCTGTCCCCCAGCGATGTCTACACCGGCGACACCATCACCGCCTCGGTGGGCACCTACGATGTGGACGGTGACACGGTCACCGTGGACTACCTCTGGACGGTCGACGGCGGCACCATCGCCGAGACCGCCAGCACCCTGTCCGGTGTGGACTGGTTCTCGAAGCACGAGACCATCCAGGTCACGGTCACCCCCAACGACGCCGAACACGACGGCGCCGCGATGGCCTCGGCCACCCTGACCATCCTCAACACGACCCCCGAGGCCCCGACGGTGGTCATCGATCCCCTCGACCCCGCCCAGGGCGATGACCTGCTGTGCTCCGTCGAGGTGGCCGCCGCCGACGCCGATCTGGACACCATCGACTACGCCTTCAACTGGACCGTCGATGGCACCGCCTTCGCCTCCGCCACGGACACCACGCTGACAGGCGACACGGTGCTGGCCGACCACACCGGATCCGGCGAGGTGTGGGAGTGCACCGTCACCCCCAACGACAGCGAAATCGACGGCCCCACCCACAGCGCGACCGTCACCATCTGCCCGCCGGGCACCGACCGCGACTGCCCGGCCATCTCCTGCGCCGAGGTGCTCAGCGTACTGCCCACGGCCACCGACGGTGAGTACTGGCTCGATCCCACGGGCTCGGCCCCCTTCGAGGCCTTCTGCGACATGAGCACCGACAGCGGCGGCTGGACCCTGCTGGCGGTGGTCAGCGACGACGCCCAGGACACCTGGACCTGGAACGACCGCCACTACTGGGACACCGACGAGTCCACCTTCGGTGATCTGGACCACATGGATGCAGACTTCAAGTCCAGGGCATACCACCAGGTCGTCTTCACCGACCTGCTCTTCGTGCATGCCCCCAGCGGCGACTGGGCCGCCTACAACGGTGTGGGCGACGGCGCCGAAGACATGGGCGAGTACATCGGCTGGTGGGACGGAACCCACTGCTGGGCCGCCGGCGACGGCTACGACATGAGCGCCGGTAGCATCTCCGCCTTCCACGACCTGTGCAGCACCCAGGTGTTCTTCAACGCCGAAGACCACGACGGCAACACCACCTGCGGCTGCTCCGACTGCACCGACCACGCCTTCGGCCCCACCTGGAGCGCCATCTCCACAGCGGGCTGCCCCTTCGACGACCCCGCGTCTTCCGGGGGGCTGGGACCCCAGCCCAGCGACGAACGTACCGAAGCCGCCACCCTGGGCTTCGCCGAGGCGCTCAGCCTCAACACCGGCGCCACGGGCGCGGGTGAGAACAACATGCGGATCTACTGTCGGTAGGCGGAGGACATCATGCGCAACATCACCATCACCGCCCTGTTCTTGCTGAGCTCCACCGGCTGCTCCCTGCTCTTCCCCGAGCCCCTGGCAGACGCCGATGGCGACGGCTTCACCGAAGACATGGACTGCGACGACGCCGACGCCGCACTCAACCCCGCCGCGCCTGAGTTCTGCGACGGCATCGACAACGACTGCGACGGCGACATCGACGAAGACGGCGCCGAGGATGCCACCACCTGGTACTACGACGCCGACGGCGACGACTTCGGTGACCCAGCCGTGTTCATGGCCAGCTGCGAGAGCCCCGAGGCCTATGTCAGCGCCGACCCCGGCTTGGACTGCAACGACGCCGATGCGTCCATCAACCCCGCCGCCGACGAGCAGTGCAACGGCATCGACGACGACTGCGACACCGACATCGACGAAGAAGCCGCCGACGCCACCCTCTGGTACCAGGACGGCGACGGCGACGGCTACGGCGCCGACGACATCGCGGTGCTCCGCTGCGAAGAGGTCTCCGGCTACGTGGACCTGCCCGGCGACTGCGACGACGCCTGGGTCGAAGTCAACCCGGAAGCCGACGAGCTGTGCGACGGCGCCGACAACGACTGTGACGGCGACATCGACGAGGACGACGCCCTAGGCGCCGACACCTGGTACTTCGACGAAGACGGCGACGGCTACGGCCTCGAAGAGACCACCACCGTGGCCTGCTACCAGCCCTCGCTGTTCTCTGCCGAGTACGGTGACTGCGACGACGACGAAGCCACCGTGTTCCCCGGCGCCGACGAGACCTGCAACGACGTCGACGACGACTGCGACGGTTCCGCCGACGAAGACGACGCCATCGACGCCACCACCTGGTACGTCGACGCCGACGCCGACGGCTACGGCAGCGATTCCGCCACCACCACCACCTGCGCCCAGCCTTCGGGCTACGTCGCCAACGCCACCGACTGCAACGACGGCGCCGCCGACGTGAACCCCGGTGGCTCGGAGATCTGTGACGACGCCGACGCCGACGAAGACTGCGACGGCCTCATCGACGACCTCGACAGCTCCTTGGACAGCTCGAGCGCCCTGGCCTACTACCGCGACGACGACGGCGACGGCTATGGCTCTAGCGCCCACACCATCACCCGCTGCGACGGCCCCTCGGGCTACGTGGCGGCCACGGTGGGCGAGGACTGCAACGACGCCGACAGCCGCGTCAACCCCGGCGCCACCGAGATCTGCGACACCAACGACACCGACGATGACTGCGACGGGTTGGCCAACACCGACGATCCTTCGGTGGACACCTCCACCTTCGTTACCTGGTACGCCGACGCCGACAGCGACGGTTGGGGAGACCACAACACCTCCACCGACGCCTGCGGGGCCCCCTCGGGCTACGTCGCCGACGACACCGACTGTGACGACACCCGCGATGACGTGAACCCCGACGGCGCCGAGATCTGCGACGCCGCCAACGCGGATGAGGACTGCGACGGCACCGCCGACGACTACGACAGCTCGGTGGACACCGGCACCTACGACACCTGGTACGGCGACACCGACACCGACGGCTACGGCGACGCCGCCTCGCCCATCACCCAGTGCGACCAGCCCTCGGGCTACGTCACCGACGATACCGACTGCGACGACACCGAGTACTTCGTCAACCCTGGATCCCAGGAAGTCTGCGACGAGGACGACGTGGACGAAGACTGCGACGGGCGCTCCGATAGCCTGGACCGCACGGCCGATCCGTCGTCCCAGTACACCTTCTACGCCGACGACGACAGCGACGGCTACGGTGACATCGGCGATCCCATCACGGCCTGTGACGCCCCCGCCGGCTTCGTGTCCAACGCCAACGACTGCGACGACGGCCGCGACGACGTCTCCCCCGCGGAGACCGAGATCTGCGACGCCTACGACACCGACGAAGACTGCGACGGCCTGTCCGACGATCACGACCCCTCGGCGGACTCGGGCTCCATGTCCACCTTCTACGCCGACACCGACACCGACGACTACGGCGACCTCACCGCGCCCCAGGCGGCCTGCGACGCCCCCGCGGGCTTCGTGGCCGACTTCTCCGACTGTGACGACGCCGTGGCCACCACCTTCCCCGGCGCCACCGAGGTGTGCAACTACACCGACGACGACTGCGACGGCGACACCGACGAAGGTACCACGGTCACCTATTGGCAGGACGTGGACCTCGACGGCGAAGGCGGCTCATCCATGAGCGGCGAGTTCTGTGAGGCCTCTCCCGCCAGCGGGTGGTCCGAAGACAACACCGACTGCGACGACGCCGACGCCTATGTGTTCTCCAACGCCCCAGAGCTGTGCGACGGCCAGCAGAACGACTGCAACGACTCCACCTGGGCCACCTCGGACGAAGAAGGCACGGCCAGCTGGGAGGCCACGGCAGGCCTGTGGAGCGACATCACCGACGACTGGGATGCGGGTTCCCCCGTCGTTCCCGCCTCGGTCACCCTCCCCACCGAAGGCACCGTGCACCTGTGCCCTGCCAACTGGTACGTGCTTGTCACGGCCGGAACCGACACCGAGGTCACCGTGACCGGACGTTACGGCAGCGCCGACACCGCGCTCAACGGCTCATCCGGAGGCGCGGTGATCACCCTCGAAGACGAAAGCTCCGTGGTCACCCTCGAAGAGCTCACCATCGAGGAAGGCCAGAGTGACAACGGCTCGGGCATCACCAGCATGGGCGGCGTGCTCACCGTCAGCGATTGTTTGTTCCGCTACAACTACCTCAACTCCAGCTACACCGCGCTGGGCTCCGCCATCTACGCCAGCGGCGGTTCGGTCACTATCAGTGACAGCACCTTCCGAGCCAATGGCGTCTACAGCGCCCCCGCCACCTACGGCGGCGCGGTCTATGTGGTCGAGGGTAGCCTGAACATCACCGACTCATCCTTCGAGAACAACGAAGCCAGCCTGGCGGGCGCCCTGTACTGGAGTGCCGAGGACTCTCAGACCCTCAGCATCGACGGTTGCACCTTCGATGGCAACGAGGCCAGCACCTCCGACGGTGGCGGCATCGTGCTCGATCTCGACGGCACGGGCACAGCGAGCATCAGCGACAGCGTGGTGTCGGACAACCAGGCCGGCGGTAGCGGCGGTGGGCTCTACGTCACCGGCTCGGGCACCGGGCACCTCAGCGTCGAAGGCGTGGACATCGAGTACAACGCCGCGTCGGACTTCGGTGGCGGCCTGTACTGGGCGGCCGACAACACCTCGACCTTCACCGGCATCGCCTTCACGGGCAACGAGGCGGACTACGGCGGCGGGCTGTGCGCGGCGGCCAACCTCGACCTCATCAACACCACCTTCACCGACTGCAGCGCAGACGCGGGTGGCGCCGTGTACGGCGACAGTGCCGAGCTCACCTTCACCTCGGTCAGCATCACCGAGAACGAAGCCGAGTACACCGGCGCCGGCCTGTACCTGGACTCGAGCTTCCTGTTCGCCTACTCGAGCGACATCTCGGAGAACCAAGTGCCCGCGTCGGCGGCCAACTGCTATGGCGGCACCTACGACGACCCGTACTGCGCGGGCGCCGGCATCTACGCCACCACGGCCTACCTCTACCTGAGCGACACCACCGTCACGGGCAACCAGCAGCTCACCAGCCAGGACACCTTCGGCGGTGGCATCTACCTGGACGATGGCGATCTGGTGCTCACCGACGCCTCCGAAGTCAGTGAGAACGAGGCCGAGTACGGCGCGGGCGCGCTGGTGTTCGGCGGCACCTCATCGACCGTGCTGATGGACGACGGCGCCCAGATCACCGACAACGACGGCGACTACTACGCCGGCTTGTTCCTGGACACGGCCACCTTCACCTGCACCGGCTCTGCCAGCGACAGCACGGGCATCACCTCCCACCTCGACGGTGGCGGGCTGTACGTGCATTACGAGCACGGTCCGTCCACCCTGCTCGAGTCGGATCTGTGCGACTTCGGCAGCACCGGCAGCCCCAACGACAACTTCGACGACAGCACCAGCGGTCGCGACGTCTACGTGGCGGGCGACGGCTGGTACTCCTACGCCGACGACGCCAGCTTCCTGTGCGACGAAACGGGATGCATCTAACCTCCACTCGCCTGCTTCCCCTCGCCCTGCTCCTCGCTGGCTGTCCCAAGCCCCGTGGGGAGACGGGTGAGACCGCGCCACCCGTCGACAGCGGTGATACCGTCAGCGCGCCCGACCCCAGCCACGTGATTCTGGCTTGGCCGACCCAGGGCATGCACAGCCTGGACCCCAGCTACGCCACCGCCAGCATCGGCGCGCCGGCTGTGGGGCTTCGAGCACAGGTCCTCGAGCGCGGGCTGTGGCCAAGCATCGTGACCGCCGATCTCCAGCTCGACTACTCACCGCTGGACCCCGCCCAGTTCCAGGGTGCGTCAGACTTCTGGGAGCATGCTCGAGACCTGCTCGGCGACGACGCCCCCACCGAAGGGATGGGCCTGAGCGGTGCCGGGCTCGAGGGCACGTACGCGCATTTTGGCGACATCTTCCGCGCCTCGGGTGTGCCCGTCGTTCCCACCACCGGGTCGGGGGACACCGGCCCCTTCCCGCTGTTCACCCTTTCCCTCTCCGACACGGCCGGCGACGCCCTGGTCGGCGGGGTGGTAGTGGCCCCCAGCTCCACGGATCTCGGCTGTGGTCTGTGCCACGGCGACGACTACGCCACGGACATCCTGCACCAGCACGACGCCCGGCACGACAGCACCTTGGCCACCGAGACCCCCGTGCGCTGCGGCGCCTGCCACGCCCAGCCAACGTTCGGCTGGGAGGGCGACGGCGATGCCGCCATGCTGGCCACCGCCATGCACGGCGCTCATGCTGCCCGCATGGTGAAGCTCGAGGGCAACCTCGAGGCCACCTGCCTGGCCTGCCACCCCGGGCCCGACACCCCCTTCCTGCGGGACACCCACGTCAAGCGAGAGCTGAGCTGCGTCGATTGCCACGGGGACATGGCTACCCTCACCGCGGTGGAGCGCGTGCCCTGGCAGGACTTGCCCCGCTGCGAGACCTGCCACGTCAAAGAAGAGAGCACCTACCAGCAGCCCGGCGCGTCCTTCGAGGACAGCATGGGCCACGGAGGCATGCGCTGCACCGCCTGCCACCACGTGGCTCACGCCTTGTTCGGGTCCGAGATCGAGGCCGACAACACCCAGAACTTGGCGCTGCAAGGCTACGCCGGTGTGGTCAGCACCTGCACCGTGTGCCACGACCCCAGCCCGGGTGGGTTGTTTCCCCACCGGTGGGAGCCGTAGCGGTCCGTCGGATCGTGACGCTCTATTTGAGCGAGTAGGCCACAGACTGGGTGAAGAGCGACGCGCCCGTGGAGCCGAGGCTGTCGAGCTTCTGGACCTTCAGGCCGAGCTCGCCCGCGGTGGACTTTACCGGCACCAGCACCTTGAAGAAGGCGAAGGAAGGACCAAACTCGGCGAGGCTCTGACGGCCCACCCACTGGGTGGAGGTAGCCACGACCACATCGCCGGCGGTCACATCGACCTGGATCCAGTAGGGCTCGCCTTCGAAGCCAGCCCGGGAGCGACCGAGCAGCACGGGCAGCTCGATGACCACGGCGTCGCGCTCGACCGCGACCACGGTGGCTGGGTAGTTGTCGCCCAGGGGCTGCTTGCCCACGACATCGAGCTTGACGGTGGCGGTCTTGGCGCCAGCTTCGACCGGCTCTGCGTGGGCCATGTCTTCGGGACCCAGGCGGTCGGTGAGACCGGCCAGGGAGTCGTCATCGTCGTCCTCGTCGATGTAGGGATCGTAGTCGTCGTCCATGACGTCGAAGTCTTCTTCGGGGTCGTCGTCGAGACCAAAGAGGTCTTCCTCGATGGGGTCTTCATCGGCCTCGTCGATGTCGTCGCTTTCGCTGTCCCAGTCCATGTCGTCTTCTTCGATGCCGAAGTCGAGATCGTCGAATTCATCGGCCATGGCAGGTCCAGCAAGGGCGAGCAGAGCGAGGGACAGCAGGATGCAGCGCATGGAGAACTCCCTTTGGTCGAGCCAAGGTCACGAAGCTGTAGAGCAGATGCCATGCTAACGCTGTGATCATCCACTACTTTACGCCTTGTTGACATATCGTGACATTCGATACGGGTCCGTTAGACACGAAAACCGGGAGAACCCACCGCAAGGTGGTCCAAAGCGCGAAAAACACGAAGCAAACAGAGACCATCCTTGCGAAACCTCCACTTCTTCCTGTGCTGCGCAATCCTGCTAGGCTGCCATCCAGCGCCAGAGGACAGCTCCCCTCCCCTGACGGACACCCAGCAAGACACCGATGATCCCTCGACCTGCGATCCCGCTGGGGATCACATCGACGTCTCACAGCTCATCCAGGCCCAGGATTGGATCGCCACCGAGCGCAACTTCATCGACAGCTTCCAGGTACAGCACTGCGGCCAGGACATCGTGACCGGGTACTACAACGACTACGACGCGGAGACACTCCACGAGCTGCAGTCGGCCACCAAGACCTACAGCGCCATGTTGGTGGGCATCGCCATCGACCACGGACACATCGCCGGGGTGTGGCAGCCCCTCTCCGAGCTGCTGCCGGATCACGCCCACCTGCTCACGGGTGAGAAGGCCGACATCACCCTCGAGCACGCCCTGACCATGACCACCGGGCTGCGCTGGGTGGACTTCGGCGTGGACAACTCCTTCGACCGCATCGATCAGGCCAGCGACTCGGTGGAGTTCATACTCAGCGAGCCCCTGGACAGCAGCCCCGGCCAGACCTTCTTCTACAACACCGGCAGCTCCCACCTGCTCTCCGCCATCGTCCAGGCCACCACCGGCATGAGCGCCGCAGACTACGCCGAACAACAGCTCTTTGGGCCCCTGGGCATCCAGTGCTACACCTGGCCCGCACTGGACGACGGCGTCAACCAGGGTGGCTGGGGCATGGAGATGCTGCCCGCCGACTTCGCCAAGCTGGGTCAACTGATGCTGGACGAAGGTGTCTGGGACGGCGAGCGTGTGGTGAGCCAGGCCTTCATCGATGCAGCCACGGCTCCCCAGGTGGACAATGGCTACGGCGGCTCCTACGGCTACCAGATGTGGATCGAGACCAACCTGTTCGACGAGGACGACCTGGCTGCAGCCAGAGGCTATGGCGGCCAGGACTGCTTCGTGCTCGAGGAGCTGGACATGGTCGCGACCTTCACCGGCGACATCATGCATCCCGCAGAGATGGCCGAAGACGTGGCGTCCATCATGAACAGCTGGGTGTTCCCGTCCCACGTGGGCGACAGGCACTAGGCTCGCGAGCGACCCTGCCCGGCCCGTGGCGCATCCAGAGTCACAGCTACGCCGTGCTGATGCTGTTGGCTGCCACCAGCAAACGCAAGCACCCACCGAATGTCGAAAAGCGCAAGCCACCCCCGGTGATGGACGAGCGGCGACATTGAGCACGGTAACGCCGTCCCACACGCCGTCCAAGCCAGCTGGGGTAGAGGCTAAAGAAACCCCCGAGGGTACCGATACGTTATTCGTACCCACCTCCACCTCCCCCGCCGGACCCACGGAGGACGCGTGCGACAGAGCGTGAACATCCCGCGAGCTCCAGGGCTCCTGCTCCTGGCCTCAGCGCTGCTGTGCGGCTGCTGGGTCGGTGGCATCCAAGTCGAGGACACCGGCTACACCTACGAGTGGGAGATGAACCCGGACGGCGACCCCATCCCCTTTGGCTTGTGGGGGCTCAACGGCTTCCACGACCACGACGGCTTCGAGACGGTGCAGGATCAGTTCGGCATCTCCCTGTTCCACACCTCTACCTACAGCCCGTCCTACGGGGTCGGCATGCTGTTACCCCTGGTCCGGGAGGCCGGTCTTAGGGTGAACCTCCGCATGGCCGGCGACCACGCATACTACACCACCGCTGCCGGTGACTTCGATCTCGGCGCCTGGAAGGCCATGCTGGCACCCTGGAACGGCTCGGGCGTCCAGGAGTACATCGACGACGGCACCATCGTCTACCACATGCTGCTGGACGACATCTCCAACTTCGATGGCGAGTCCCCCAGCGGCGACGATCTCGATGAGATGGCCCGCTTCAGCAAGTCGCTGCTGCCCGGCCTGAAGGTGGCCGTACGCGAGGAAGCCGCCCGGGTTCCCCAGCCCACCGGAGGTCGCTTCGAACACCTCGACGCTGCGCTCAACCAGTACACCACCGCCTATGGCGACGTCGAAGACTACGCGTTCATCAACGAGGAAGCCGCTGGCTCGAAGGGCCTCGAGATCGTCAACGGACTGAACATCGCCGACGGCGGGAACGGCTCCAGCGAGCAGGCCGGGTGGGGTGAGAACCGCTGGGCCATGTCCGCCGACGAGATCGTCGAGTACGGCTATGTCCTGAGCGCCGTACCAGGCTGCGTGTTGTTCATGGCGTGGGAATACGACGGTGAAGAGCCATGGTCGGACGGCAGCATCGGCAGCGACTACTTCGACCGACCGGAGAATACCGCGGCGCTGGAGTGGCTCGGAAGCCGCTTGGCGGGTGAGGATGTGGACAGGCCGTAAGCTGGCCTGGTGCGAGGCGAACCTGAACGACCACGCCGCCGCCGTCACCGAGATGCAGCGGGTGGTCAACTGGCTGCGAGACGACGGCCGCCCCGAAGAAGCGTGACCCTGCGGGAAGCCCTGGCAGATCTGGAGCACTTCCGTGGGCAGCTTGGACACGGGAGCGCCGTAGCGTCAGCGCATCAACCCCGCCAAATATGGCCCCGATGTCCAGCAGGCACCGTTGTCGCTCACTGGCGCCCATGTCTCCGGTCCAATTCGTCACCCATGTGCGCGAACTGGGCCCTGTCCCGACCGCTCCCCACCCTCGGGGTTGGCAGCACCCATAATCACGCTTGTCAGCGCGATTATTCCAAATACCCCAACTCCCTCAACGCCGCCTTCGTCTCCTCATCCAGCTCCCCTACCCCTCTCCCTTCACCTCGTTCCTGAGCAGCCCCCGCCTGTGCCACCGCCCTCAGACGCTGCGCCAGCTCGGCGTCCAGCTCGGTCAGCGGCGTCAGCTCCATAGGGTCTTCTCGGAGATCGTAGATCTCTTCCTGCCCGCTGGAATCGACGATCAGCTTGTAGCGACCATCGAGCCCCACACCGAACGACCGCTTGTGAGCGTCGAGGGACTCGCCCTTGCGCATGGCCGGTGGGAAAGTGTCCAGCACTTGCTGGGGGTAGGCGTAGGAGGCCGCCAGCACGCGGTCTTCACCAGGGTCGCTGCGCAGATCGAAGCCTGGAACCGAGCCCGGTTCGAGGCCCGCCGCCGCCATCAGCGTGGGGTAGACGTCCGTCAGCTGCACTGGGCGCTGCTCCACCGCGCCCGGCTCGAAGCCCGGGCCTCGGCCGATGGTCGCCACCCGCAGGAGGGTGTCGTAGACCGAAAAGGCGTGGCCCACGTGACCGTGCTCGCCGAAGCCTTCACCGTGGTCGGTGACCACCAGCAGCGTAGTGGTGGCCGGATCGGCGTAGCGGTCCACGGCGGTCACGATTCGCTGAACGGCGGCGTCCACCTGGCGGATCTCCGCCAGGTACAGCTCTCTGGCAGCTTGCAAGGCCGCGTCGTCCACGGGTTCGTCGCCACCGTACCAGGCGCGCACGAAGCCACGCTCCTGGTAGGCGCCGTAGGCACCGCGGGCCTGGTGGGTGGCGATGGGACCTCCCACCTGGGGCCAGGCGTAGCGCCAGTCCGGCTCGTAGGGGCCGTGGGCTTCCATGAGGTTGACGAACAGGAACAGAGGGCGGTCCGGGTCGCGCTGGTCTTCGAGCCAGTGTTCCACCGCCACAGAGCTGTGGTCCGCCAGCACCGTGCGGGGTCGCAGCTTCTTGCGCCACAGCTCGCCGAAGTACTCGAAGCCCGCATCCAGACCCGTCTTGTCGGAGATCCAGGGGTTGTTCGAGAAGCCGGCGCACTGGTAGCCCGCGTCACCCAGCTGCTCGGCCAGCAGTGCTGGCTCCCCGCGCAGCTTCAAGTGGGACTGGGTGGCGCCGTGCTGAGCGGGCAGCAACCCGGTGAACATGGACGCGTGGGACGGCAGGGTCCAGCTGGAGGTGGACCAGGCCCGGTCGAAGAGGGTGCCCTGATCCGCCAGCGCTTCGAGCCCCGGGCTGGTGGGCTCCCCGTAGCCGTAGACGCTCAGCAGATCGGCCCGGACCGTGTCCATGACGATGAGCACCACGTTGTCTGCGGTGGAGCGCTCGGCAGCCGTACACGCGAGCATCGGCAGCACGACGATGGCGGCCAGTACGGGCCGCATCATTCCGACTCCTTGGACAGATCACGCAGGGTCAGCAGCAGCACGGGGATCAGGGCCAAGGCCAGAGGCAGCAGTAGGCGCACCTCGCGGATGCGACCGAAGACCAGCTGGAGGGCCAGGTAGGGCAGCAAGACCACCACCAGCGCACGCAGGCGAGGGGGCAGCGTCCTCCAGCGCAGAACGGGCAGGACCCAGAGCACGCCCCAGAAACACAAAGCGTACAGCAGCCAGTCGCCGTGGCTGAAGTTGGCCATGAACATGCCCACGGGGTCGCTGCCGTGAGCCCAGCCTGCGACGTCCACCACCAGCCGTAGTCCCAAGAACGGCAGGGCCCAGCACGCCGCCAGCCCAGCCATGCGCAGCGACACAGCCCGCAGCGGCTCCCGCCCCCACAGCAGCGCGCCATGGATGAGCACGATGAACACCGCCGTCTCCCGGTTCAGGGCCCCCACCACGACGAGGGGGAACAGCCACAGCCAGCGCCGCTCGATGGTGAGCACCGCAGCGGCCACCCACAGCAGCAGGTCCAGAGACGAAGCCGGCTGGAACCAGTAGTGGGCGTAGGAGGGGCCGTGCAGGCCCGCCAGCAGCAGCGTGCCCAGCAGCGGCCAGGGTGGCGGCACCCAGTGGCCCAGGAAGCGATGGAACAGCAGGAACAGCCCGAAGGTGAAGACAAAACGCCAGAACAGGTAGCCCCACTCCACCGAGCGCTGCTGCGGAAGGCCCGTGAGCTGCACGACCCGCCCCGTGAGCTCGGCCGCCCACGGAACCACGGCGCGGTAGGCCCAAGGAGCTTCGCCCTGGCCCTGGACTATCAGCTCGTGGCGCTCTGCGCGCTTGCCCTTCTTAGGGCCGAAGTTGACCCGCTCACCGTGCAGCTGCGCCAACAGCAGCGCCAGCCCCAGGTACAGGGCAACGTGGATCCAGGAGATGCGGTGAGGAGTACACATGCTTGCCTGCCCTCGTACTCCCACACAGCGGGGTGCTGCAAGCTCGGCGTCATCGCGCTAAGTCAGCGCCATGCCAGATGACCTCTCCATCACCAGTAGCATCGTCATCCCGGGGTCCGATCTCGAGCTGAGCTACAGCCGTGCGGGAGGGCCGGGCGGCCAGAAGGTCAACAAGACCGAGAGCCGGGTGCAGCTCTCTTTCGACCTCGAGGGCACCACAGCCTTGAGCTACGGCGTCAAAGCCCGCCTACGAGCCAACTTCGGCAGCCGCATCACCCGCGACGGTCGCCTGGTGCTGGCCTGCGACAGCCACCGAGAGCGCACCCGCAACATCGCCGATGTGATGGCGCGCCTAGCGGCCATGGTCCGCACTTGCCTGCACGCGCCCCGGCCACGAAGGGCCACCCGGCCGACCCTGGCAAGCAAGCGCCGCCGGCTGGAAGGCAAGAAACACCGAGGCAAAAAGAAGCGGCTGCGGGGCAAGGTTCGAGACGACGACTGACCCATCCCGTCCGCGTCAGGGCATCGGCCACACGACGGTCATGTTGCTGACGGTCTCGTAGACCACCGGCCCCGTACCATCGCTGGCCAGGTACTGTTCGATGTGGTTGAGCCCACCTTCGAGGGCCACCGAATTGATGAAGTCGTAGGACACCGGGTGGTAGCCCGTGACGTAGGTGGTGGGCTGCAGCAAGGGCGCGCCCCCTGGCCAGTTGGCCTCGAACATCTCGATGATCTCGTAGGCATCGACGTAGTCCACCAGGGCACCGTTGTCGGGAAGCTCGAGGATGCTCAGCACCGGAGCTTCGCTGGAGAGGATGTCGTCCTGGGACGGGTAGTAGGGCTGGCTGGTGTCGTCGATGGTGGACCAGTTGTCCTGGTTCCACTCGTACAGCCCCGCATCGGTGAGGCCCTCCCACTCTTCGAGGCGCGCCCAGTTGGCGGCGCTGGTGTCCACGAGGAAGCCCTGGTTGGCCAGGGCCTCGAGGGTGTGGATCTGGGCGGTCCACCCCCCCGCACGGAAGGAGGTCGGAGTGCCCAAGCCGTTGGTCTCGAACAGCGCCTTGGCCTGGGCGAACAGGATCTCGCTCTCTTCGAGGCTGTAGCTGCATAGCTCGACCGTGTAGCCGGTCTCGTCGGCGACATAGCCGAAGGAGGGCTCGTGTCGGCAGGGCACCGAGGTGGTCTCGACGAAGTTGCAGTAGGGGTGGACGTGCAGGCCGATCTCGTCGTCGAAGTCCGCCGCCATACCCGTGACCCAAGCCACCAGGTCAGCTGCGTGCTGGCCGCTGACCTCGGGGTCGGTGAAGGTGTACGGCCCCACAAAGTGGGTCATCTTCATGGCCGGGTGGTTGGCGTGGAGCTCTTCCTGCCTCTCGAGCCAGGACTCTTCTTTGTAGGAGCGGTCCCAGTCGTTGGTGACCAGCACGTACAACGGATGGCTGCGCTGCAGGTAGATCTGTGCGAAGGCCTGGTCTTCCCCTGTGGCCGCCAGTACCAACTCGTGCTCCCCAGCCTCGAGGCCCGACAGGTCGGCGTCGATGAGCTGGCTGGTCGCAGCGGGCCACGCCCCCTGGTGATGACCGTCGATCCACAGCTCGATGCCCTCGGCGCCTTGGGGGGCGTCGACGGTGAGGGCCAAGATATCGCCCCCAGGGGTGAGCGCGTTGCCCACCAGGTACCAGGGCTGGAACGAAGCGATGTAGGGGGAGCCGTCCAGCCCGTCGGGGACCGCGGGTGGCGCGGGCTCTGCGCTGTCCTGGGACGGGGGACAGGCCATCAGGAAGGTGGGCAGACAGACCAGCGAGAAGAGGCGAAGCATGGTGGACATTCCCCTTCCTATCATCCTCGAGCGCTCCACACCGCCGCGGGCCGCTACGAAGCACGGATCGCGAAAATCCACTCACGTGCGGTATGCTCGTTCCCCGATGACCTTCTCGAACCCCGTCCCGCTGGCGAGCACCCTGGCCCTGGCTACGCTGCTGGTGTCCGCGCCCGCTCACGCGGGGGATACATCCAGCGCCAAGCTGGCCAGGCGCTGCGACAAGGGCCAAGCCAGCGCTTGCTATGAGCTGGCCGAGCGCTGGGAATTCGCCGCCGTCGAGGCCTGCGAAGAGGGCGCGGCCGAGGTCTGCATCGGGCTGGCCGAGTCCCAGCTGCGGGGACTGGGGGTGAGCGATCTGGACCGCGCATGGTGGGCCTACGAGCGCGCCTGCTTCCTGGGGGTCGACGAAGCCTGCCACAGGCAAGCGGTGACCCGGGCCATCCGCAGCGAACCCTCGAAGCCCATCTCACCCCTCACCGTGCTCATCGGACCCGACGGGCTGCGAATCCATGGGGTCAAAGCTGCGATGTTCTCCTCCCTCGCAGCCGACGGCGACGAGATCGTCATCGCCTGCGACCACGAGCGGGGCTGCAGCACGGGCGAGCACTTCGACTGGGATGCCCTCACCTCGGCTCTCGCACAGATCGCGCGCAGCAACCCCAGCCGCACCCAGGTGGTGCTGCGGGCTCGAGGCGTGGACTTCGACGCACTTCTCGAGGCCAGCCGCCGCATCAGCGGTGCCGAAGAGGACGAACCCCTGTTCCCCTTCGTGGTCATCCCAGAGGTGGCACAGTGATCCCGTGGATCGCACCACTGCTGGTGGCCTCGGCGGTCCAGGCTACCGATCCCCTCGAGCTTCGTTCCTCCTGCATCGGCGGGGACACCCAGGCCTGCCAAGACCTGCTGCCAGCCCACAGCGGCCGCTGGGAGCTGCTGGAGAAGTCCTGCGTGGGGGGCATCACCCAGGCCTGCCTGCAGCTGGCCCAGGCCAGCTGTGACGACCCAGGCGCTCGGGATCCTCGGCGCGCCACCGCGTGGCTGGAAGCCGCCTGCACCGCCGGAGACAGCGACAGCTGCGCCCGGGTCCGCGCCTCCACCACAACCGTGGTCGAGCTGAGCCCGGAAGGCATCGCCGTGGATGGGGCCCTCCAGGTGCGCTTCGCGGGTGGAGCACGCTGGGCGTATGCCCCCGGCACCACCGAGGGTGCCCTGATCCGCCCCGTGTACGGAGTGCTGAGGTCCATGGCGCGGGATCGTGGGCTCGGAGCCCCGACCGCGCTCTCGGTCCCCCTGGTGCTCCACATCGACACCGACGCCCCCGTGGAGCGCGTACAGGATCTGCTCTACACCGCCAGCCAGGCCGGCTGGCGCCGCTTCCGCATGAGCGCCCTCGAGCATCCCGAGCGCCTGGCGGTGAACGCCTGGCTCCCCTCCGAGGGCTCTGCCAGTCCCCTGCCCCCCCTGGCCCAGGCAGCGGCCGCAGCCCGCCCGTCGGGGGTGGTGGTCCAAGGCACCGTGGACCCCGTGGACCTACAGCAAGGGCTGCGTGAGCACCAGCCCGCCATTCGAGCCTGCTGGGACAAGGCCGTGCGCGTCGACCCGAACCAGGGCGGCAGCGTCGAGCTGCGCTTCGTCGTGGGTGTCGATGGCCGGGTCAACGACGCCGCCATCCGCGCCAGCGAGCTGGACAATCCACAGCTCGAGGCCTGCATCACCCGTGCCTTCGAGAACATGCGCTTCACCGCCCCCGCCGGAGGCGGCATCGCCACCATCGACTACGAGATGGTCCTCGAGGCCGTCTATGCAGTTCCGGACAGGTAGCCACAGAACCCCTACTCGTAGCCCAGCGCACCCAGCCGCTCCGAGGTCTCCGGCTCGAGCTCACCCTCACCGATCCCCTCTCGGATGTGCTGCGCCTGCGTGAGCTGTTCCATCATCAGGCGCTCGAGACGGTTGCGGACGTCCACCTCTCGATCGGCCAGGTCCACCGTCTCCCCCGGATCACGGCTGATCTGGTACAGGCGCAGTCGGGCGGGGGCGTGGGGATCCCTGCGTCCCGTGCGGAGCAGCTTCCAACCTTCGGCCCGCAGGGCCACCGATAGGCGGTTGATCTTGCCTGACTCCGACAACGCGGCCCGGCTCGATGCGCTGCTCTCCCAGGCGCTCACCGCGTTGAGCCAGTCCTGGTCGCCATCGGCGCGGGTCAACAGCTCGTCGTCGATGAGATCCGCCCCCTGCCAGTTCTCGGGCACCGTGGCCCCCACCTCATGGGCGATGGTCACGGCCACATCCATGTGGCGCACCTGGTAGGGAACACGACTGCCTGCGAGCTGGCCGTCGGGCAGGCGGATGATGAGGGGAACCCGAAGCAGCTCATCGTGCAGGGAGCCGCCGGTGCCCCACTGGTCACGCTCACCCAAGGAGATGCCGTGGCTGCTGGTGAGCACCACCAGCGTGCGCTCCCGGAGGCCCTGCTCGTCGAGCCAGGCCATCAGCTCGCCGATGTGGCCGTCCACATCGGTGACAGCTTCGCCGTAGGCCTGGCGGGCGGACTCCTGGTGTTCGGGCTTGGGGGGGCCGCCACCTTCCCAGATCGATACGCTGCCCTCGGCGCTGTGTTTCAGCAGAGGGGGGTGGGGCTCCATGAGATGGGTGACCAGGAACCAGTGACGATCCCGGTTGGCGTTGATGAAGTGTCGGGCATCGTCGAGCACCAGTGCTGCAGGCTGGTAGTATTCCTCGATGCCGGGGACCACAGGTGTGCGGCGGGCGCGGAAACGGCGCAGGATCCGATACAGCCCAAGGCGGCTGGCGCTCTGGCTGGCCAGCAGGGGGAAGCGAGGTGCGAGGTAGGGGTACCAGTCGAAGCCCTGTTGCAGGCCGTGTCGCCGCACCAGATCAGGGTGGTTGAACAGGGCGCCAGTCACGAAGCCGTGGTCCTGAAGCACGTCCTGGATCGTCAGCACGGACGCGTCGAGGGCGTCCCTGCGGTCCACCACGCCATGAGCCGACGGCAGCTGGGCGCACAGCAACGAAGCCACCGCAGCGCGGGACCAGTTGGACTGAGCCACGGTCTGCTCGAAGAGCACGCCCTGCTGGGCCAGCGCGTCGATGCTGGGGGTGATCGCCGCGGCGGAGCCGTAGCTTCCCAGGTGATCAGGGCGCAGAGAGTCCACCACCACCAGCAATACATTGGGGGCCGCACCCAGCTCGGGGTTGAGCTCACGCTGAGGGGAAATCCATCCAGCCGGGTCGTCACCGGCCACCGGAGAGAAGCTGAACACAGCACTGAGCAGCGCCAGCACGCCGTACAAGGCCATGGTGCCCCGCCGGCGCAGGACGATCTTGAAGGGAGTCCGCGTGAGCAGGATGGGCCCAAACCACATGCCGAAGGCCGCCAGCACCGCCAGCACCGCGCCGATGATCAGCTGGGTGCTACGGGGCAAACCCTGGTCCAGGAACACCAGCCGATTCACCTCCTGGACCGCGATGGCCCCCGCCAACACACAGCCGACCATCACGAACGCCAAGGAGTAGCAGCGGGGCGGGTCACAGAAGTCCTCAGCCACGAGGCTCAGCAGCAGCAGCGCCAGTCCAGCCACGAAGCCCAGCCCCACGCCGGCCACCGCGTACAGCAACACCGCGTAGATCAGAGCCAGGTAGTCGGACGGCGGCCCCGACGTGAGCACATAGACGGCATCGGCCATACCCACGATGGGTCCGGCCACCAAACCAGCTGCCATGCCCAGCAGAATCCTGCGCACGATCCGGATGCCACCTTTCTTGGGTGAGGGCCGCAGCGGGCTTGACGAGCACCGCCTAGAGCAGCCGATGGTAGCAGATGAGCGCCCTGCCGCGCCAGCACACACCGGGAGCGTCCCCTGCGCCGACACCCGGTTACGAGCCAGATCATGCCCCTCATCCTCCTGATCGCGGCGCCCCTCGTCGCCGCACCCTACCAAGAGTTGCGCACGGCCGCCCTGGCGGAGCAGCGGCTAGCACCCGGTGACACCGCCGTGCTGGTGGGGCTGGCGGAAGAGTTGGGCTGTGTGGCCAGCCACGATCCCATGGACTGTGAAGCAATGCGCGTAGAGCCCGGCGCCAACGAGACACTGGTGGAGCTGGTGCCCGTCGATGCCATGGTGCTGCCCGCGCTCGGTGACAGCCCGGCCTCCATCCTGCTGCCACGCTACCCCTATGGCCTGGGCGAGCCGGTCACCCCACTGCTGGGGCCCCTGCGCATCGACAGCCCCGATGCCAGCTGGGTGCGCGTGACGCTACCCGAAGGCACGGACGCCCGCTTCGGCCAGGGCCAGGCATCTCTGCTGGTCACCCCCAGCGTGGTCGAGGCCACCGTTCAGCCCTTCGTCGAGCCCCCGGGCCCCCCGCCGGTCGAGACGTTGACCAGTGGTGTACAGGCCGACGCCTGGCCCCCACAGCTCATGCCCTACACCCGCACCCAGGTCCTGCTACCCATGCTACCCGTGGCGATCCGAATCCAGGATGGTCGAGGCGTCATGGTGGAGCTGGCCTTCCTCGAGAGCCCCCCCCCGGTAGCGGGACAAACCCTGGTGGAGCCCACCTGGCAGCCCGGCGCCCTGGCTGGCATGGCCGCGGCCACCGGTCTCTGCATGCGGGCGTACTACACCGAGAGCCTGCGCCGACCCAGCCGCTCGATCCCCGTAATGCCGTCGGATCTGGCGCCACCTCGCCTGGTGGTGTTCACAGACGAGCACGGCCAGATCATGGACGCCGCGCCCCTGGACCCACCCTGGGACCAGCCCGAGCCCGCCAGCTGCCTACGCGCCAACGCACGCCTGCTGCCCCCCGCCAACGCGGGCGCTTCCCTGGCGGTGCTTACCCTCAGTCCCCAGGCTGCTGCGCAGCAGCCCCCAACGGACCCGGCTCCCAGCTCAGACTGACCCGGTGAAGCCCGCCATCGGCGCCAGGCACGAAGTCCTCGCCGCGGATCTGTTTGAAGCCGTAGCCCACCGACCAGTGCCCCCCGGTGGTTCCCATGCGCCAGACCCTGGCAGAGAGGCCCCAGGCACGCTCGTCGGTGGCCAGGGCGAAGAGGTTGTCCTCGAGGGACTCCACCACACCGACGCGGTGGACCTGCTCGTAGGCCAGGTCGGCCCCCCAAGGCAGCGGGTACCAGCCCAAGCGGAACCAGGTGGAAGATGCATCGCCGCCGCTGTGGTGCCCCAGGATGCGGCCATCCTGGGTGAAGCCCTGGTGGTAGATGCGATGGCTGACGTACCAGCGGAAGTAGTCGTCCAGGATGTGGCAGCCTTCGTAGCTGATCACCCATGGCCCCGCAGCAGCCTGGAGCCCCCACAGGTTGGCCACACCCGCGAGGGATGGGTAGGGCACCGGCCCCAAGCGGCGGGCGATGATGTCTTCGGCACCGTACTGCCACCAGCCCTCGACGTAGTCCACCGGCCCACCCAGCCAACGCGCCAGGGGCAGGGTGACACGGAAGTCCAGGGATGCCTGCTCGTTCTGATCCGGTTCTTCCTTGTTCGGGTCATCGTAGATGTGGGGGTCGGTGGGTACCAACAGATCCCAGACGCCCGGCATGGGACGATCCTGACCACCGAACAGCCCGAGGCGGGTGGCGCCCAGCTCGATCCAGGGCACCGGTAGCCAGCGCAGATCCATGAGCATCAGCCCAGGGTTGTTCACGTCGCTGCGAGGTCGCTGGAGCCAACCCCAAGAGGTCTCGAAGCGGAAGCGGCCCAAGTGCCCAAACCCGCCAGGGAGCGCCCCCTGGGCGGCCAAGCTGCCCATAGGCGCAGCGCGGGCGTTGTCCGACAACAGCAAGCTGCCCCGCCGTCCGGGCCCCAGCCAGCGGTCGCGCATACCGAAGCCCACCAGCAGGTGTTCGCTGCGCCATCCTCCCCAGGCTTGGCGGGGCACCATGCCAGCGTGGATTGGCGCCCCACCCACGTCGAACTCGATCTCGGGCTCGAGCAAGGCCTCGAAGCCCAGGGCGTAGGCTCGCAGCTGAGCCGCCGCCCGGGCCGAGACCAGCCCGGACTCGATGTCACCACTGCGGTTGGCGGGGGTGAGGGTACCCACCGCACCCCGCAGCGCGGGTGCCAACACCCAAGTGGGTTCCCTGGGATGCGCCAGCGAAGCGAGCTCCGGCGCCAAGGCCAGCCGCATCACCGCCAGGAAGGTCTCGGGATCGGCGTGCAGCAGCGGTGTCTCGCCCGCTGTGACGGCCCGGAGCTTCCAAGCCATGGACATGGCCTCCCACTCGCCATCCCCCAGAAAGACATCGGCGGATCCTGCGCGAGCCGCCATGCCGAGGGCCTGGACCGTGGGTTCGTCCCACGGTGCCGCACCCGCTGCTGGAGTCAGCAAGCCCAGGACGAGAGCGCAGAGCAGGGGACGGGTTCGAGGGTCGTGCATCACCGCTGGCATAACCGGATGATAGTCTGTTCCCGATGCTGTCCTGCCTGCTGCTGGTGTCACGGCTTCATGCGGCCAGCGTTGCCTGGTATGCAGATCCCGTCGTGCCGGACCCTCACCCGGTTCGCTATAGCTACTGGGCCCGGTACCACCAGCTCTACCTCGAGCGCGCCACCGGGCCGCGATCGTCAGCGCTCTTTCGGGAGCCCATGGCCGCCAGTACGGTGTACTACGCCCTGTGGGACGCCACGGGACAGCAGCCCTACCTGCTGGACCAGACCGCAGAGCGGTGGCGCGACATGGCCTTGTCGAGCGCCAGCATCGCCGCCGAGGCCGTCCTGTGGGAGACCATCGGACGCTCCGAGGATCTCGGCGTCACGGTGCGACTGATGCGCACGTTCATCTCCCCCAACCTCGAGCTGAAGCGCAGTCCCGACGGCTGGTCGGCCCGCGCCAACGATCCCGACATCCGCATGCGCCCACACCTCGAGCGCCATGAGATTCAGGAAGGCATGGTCCGGCGGGAGGCCAACGCCACCCCCACCCTGAGTCTCGGTTCGGGCCTGGACATCCAGGAGCTGGACAGCCTCACGGATCGCGAGCGGAACGTGGATGCGGCGGCCTGGTTGCGCCTGCAGCACATGGGGCTGGATCAGCTCACCGTGCGAGGGCTGGTGCTCAATCAGACCTGGGAGCTCTCGGGGCGCCAACACGTGCTCCGCGGAGTCTCAGCCGCAGCCGCGCTGTCCAGCAGGCCCAGGTCGTCTATCCCCGAAGACTGGGGCGCCGGTCTGACCTGGACCCTGCCCAAGAACAACTGGTGGACCGTGGCCCTCAGGTACCGACGCGACATCGCCGTGCTCGAGCAGGACGAGCTGGAGTGGAACGTGCGTCTGATGGTGCGCTGGCTCCCGCCGGCGCCACCCCCGGTGATCCCCGGCGGCTGGCCCCTCGGGCAGCGAGTGGACGCGCAAGGGCCGGTGCGTCCCGCAGAGCCCGCTGGCCAGGCGGTCGACGCCGGACCAGCGCTACCGCAGCCCGCATCGACCGAGACGGAAGAACCCGAGGACGAAGAGCCTCGGAGACGCCCGGGACACCCTCGCGCTAACGGAGCTTCCGAAGTGCCACGTTGACGTTGTAGATCACGTAGGGGTCTTCGGTGGCTTCGCGCAGACCGGCGAGCAGCGGCAGGGCACGCTTGTCACCGATGTTGCCCAGGGCCCAGATGATGTTCAGCGGAGCCTGGTTCGGGCTGTGACTTTCGAGGATGATGAGCAGCGGAGCCACGGCGGCTGGGTCCTGGATGCGGCCCAGGGCCTCGATGGCCGCTGCACGCACTTCGGCCGAAGCGTCGTTGGCCATCACATCCACCAGATCGGCGGTCGCGGCTGCGTGACCCAGCTCACCGAGGCTCTCCACCGACATCAGCCGGATCTCGGAAGACGGGTCGTGCAGAGTATCGATGAGGGCATCGACCACCACCGGCTCGTCGAACTTGCGGGCGAACTCGGCCATGTCTTCCCGCACGGCGGGGTTGTCCGAGCGCAGGCCGGTGACGACCTGCTCTGCAGCGGGACCACAGCCCACGGACAGCAAGGCCACCAGGGTCAGCAGACGGGCGATCATGCGACACCTCCACTGCTGGTATCGGTCTCGACGTCGGGGGCCTGGTCCTTCTTGTGACGGCGGCGTTTCTTGATGGGCTTCCCGTCGGCGTCCTTGTCGGCGATGTAGTACGCCTGGTAGTAGCGGTAGTAGCCACCCAGGGCCGAGTCGGAGGTGTCCAGCTTGTTGAACACAAGGCCCACGGGGAGCAGGCCCGCGCCTTCCATACGATTGCGCACGTCGCGCAGCACCTTGCGGGAGGCCTTGCCGGCTTCGACCACCAGCACGAACTCATCGACCTGCCGACCGAGCACCACCGCGTCGTTGACCACCATCACCGGTGGAGTATCGACGATGACGATGTCACAGGAGCGGGCCACGTCCATCAGGAGTTGACGCATCTTGAGGGACTCGACCAAGGAGCCCGGATCCCGCGGCAGCGTGCCGGCCGCCAGCAGCCGGAAGCCAGGCACCGGCATCTCCTGGAAGGCATCCTCGAGCTTGGCTTCGCCCAGCAAGACGTTGGTGACGCCCACGTGGTTGGCGGTGTGGGGGAAGAAGCGGTGCTGGGTGGGGCGACGCAGGTCGCAGTCCACCAACACCACCCGCTTGCCGTCCCTGGCCATGGAGATGGCCAGGTTCATGGAGACCGTGGACTTGCCTTCTTCGGGCACACCGGAGCTGACGGCAATGTAGCGAGGTGGCTTGTCCAGGGTGGCATAGGCGATGCTGTTGCGCACCGTCCGGAACGCCTCGGCCACCGGCGCGTGGGCCGGTAGATCCGTGATCAAACGCTTGGTGCCCTTCTTGCCGTAGTGGGGGATGGCCCCCAGCTGTTGGATGTCCCAGACCTCGCGGAGCTCGTCGGGAGTCTTGATGCTGTCGTCGAGGTACTCGAAGCCGAACACCAAGGCAATGCCGAACAAAAGACCGAGCATCACGCCGACCACCACGTTGACCACCAAGCGAGGCTTGGCGGGACGAGCGGGCTCGAGGGCGGGCTCGACGAACTGCAGGTCGCTCATGGTGAGCGCCTCGGCGATGGCGATCTCGAACTGCTGCTGCTGCAGGGCCGTGTAGAGCTTCTCGGTGGCTTCGGCCGCGAGCTCGAGCTGGGACAGACGCCGCATCTTGTCGGGGTAGTGCCCGAACTCGACCGTGGCGCGATCGATGCCGCTGCGGAGTTCGATGGCGCGCTGCTGTTCGCTCACCAACTGGCCGCGGAGCTGCGCGATGGCGGGGGACAGCTCGTGCTGTGCGAACAGCGCGTGCTCGAGCTCGCTGGTGGTGGACTCGATGTTCTTGTCGATGAGCAGCACGTCAGGGTGCTTCTCGGTCTTTTCCAGCAGCTCGGCTTCGCGCTTGCGGCGCAGCTGGGCGAGCTCTTCCCTCAGGGTGCGAACCTGGCTGTTGCTGGCCATGGAGCTGGGGCTGACCAGATCGATGCCTTCTCGGGCCTGGTTGCGCTGCTCTTCGGTGATCTGGGCGCGCAGACCTTGGGCGGTGGCGCTGCTCTGCTCGATGGCGAGCGTCATGTCCGAGATGCGGGCCACGGCGGCCTTGACCTCGGACTCGAGGTCGATGATCTCTTCGCTCTGCTGAACCTCGGCGATGGACGCCAGGGCCGTGTCGAGCTCACTCTCCACCAGGGCGAGCTGATCAGTGACAAAACGACTTGCTTCTCGCACGTCTGATCGCGCGCGCTCCTGGGACTGGCTGATGTAGGCCTGGGCCAGGGTGTCGGCCATGAGCCGAGACTGCTCCGCGTCGTTGGAGCTGGCGATGACCATCAGAATGTCGGTGCCCTGGGCCTGGCTCACCTTGACCTGTGGGGCACCCATCATCTCGTCGCCCATGCCGGCGACGATGAGCTTGTCGGCCAGCAGCAGGCGGCCGTTGTCGTCGCGAAGCTGGAGCTTCCAGATGACTTCCTCGAGCACCGGACGCATGGTCGCCAGAGCGATCTTGTTCATCATGTCGTCGCTGGAGGAGGTCAGCGTCATGGCGACCTCTTCGAGTCCCAACTCCGACAGGATGGAGTTGGTGGTGTCCGAGCTCTCGACGATGAGCTTGGAGGTGGCCTGGTACTGCTTGGGCAGCAACATCGTGACCGCCACCGCCGCCGCCAGGAAGAACGCGATCGACTCGATGATGAGCCACTTCCGGCGGAGCAGGGCGCTGTAGAGGTGCAGGATCTCCATGGACAACCAGCGTACGGAGCGCAGAAGGAGGTGCACCACGCCCAGGATCGGCGCAATGCCCGAGAGCGCCGCCACCATAGCCCCCGGTTTTGGGGTTCGCCACCCGAATGCAGGGTGCCCCGGCGCTTGACGCCAACGCGTGATTCCGGCTACCAAGCCACTGCGCCGGCGATTTCCCCTCACCTCACCTCGAGGCGGACAACCATCGGCGCCGGAGGCCCGCGTGCGTCCCGCCATCCTCACGCTGCTCATGCTCGTGCTCATGCTGATGCTCTCGGCTTGCGCAACCACCATGACCAACGCGCCAAACATCGAGACTGCATCGGATGCAGCGACCATTCGCGCGCCCGCCCCCGCAGAGTTCGTCTTCGGCCCCGGCGACCGCCTGTCCGTCAAGGTCTGGCGCCACGAAGACCTGGACATGGAGGTCACGGTGGCCCCCGATGGCGGGATCACCTACCCGCTGGTGGGGCGCATCCAGGCCGCAGGCATGTCCTACCCCCAGCTGGTGGCCGCCATCGAGACGGCGCTTTCCGAGTACTACACGGAAGTGTCCGTCGCTGTGAACGTCGAAAAAGTCTCGAACCAGAAGGTCTTCATTCTGGGCGAGGTCAAGACCCCCATGGTGCTGCAGATCGAGAACGACCTCAGCATCCTCGAGGCCCTCACCCGCACCGGCGGCATCCTCGACGACGCGCGCACCGACAACGTCCTGCTCATCCGGGGCGGCCTCGACGAGCCCAAGCTGTATACTGTCGATGTCGGCGCCATCTACGGCAAGGGCGAGATGAGTCAACTGGTCTACCTACAGCGAGGCGACATCGTGGTGGTCCCCACCAAGACCATCGCCAACGTCGAGAAGTTCTTCCGCCGCATCCAGTCCGTGCTGGCCCCCTTCGTGGGCGGCTCGGCCATCTACCGCAACGCTGTCTCGGGAGGCGCCCAGGGCACCTCCTCTTCCCTCGGCGACTAGCCCCTTCGAACCGGAGCTGCCCGCGTGAACCGTCCTTGGCTCCACGCTGCCATGCTGGCCCTGCTCGATGCGATGGGTCTGCTCTTGGCCGGCTGGATCGCCCACACCTTCTGGCTCTGGTACAACCCGCAGCTGGCATGGGTGGTGCAGGTTCGGCTGTGGGAGCTGTTCCCGCCCAACCCGTGGTCCCCGCCCCTGCTGGTGCTCATCCCCGCATGGATGCTGGCCAACAACCTGCTGGGGCTCCACAACCCGGCCAAGCTCGAGCGATCCGCCAAGATCGTCACGCTGCTCACTCGCTCCGCGGTCTACGTGATGCTGGTGCTGGTGGTGCTGCAGTTCCTGTTCACCCAGCGCGTCTACAGCCGCTCGCTGATGCTGCTGTTCATCGGCTGCGGCTTCTCGGTGATGGTCGTGCTGCGGCTCGCCTTCTTCCAGGTCCAGCTTCGCCTGCCCCGGCCCTTCGCCTCCCAGGCGGTGGCCATCTTCGGGGGCACCGCCGACGCTCTGTCCATGACCCAGCGCCTCGAGAGCTACGGCCGCCACGCCTACACGCTGGCCGGCTACATCATTCCCGGCGGCGAGCGCACCCTGATGGTGCCCCCCGACCGGGTGCTGGGGACCGTGGATGAGCTGCCCCAGATCGTCAATGAGCAGAACCTCTCCATGGTCATCATCGCATCTCGCCAGTTGGACCGGCGCGATGCGTTCCGGCTGGCCCGGCTCTGCGATCAGATGGGCCTGCGGGTTCTCCAGATGCCCTTCACCTGGGGCTTCGCCAGCCCCAAGCTGGGCTTCGCTTCCCTTGGCGGCCTGCAGCTCATCGACCTGCAGCAGCTGTCCTACCCGACGTTCGCCGAGAACGTGAAGCGCGCCTTCGACCTCGCGGCCGTGCTCACCGGCGGCTCCATCCTCATGCCCTTCCTGCTGCTGGTCTGCGCGGCCGTCAAGCTGGACTCTCCGGGCCCGGTGTTCTTCACCAGCCCGCGGGTAGGCAAGGGTGGACGAAACTTCCCCTTCTTCAAGTTCCGATCCATGGTGGCCGACGCCAACAAGCTCAAGGACGAGCTGCGGAACCAGAACGAGTCCGACGGACGCCTGTTCAAGATGAAGGACGACCCCCGCATTACCCGCTTCGGCAGGTTCATCCGCAAGTTCAGCGTAGACGAGCTGCCCCAGCTGTGGAACGTGCTGAGAGGTGACATGAACCTCGTGGGCCCGCGACCGCTACCCGAAGAAGACCTCCGGGACATGGAGCGCGATCCCGAAGCCCTCTACTGGTTCGAGCTCCGCTCCAAGGTCAAGCCGGGCATCACCGGGCTGTGGCAGGTCAGCGGTCGAAGCTCCCTGACCTTCGCCGACATGGTCGCCCTGGACATCCAATACGTGCAGAACTGGTCCCTGTGGTTGGACCTCCAGATCCTGCTCAAGACCATTCCCGCCGTGTTCAGGGGCTCCGGCGCGCACTGAATTCTGTGGTGCAGACAGCTTCTTTGCCTTGCATGCTGCTGCACACAGGTCTATCTAGAAGTTGGCTGGAGGCCTCGATGGCTACGTCACTGCGCACACTCTCGACCTTCACCGCGCTCGCAGGGCTGTGCGCGGTGGGCTGCAACCTCGGGCTTGAGTTCGAGGTCATGGGCTTCGACTCTCAGGGCAACCCCATCTTCGACACCGAAGAAACCGACGCCGACGCCGACGCCGACGCCGACAGTGATGGCGACACCGACGCCGATGCTGACGCCGACGCCGACACCGACGGCACCATCACCATCTCGGACCTGGACCCCTACTACGGCACCACCAACGGGGGTCAGACCGTCACCATCAACGGCGGTCCCTTCGACTCATCCGCCAGCGTGCGCTTCGGCTCCAACACCGCCTCGATCCAGAACTTCGGCACCGACACTCTGGTGGTCTCCTCACCGTCGGCCACGGGCGAAGGCTCTGTGGACGTCGTCGTGAGCACCGATGCGGGCTCGGGCTCGGCACAGGACGCCTTCTTCTACTTCGAAGACGGCTCCGGCCAAGCAGGCATCATCGGTGAGATCGGCTGGCAGACGTTCCTCACTGATGCATGGGTCGATCCGACCCCCTACGGCTACGCGTGGTTCTCGGTCATCGTCCCCCAGAACATGCACCTGTGGGACTCCTACGGCCCCTCCTTGGAAAACTGCGAGAACGGCAGCTGGAGCTCCGGCAACAAGATCTACGTCTACGACATCGACACCCGCACCACCACCATCCGGCCCACCTCCGGCAGCTCCAGCACCCTCACCTGGAACTCGACCTACCTGCAGTGGGCCAACATGGACCTGTCGAGCTCCCAATACCAGAACGGCTCCACCTACAGCCTGGACACCATCGAGTCCTCCAACTTCGTGCCCATAGACATCAGCCCGCTGGCCCGGACCCCCGCGGCCTTCAGCGTCACCACGCCCAACTTCTCCGGCTCGAGCTATCCCTATGTCAGTCGCAGCTCGCTCCAGGTCCGCTGGAGTGGCAGCGGTGGCGATGCCATGCTCATCGGTGCCCAGCTCTACAACGCCGACACCACCGTCATTGAGCAAGAGGTCTACTGCCTCGCCAACGACGATGGCTCCTTCACCATCCCCTCGACCGAGTGGTCCGGCTTCCCGTCGGACCGCGTCATGGTGATGAGCGTGCGGCGTATCGTCGAGTCGGGCGGTTCAGTAGAGTTCAACGATAGCCAGAGCCGGGTGGTGGGCTCCTACACCATCAACGGTGTGGCCATCACCCAGTGAGCCCCGCACCGTCCCTGCGTGTTGAGCTGCTCGGCGTCCCCATCGACGTCCTGACACGGCCCCAGCTCCTGGACCGCGTGGCGGCGCTCGCCGATGGCGCCGATCGCTCCACGGTCGGCTACGTCAACATGCATGTGCTGGATCGGGTCGGAGCGCACCCGGACCTGCTGGACTTCTTCCGAAGCCTGGACCTCTGCTACTGCGACGGCAAGGGTGTCGTGCTCGCCGCGAGGGTCCAGGGCGACCTACTGCCCGAGCGCATGACCGGCGCTGACTGGATCTGGGACCTCGCTGCGGCGGCCGAAGGGCGCTGGCGCCTGTGCTGGATCGGGAGCGATCCCGGCGTGACGGCCCAAGCCGCAGAGGTCCTCGTGCAGCGCTATCCCCGCCTCGAGATCGTGACCCACCATGGCTACCACGCCAAGCAGGGTCCCGAAAACGAGGCCTTCATCCAACAGATCAACGCTGCTGAGGCCGACATCGTGCTGGTGGGCATGGGCACCCCGGTGCAGGAGCGCTGGGTGTTGGCCAACCGCCCAGCCATGGACGCCCCCGTGGTCTGGTGCCTCGGGGCCACCGCCGACTTCATCTCCGGTCGGGTGTCCCGCGGTCCCCAGTGGTTGTACGAGCGCCAGGAGTGGCTGGCCCGGCTGTGGGTGGACCCCACGCGCCTGTGGCAGCGCTATCTGCTGGGCAACGCCCGGGTCATGGCGCGGGTTCTCGCGACCTCCACGCGGCGTAGGCTCCGCCGTCGGTGAGCACCCAGACACGCTGAGCGTCCAGGGCCACAAGCCCGTTCACCACCGGCGGGTGCTCGGGCGCCAGATCGACGATGGTGGCGCCACCGAGGATGCTGGGGTCCAAGTGCAGCACCTGACCGGCGTCGGTGCCCGCCCAGCAGCCGCCCTCGCCGTCGGCCGCCACCGCGGACACCACGACCCTGCGGTCCGCGCTGCGGAGCAGGTCGACCACCTCGCCCGAGGCGATGTCGATGACGTCGATGCCGTTGTCCGTGCCCACCCAGATGACGCCCTCGTCGGGCTGCATGTCCAGGGGACGGTGGGTACCGATGTAGGGCCGAGCCCGCAGATCGGGGCCGATGGAGGTGACCACCTCCGACGCGATGGCCCACAGCACGCCGTCGTCGCCCGCGACGAGCCTGCGCACAGGCCCAATCGTCGCCAGGCGCTCGAACTGCCCCTGATCGGCGAGATAGCGGAACAGTCCCGCGTCGCCTCCGACCCACATGACGCCATCCACCATGGCCGCGGCCTTGATGGGCCCCGGCACCTCGTGCAGCCGATCGGGGCCGAAACGGGGCACCTGTTCCACGCCCTGGCTGCGAACGATCCAGCGCTGCGAACCGTCCCGCAGCATCGCCACGAGATCGGGTCCAGCGCGTTCCACCAAGCGGTCGTGGGTCTTGCGAGCCGGCCCGAGCACCGCCAGGCCGAGATCGCCCGAAAGGTAGAGCTGGCCCTTCGAGCGGTGTGCACCATGCCAGGAGGCCCCTGCCGGAACCCGCGACAGATTGGAGCTGCGCACGGTGCCCAGACCCGGATCGAGCCACGCCACACCGCGCTCGGTGCCCAGCCAGGCCGCCGAGGCGTTCAAGGCCGTACGCGCAGCACCGTCGCCGCGCCAGGGAAGATCAGGGACAACCTCGTTGACCACCCCGGAGGGTAGGCCGTCTTCGGTGGTCCACTGGCGCACCACCCCTCGCTGGGGCGTGAGGCTGACCAAGCCGGCCTCGGCCCCCGCCGCCAGGTAGGCGCCCGCGACCCGCGCCAGGGCGTAGGAGCCGTCGGTGCTGGAGCCGGGCCAGACGGTGGTGATCTCACCTTCGTTGAGCAGCACCACACCCCGCTGCATGGTGGCCAGCAGCGTGCCGGTGCGAGGCAAAGGCTCAACATCGTAGACGTCCAGTTCGGGGTCGATGCCTTCGATGGGCTCGGCCTCTGGCAGCCCCAGCAGGCCCTCGTAGCCCACCCAGATGCGCTCATCGGATCCGCGCACCAAGGAGAAGACCGACCAGGGGCCCAGCACGGTGTCCAGGCCGTCGGCGTCCATATGGGCGAGGCCCCGGTAGGTGCCGATCCACACCGCTCCAGGCTCGGTGGCCAAGGCTTGAACGTAGTCGTCGGGCAGGCCTTCGCCACTCCCGATGACATCGCTGACCTCGAAGCGCAGGGCTCCCTTCGAGTCGTGGCTGGCCCCGACGTGGACCAGCCCCAGGGCCGTACCGACCCAGGCACCGCTGTCGGTGGGCGCCACGGCGATGACGCGCTCGGACGGTAGACCCTCGGCGACCCCCAGCCCCACGGCCTCGAGCCCGTCGCGATCGATGCGGGCGATGCCGCCCCCCAGGCTGGCCACCCACGGGACCGCCTGGCCGTCCAGAGCGAGGTCCACCGAGCGGGCACCAGGCAAGGCCCCGTTCGGTCCGGCCATCTGGGCCAGCTGCAGCGGGGTGACCACCGTGTCGGCGTCGAAGGGGGGGCTCACCTGCCCGTCGGCGCCCACCAGCCGGAAGCGCGTGCCTCGGGCGTAGCGCTGGCTGACCCAGCCAGGGCTGGCGTGGCTCGACACCAGCACCCAGCCATGGGTGGTGGCTCGCTCGATACCGAAGACCTCGCCGCCGTTCCAGAACAAGCGCACGGCCCGCCGCGAGGCGAACACCTCGCGCCAGCGGGTGGGGGGCTGTTCTACCGCCCGCAGGTGCGCCGGGGGGAAGACCTCCGAAGCCACGGACTCCGCAGCCTCGGCCTGACCGGGACACAGCAGCGCCAGGGCCAGTGCGAGGGTGCTAGAGATTGCGGATAGCCTCGCCATAGCGCGACACCTGGCGTTCGAGATGGTGGGGCTCGCCCTGCACCTGGATAGCGCTGCGGGGGCAGACGAACCAACAGTACAGACAGTGGATACACGCCGGCGGTTCGGTCTCAGTGCCGATCTGTTCGAGGGACAGGCCCGTGGGGCAGAAGCCTTCGCAGATCCTGCAGTCACCACAGCGCTCCGCTTGCCGACCCACCACCCTCAGGGTGTCGTCGCGACGGTCGTAGACGTCCTGGACGATGCGCAGCTTGTAGGCCAGGCGCGCCACCACAGGGCGGTTCACCAGCGGGCGCACCGCCAGCTTGAGCCAGATGAGCCAGCGCTTCTCGGCGAGCTTGGCCTGGACCGAGCGCGCGGGAGGCGGCTCCATGTGGTGGAGCACGGCGACCTGCTGCTCCACGAGAGCCTCGAGACTGGAAGGGACCCGTCCTGCGTCGCCCGCGTGGGCCAGGTAGGGCACGTTGCGCCAGGGCATGTCCATCAGGCGGGCCACCACCAGATCGTTCACCAGGGCGTCGTCGCTGGCCAGCAATACACCGAGTCGGAAGGGCTCACCGTCGCCCGGGCCGTTGCCTTCCATGCCCACCAAGCCATCGACGATGATGAGATCCGGCCGCACCAGTTCGTTGAGCGCCAGGATGTTGCGCCCCAGGTCGTAGTGCACCTGGCGCTTGTCCTGGCCCACCACGATGCCCACCCAGTTCTTCATGGCGCAGGTGAGCTGCATCTCGGCGTGGGTCTTGATCTTGGGCACCGAGATCAGGAAGTCCTTGTCCAGCACAGTGCGGGACACCAGGGGTTTTGCCCCCGCATGGAGCACCAAGCGGCGGCCGTCGTCCACGTTGATGTTGACCAGACGAACGCCCAGGATCTCGCAGAGGCGATCCACCCGCAGCCGGGCGAAGCTGTCGATGCTTCGCCGATCGATGCCCACGTTGGAGCCATCGGCCACCGTGATGTCGCTGTAGCCCCGGGACTGCAAGCTTCGGATGATGGCGCCCAGCACCCGCAGGTCCACGCAGTTGCCGGTGAGGGACGGCAGGTCGTTGTTGAGGTTGGGCTTGATGACGATGCGAGCGTCCATACGCTCGGGCAACGCGTCGGCCCGGCCGGCGAGGATGGCCTCGATGGCGGCGTCGATCTCGAGGCGCGTCCACGCCCGATGGAGGTCGACCCGGCTGCCGGCGATGTCGTAGCTGCGGTGCATGTTCACCCCATCTCGCTCAGGGCCGACTCGTAGCGGCGCCAGACGCTGGACCAGTCGTAGTGCCCCTGCACGAAGGCGCGGCCTTCGCGCCCCAGCTGCGCGCAGCGATCGGGGTCATCCACCAGGCTGGCGATGGCTCGGCTCAGGGCTGGCACGTCGCCCTGGGGGAAGGCCAGGCCGATGCCCCCCGTGGCTTCACGCACCGGCGGCTGATCGCTCCAGATCACTGGCCGGGCGCAGGCCATGCCCTCGACCGCTGTGAAGCCGAAGCCTTCGGTCATCATGGTGGGGAAGAGCACGGCATCGCAGCGCTGATACCAAGGCACGATGTCGGGGACATCGGTGTGGATCTCCACCGGCTGACCTTCAGCCTGGGTGCGGATGAACTCGAGGTAGCGCTGGTCGGCCACCGTACCCACGATGCGCAGCAACACGCGCTGCTTGAGCTCGGCGGGCAGGCGCGCCACCGCGTCGATGGCCAGGTGCTGACCTTTACCCTCGAGGATGCGGGAGGGGTAGGCGAGCACGAAGCGCTCATCGCCGGTGTCGTGAAGTTCGGGAGGCACGAAGGCCGACAGGTTCACGCCGTTGCGGATGGCCACGGTGCGCTCGGCGGGCATCCCCGCCGCCAAGAGGTTGCGGCGGCTGGCCTCGCTGACGGTGATGACCCGGGCCAGGCCGCGAGCCTTGAGGCGATAGTACAGGCGGCGCCCCTGGATGCCCAGGCCCTGCTCGGACTCGGGGCGCCCGAAGTTGAGATCGTGGACGATGACCGCCATGGGTACCGAGGTCACCGGCGCCTCGATGGAGTTGGACAACACCACATCGGGCTTCCACCGCGCGATCTCCCGACGGGTTGTGTACCAGAGGGCCGCGTATCCGCGCACCCGCTGGCCCCGGCTGAGGTCCACCGCCACCGCCTCGGGAGGAACCAGGTCACGAGAGCGCCGATAGCCCACCACCAGGCGAACATCATGACGCTCCCGAGCCTGAAGGTACAGGTTTTCGAAGACCGTCTCCGTGCCGGAGCGGACGTCGGGGGGGTATCTGCGTGCGACCATCAGGAGCTTCATGGGGCGCAAGGATAGCCCGATCCCCCTCTCCTGGGCAGGGGCCTGGGTCACCCGCGGAACCCCCTGGCGCGATAGCATGTCCCAAGTCGTGACCATCACGAGGACCGCCGCCATGAAGCCCATGTTCGGGTTCGTACAGACCAGAGACCCAAGCCTCCACCGGCGCAAGACCGCCGAGCTCGAGAAGGCCGAGGGGGAGCGCACCGCGTTCCTCGAAGAAAAGGCCGCGCTCAAGGCACAGGGCATCGATCTCGACGAGCCCCAAGAGCGGCTGGGTTGCCCCCGCTGCAAGACCGTCTACGACTACGGCGATGTCTGCCCCGACTGCCAGGTGGAGCTGGTGGGTGCATCCGCCATCGAGACAGCCGACCCCATCGCCGTCGAGGGTCCGGACCACGTGTGGATCTTCATCTACGCCATCCCCGGGGTGATCGCCGTGGCGCTGGCCGGTGGCATCTGGTGGCTGGCCTCCCAGGCTTCATAGGCTCGCCGGGACCAGACCCGCACAATAAGCGCCTGGGGAATGCGCGATGCCCGGCATCGGGAGCCCTCCATGGCCACCATCCTGCTTGCCTTCGCCTGCGCCTCGGCGCTGGCTTCGCCCCAGCGCTTCGAGCTGGCCGACCCCGTGCCTTGGGATCTCGATCCCGATCGGGTCGACACCCTGCTGGAGCGAGCCTCGGGCATGTCTCCGGCCGATGCCACCAGCGTCGAGATCCTCGCCATCGGCCCCGACGGCGTGAAGCGACCCCTGGGGGACTACCGGCCCCTCATCGAGCCGCCTCCGGTCAAGGACGGCGAGTCCCCTGCCCCACCCATCTCGCACCCCGCAGACCACCCGGGCGAGGCCCAGGGCGCGCTGAGCGGCAAGGCCGTCTACCTCAGCCAGTGTCACGGGTGGATCTGGTACGACTCCTTGGGCGGCTTCTCCACCCAGCGCGGCAACGTCTACGACACCGTCGAGGACTTCCACAACCCCGAGGCCGCCAACCACTACCTCACCGCCATGCTCGAGAACGCGGGCGCCGCGGTGTTCACGGTGAAAGACCGCGGCATGAACACCGCCTCGGTGGTCATCGACAACGACGCGCCCAGCAGCGGTGGCAGCTACACGGAGAGCGGCGCGGGCTTCGAGGACTACCTGGATGGGTGGGGCTCGGCCCCGAGCTGGGCCTACGGCGAAGATCCCTTCGATCATGGCAGCACCCGGCGCTTCCCCGCCGACGGCGGCGGCATGGCCCGCTGGGTGCCCGACGTGCCCGCCGATGGTTGGTACACGATCTATACCGCCTGGGACTCCGACAGCGACAATGCCCGGGACGCGCACTACCGCATCATCCACCCCGGCGGCGTCATCGATCGAAGCTTCGATCAGACCGTGCACGGCTCCACCTGGCAGTACCTCGAGACCCTCTGGCTTCCCGAAGGCCAGGGTGAGCTCGAGGTCCAGCTCATCGGAGACTCCGCTGACGCAGGGCGCTGGCTGAGCGTCGACGCGGTCCGGGTGGGCGGCGGCATGGGCGACGTGGAGCGCCACGGCGAAACCACCGGACGCCCCCGCTGGGAGGAAGGCGGCATCCTCAACGCCCAATACAACGGTGCGCCCACTTCGGTCTACGACCCCTACAGCGACGGCGACGGTTCCGATCCGTCCTCCCGGTCCCGCTGGGCAGCTTGGGAGCATCCCACCGGCGAGGACGCCGTGTACCTGAGCTGGCACTCGAACGCGGCAGGCAGCCCCGACCAGGCCCAGGGTACGTCCACCTACACCTACGAGGGTGGTAGCGGAACGGCGGTCAGCGGGTCGGAGGCCTTCGCCGAGGCCGTCCAGAGCGAGCTGGTCAACGCCCTGGACGCCCTGTGGGAGTCCCCCTGGTCCGATCGGGGCACCCGCTCGGCCGACTTCGGGGAGCTCAACCCCACAAACAACAACGAGATCCCCGCCGCCCTGGTGGAGCTGGCCTTCCACGACCACTACATCGACGTGGAGTACCTCAAGCACCCCCGCTTCAGGCTGGATGCGTCGAGGGCCATGATGCGGGGCATCGTGCGCTACTTCGCAGAACGCGATGGCCAGACCCCGCACTTCATGCCCGAGGCGCCCGTCGACCTCGCCGTGCGCCACGACACCGACGGCAAGCTCGAGCTGTCCTGGAGCGCAGGCCTGGTGGGCGACCCCTACGGCGACGCGGCCAGCGGCTACCGGGTCTACAGCTCCACCGACGGCAAGTCCTGGGACGGTGGCGCCGAGGCCGACGCGAGTCCTCTGACCCTGGACACCCGACCCGGTCAGCGGATCTACCTGCGGGTGGCCGCGGTGAACGATGGCGGCATCAGCCTACCCAGCGAGGTGCTGGGGGCCCGGCGCTCACCCGATGGGTGGGCCCCGGTGCTCATCGTCTCCGCCTTCGACCGCCTCGAGGTCTCGAGCCTGCTGTGGGAAGACATCGGCGGTTCCCTGGGCGACGTGGCGCGCATGGACCTGCTGCGCATCAACAGCTTCGACACCACCGTGGCCCACGGCCAGGCGGTGGCCGACGCCGGCTGGTTCTTCGACAGCATCGCCGATGAGCGCCTGGATGAGATCGAGCTCGACGACTACCCCTTGATCTTGTGGATCGCCGGCGAGGAGTCCACCACCGACGAGACCTTCACCCGGGCGCAGCAGGATCGCCTACGCAGCTACGTCGAGGCGGGGGGCGCCCTGTGGGCTTCGGGCTCGGAGATCCTCTGGGATCTCGACCACCGCGGTGATGCCAACGACCAGGCCTTCGCGGCCGAGGTGCTGGGCGCCACCATGGCCGCCGACGACGCCGACACCTGGCAGGTCGACGGCGAGGGCTTGCTCGAGGGCTTGGCGCTGGACTTCGGTGAAGACGACGGCGCGCCCTACCCCGCCGAGTACCCCGACGTGCTCGAAGGCAGCGGCGAGACCCTGGCCAGCTACCCCGGCGTGGGCAGCGCCGCGCAGCTGCGAGATCTGGTGGTGCTGTTCGGCTTCCCCTTCGAGTGCATCGGCGATCCCGACACCCGCACCGCCGTGGCGGCCCGGCTGCTGCCTGTGCTAGTGCCCGACTACGATCTGCCCGAGCCCGAAGACACCGACTGGCCCGACGACACCGACTCGCCCCAGGACAGCGCCGCCCCCGGTGACTTCCCCGGAAAGCTGGGTCGCGAGCGCCTGGAAGTTAGCGGCTGTGGCTGCAGCGGTGCAGGCCGGATCGCCGGCCTGTGGCTCTTGGTGATGTTGGCAGCACTGGCCGGGTCCAGGCGCCGCCAGCAGCCGATTCCGTAATCGAGCGGACGTCCATTTTCTCTTTACACGCAACGGGATGCGGCTACGTTCCCCGCGTCAACCCCAGGCCTCTCCATTGAACTCGCAGGAGTCCCTCATGCAGCCGCGCTACAAGAACATCATCGCCTTCCTCTGGGCCGAAGACTTCGCCAAGGCCATCAACTTCTACACCGACGTGCTCGGCCTCAAGAAGGTCTACGAGTCCGATGGTTGGTGCGAGCTGTCCGTCCCTGGTACCCGCAACGCCTACCTGGCGGTCAACCGCTGGAACCGCGACGGCAAGGCCCCCCGCAACGACTTCATCACCTTCGGCATCGAAGGCATCGAAGACTACCTGGCGCTGCTCCAGGAAAAGAACGTTCGCCTCAAGGGCGATCTGGTCGAGCTCGACCAGCAGGGCCTCAGGATGATCAAGTTCTACGACCCCGAAGGCAACATCATCACGCTCGCCGAAGTGCAGATCTAAGCCTGCGTCGACAATACCTGCACAAGCCCCGCCTCCCTGGCGGGGCTTGCTGCTTCAGGCAGCTGACGACAGGTCCCGCGGAGCCTCTATAGGCAGTCTCACAGCGGCTCGCCCCACCCCTGGAAGCAGCGCACACGGTGACACCGACCGCCGTCGCCACCGGCGGAGCTTGGCGCTACCGCATGGATCTCGCCCCTCCCAGGGGGTGGCCTCCGACGGGTAAGCACCCGACCCTCCAAGCGGATAGCTGCTTCTGGACAGCTGGTCGCTGGAGGACCCGTGCACTCAGACCCTGATGCCAACATCGCTGGCCTACCCGAGAACGCCCGTCGCCCCCTCGAGCCCGGGGAACAATACGTCCCCGTCGTGCCCGACGAACAGGTTCAGGAGGTCACTGTCCGTTCGGTGGTGATGGGGCTGATCTTCTGCGCCATCTTCGCCATGGCCGCTGCCTACTTGGCCCTCAAGGTGGGACAGGGCATCGAAGCCGCCATCCCCATCGCCATCCTGGCCATCGGCTTGGGCACGTTCTTCAGCCGCAAGTCCACCTTGCTCGAGAACGTCATCATCCAGTCCATCGGCGCCAACTCCAGCCATGTGGTCTCGGGTGCGGTGTTCACCATCCCCGCCCTGTACATGCTGGCCGCTGATCCGCTGTACGACGTGGCCCAGCCCCAGGTCTGGCAGGTCATCATCGTCTCGTTCCTGGGCGGCTGCCTGGGTGTGCTGTTCCTGATCCCACTGCGCTACCACTTCATGGTGGAGATGCACGGTGAGTTCCCGTGGCCCGAAGGCACGGCCACTACCGAGATCATCTTGAGCGGCGAACGCGCGGGCTCCGGGGCCAAGGTGCTGGCCCTGTCCGCCGGGCTGGGCGCCCTGTACGACGGCGCGGTGGCCACCACCCACGCCATGGCCGAGACCCTCACCTTCGAGGCGGTGGGCATCCAGCAGGTCCTGGCCAAGCAGTTCATGACCCTCCGGGTGCTCAACAACGCAGCCATCTTGGGCATCGGCTACATCGTCGGGCTCAAGTACGCGGCCATCATCTGCGCCGGCTCGCTGCTGTCCATGTTCGTGCTGGTGCCCATGATCCACGCGGTGGGCGTCTACGTGCCCGACGTCCTGCCCCCCGGCACCATGCCCATCGCCGAGATGGAGCCGATGCAGGTGTTCAAGTACTACGTGCGCATCATCGGCGTAGGCGGCATCGCGGGCGCAGGCATCCTGGGCATCCTGTCCTCCATGCCCGCTATGATCCGCTCCATCTTGGCCAACATGAAGGCCTTGGGTGGCAAGAAGGGTGAAGCCAAGACCGTGATTCCCCGCGTGGAGCGTTCGTTATCCCTGCAGGTCACCATCGTAGGCACCGTGATCTTCATGGTCGCGGCCTTCCTGTTCTTCTCCTACGGTCTGGGCATCGAAAAGGCCGCCTTGTACGCCGGCGTAGGCACGGTGCTGGTCACGGTCATCGCCTTCCTCTTCGCGCCGGTCTCCGCGCGCGCCATCGCTATCGTGGGCACCAACCCGGTGTCTGGCATGACCATGCTCACCCTGATCATCACCGGCGTGGTGATGCTGAAGCTCGGACTCACCGGGGGCCAGGGCATGTTCGTCACCATGATGGTGGGCGGCGTGGTCTGCACGGCCCTGGCGGCCTCGGGAGCCCTGGCCTCGGACCTCAAGGTCGGCCACTGGACCGGCGCCACGCCTTCCAAGCAGCTGGCCCTCAAGTTCCTGGGCACCGCGGTCGCCGCCGTGTTCTGCGGCCTGGCCATGTGGGTGCTGTCCCAGGCCGACGTAGGCCAGGGCTTCGGCAGCTCCGCCATGCCCGCACCCCAGGCCTCCGCCATGAAGGAGATCCTGGTGGGCATCTTCGGCACCACCGCGGCCCCCCTGCAGTGGTACCTCTTCGGCCTGGGCGTCGGCCTCGCAATCATCTTGCGCATGGCGGGTGTGCCTGCGCTGGCCTTCGCCCTGGGCATGTACCTGCCCATGGAGTTGAACACCCCGGTCCTGCTGGGTGGCTTCCTGTCCTACCTGGTGGGGCGCGCCAAGGCCGGCGAGAGCAAGGTCAAGGTCAAGGCCCGCATGGACCGCGGCGTGCTCATCGCCTCGGGGCTCATGGCTGGCGGCGCCATCATGGGGGTGCTCGACGCCATCGCCAACGCTTCCATCAAGGGCATCACGGGAAGCACGGAAGCCAAGGGCTATGTCCACATCTTGAGCGAGCACGCCTTCGAAGGCATGACCGGCGAGATCGCCGGCTTGGTCGGGCTGGTCGGGCTCTGCATCCTCATCGTCAGCTGGGCCCGCAAGGCCGAGGTGACATGATGCGGCGCGCTCCCCTCCCCTTGTTGCTGAGCATCGGCCTGGCCGGTTGTCCGTGGGTGTCAAACACCGACCACGAGCAGGCCAAGAACAGCCTCGCCGACACCGCCGTGGTCGAGGGTGACACCGACACCGACACCGACGCCGATAGCGACACCGACGCAGACTCCGATGCGGACACGGACGCCGACACGGACGCCGACACGGATGCAGACAGCGACACCGACGCGGATGCCGACAGCGACAGCGACGCCGACACGGACACGGGCACCTTCGTAGACGGCGACCGGGACGGCTACGGCGTGGCCACCGACTGCGACGACAGCGACGACAGCATCCACCCGGGCGCCGACGAGTACTGCGATGGCGTCGACTCGGACTGCGACGAGGTCATCGACGACGAAGACGCTGACGCCCTGGATGGCGGTCCCTGGTACGCCGACAGCGACGGAGACGGCTACGGCGACCCCAAGACGGTCTCCACCCTCTGTCTGCAGCCCTCGGACCACGTCATCAACGCCAACGACTGCCTCGACAGCGCAGCCAGCGTCCACCCCAGCGCCCCCGAGGTCGGGCTCAACGGGGTGGACGACAACTGCACTGGTGGCGACTCCACCAGCCTCGACCTCGACCTGGCGACGACCAGCTTCGTGGGCGAGACCAACGGCGACAAGGCCGGCTTCGACATGGCCTTCGTGGGCGACATCAACGGAGATGGCAGCGACGATCTGCTCGTGGGTGCACCGGGCTACGACTCCGACGCCGGGCGGGCCTATGTGCTGTACGGGCCCGTGAGCAGCGGCCGCATCGATCTGTCCACCGCCACCATCCTCGATCCGGCGGACTCGGGCACCCAGCTCGGCTACGCAATCGCGGGGGGAGACCCCGATCTGGATGGCCACGCCAACCTGATCTTCGGCCTGCCGGGCTACGACAACGACCTGGGGGCGGCCCTGCTGGTGGAAGGTCCCCTCAGCACGGGTACGCCTCCCTCCACCGCGGCCTATGCCACCCTGCTCGGTGACAACGCCAGCGATCAGGCGGGCATGTTCGTCGCCCTGGGCGGAGACCACACTGCCAACGGCGCCGACGACTGGCTGGTGGGCGCACCCTACGCCGACGATGGCTTCTCCAACGACGGCGTGGCCTATGTGATCGAAGCCGCCACTACAGGAACGGCGACCCTGAGCACCGCAGCCCATGCCAAGTTGAGCGTCTCATCCAACAGCGGCTACACGGGCTGGAGCATGGCCGGGGTGGGCGACGTGGACGGTGACAGCTTCGACGACCTGCTGGTGGGCGCCTACCGGGCCGAGGACGACAGGACCCCGACGGGCGGAGCCTTCCTTGTGCTGGGTCCCGTCACCGGCGACATCACGCTGTCCATCACCACGGGCACCCACACCGTCTACACCGGCTCAGGCACCAACGCCTACGCGGGCTGGTCCGTGGCCGCAGCGGGAGACGTGGACAGCGACGGCTACGCCGACATTCTCGTCGGCGCCCCAAACGAGCCGGTGGATCTCAGCTACCTGGGCAAGGCGGGCCTCGTGTTTGGAACCGCCAAGCCCGCCAGCACCACCGTAGATACAGCCGACTTCGTGTTCGTAGGCGGCTCCGGCGACAAGGCTGGCTGGTCCGTGGCTGGCGTCGGTGACATCGACGGCGACGGCAACGACGACATCGCCATCGGCGCCGCCTTCGCAGATAGCGGCGCCGCCGACGGCGGCGCGGTCTACCTGTTCCTGAGCCCCACCGCCGGAACCTACGATGCGTCCCACGCCGACGGTGTGATGGCCGGCTCGAGTGACTACGACACTGCGGGCTACCGCATGACCGCAGCCGACCTTGACGCCGACGGCAGCCGAGACATGCTCATCGGCGCACCTGACTTCAACGGCGTTAGCAGCATCACCGGCGAGGGCACGGCACACCTCGTCCTCGGCATCACCCTCTGACCCAGAGGCCCACATGCGCGGCTGGCCCTGCCTCATCCTCGCCCTGCCCTTGCTCACCGGCTGCCCCTGGATCACCCAGGGAGACCACGACGACCGCGTCGCCAGCCTGGATGACGATACGGGTGTCGAGATCACCGACGAAGATGGTGACGGCTACTCATCGACAATCGACTGTGACGACGCCAGCGCAGCGGTCTACCCAGGGGCCGATGAGACCTGCAATGGAATCGACGATGACTGCGACGATGTCGTGGACGAAGGCGATGCGCTGGACGCCGACACGTTCTACGCGGACACCGACGAGGATGGCTTTGGAGATGCGGCCAGCACAACCATGGCCTGTGATCTTCCCAGCGGATTCAGCACCGACGACAGCGACTGCGACGACAGCGACGGGATGATCTTCCCGGGGACCGACGAGCTGTGCAACGGGGTGGACGACGACTGCGACGACGAGATCGACGAAGCCGACGCCACCGACGTCGCCTCCTGGTACGCCGATGCGGACGGCGACGGCTACGGCATCGACAGCGACGAGATCGTGGCCTGTGATCAACCCAGCGGCTACGCGCCGGCGAGCGGTGACTGCGACGAGTCGAGTCCCGACGTCAACCCCGGCGCCACCGAGCTTTGCGACGAGGTAGACAACGACTGCGACGGTGACACCGACGAGGACGACGCCGACGACGCCGAGGTCTGGTACGCGGACAGCGACAGCGACAGCTACGGCGACCCCGACACCAACACCCCGGCCTGCGAGCAGCCCAGCGGCTACGTCTCCGACAACACCGACTGCGTCGACAGCGACACCAGCGTCAATCCGTCCGCGACCGAGATCTGCGACGAGGTAGACAACGACTGCGACGGCGACACCGACGAGGATGACGCCGCCGACGCCAGCACTTGGTTCGTCGACGTGGATGGCGATGGCTACGGCGACGAAGCGACCACTACCACAGCCTGTACCCAGCCCACCGGCTATTCGGCCGACAGCACCGACTGCGACGACACGAACGCCAGCGCCAACCCCGGCGCCACCGAGGTCTGTGACAGCGCGGACAACGACTGCGACGGCGACACCGACGAGAGCGACGCCGCGGACGCAACGGACTGGTACACGGACGCAGACAGCGACGGCTACGGCGACCCCACCACCCTGGAACGCAACTGCCTGGCAGGCTCCGGCCACGTCACGGACAATACCGACTGCGACGACAGCGATGCCGCGGTGTACCCCGGGGCGGACGAATACTGCGATGGAGTCGACTCCGACTGCGACGGAGACCTCGACGAGGACGATGCCATCGACGTGCTCACCTGGTACGCGGACACCGACAGCGACAGCTACGGTGACCTAGGCAGCACGGACCTCGACTGCGACCAGCCCACCGGCTCTGTGTCGGACAGCACGGACTGCGACGACGCCGACCCGGCCATCAACCCCGCCGCTGATGAGATCTGCGATCTCACCGACAACAACTGCGACGGCGCCACCGACGAAGACGAAGCCGTGGACGTGCTCACCTGGTACCGTGACGCCGACGGAGACAGCTACGGCGACGACAGCACCAGCGACATCGACTGCACCCAGCCCAGCGCGTACGTCGCCGACGGCGGCGACTGCGACGACACCGATAGCGCCATCAACCCGGACGCCAGCGAGACCTGCGATGGCGCCGACAACGACTGCGACGGCAGCACCGATGGGCCCACGGCCAGCGACGCGACAGACTGGTACGACGACGCGGACGGCGACTCCTACGGCGATCCCAGCTCGAGCGTTCATGAATGCTCTGCGGGGACAGGACAGGTCGCCGACAGCTCCGACTGCGACGACGGTGACGCCGCGGTGAATCCCGGGGCCGCCGAGTACTGCAACGGCGTCGACGATGACTGCGACAGTGACATCGACGAGGACAGCGCCGTGGATGTGCTGATCTGGTACGCCGACAGCGACGGCGACACCCACGGCGACCTCACCACAAGCGAGCTGGACTGTAGCCAGCCGTCTGGCTTCGTCGCCGACAGCCAGGACTGCGACGACAGCGACGCCGCCGTCAACCCCAGCGCCACCGAGCTTTGTGACGGCACCGACAACGACTGCGACGGCCTGACCGACGGAGCCACAGCCGCAGATGCGGACACCTGGTACCCCGACGCCGACGCCGACAGCTACGGCGACAGCGCCAGCAGTGACGTCGCGTGCAGCCAGCCCAGTGGCTACATCTCGACAGGCGGAGACTGCGACGATTCCGACGCCAGCATCAACCCTGCTGCAGACGAGATCGGCCTCAACGGCATCGACGAAGACTGCGACGGGTCGGACGGTGACGACATGAGCTTGGGCGACGCGCACACGGTGGTGGACGGTGACAGCACAGGCGACCGCCTGGGCTGGTCCATCTCCTCGGCCGGCGACATCAACGGCGACAGCTACGACGACATCATGATCGGCGCCCCCAACTACGACAGCGGTGCCGGACAGGTGCTGGTGTTCTACGGCCCCACCGACCCGGGTAGCTTCGAGATGTCCGAAGCCGACGTGATCATCACCGGCGACAGCAACTCGGCCCTGGGGTCAGCCATCGCCAGCGTCGGTGACATCGACAGCGACGGCTACGGCGACATCATCCTGGGCGCCTCCGGCCAGTCCTCGGGCGCGGGCATGGCCTATCTCATCCACGGTCCCATCACCTCGGATAGGGCCGGTGACCTCAAGTCCATGAGCGTGACAGGAGGCACCGGACACGCCCTGGGTGACTTCGTCGGCGGCGGTCCTGACGTGGACGGCGACGGCTATGGCGACCTGTTCATCGGCGCCCCAATGCAGGACTACGGCTACGAAGAGGGCGGACGCTTCTACGTTGTTCCCAGCAGCTTCACCACAGCGGTCACCGCCTCCAGCGCCGCCGACATCACCGCGCGCCACCGCAACCTTGGCGCACACCTGGGCAAGAGCGCATGCGCGGGAGACTACGACGGCGACGGCTTCATCGATCTGGTCGTTGCGGGCGACAAGGCCAATGTCGGCGGAAACTACCGCGGTGCTGCCTACCTGGTCGAAGGTCCGGTCGATCATGACGAGTACGACTTCAACAACAGCGACGACTATGACGGCCGCATCTACGGCTACTCGTCGTCCACCTACTTCGGCGCCTCAATGGCCGACGTGGGCGATGTGGACAACGATGGGTACACCGACATCCTGGTGGGCGCCCCCAAGCACGACAATGGCAGCTCCGACACCGGTGCTGCCTTCCTGTTCCTGGGTCCCTGGGCCGACGGCATCGCAACCACCACCTCCGCCGCTCAATACTACGGCAGCACGGGCGAAGAGGCTGGACGTAGCGTCACAGGTCTCGGCGACGTGGACGGCGATGGCAAGGACGACTGGTCCGTGGGCGTGACCTTCGACAACCCCATCGGCGTGGACTGCGGCGCGGCCTACATCCTCTTGAACAGCTACTCGGGCACCTACAGCTCGAGTTCGGCCGACGGAACCCTGGCAGGCGAGGCCTACGATGACCTCGCAGGCTGGAGCGTGGCCAACGCGGGCGACACCGATGGTGACGGCTTCCCCGACCTGATCGTAGGCGCCCCCCAGTACGATGACGACGCCGGCACGTCCACCGGCGCCGGCCACGCCTACCTCATCACCGGCCTGACCTTCTGAGCACCCCAATTTGCGACGACGCGGCCGTGATAGGCTGCACGCCTCTACGGAGACCCCAATGATCGGAGCTCTCGCCCTCGTCCTCATCGCGAGCAACGTCCAGGCCGCCGACTGCGACAAGACCTGGCCCGCCGCGTCTCTCGAGCAGAGCCTCACCGCCGTTGGGCAGGCCTTCGTGGACTTCGACAAGGCCGCGGTCGCTGAGGGCTACACCCAGGCCGGCGCCCAGCTGCGCTGCCTCGAGGAACCCCTCAGCACGGATCAGGCCGCCCACTTCCACCGGGTCACCGGGCTGGTGCGCTTCCTCGAGCACGAGGATGAGGCCACCCGAACGGCCTTCGCTGCTGCGAGGGCCATCGACCCCACCTTCACGCTGCCGGCCACCATCGCCCCCTCGGACCACCCCCTGCACGAGTTCTACGGCGCCATCGATCTCGCCGAACTGCCCGAGGAAGCGCTGGCTCCCGCCGCCACCGGCGAGCTGCTGCGGGACGGCCGCCCGGCAAAGATGTCCCGACGCGCCCTGCCCGCCATCTTCCAGCTGGTCAGCCCGGAACAGGTCCCCGAGTGGACCGTGCTGGTCCTCTCCGGCGATCCCCTGCCCGGCTACGAGACCGCTGCTCCCCCGCCCCCAGAACCCGTAGCCGACACGACCGAGCCTCAGCTGGGTCTCGAGGTCCAGCCCCCACCGTCCAAGCCCGCGCGCGGCGGACCCAACATGGGGCTGCTGGCGGCGGCTGGCGGTGCCGCGGTCCTCTCCGCCGCCACCTACGGGCTGGCATGGAAGGCCAAGGCCGACTGGGATGCTGCGGGTGGCGTGGACACACTCGACACGGCCTACGGCCGCAACCACACCATGTGCATCGTGTCGGGCACCGCCCTGGTGGCCACCGCTGGACTCGGTGTCGGCGCCGTGCTGGTCGCCAAGTTCTAGAACGGGAGCAGGACATGGACCTGGAGCGCGGGCGCGTCGTCGATCGCTACACCGTCCAACGAGAGCTGGGACGGGGCGGCATGGCCGTGGTCTACCTGGTTCAGCACAACACCCTGGACACTCTGCACGCCCTCAAGGTGCTGACCGTCGGGTCCCATACAATCCGAGATCGCCTGATCCAAGAAGGCAAGGTCCAGGCCCAGCTGCGCCATCCCAACGTGGTGGCGGTCACCGACGTACTCGACGTCGAGGGGTCCCCCGGCTTGCTGATGGAGTTTGTGGAGGGCCCGGCACTGGACGCCTGGTTGCTCGGCAAGCGGCTGGACATCCCCGAGGCCGAGCGGCTCTTCATGGGAATCCTCGACGGTGTGCAGCGGGCCCACTCCCTGGGCATCGTCCACCGGGATCTCAAGCCCGCCAACGTGATGCTGAGCGAAGGCCCCGATGGCTGGGTGCCCAAGGTGGCCGACTTCGGCCTGGCCAAGGCGCTGCTGGAAGAGGGCGACATGCAGCGCACCCGCACGGGCATGCCCATGGGCACCCCCAGCTACATGTCCCCCGAACAGATCCGGGACGCCAAGGGCGTGGATGAGCGCACCGACATCTTCGCCCTGGGCTGCATCCTGTACGAGTTCACCTGCGGGCAGCGCGCGTTCTTCGGCCGCGACATGCTCGAGATCTTCAACGCCGTGGCCAGCGGCAGGCACACCGCCACCACTACCCTGGTGCCAGACCTTCCCGCCCGGGTCGAGCACGCCATCAACGGCGCGCTGGTGGTGGACCGGGAGCGGCGCATCCCCGACTGCACCACCCTGCGAGGGGTGCTCAGGGGTGAGCGGGACTGGCACGTCGCCCCCCCGTCCATCCCCGAAGCAACCTTCGATCTGTTTGGGGACCCTGGCGATGCCAGCGCCGCCCAGTCCGAGTTCGTGGCCGCCGCCCAGGCCTCCCTGGCCAACTCCGTGCCGGCGGGCCCCCCGCCCCCAGACGGCACCTTCTCCATGGACTCCTTCGACGAGCCCCCCCCGCTGGAACCCGCTCCCAGCCCACAGCCCACTCCCATGCCCGGTTCCTTCGCGGGGCCGTCCCATGCCTCGACCGCATCCCCGGCGCAGGGCGTTCCCCCCCAGCCCAGCCAGCCCCAACACAGCCAGCCTCATCCCAGCATGGCGCCACACAGCTACGCGCCATCCATGGGCGACGCACCCCCGGCGCCCAGCAAGCCCATGCTGCCCTGGATCATCACCGCCCTGGCCATAGGCGTGGCCCTGAGCGCCGGCGTCTTCGTGATGAAGCGCTCGGAGACGCCCCTCGGCAGCCACCAGCAAACTGGGCGCGAAGTAGCCCCAACCACCGAGGTCGCTGCCAAACCACCACCCCCCACACCCGCCCCTGCACCCCCAGAGCCGGTCGCTCCGAGCCCGGAGCCAACAGTCCCGCAGACCGCGCCGAGCCCGGAGCCCGCCACAACCCCCGCCACGGCCACAGCCACGCCCCCCGCCACGGCCACGGCCACGGCCACGGCCACGGCCACGGCCACGGTCACATTCAACGGCGCCGACACCCTCGCCCTCGAAGAGGTCGACTTCCGCCACCGCTTCAGCCCCGGCGAGCTCCCCCCCGGGCGCTACCGCATCCTGGCGGGCTTCGATGGGGCCGATCCGGTGAGCGCCGGGGAGCTGACCCTCGCAGCCGGTCAGAAGGTCCACCTCGAGTGCGACCCGGACTTTCGCCGCTGCCGCACTAACTAGCCCACCCGCCCCGTAGACAGCGCGGGCATCGAGGACTACCATCGCAGCATGATCATGCTGAGGCTCGAGATCAGGGTCCCCGAACACGCCCCGCAGGTGTTGTTTCCACGCAGTGCGCTCAGGGTCGGGCGCCTTACGGGCAACGACCTGGTGATCAACGATCGCATGGTCTCAGGCGCCCACCTGGCCATCGAGCGCATGAAGGATGGCCGCACCTGGCGGGTGGTGGATCTGGACTCCCGCAACGGCACCCTGGTCAACGGCGCAAAGGTGGCCACCGAGTCCCTGCGTGATGGTGACGTGGTGGCCCTGGGCAGCGCCCGCATCCTGGTGCGCTACGTGCGCATGGCCGAGCCCAGCATCGCCGAGGTGAAGTTCGTGGAGGGCGGCTTCGAGCAGGTGCGCTCTTCGCTGCAGAGCCACGAGCAGGTCGGCTTCCCACCGGCCGCGGACATCGAGGACGATGGGGCGGTGCGCCGGGACTACGACAAGCTGCGCCTGTCCCACGCGCTGAGCCTCGAGCTAGGCAACGAGCGCGAGCCCGACCGACTGCTGGCCCGGCTGCTGGCGTTCTGTTTCCAGGTGTTGCCCGTCGAGCACGGCGCGGCGCTGCTTCGCACGGGGCTGGGTTCCAAGCTCGAGGTGCGGGTGGCCCGCTCGAGCATTCCGGGAGATTCCATCCCCCTGTCCCGCTCCCTGGTGGAGCGAGTGCTGCAGTCCGGCGAAGGCCTGTGGCTCGCGGATGCCCAAGGCGCCGGGCTCAACCCCTCCGCGTCCATCCACGACGGAAACATCCGCTCGGTGTTGGCGGTGCCACTGCAGACCCGCGAAGGCCCACGGGGCGTGCTCTTCCTGTCCAACTGCAGCCGCGCCGACGCCTTCGAAGAGAAGGATCTCCACTTGGTGCTGGGCATGGCGGCCCAGGCGGCCCTGGCCCTCGAGCGTGCCGATCTGTTGCGCCAGGTCGAAGCCGAGACCGAACGCAGGGTGTTCCTCACCCGCTTTCTATCCCCGGCTCTGGTGGACGAGGTCCAGTCCGATCGGGTGGATCTGCAGCAGAAGGGCGAACTGCGACGGGTCGCGGTGCTCTTTGCCGACCTGCGGGGCTTCTCCCGCACCGCCGAGCAGCTGGGCCCCGAGGACACCGTGCGCATGCTCAACGAGCACTTCGAGCACATGGTGGACGAGGTCTTCCGCTTCGGTGGGGTGCTGGACAAGTTCGTGGGCGACGCCCTGATGGCCCTGTGGGGCGCCCCCGTGGGGCGCGACGACGACGCCCTGCGCGCCCTGCGCTGCGCGCTGTCCATGCAGAAACGAATCGCCACGCTGGGCACGGTGACGCGCAACAGCGACCTGCCCGCCCAGCAGATCGGCATCGGTGTCCACATCGGAGAAGCCGTGGTGGGCGGCATCGGTGCCCCTATGCGCCTGGACTACACCGCCATCGGCCCCTGCGTGAACCTGGCCAGCCGCCTGTGCAGCCTGGCGGGCCCAGGCGATGTCTTGAGCTCCCTCGAGACCGTTCGTTCCCTCGGGGCCGAGCTGATCTTCGAGCAAGCCAGCCTCGAGCGGGTCAAGGGCTTCAGCGAGCCTGTGTCGGTGTGTCGGGTGACCGGGGAGCGCTGATCGCCATCCACCGCCCCAGCGCGCCCGCGGGGAAGCCTGCCATGCGCTGCCGAAGCTGGGCCTCGGCCTGGTGCAAGGCCACGGGATCATCGTCATGACCGGCGCGCTCCACAGCCCACGCCAGCAGCACGAGCTCCCGATGCAACCGAAGCAGCCACCAGCCCAGCAGGACCAGGACGACAAACGAGGCTGTCAGCGCGATGAGAACGGGAAGCATGGAGGCACCGAGCCGGAAGCGGTAGCCTGTAGCTCATAGCCTGATACGCTCGCATCAGGAGAACAGCCATGACCCTGCCCCTCGCCCTGCTCCTGCTGGCCTGCTCATCGGACTCCGATGGCCCCCCATCCTTCGTGATCCAGCCAGAGCCCGTACCCGCACCCGTACAGGCCCCTGCGCCGCCTCCAACCGCCGCGCCCCCAACGGCCATGGCGGTGGTCTTCGAGCAGGGCGTCACAGGCGGCGTGGCCAGCGATCTGGGCGCCCAGCGTATCGCAATGGGCGACGGAGCCTCGACCTGGTCCATCGACCACGTGGCGGTGGTGTCCGACAGCGCCTACCACGAGCGCGCCCCAGCGGTGGTGTCCGATGGCGCCGGAGGCTTCATCACGGTGTTCGAGGCCCAGGTGCCCGAGGGTGAGCTGAAGGGTGATCTCGATGTGCTGGCCCAGCGCTTGGACGCCGACGGCCTGCGTGCATGGGGCGAAGGAACCCAGAGCGTGGTGCTGGCCGCCACCGAAGTGGTGGAGCGCGCCCCAACCCTGGTCCGCGACAGCGCCGGAGGCGCCTTCGTGCTCTTCGAGCGCCACGGTCACGACGAGCAAGGAAACCTGGACAGCGACCTGGCCGGTCAGCATCTGGGACACGACGGCAAGCTGCTGTGGGCCGAAGGCTCCCAGGCCGGCCTGCCCATCGCCACGGGCCCAGGTCTGGTCTCGGGGGTGGTCGCCGTGGCCGACGGTGTCGGCGGCCTGATCGTGGTCTTCGAGCTCGAGCCCGTCGCGGGCCCCAACGCGGGCTCCCACGAGCTGTGGGCCCATCGCATCGCTCCCTTCGGCGCACCCCAGTGGGGCAACGACGGCCTCCCCATCGCCGTGGCGAAGGGCTCGGTGAGCGACGCCGCCGTGCTGTCCGACGGTGAAGGCGGTGCTCTGGTGGTCTTCCGCGAAGAGGTCGTGGAGGGTCAGGGCGCCGGTGACTTCGACCTGATGGTGCAGCGCGTAGCCCCCGACGGCACGCTGCCCTGGAGTGGTGATCCCCAGGCCTACAAGGTGGTCTCCGCCACCACCTTGGTGGAGCACGCTCCCGCCATCGTCAGCGACGGCGCTGGCGGCGCCATCGTGGCCTACCAAGCCCAGTGGAGCGAGGGGCCCCGGGCCGGTCAGCTCGACCTGTTCGCCCAGCGCATCGACGCCTCGGGCGCCGGCCTGTGGAACGACGGCGCACCGGTGCCCCTGGCCAGCTCCGACTGGGCCGAACACGACCCGGTGCTGGTCACCGACGGCGCAGGCGGCGCCATCGCGGTCTTCTCCCAGGCTCCACCCTCCTCGCACTTGAGCGGAGACCAGGACATCTACGCGCAGCGCTTGGGTCCCGACGGCAGCCTACTGTGGCACGACGGCGTCAAGAGCGCGGTGCTAAGCGCCACCACCCACCTCGAGCGCAACCCCAGCGCGGCGTCCGATGGCGCTGGCGGAGTGGTGGTGTTCTTCGAGGCGGTGGCCAGCAAGGGTCAGTTCGCTGGAGACAGCGAGCTGGTGGCCCAGCGCATGGACGCCGCGGGCGAGCGGCGGTGGGGCGAAGGCACCGCGCCGAAGCCCGTGGCCTGGGGCCAGGTCTTGGAGCGCAACCCAGTGGTGGTCACGCCATAGTCTTCTAGACGTCGTCTTCCTTGACCAGCGTGAGCAGACGGGCCGAGTTGGCCACCACGAAGATGGCGCCGCCGTTGTGCAGCAAGGCGCCCCACAGGGGACTGATGATCCCCACCGCGGCCAGGGTGAGCATCAGCACCGAGAAACCCACACCCACGGTGACGTTGAGGTTGATGGTGCGACGGGTGCGGTTGGCCAGGTCCATCATCTGAGGAAGCCGGGCCAGGTTGTTGCCCATCAGCGCGATGTCGGCGCCACCCAAGGCCACCTCGTTGATCACCGCGCCCACGGCCACACCCACATCAGCGCTGCGCAGAGCCAAGGCATCGTTGACGCCATCGCCCACCATCATCACACGGCGACCCGCGGCTTGTTCTTCGGCGATCAGCTCGGCCTTGCGCTCTGGCAGCACCTCGGCCTCGAAGGCGTCGAAGCCCAGATCTTCGGCCACCTGCGCGGCTACCTGCTGACGATCGCCGGTGAGCAGTACCAGCCGCTTGGCGCCCAGGGCCCGCAGTCCGGCCAGGGCCTCGGCCGCCTCGGGCCGGGGAGTGTCCGACAGCTCGAGCCAGCCCAGCACAACCTGGTCCCGGGCCACGAACACGGCGATACCCCGGCTGGGGGTGACCGCTTCGAAGCTCAGGCCTCGTTCCTGCAACCAGCTGGCGCGACCCAGCAGCAGCAGGCCTTCATCGGTCTCGGCGGAGACGCCCTGGCCCGCTTGCTCCCGGAGTTGCTCGGGAGGAACGAGGTCGATGCCCCGTTCCCGCGCCGCCTTGAACGCCGCCCGGGAGACGGGGTGCAGGGAGCCGTGCCCGCAGCGGCCGGCCACCCGCAGCAGCTCGTCTTCACCGATGCCGTCGGTGGGGTGGGCGGCCAGAACCTGCAGAGATCCCAGGGTCACGGTGCCGGTCTTGTCCAGCACCACCGTGTCCACCTCGCTGACCCGCTCGAGGAAGCTCGAGCCCTTGATCAGGATGCTCCAGCGAGAAGCGACGGCCAGGGCAGCCACCATGGCCACCGGGCCGGACAGCACCAAGGCGCAAGGACAGGCCACCACCAACACGGCGATGGCGCGATCCACCTCGCCCGTGGCAAAGAGCACCACCGCCGCCACCGCCAGCACGATGGGTAGGTACGCGGTGGCGTAGCGCTCGAGCAGGCGGGTGATGGGAGCCTTGCTCTCTTCGGCTTCGCGCAGCAGCTCGATGACCCGCCCCAGGGCGGTTTCGCTGCCTACGCCCCTCACTTCGAGCCGGATCAGGCCGTCGAGGTTCACGGTGCCCGCGAACACGGGGCTGCCAGGGCCCACGTCTTCGTGCATGGACTCGCCAGTGACGGTGGCCTGGTCCACGCTGGACCGGCCGTGCACCACCACGGCATCGGCGGGGATGGTCTCGCCAGGACGCACCACCACCACATCGCCGATCTCGAGATCCTCCGAAGCCACCGTGCGTTCCTGGTTGCCCTCGAACAGCGTCGCCGAGCGGGCATGGAGCTTCTCGATGCCTTCGATGGCCGCGCGGGCGCCCATCACGCTGCGCTCTTCGAGCAGGTGTCCGACCTCCATCAACAGGGGCACCATTCCGGCTGTCGTGAAATCACCGATGACGATGGCGGCCAGGATGGCCAGGGCCACCAGCTGCTCGGTGTAGCTACCCGGGTCCTGGGACACGAAGCCTGCAGCAGCCTGGGCGAACACGGGCCAGGCCACGATGACCACCGCGATGAGCTGGACGATGTCGGCCACGGCGGCCTGGTCCGGCAGGAAGCGGCCCCAGATCCAGCCCAGGGCCAGCAAGCCGCCGCCCACCAGCACCGATCCGAGACGCAGCGCTGTTGCGCGTTGTTCGTCGCTGTCCGGCTCCACCTGACGGGCAGCCGCCATGGAGGCCACCTGGGGAACCCGAGACACCACTTGTTGGGTTTCGTCGCTGCTCATTTAGTCCCCCGCCGGGATGGAGAGGCGGAAGCCTTCGGGAGAGTAGCGCTGCCCGTTGGGAGGTGGCGGCACCCAGCGCAGGCGTCCAGCGTTGGGCAGGGAGGTCTCGATGGCCTCGAGGTACACCCGCTGGCGCACCACCTGGGGATTCTTGCGGTACTCGGCGAACAGGTCGCGCCACATGCCCGCGTCTCCTCTGGCTTGGCCCAGCAGCTCGGCGGCGTAGCCTTCGGCTTCACGCAGGGCTTGGTCCCTGGCGGCCTTGGCCAGCGGGACTTCTTCTTCCCGCAGCTTCCGCGCTTCCTTGACCTGGGTCTCCATGTCGATGAAGGCGTTCTGCACCTGCTCGAACTCGGCCTGGACCTGGCGAGGGGGCGCCAGCTCGGTGACCTCGAGGGACACCAGGGACACACCGGAGCTCGTACGGTCCAGGCGATCCTGGGCGCGCTGCACAACCTGGATCACGAACTGGGAGCGTCCCTCGGACAGCACGGTGTCCACCTCGACCTCACCCATGGTGCGCACGGTGGCCGCCATGACGGCGTCCCGCAGCAGGTCTTCGGGGGCGGCCTGGAGCAGGGCGAAGGCCACCGGGTCCTCCACCTGGTAGCGGGCGACCATGTCCACCTGCACCACGTTGTGGTCGCCTGTGAGGGCGTAGCCTTCCTGCACCGGATCGATGGTCTTGCGGCGGGAGCGGTTGGAGCCGGGGTCGCCGGGCCGACGGAAGTGGAGATCGTAGATCTCCAGTTCGTAGACCTTCCTGACCTTGACCCGCACCACCTCGTCGATGGGACGGGGCAGGGTGTAGTGCAAGCCCGCGTGGTGCAAGGCCGTAGCGGGGGTGCCACCAGCCAGGGCGCCGAAGCGCAGCACCACGGCGACCTCGTCACTGCGCACCACCACCAGACCCGACAGCAGGTAGGCCGCCACCAGGGCGAGCACGCCCCAGCGCAGGTAGGCCAGCCCCAGCTCGAAGGACCGCAGCACCGGGCCACCGAAGCGCCTCAGCTCGCTGGGTGCCTTGATCTCGGGGGCGGGCATCAGCGGGTGCCCTCCTGCAGGACCTTGAACGGCGCGCTGTCGGTGCGCAGCACCACGGTGGACTTCTTGCCCAGGATCTTGTCCATGGACTCGAGGGAGCGCATGAAGCGGTAGAACTCGGGGTCGAGGCTGTGGGCCTCGGCGTAGATGCGCGCGGCCTCGGCTTCGGCCTCACCCCGGATGCGGGCTGCTTCTTCGTTGGCCTGGGCCCGAATCTGTGCGACCTCGAGATCGGTGTCCGCGCGGATCTTGGCGGCCTCCCGCTCACCCTCGGCGCGATGGCGAGCGGCGTACTGCTTACGCTCGGCGCGCATCTGCTCGAAGACGTAGCGGGTGTTGCCTTCGGGCAGGGACAGGCGCTTGAAGCCCACCTCTTCGATGGCCACACCGTACTTCTCCCCCGCCTTGGTCGAGACAGCATCCAGGATGGTCTGCTCGATCTCGCTGACCATGAGGTCTTCGGGGGTGGTAGACACCAGGGCGCTCAGGTCGTAGCCGCCCAGCACGCTGATCTTGGCGTTGGTGACCAGGCCGTCGAGCTTAGCGTCGGCGGCTTCGATGCTGCCCAGGGATTGGTAGAAGCGCAGAGGCTCCGACACACGCCACACCACGTAGCTCAGCAGGATGACGTTCTTTTTGTCCCGGGTGAGCATCTCGGTGTGGCGGGTGTTGAGCACCCGGGCCCGGCCGTCGAGCAGCACGACGCGCTCGATGGGCCAAGGCAGCTTGCCATGCAGGCCTGCGTCCTGGACTACGTCGATCGAGCGCCCCAGGCGCAGGCGGATCGCCACCTGCCCCTCGCGGAGCTGCCAGGTGAAGGCGAAGAAGGCGAGGCCCAGCAAGATTGCTGCGCCCAGGCCGTAGCGGAGAATGTTGTCACGCATTGTTCGGATTCCCTTGGCGGCTACTCGAGCACCCACAGGGCGCCACCATCTTGCTCGATGCGAGCGTCGATGATGTAGTGGGGGTTGTCACTGAGCACCTCTTCGATGGTCTCGAGGCGGCGTCGGAAGCGGTAGAGCTCTGGGTTGGCGGAGTACTGGGCTTCGATGGTCTGGAAAGCGATGGCCTCACCCAGGGCATTGGACAGGCGTCCGGCCTGATCGGCCTCGGCGCGGCGGGTGGCGCGCAGGGCGGCGGCTTGGGCCTTGGGCAGCGCCCCGAAGCGGTACGCTCGAGCTTCCATGGTGTAGGTGACCCGGTCGATCTGGGCGGCGACCACGGCCTGATAGTCGTTGGCCACAGCCACGGGCGGGTGCAGCCCCCGCAGATCGAAGGACACCACCTGGATCCCCAGGAGGTGCTCGTCGGCCTCGCGCTGGATGGCCTGGGCGATGCGGGCCGAGAAGTCGCCGATGTCGGTAGAGAGCACCTGGTCCAGGGTCTGATCCACCGTGGACTCCATGAGCACTCTGTAGGCCAGGGTATCCAGCGCTTCCTCGGGGTTCTGGGTGCCGTAGAGCCAGGCGTGGATGTCACCCACCCTGTAGTTCAGCTCGGCGTTGATGGTCACCAGATCGCGGCCGTCCCCCAGCAGCAGGTTGAACTCTTCGGCGGCGTGGTACTGGGTCCACAGGGCGTCAGCGCCAGCCTTGGCTTCGACGTAGCCGATGGGCATCTGCCGGACCCGCAGCACATCCACCCGATGCACGCAGTCCAGGGGATAGGGCAGCCCGATGTGCAGGCCAGGCTGGAGCACGTCCTGGGGATCCACGCGGCCGAAGCGCTCTCGCATGGCCTGCTGAGAGGCGTCCACCACCACCACCGAGGACAGCACCCAAGCCACCAGGCCCAGGCCCAACACCACCGGCAGGGCGGCACGGCGCAGGAAGATCAAAGCCCAGGAGCTGCGAACATCCACGCCAAAGGTGCGCTCCACAGCGGTGAACACACTCTGCACGGGGTTGAAGGACGACCCCAGCACCCGGCCGACCACCAGGTCACTGCCGAAAGCGGCACCGACCCTGGGTCGCCGGATCAGCCCCGCGACGCCAGCCAGGATGAGCTCACCAGCCAGCACAGTGGGCACCACCAGCAACACCAGCGCGATGGTGGGCTCCCACATGGGGCGGCCCACGGCCCGCAAGATGTTCGAGGCGGCGGCCAGCAGGCTGAGCCAAGCGCCGACACGGGCGGCAGCGCCCAGGCCCACTGCGTCTCTCAGCTCGGTCCCGGGGGTGGCCTGGTAGTAGCGAGCGAGCACCGCAGCCCCGAAGGACAGGGCCAACCACAAGGCGCCCAAGCCCGCGTAGCCGCCGGTCCGTTCCAGAGGCTCGAGGCCACCCCAGGTGTACAGGAACCATGCGGCCGCCAGCACCACACCGCCCACCAGGAGCCGCCCGATGGGCAGAGACCACACCCTCGCCGGTGGGGCGTCCCCCGCAGGACGCAGGGCCAGGGACAGGCTGCGGCGGGTGCCCACCATGAGCAGGAGCACAAACAACCAGTGCAGAGAGGCCGCCAAGGCGACGGTCGAGCCCAAGAGCACGCCCGAGACCACCACGATGGCCAAGATCACAGCGAGCAGCGCAGGGACCAGCAGGCCTGTGACCTGTCGGTGCCCGGCGATGGCGTCACGATTCGACATAGCGTTATTCCGATATATTCTACGGACTAGAAGAAGGTAACTACCGCGCCTTCGAGAACCACGCCCTAGCCCGCGATTGGTGCCATGGGCTACTCGAGCCGTGCTATCCTCGCAATCCAGCCACGGAGCGCACCGTGCCCGCCCTTGCAAGCCTCATCTCCGGCACCATCCTGGCCGTCCAGGTGGTCTCGGGTCCGTCCTGGCTTCCACACACCCAGGTCACCCTGATGGATGACCACGGACAGGAGCACGACTTCGTGCTGCCCGGGGCCAACGGAGGCCCGCCGGCGGCGGTGCTGGGGGTGCCCACCCTGCAGCCCGGACAGCGCTGGCAGGTGGATCTGGACCAGACCGACATGGGTCTGGTGCCGCGGGGACACGGACTGGGCATGCACCCGCTGGACCCCCAGCCGATCTGGAACCTCAACGGCAACCACCTGCCCGACGATGAGCAGCCCTGGCCCTATCTGATGAACGAACTGGCCATCGCCAGTGTGGGAGCCGACGCCACCGAGGACGCCTTCGTGGCGGCCCTCGCCCAGTGGTCCGATGTCGCCTGTTCCACCTTCGCCTTCGCGTACCAAGGCCGGACCGAGGTCCTTGTCGAGGACGACGGGCTCAACGTCATCGCCTGGGAGAACGACACCTGGGAGTGGCACAGCGAGGCCGCCGCTATGTCCGTAGTGAGGTTCGACCTGAGCGGTGACAAGCCTACCGTGCGCGAGACCGACATCCTGTTCAACGCGGTGAACTTCGGCTGGGATGCCGAGACCGGCGCGGCCGTAGGAGGCACCCCCGTGCTCCACGTCGGCTCGGTGTTGGCCCACGAGCTAGGCCACTCGACGGGGATGGATCACGAGTACGACCTGGTCACCTCCACCATGTACCTGGCCTACTTCGGCGGTTCGTGGATGGAGACCCTGTCGGGCGACGACATGCGCGGGCTGTGCGAGAACTACCCCACCGGCACCGACGCCTGTACGGGCGACGAGGACTGTCAGGGCCTGGACGCGAGCGAGCGCTACTGCCACGAGCTCGATGATCTGATGGTCTGCGACGAGGTTCGCGATCCGGTGGGTACCGCGTGCTTCATCGACCACATCAACTGCGCCGAAGTGTGCATGTTCGACAGCGCGTTCTACACCCAGGGTCAGTGCGTGGTCACCTGCCCGGAAGACAGCTGCGAACCCGGCTTCACCTGCCAGGACGCGTCCTGGACCCTGCCGCTCCAGCCTGGTCCCGTGTGTATCCCCGATCCCCCCGACACCGGCTTGGACACGGGCGACACCGCTACCGACAGCTCCGTCCCCGACGACGACACCGGCGAAGACCAGCCCGAAGGCTGCAGCGGCTGTGCCAGCGGCGGCGCCGGGTCCCTCTTGCTCACTTTCATCCCCCTTGCGGTGCTGCGCAGACGCGCCAGCGCCACTCCTACCCCCCGCCTACACCTGAGGTCCCCATGAGGTCCTGGCTCACTGCCTTCGCCCTGCTGCTCATCCCTGGCTCGTCCTTCGCCGGCTACAAGCTGCTCATCAACGACGACTTCGAGACGGGGGATCACGCCGCTTTCCAGGGTGGGTTCGTCAGCGGAGAGTGTTGGGGTGCGGTCTACGAGCCCGATTCGGGCGACTACCCCTTCGACATGGTTCACGTGGATGCCCTCATCGGCGGCAGCTCCGCCCACGCCCTGTACAACATCGACTTCTACGCGCTCAACGGCACCAACCTCAACCAGGCCGACTACATCGATGGGTCGTTCCTGGCCATCACCGGCTCCAACAGCGCCTTCCAACGCATCGACCTCCGGGACGCCAAGCTCGAGGTGACCCTGCCCGCGGTGGAGTCAGGCAACATCGCCGTGGCCATGTGCCTCGACGGCCACGACGGCTACCCAGCCATCGCCCGCGACGTGGGCGGCATGAGCGACGCCGCCCTCAACTACATCTTCCTGCCCAGCCACAACTCCTGGTGGCAGTCCAACCTCTTCGGGGTCACGGGCGACTGGATCCAGCGCCTGTGCATCGAGACCGACAACTTCTCCGGCGACGAGTGCGACGCGGACACCGATGCCGACAGCGACACCGACGCTGACAGCGACAGCGATGCCGATGCCGACAGCGATGCCGACACCGACACCGCCTGGGGCACCGGCGACCCGATCGCGGACCTCTCCCTGCTCAGCATCACCCCCGCCGAGATGAACATGGGCGAGCCCATCGACGTGGTGCTGCTGGGCTCGGGCTTTGACGACGGCATGGACGCCCGCATCGGCGGTATCTCCATCACGGGCCTGAACGTCATCAACGCCGAGACCCTCCAGGGCCGCACCCCCAGCTCCCTGCCCCAGGGCACCCACGACGTCGAGGTCGTGCTGGACGCCGACAACACCTACCTCGCAGCTGCCTTCGAGGTCATGGGCGAAGAAGAACTGGACGATGGCTGCTCCGGCTGCAGCAGCTCGCAGCCCCGTGGCACCGCATGGCTCGGCCTGGGCCTGCTGGGCATGATGGCCGTGGGCTGGCGCCGGCGTGAAGACTAAACTCGGGAGCCGACCATGCTCATCGCGACCCACAATGTGAACTCCCTGCGGGCTCGCCTGGCTCGCTTCACCGCCTGGCTCGAGCGGGTACAGCCTGACGTGGTCTGCCTGCAAGAGACCAAGGTCACCGACGATCTCTTCCCGAAGGAACCCATCGAGGCGCTGGGCTACCACGTCGCGTTCCACGGGCAGAAGACCTACAACGGCGTGGCCATCCTCTCCAAGACGCCCATCGAGGACGTCGTGGCGGGCATCGCCGACTTCGAAGACCCCCAGGCCCGTAGCTTGTCGGCCACCACCGCGGGCCTGCGGGTGCGCTGCCTGTACGTGCCCAACGGCAAAGAGATCCCCTCGGACAAATACGAGTACAAGAAGGCTTGGCTCGACGCCCTGATCGCGGAGACCCGCGCGAGCTGGGACCCCTCCCAGCCTGTGGTGCTCACCGGCGACTTCAACATCGCTCCCGATGAGCGCGACCTGTGGGACCCCGAGGGTTGGCACGAGAAGGTGCTCTGCTCCACCCCGGAGCGGGAGCGCCTGCAGGCTCTACTGGACTGGGGGTTGACCGACGCTCATCGCATGCACACCGACGAAGCTGGGCAGTACACCTGGTGGGACTACCGCCAGGCGGCCTTCCGACGGGCCATGGGCATGCGCATCGATCTGTTCCTGATCTCGGCGCCCCTGGTGCCTCGCTGCACCGCCGTGACCATCGACCGTCAGGAGCGCAAGGGCGAGAAGCCCTCGGACCACGCCCCCGTGCTCATGGAACTGAACGATGCCTAGCAGGGCTGTCGGCGCCATCGGCGCCGACCCTTTCGCCGCAGCGGTGGACGGCATGGGCGACCGCATCGACACCCACCTGCACGTGACCATCGACATCCCGGGCCGACTCTGCACGGAGCGGCTGCAGCGGGCCCTGGCCGCCCTGGCTTGCGCCGTGCCCGAGCTGGGTGGACGCTTCGAGCGCCGCTGGTGGCGCTCCCGCTGGGTGCTGGATGCCTCCCCCATCTGGCGCATCGATGAACATCTCGACGTGGACCCCGTCGCGGCCAAGGCCCTCGAGGCCGCACTGTACGCCGAACCCTTCGAGCCCCGGGGTGGGCTGCCCGTGGACCTGGTGCTGCTGCACCTGCCCGAACACGATCGGCTCCTGCTGCGGGTCAGCCACCTGCTCGCCGACGGCGGCGGCACCAAGAACCTCTGCTACCGCCTTGCGGATTGTTACCGCCATGTGGACGACAGGACAGGCTGGACGCCAGAACCCGCGCCCCACCCCCATCCCCTGGGTCGCCTGCTGGCCAGCTTCCGCTGGCGCCTGCTGCCCGCCATGATCCGGGGCGCCCTCGAAGAGATCTTCGACAACCGTCCCATACACCCCATGCGGGTGCCCATGGACGCCGCAGGCCGAGGGGCGGCGCGCTTCGAGGCCCTGCACATCCCCCGGGAGCGGGTGGAGCGGCTCCGTGCCCGCTGGCGGGGCACGGCCGTCACCCTCAACGACCTGGCCATCGCGGCCTTCACCCGTGCGGTGGTGCTGGGCTTCCCCGCGTGCAACGCCCAGCGCAGCCACGCCGCCCTGGTGGCCACCGCGGACCTGCGCCAATACCTCCCGCCTCTGCGGGACGTCTGCAACTTCAGCTCCCTGCGGCCGCTGGTGTTCGGCCGCCTGCCCCTGCCCGCGCCGGTGGACAACCTGGACCGGGTGCTGCGGGTGACGGGCAACTGGAAGTCCGGGCAGACGGGCATCCTGCTGGGCATCCCTGTGATGGCCCTGGCCTCGGTGCTCCCCCACGCCATGCTCCGGGCAGTGTTGAACCTCTTCCTGGGCCGCCTGGTCACCCCCGCGGGGGCCTGCACCGGTCTGACCAACATCGGCCCCATCCACGCCGATGCGCTGGACTTCGGCTTCGGCCCCTGCACCGCCGCCAAGGTCATCAGCCCCCTGGCCCCCTCCCCCACCATGATCGCGGCCCTGACAGGCTGTGCGGGCGCCCTGGACTTCACCGTCGCCTACCGGGAGCCCGAGCTGAGCAGCGTCGAGGCCCAGCGGCTGGTGGATGCCATGGACCGAGAGCTGGCGGCACTCGAGTGAGCGGGTATACTCCGTAGGCACGGACCGAGGAGACCTCCATGGACCGCTTCTGGCGCTCTGTATCCATCGTAATGGGCGCGCTGCTGGCCACTGGCTGCATCGTGCGCACCAAGTACGGCATCGCCGACACCGAAGACACCGCCGACACCGCGTTCACGGCGGAACAGGTCACCGCTCCGGACGTCCTCGACGCCCCGCCCCTGGCCTCGCCCTCCCTCGTGCTGCCCGTCGCAGCTGGTGTGAAGCCCACCGCGCACTGACATGGGTCTCCGCTCCCGCGCCAGGCAGCGCCTGCTCCCCGTGTACCAACACGCGGTGCGGCGTTCGCCGGATCTGACCTACCTGTTCTTCGAGATCACCCAGCGTTGCAACCTGAGCTGTGTGCACTGCGGCAGCGACTGCGCCGCGTCCTCCGAACACCCCGACCTTCCCGTGGCCCTTGCCCTGGGGGCCGCCACCAGGGTCGCCGAGGCCATGGACACCAGCCGCATCACGGCCGTGATCACCGGCGGTGAACCCCTGTGTCATCCTGACGTCTTCGAGCTGGGGGCCGGGCTGGCTGGGCTGGGCTTCCGCTGGGGCATGGTCACAAACGGCTACCTCTGGGACATCGCCCGGGCGCAGGCCGCCCGCGATGCACGGATGCACAGCGTGTGTGTCAGCCTCGACGGCCTGGAGGCTGGGCACGACGCCTTCCGGGGGCGGCCAGGCTCCTTCGCGCGGGCCCTGGGCGCCATCGACCTGCTCATGGCAGCGCCGCGCCTGCCGGTGATGGATGTGGTCACCTGCGTGCACCCCGGCAACCTCCACGAGCTGGACTCCATCCACGATCTGCTGGTTGCCCACGGTCTGCGCCAGTGGCGGCTGTTCACCATCGACCCCATCGGCCGAGGCGCCGCCCCCATGCTGCAGCTCGACACCGCCAGCTTCCAGCAGCTGCTGCGGGACGTCGCCCGCTTCCGGGAGCGCGGCACCATGAAGGTCAACTTCGGCTGCGGCGGCTACCTGGGGGGCGAACTGGACAGCGCCGTGCGGGACCACGACTACTTCTGCATGGCGGGGATCCGGGTCGCCGGGGTGATGGTGGACGGCGGCATCCTGGCCTGCCCCAACAACGACCGCGCCATGGTGCAGGGCAACATCCACAGCGACGACCTGGTGGAAGTCTGGCGGGAGCGCTTCGAGCCCTTCCGACGGCGTGGGCACATGCGCACCGGCGCCTGCCAGGGCTGCGACGAGTGGGCCCTGTGCCAGGGCAACGACATGCACCTGTGGGACCCTCAGCGCGGTGAGACACGGCTGTGTCACTACAGGGAGTACGAGCTCGAGGGCTTCGAACCCTAGTCGCCCTCTTCCGGGTGGCAGTAGGCGCAGTCGTCGCACCGTCCGGTCTCCAGGCACTCCCCACGGATCACGTGGACATGGGACAGCGCGCGCATACCGAAGCGCCGCGCCAGGGCTTCCTGCCGGGCCTCGATCTCCGGGTCCACGAACTCGAAGATGCGGCCGCAGGTGACACACACGATGTGGTCGTGGTGGGCTGCATCCGGCGCCGTGAGCTCGTAGTGAACCTGGGCGCCGCGCAAGCTGTGACGCATCAGGATGCCGGCGTCCTCGAACAACTTCACCGCCCGGTAGACCGTGGCTTGCCCGATCTTGGGGTGCCGCTCCCGCACCCGCCCGGCCAGCTGTTCCATGGTGACATGCGCCTGCAGCTCCACCAGGGTGGACAGGATCAGCTCCCGCTGCCGGGTGCGCTTGAGGCCCTGGGCGCTGAGATAGGAGCGCAGTGTGCGCTGGATGGACGACGGGCGGTTCATTCCACCGCTCGAATAACCCCATGCAGCGCCAGGACCCGCCGTGCAGCGTCCACGGCCGCCCTGCCGGACAAGGTCGCACCGCTCACCGGATGCAGGGCCTTGCGCCGAACCGCCAGCTCTCGACCCAAGCCCAGGCCGTGGATCTGGGCGTAGAACGCAGGTGGTGGCCGATGTTCATCGGGCCCGCCGAAGCTCAACAGCTCCGCCCGGGCGATGCGTCCCTCCGGGCTCACCACCACCATCAGCGTCGACGGCAGTTCCCGCACGGGGTGGCTGTCGAAGTAGGCGGTGCCCGCCAGAACGCCGTCGCAGATGCCCTGGTACTGCCGCACCAGCCCACTCTCCACGGGGACGCCCGCCGCCTCGGCCGCAGCCTGGCGTTGCTCGTAGCTCAGGTAGGCCGTGCGCTGTTGGATCTCGCAGCCCGGAAACGCCAGAGCGAGGGCTTCGTCCATGCTCAGCAGCACCTCGGCGTTGGCTGTTGACAGGCCGAGGGCGACTATCGCAGCGAACAGGGCGCTCACGGTGTCGCTCCAGCCAGGCGAACCCCCAGCACGCGGCGCTCTACTACCAGCACCTCCACCTCATCGAGCTGCCTGGACACGGCCAGGGCTCGCTCCCCTCCCAGCACGAACAGCCCAGTGGCAAGGCAGTCCGCCAAGGCCGCAGAACGAGCGGTCACCGTCACGCTTCCATAGGCCGGCACAACATCCCCTGTACGGGGATCACGGATGTGGCCGGGTTGCTCCCCCTGGCCCGAGGTCGCAACGGAACCCCGAGAGAGTGGAACGGATGCCACGGTCCTGGCCCGCCGCACGGGATGGGCGACCCGTACCTCCAGGCTCTCGCCAAAGATAGCGATCTGGCCCCCCAGGTCCATCATCACGCCGGCGGCTCCCGCACGGCGAGCGGCGGCCAGGGCAGCATCCAGGCCTACGCCCTTGCCGAACCCGCCGGCGTCCAGGGTCGCATCCTCGAGGCGCCGCGCCCGCGTGCCGGAGAACTCGATGGCACGGGGGTGACCCAGCGTGGCGTCGAAGCCGCCCAAGGTGAGCTCATGGCACTGCTGCGCCAAGGCCAGATCCCGCGCAAGCGACGCGGAAAGTTCGAGCCAGTGCCCGACGGGAGCGGCGTTCAGCACGGACAGCTCGCTGTCTTCTCTGTGGGTCGACAACCTGCGTTCGGTGCTCTCGAGGGCTCGCAACGCCGCCTCGGAGGCCGCCAGCGCCGTGGGGCGGTCCACCGCGCTCACGCGCAGCATCAGCGCGGTGCCCATGGCGAACAGCCGGCGCTCCACCGTCTCATCGGCCTGGGCCGACGCGAAGGTCACCAACATCAGAGAGAGCGCGAGCATTCGGTCCCGTAGAAGATGAAGCCGATGCCGCCATTGAGCTGGTTCACGCCGGACTCACCCTTGTTCAGGTGGACCTGGTAGTCGGCCTTCAGGGTGAGCTGAGTGTGGGGCTGGAAGGCCAGGCCAGCGGTGATGTTCGAGCGGTCCCTGTTGTCGGAGCTCTCGTAGCCCCCGGGCACGGTCGCCTGGGTGTTCAGGCTCTCGTAGCGCACGTGGGGTACCAGGGACTTGCCCTCCACACCGAAGGGCCGCAGCACGTCGTAGCCAAGGTCCACGTAGTAGCCCTGCATGGACTCACCCACGCTGTCGACGCCCTCGAGGGCCAGCGCGGTGTTCAGGGCCTTGACGTCATCCAGCTGAGCGCCAGCGTACAGGGCCCGAAGCTTCAGGCCGGCGAGCTCGAGGGTGGCGTGACCTTCGTAGATGATGGTAGGCACGTCGGGCTCGGCGCCACTGTCGGCGTTCACCAGGTCCTGACCGGAGTTGCCGTAGTAGGCCGAGCCGCCCACCACCAGGCCCTCCGCACCCACGAAGTCCAGCCGAGCCACACCAGCGAAGTCCTCAGCCACCGCCTCGGCGCCCTTCTGACGGCCTCCGCGGATGCCTTTGCTCGAAAAGCCCGCCGCGGACATGCCGTCCAGGAGGTAGGCCCGGTAGGAAATGGGTCCCAGGTCGCCGTAGACACCCGCGCCGATCTCCCGCCAGGTGCTGGGCAGGATGTACTTCTCGGTGTGGGGACGATCAACGGAGAAGTAGGTGGTGGGCTCGTGCAGCTCGTTGCTGATGCCCATGGGGACCAGCAGCAGGCCCACGCGAGCGCCGATGGCGTCGCTGGCCTCGTAGTCCAGGTAGGCGAACTCGACGTAGACCTCCTTGACATGCTCGAACTCGATCTCGGTGTTCAGCACCCACTTTTTGTTGAAACGATAGCCAGCGTAGAGGATGACCCGGTGCACATCCACGCCGTCCACCGCGCCGCTGTCGTTCCCGCTCTCATCCTCCGCAGCGTAGTTGTGGTACTTCACCTCGCCGTAGCCACCGATGGTGACGCCACCGTCAGAGCGGTAGACCTTCGATGCCGCCGGGCCCATACCGTTCACACCCTCGTCGGCCGGCAGGGCAGCGTCGCCGATGCGCAGCCGTTCCACCTCACCGGCGAGCACGTCCATGCGGCGCTCGAGTTCGCCGTTGCTGGGGGCCTCCTCGGATCCGCCGCCGTCATCGCTCGTCCCGGAGTCATCGGCGAAGGCGGGGGTCAGGAGAAAGGACAGGACCAGGGTCGTGAGCATCATCATACCTTGATTTTGAGTATCGTTCTCATGTTGATGGTGGGCAACATACGCTGACCCGCCGAAGCGTCAAACGCTTTTGCCACGTTTTGTTTCATCTTTTCTGCATATCCACTACCCCTCCGACAGGCCCAAAGCCCGCTGTGGACCACACATGCGGTGCGTTCGGGGCTATAGTGATCCGCTACCGGAGGTCCCCGATGCGCCCACCGATGCTCATTTCCCTCGCTCTGTTCCTCGCAGCCGCCACCGGCTGTTCCGAGTGGACGGTGGGCAAGCAGAAGGACCAGGACCCCTGGGCCCACACAGGGCTCGACTCTGATCCACCCGAGGCCGACGCCGACACCGATGCTGACAGCGACACCGATGCTGACGCTGATGCGGACGCCGACAGCGATGCAGACACGGACCTACAGGCAGGCTGCGCGGACGGTCAGCGCGAAGGCTTCGAGGAATGGTCCGCCTTCCCGCGCATCGCGGCCTGCTCGGGAGCCTGGGAGACCGGAGGCGTCACCCGCAACGATCTGGCGCCCACATGCAGCAACGGTGCCGGCGACGACTCCAGCAACACCGAAGGCTACGGCTGCAGCGCGGCCGACATCTGCGCCAGCGACTGGCACGTGTGCAATGGCAAGAGCGAGGTCGCCTCGAGGGCAGCGAGCTGCGACGCAGCGGTCCCCCACGGCACCCCCGATAAGGCCCTGTTCTTCGCGGTCAACCAGAACAGCGACGACAACTCGGTCTGCGACGACAGCTCGAGTAACGGCAACGACGTGTTCGGCTGCGGCAACCTGGGCACTCAGCTCGCCAGCGACAAGGGCTGCGATCCCCTCACCCGGGTACTGGCCAGCATGAACGCCGGCAGCTGCGGCTACAACGAAGCCGAACATCCCCACGGCCCCTGGGCCTGCGAAGGCGGCAGCGACAGCCACTACCACGAAGGTGAACTCGTCACGAAGATCGCCTGCCCCAGCACGTCCTGTAACTACGACGGCAACCCGGTCGGCAACTCCGACAAGGGTGGCGTGCTCTGCTGCAAGGACTAGGCAGTGGTGGCCGACGTTAGTCCTCGATCTCGTGTCGCTCCCAGGCCCCCAAGCCCAGGTCGACGATGGCGTGCAGTCCCTGATCCGTAGCCATGCGGGAGACCCGGGGGCTGTCTGCGCTGACACAGGTGGGGGGAGCCCCGAAGCCCGCTGAGCAGAACCAGGCCTCGTCGTTGGCCACATCGACGCAGGCCCAGACCGCTCGGCCGTCCATCCACACCGGGGGGATCTGAGGGAACGGCGGATACGGAAGATCCACCAACGTGGCGTCGGTCCAGCTCTGGCCGTCATCGTCGCTCCGGGCCATCACCCCATGGCCCCCGTCCTCGCTCTGGGCCACCGCAGCCAGATTCACGGCCCCCGCATCGCCCACACTCAGCGCGGGAAGCTCCAGACGCCAGGCGCCCTCGAACCCCAGCTGACGGCCGAGGCCGCTGGACCGGGGAGCGGTCCACTGGGGCTCGGCGTCACCCAGCTCAACGCTACCCAGCCAGATGTCACGGGCATGCTGTGCAGCGCTTCCCTCGGGCCCAGCGCCCACCGCCACCAGCAAGCGCGCGTCCGAGCGCACCGCGGCGATGTCGGTGGGGTAGGACAGCCCAGCCTCGAGCCAGCCCGAGGACCAGCCACCTGCGTAGCGGGAGACCACCAAGTGAAGCTCGCCGTCGGCACCCACGGCGCCACCGTCGGTGGTGCCAGCACGGTTGTCCACCCAGGCCACCAGCAAGCTGCCGTCGCCTCCGGAGTGCAGCACGGGACGCCAGAGAGGCCCCACCCGCTCCACAGGGGGCTCCATGTCCTGCCAGCTCGCGCCGCCGTCGTCACTCTCGAGGCAGCGGGCGAGCCACGGGGTCTCGGTGCCTTCGGGATCGAGGGTCAACTCCCGGAAGCACACCCAGGCCTGCTGCCCCTCGGCGGCCATGGCCGGGGCTTCGACACCCAGGGCCTCGGGGCTGGAGAGGCGAACACCGTCCACCCACAACGCGCTGCGGTGCCAAGGGTCGGTCCCGTAGCGGATCTCGGCGACCCGCTCACCCGCCACGGCCATGTCCGCCACGCCGCTGCGGCTGGTGGTTGGGCCGGGAGCATCCAGCAAGCCCTCCATCACCATGCCCTCGGCCCATGGCAGCTCCACCCCCAGGATGGCCGCCACCGTGGGAGCGATGTCCGTAAGCAGCACGGGTTCGTCGCCATCCACCCCCGCCACGGCCCAGGGCCCCAGCACCAGCGCGGGCACCCTGCGGCAGCCATTGCAGCTGTCGCCGTGGTGCCGCCAGGGGGGATCGTCGTTGGAGCTATCGTGGCGACCGTGGTCGGCCATCAACACCAGGGATGTGTCATCGCGATAGTCTCGATGGTCCTGCAGCCAGGCCCACAGATCCGCGATGGGCTCGTCCACGCGGCCGAGGTCGTCGAGGTAGTCGCTGGAGCCACCATAGTGACCCGAGCGGTCCAGCTGGTGCATGTTCACCAGGGCCAGCTTGGTGGGCGTCTCGTCCAGCTTCTCCTGCAGCCGCGCCAACACCAGGCGATCGTCCGACGCCGGGTCGTCGTTCTCGTCCCCCACCCACACCCAGCTGGCGCCCTGGGCGCCGGGCCACAGAGAATGCTCCACCGGCCGGACCAGGCCGGTGTTGGCCACCAGCAGGACCTCATCTTCGGTGGAACCCAGCTGGGCGCGCACCGCCTCGAAGAGCGACGGGAGCTGCGGACGATACAAGCCCACGTCCGAATCGGCCGAGACCGTCGCCAGGGGCTGGCGTCGACCACTGATGATGGCGGCATGAGCAGGGGTGGTGGTGGTGGCCCCCAGGCTCCAGGCCTGGCTGGCACGGGCGCCTTCGGGAAGAAGCTGCGACCACAGCTGGGGCATGAGCTCCTGGGGGTGACCCCCGGTGGCGCTCGAGGGGTCATCCCCCAGGGAGTCTTCCAGGCGCACCCCATCCATCACCAGGATGATGGCGGTGCCGTCCATGCGATCACTGCGCGTACAGGCCGCGCAAACCAGCACAACGAACGTCCACAAGGCCGGCGAGCGAGGCATCATCCGAGTGACCGCCCCTCCAGGAGCCCACGGACCCCCTGCACGGTGAACCCAAAGTGCTCCAAGCAGGCCTCGAGACTGCGGAAGCTGGCCCCCCATCCCGCGGGCTGGAGCACCCAGCGCTGTGAAGTCAGCCGCAGCTCGACCAGCAGGGCATCCAGCCAGGGGCGCAACACACCGGGCGCCCAGCTGTCCTCGAGGACCACCAGCCGCTCCGCAGCCCCTACCAGCCCGCGCCAGGCTTCCGGGTCACTGGGGGTATCGAAGCAGGACACCACCACCAGCCCCCAGTCCGTGAACGCAGGCTGCTCCAGGCAGTCCAGCGCCAGTCGGGCCGCCACCGGACCGGTGACCACGAACAGCTGCGCGGCTCCCCTGCCCTGCACCAGAGGCGCCAAGGGTTCGTCCGGGTCGGGCTCGGGCAGGCCGGACAGGGCCTGGGCCGTGCGATGCAGCCGCAGATACACCGAGCCCGGCGCCTGCCGTACCGCCCAGTCCAGCTGGACCTCGGCCTGCTGGGGCGTGGCGGGCTCGAGCACCGACACCCCGGGCAGCGCCTGGAAGTGCGCGGCATCGTCCAGGCTCTGGTGACTGCGCCCGTCGCTGAAGTAGCAGAGCCCAGCGTAGTTGCCGGCGTAGATGACCCGGGCGCCCATGGACTGGTTGGCCCGGGCCTGTTCCACCGCGCGGGTCATGAAGGCCGCGTAGGTGGAGACGAAGGGCAGCTTGCCCTGCAGAGCCAGGCCCCCGGCGAAGCTGACCATGTCCTGCTCGCTGATCCCCATCTGGAAGAACTGACCACGCCGGGCGAAGGGGCCGTCTGGATCGGCGATGCGGCCCAAGCGGCAGCTGTCGGCGAGATCCGCGTCGAGCACGCAGAGCTGGGGATGTCTGTCCAGCAGGACCTCGAGGCGCTGGGCCACCGCATCCCGGGTGGAGCGAGCCGATGTCGCAGGCCCAGGGCGCCGCGGCCGGGGGGCATCGGCCAGGTAGTCGCGCACCGCCCAACTGAGCCCGGCGTCGCTGGCCAAGGCGGCCTGCTCGCTGAGAATGCCCCTGTACACATCCCAGCCCGGGACCCGCCCGTGCCAGGGCTGCACGTCGCCTTCGGGGGCCGTGTAGCGGCTGCCCCCACCCTTGTGGGTCCGGCAGATCACGGCCCGTGGTCGCAGGCCGGGATCCGGCTCGAGGGTCTGAAGCAGGGCCATAGGGTCGTGACCGTCGATCTCGAAGACTCGAAATCCCAGGCCTTGCAGGACGCGCCCCAGGTCCGGGATTCCCTTGACCGCATTGACCTGCCGTGCACTCTGCCAGCCGTTGAGATCCACCAGAATTTCCACCTGACAAAGTCCGCGCTGGGCGATGGTCTGCAGAGCTTCCCAGACCTGCCCTTCCTGGAGTTCACCGTCCCCCAGCAGGACGAAGAAGCGCCCCCGGGCCCCAGCGCTGACCATCCCCGCCACCTGGCTGGGCGCCTGGCCCAGGGAGCCGGAGTGGAGCAGGATGCCCGGCGTGCCCCGGCTGCTGTGGGCCTGGGGGGCCGAGGGCCCATCCTTGTAGGCCAGCAGTTGGTCCCTGCTGAGCTCACCCTGGCCGAACAGACAGGCGTACTGGGCCGCGGCAGCGTGTCCCTTGGACAGCACCACCTGGTGCTCGCCCAAGCCGAAGTACAGAGTGGTGAGGATCTCCGCAGCCGAGAAGCTGGCGCCCAGCCAGCCGTGCTGGGCGCTCATGATGCAGGACAGCGCGTTGATGCGCACGAAGGCCGACATAGCCCGCAAGCCGTCCTCGGTGCCCGCGTCCTGGCTGGCGAAGTGCTCGGGTCCGGCGGTGAAGAGCTTCATGAAGCCCACATACCCCACGCCTTGGATCAGTCGTACTTGTCGGTCACATAGTCTTCGACCGTCACGCTGCGCTCCTCGATGGCTGCCAACGCGCAGTCCGCCGTGCTCACCACCGCGGTGGGGTCCCCCGCCCAGGGGTCGACCTCCTCGATGCGCAACGCGCAGACATCCCCGATGGGCGCGTCGAAGACCACGGCGAAGTGGCGCACGAAGTGGTGGTGCTCGGGTCGATAGACCAGCTGGAAGTAGTCGTCGACCTCGAAGCTGGTGCCATCCAGCTCGCCGGTGGCCCCGGAGAAGCGCCCCGGCGCCGTGGCGACGGCATTGAGACCCAGGACCAGCGCCAGATCGACCTCACCACCCTCGAACTCGACGTGGTGTACGTCGTGATGCCAGTCGGGGTCGCTGCAGGTGGTGAACAGCACGCTGGTGATGTCCCAAGCGCTTCCCCCCTGGCTGTAGAGGTACCACTCGCCACCAGCCCCTGTGGTGGCGTCCGAGGGCCCGCCATTCAACGCCAAGGGTTCCGGCGCTGCGCCTTCGTCGCCCACCAGGCGCAGGCTGTGCTCCAGCAGCCAGCTGGCGCTGTCCACCGCCGGCTGAAAGCCAGCCAGGGTGGTGTAGCGGGTGCCCGACCAATCCGTCACGCCCACATCCGTCGTGCCCGCCCCGTCCATCCGCTGAGTGTCCATGCCATCGATTCGCCGCACACAGAAGGGCAAGGCCAGGGTGTGTTCTCCCTCGGTGGTCGGTAGGGCGTAGCCACCCTGAACCAGCCGAAGCTGGGCCTTGGTCGCGAGCTCCTGCTCCATGGTGCGGCCCTCGTTGAAGTTCCCGCAGTACACCGCCCCCGGCCCGATCTCCACCCGCCCGTCCCAGGCGCTGTCACCCACGTAGTCCTCGGCATCCGGGCAGTGCTCCCAGCCGATATCGGTGTCGGTGTCGGTGTCGGTGTCGGTGTCCATGTCGGTATCGGTGTCCATGTCGGTATCGGCGTCCGTGTCGCTGTCCGTGTCACCCCGCGGTGTAGCCGGCGAGGTGTCGTCCTTGTCGCCACAGGCCAGCAGGCCCAGCATCAACAGAGGGAGCCATCGAGGATTCATTCGTCACTCCATCCGCAGGTAGGGTCGAATCTGTTTGATGATCAAGCGACCGTCGCTCAGCCGCTTCCACTCGGTGTCCCACAGCAGCACCCCACCGCCGGGGAGCTCATGATCGTTGGGGTAAACTTGGGTGACGTCGAAGAGCAGGGCTCCCATGTCTTCGAGCACCGCGTCGCTGAGCACGTTCTGGCCGCTCATCACCTCGGAGCTGGACCCCACCCGCAGGATCTCCGTGACGGCGCCGCCTTCGAGGGTCAGCAACACGCGCTCGGGGGTGGAGCCTCCGTCGGAGCTCACCACCTCGATCTCTCCGACCTGAGCGTTGACCAGGTAGCGGTCGTCCCCAGCGGCGGTGGGGTTGCCGGTGAAGGCCACGGCGTTGGCGGCCTCGTCCACGGCACGCGTGTTGACCAGCACGCCCATGGCGATGTCCGTGTGGTCGATGCCATACCAGTCCCGCTCGTCCCAGGCGGACATCTTCCACAGGGACGACCAGACGATACCCAGGGCTTCCTCGAGGGTCTCTTCCTGGGCCTTGCTGGGATCGCAGGCGCTGGGGCCCTCGTCGTCGTCATCGAGGCTGTCGGCCAGGCAGGCCGAGCTGGACTCGTACAGCCCTGCGCCGTTGAAGTACAGCCCGTCCTCGGCGTTCCCCGAGCTGCGGAAACGGACCATGGTGTCGCTGCCGCCGAACACAGCCCGGATGCGGTCCCCCAGGGCTGCGATCAGGGTGGGGTCGTGGGGCGCTGCAGTCATGGCGCCCCGCAGGGCCTCGAGGCGCTCGCGACGCAGGGAGGCGTCCCCCAGGAAGGCATCGTCCTGGTGCCAGGCTGCCACGGTCTCGGCGAAGCTGTGCTGGGCCGAGCCCGCACCCAGATCCACCTCCCAGTGGTTGGCGTGCATAAAGGCGTCGTACCAGGCGAAAGGCGCCACGAAGCCGTCCAGCCGATGGTCAGCGTCGATGCGCTGATACAAGGCGGCCAGGTTGCTGCCCTTGGCCCCGAAGCGACACTTGGCCAGGGCCCGGGCCTCCGAACTGTCGGTGTCCAGCTCGAGCAGCCCGGGCATGTCCGTGACGCTCGAGTCGGGGGTGCACACCTCTACCGGATCAGGCCGCAGCGCGGCCCACCAGGCCTCGGCGTCTTCGAGGGTGGCGGCACTGACGGTCCAGATGGACTCGGCGCACTCGAAGCGCACCAGCTGGTCCTGCCAGCTGGCCAGCTCGTCGTGGAGCTCGGCGATGTAGCAGTTGGGGGTGCCCCGCCCCAGGCTGCGCACGTTGAGGTGGGAGAGTTCGCCCTGACGGGTGCCGGTGACGATGCCGCTGACCACGCGCTCGAGGTCGGTGGGCGCCTCGCTGAGGGCCAGAATGTCCTGGTAGCCGTAGGCCGCGAGCTCGGTGGCCTCGGTCAGCTCTGCCAGGGTGTACAGGCGCATATTCCCGTAGGCCACCCCTGGGTTGTAGACCTCGTAGGCGAGCGCTTCGAGGCCCCGAATGGGAAAGGGCGGGTCGTCCCAGTCCTGGGCTGCCTGCATCTGGTTGGAAGTGCCGGGGACCCAGTACACCTCGCCCAGCGCGAAGCGATCCTGGAGCTGGGCCCACGCCCGGGTCACATCATCCATGGTCACGGTGGTGCTGACGTCGGCAGGGTCGTCCCACACGGTGAAGCCGTAGAAGAAACCGTCGCTGTCGATGTAGACCGCGTGCCCCCCAGCGTAGAACTCCCGGGTCTCCGGGTAGAGGACCAGCTCGTAGTAGTCTTGAGTGCTCAGCCCCGCGAACCCGTCGGGGAAGGCCGTGGTCAGAAACTCGTAGTGCAGCGGGAAGACATCCACCACCATCCACAACGGCGACAGGCGGGCGTCATCCACCGCTGGCACCAGGTACTTGCCCACCTGCAGCTGGTCGATGGCGGTGGAGGGGATGGTGACGAGGTCGTAGGTGTCCTCGTCGGGCACCCGATGCACGCAGACCTCGTAGCCCAGGGCCGCGGCGGCCTCGCCGCACTCCGGGTCGTCCTGCACCACCGGAGCTTCGCTGTCCACGGAGGGACTCGACGCGCCTGTGTCGTCGGCGGGGCAGCCCACCACCAACCCGGCGAGCAGTATGATCAGGGCAGGCAGGGCTACACGCATCGTCGCCGTACCCCCATCAACGCCACCGCCACCACCGACACCACCGCCATGGACACCAGCATCCACAGGGGTGGGTCGGCGAACCAACCCTGGCCGCTGGCCACCACCAGCAGACCATTGTGCAGAGCGTGGATGGTCACGGGCACCCACAGGGACCGGCCCCGCAGGGCCGCGTAGCACAGCAGCACACCCAGCAGGCCGGTGGGCAGCATGCGCACCACACTCAAGTGCACGATCCCGAACAACGCGCCCACCACCACGCAGGCCAGCAGGGGCGTCACGGAGCGCCGGAGCAGGCCCAGCAGCGCCCCTCGGAACAGCAGCTCCTCGCAGAACGCAGGGAGCAACGCGAACACCAGCACCACGACGGGCAGGCTGGCGTCCAGGGTCATGGACTGCTCGAGGCTCTCCATGAACGCGGCGGAGGTGGGCAGCAGGGGCTCCTGGGCCCACGCCACCAGGGCGCTGCAGCCCGGCGCAGCCACACCCGCCACCACCGCTAGGCCCAGATCGACAGGTCGGGGCGCGCGTAGGCCCAAGGTCTCCCGCACGGGCTGGCCCAGCCACACCAGCGCCCCCACGGCCACGCCAGCCACAAGGACCACCTGGGTGAACACCATGCCCCAGAGCAGATCCACCCCCTGCACCCGCTGCCCCAGGAACCACAGCAGCACCAAGGCCACTCCGAAGGCGCCCAGCACATCCGGTACGAAGCGGCCGTGGGCCCGGCGATCCGCGCTACGACCACCGCCGTAGAGCACCTCTTCGCGGGCCATCAGGCGCGCCCCCAACGCCAGGGCCAGGGCCACGTGTACGCCGGTTGCGACGAGGGTCACCGCCAGAATGCCCAGGGGATAGTGCCCCACCAGGGCCTCGCGCATCACCAGCGCCAGGTTGGTCACAGGCACCAGGGCCAGCGCATAGCCGGCCTGGATGCTGGGGAACGCCGCCACCCCCGACGCGGCCAGGCCCAGGAAGAGCAGCGCCACCGCCGCGAACTGGCCGGTGCGGAAGTCGGGCACGTAGGCCGCCACCACCGTGAACACCGCCGCCATGAGCACGGCCAGGGGCAGCAGCAGGAGCAGCAACAGGGGCATGGCGCTGGTGGGGATGGCGATGCTGTCCCCTGGCGCATCGTACAGGCCCAGCGCCAGGCAGGCCCACAGCGTGGTGACCGCCACGGCAGCGGTGACCAGTGCCACCAGCACCACCACCATGAACTTGCCCAATAGCACCGCCCGCCGATCCACCCGTGCCGTGAGCAGGGTCTCGAGGGTCTTGCGCTCCCGCTCTCCGGTCACCAGGTGCAGCGAGGTGGCCACCCCTCCGTTCATGGCCAAGAATACGAGCATCAGCGGCAGCAGGCGCCCCAGCAGGCCACCCTCGCGCTCCGTGCTCGAGGCCACGTCCTCCAGCTCCACCGGCAGCACGTCCCGGGAACGCCCCTCGAGCCCAGCATCGCCGAAGCGGCGCTCCATGTCGGCCCGCCGCACGCGGCGCAACACTCGCACCGCCCGCACGCGGGCGCGATCACTGCGGCTGCGCGTGGAGTCGAAGTGTACCTCGGCCGCCGCGCCATCCACAGGCAGGACCACCCTGGCCAGCACCTCAGGATGCTCCTGGTCCTGCCAGCCCTCGTCCACCCGCTCGATGCGGTCCTTGGGCAGCGTGAGATCGTCGAAGGCCGCGGGAGCCTGAATGACCACCGTGGCGCTGCGCCCCTCCCGCGCGTCACGGGTGCGGAGCTGCCCCGCGGTGAACAGGGCGACTGGCTGCAGCAGCACGGGAAGGCCGACCATGGCCAACAGAGTCAGGGGATCCCGCAGCTGCTGCCGCAGTGAACCCCGGAACACCACCAGCGCCTGGTCGAGCACCCGATTCAAGCATCCTCCCCGTTGGCGCTCTGCACGAAGTGTACGAAGATGTCCTCGAGGTAGCGGCAGCCGCTGGCTTCCCGCAAGGCCGGCAGGGTGTCGTTGGCGAGGATGCGTCCCTGGTGCAGGATGGCCACACGGTCGCACAGGCGCTCCGCCTCACTCATGATGTGGGTGGAGAACAACACGCAGCGGCCCTCATCCCGGGCCTGCTCGACGAACTCCAGGAACGCCCGCGCCACCATCACGTCCAGCCCGGAGGTGGGCTCGTCCAGGATCAGGATGGGAGGATCGTGCACCACGGCCCTGGCGATGCTGACCTTCTGGCGCATGCCCGTGGACAGGCGATCGCAGCGCACGTGGGCGAAGGGCCCGATGCCGAAGCGCTCCACCAGCTCATCGCTGCGCTGGCGGGGCTCGGTGACGCCCTGCAGCCGCGCGAAGTAGGTGATCATCTCCCGCGCGGTGAGCCGGCCGTACAGCCCGGTGGTGGTGGAGACATAGCCGATGGAGCCCCTGACCCCGGCCGGGTCCACCCTCACCTCGCAGCCGCTGAGGGTGGCGGTGCCTTCATCGGGAGCCAGCAGGGTGGCCAGCATGCGCAGGGCCGTGGTCTTGCCGGCACCGTTGGGGCCCAGCAGGCCGAAGATGGCGCCGGCCTCGCAGCGGAAGGACACCCGATCCACAGCGGTCACCACCCTGGGGCTGTGGAAGCGCTTGGTCAGCTCGCAGACCTCGATCATCTCGGCACCAAGCGCCGAAGGCGCCCGCCGTCCATCAGACGGCGAAGATGGGGGGGAGGGCCCGTGTCGGGCCCGGACAGGGGGGGAAGAATCTGTCTTCCCCCCGAAAATGGGCTCTCGATCATCGTCCGTGCTCCAGCCAGGCCAGCCACCGGGGGGTGGAGTGCCCGAAGAGGTAGTCCTCCCGGGACAGCACGCGGCCCCCCAGGAACATGCCCGAGCCCACCAGGCCCAAGTTCACCAGGATGGTGAGCAGGACGGGGCCCGCGGTGATCTGCCCCATGATGGCGCCCCGCAGCGCCATGGCGGTGCCACCCACAGGCAGCGCCGCCCACAACCAGCCAGGCTCGAGGCTGGGCACCAGGCAGGGCACCGCGAGGGCCAGGGCCAGGGTCATCACCAGGGTGCCCCGATTTTGTCCGCTCTCGAAGCTGCGGGCGGGCAGCAGCACCAGGCCCATCCAAGCAGCGATGGCCGGGGCCAGCAGCACCAATGCAGCCACCGCCAGCACCAGCTCCAGGCTCATCAGCTGCGCAAGCTCGAACAGCCCGCCGCCCTCCGCGCCTGCCGCGAGCCCGCTGAGGGTGGCCCAGATGGCCACGGCATTCCCCACCATGGCCAGCAAGCCGGTGATGGACGCACACAGCAGCTTGCCCGCGACCACCGCCCAGCGCGGCACGGCGGCCACCATGGTGGTCTCGAGGGTGCCCCGCTCCCGCTCCCCCGTGATGACCTCCACCATGGGGTAGATGATGGAGATGATGAGCGTCATCAACGCCATCAGGGGGATCACCCGAGCCAGGGCGTCCAGCGCCACCCGCTCCTTGCCGGCATCGTCGGTGGTGATGATGGGCCAGGGGCACAGGGCGTCAGGAGGGAGGCCAGCGTCCACCGCCAAGCCCTCGAGGGCGAGATCCCGCTGGTGGTCCAAGCGGTCCTCGAGCAGCTCCCGGGCGCGCTCTGAACGGGCCCGGGTGGAGCGGTAGACGAGATCGATGCCGCCGTCCGCCCCGTCGGCCACCACGATGGCGTCGAGCTCACCAGCGAGCAAGGCCTCGCGCCCACCCTCGGCGGGGGCCACCGGGGGTACGAGCAATGCCTCCATCAAGGCCGGGCCGGCGTGGACCTCCACCCTCGGCGCCTGCTGCTCGACGACCCCTGCCTGCAACACCAGCAGCTGCACCGCTCCCCACAACAGCAAGGGGTAGAGCAACAGGGGGAAGGCCACCGAGTACAGCAGCACGTTGGCGTCGCGAAACGACTCCCGCAGCTCTTTGCCCAACACGGCCAGCACAGCCCGCAACGCTCACCTCGGTGATGGGACATCATCTCACAACAGAGCCCCCCTCCCGTGTGGGAGGGGGGCGTTTCACCGAACGGGGGCGCTAGCTCGCCAGTCGCCGCAGGGCCTCGATGAACGCGTCCAGCTCGGCCACCAGCTCGCGCTCCTGGGTCAGGAAGTGCTGCTGCAGGTCGCAGCGCAGGGTCACGGCCTCGAAGGGCTGCACCTCCACCGCGGTGCGCAGCATGATGTTGCGCTCCCGGTCCCGCAGGGTCAGCTCGGCCATGCCCAAGGGCACCTGCAGCAGCTCGTTGTCGAAGGCTGATATGGACGCGATCCTCCGGCCATCCGCGTAGACATCCACGGTCCCGGAGCCCAGGTTCACCAACCGCACCGCACCCTGGGTGGGCAGCGGTACCATGAGGCTGCCACCATCGAAGGGATCGATGCGCACCTGCTCCCGGGTGAGCACCAGACCGTCCGGACCGGTCACGACCACCTGGGAGGGGCCCACGGGCTGGTTGCGCAGCACGCGGGACTCACCGGGCTCGAGCCGGACGGGCTCTCGGTCCGCCACCCGCACCCGCACCGTCACCGGCAGCGGGTTGCGCACCCGGAGCTCGGCGGTGGTGGGGGCCAGGGCGGTCCAGGACTTGCGCTCACCCGCCCGCAGGTTCGACCGCAGGCTGTCCAGCACCCGCTCGGGCTGTCGGATCTGCACGCTGATGGTGCCCGACTCGAGGCGCAGGACACGCTCCTGACCCGCCAGCATGCTGCCGCGGTCCTGGCCGTTGACCAGCAGGCGACCGTCGCGACCCGTGGCGTTGCGCACCGTGAGCTGCCCCAGGTTCGGGGCGACCACCACGCGGGCCTGCCCATCGGGCCGCACACGCACGGTCTGCGCCAGCACCATCTGGCCGTCGCGGTCACGGACCCGCAGGGAGTGCTCACCCGCCTGGACACGGAGACTGCGTTGGCTGTCGGGGGAGACCTCCCCCATGGCGCGACCGTCGAGGGTCAGGCCTACGAAGGCGGATCGCTGATTGTCGATGGTAAGGGTCCCGTCGGCGGGGCGCGCCTCGGCTGGCCAGGCGTAGCCGACCACGCCGATGAGCAGCAGGGTACCGAGGGCCATCGCGATGAGGTGCCGAAGCATTCCGACCTCCTTGTGTTTCGAGCCGCGAACGGAACAGGCTCGATTCCACGACGCCCCCGCAGGAATTGCATTCAATGACTGCAGGATCCCGAGCTTGACGACACAGGCCCAGCGGGGCACAGCAGGGCCACTCATGACCAAGCCCAACGCGCCCTCTACGACCGCCCAGGTCAGTCGAAACGCCGCGACCATCGCTGTCGCGTCGGCCTTGGTGCGCCTCTCGGGCCTTCTGCGCGACGTCATCTTCTCCAACTTCTTCGGTGCGGGGATGAGCACCGATGCGTACAACGCCGCCATCCGTGCGGCCCAGTTCTTCCGTGAGCTGCTGGCCGAGGGCTCCCTGGCCAATGTCTACGTGCCCATCTTCTCCGACACGGAGCAGAAGGACGGCCTCCCCGCCGCATGGCGCCTGGCCAACGCGTTTCTGGGCGTGCTGCTGCTGGCCCTCGGCGCCATCACGATAGGCACCTTCGTCTTCGCCGAAGGCTGGGTCTACGCCGTGGCTTGGGGCTTCGCCGACGACCCCGAGAAGTTCCAGCTCACCGCAACCCTCACCCGCATCCTCGCACCCTTCCTGGCTACGGTCAGCCTGGCCAGCCTGTGCATGGGCATGCTCAATGTGCGGGGGCGCTTCTTCCTGCCCGCCATCGCCCCGGCGTCCTTCAACGTCGCGGTGATCATCGCCTGCTTCCTCAAGGGCCCCTGGGAAACCGCCACCGGCACCGACGGCATCCTGCTGGTGGGCATCGCCTCGGTCATCGGCGGCGCCGGCCAGTTCCTGGTGCAGATGCCCGCCCTGTGGAAAGAGGGCTGGCGCATCCGCCCGAGCTTGAAGGGTCACCCCGCCCTCAAGCGGCTCTTCCTGTTCATGATCCCGGCCTTCATCGGGATCACCACCGTGCAGTTCAACCTGTTGGTGGAGAGCCAGCTGGCCTCGCGCTTCGGCGACGGGCCTGTCTCCTACCTGCAGTACGCCTTCCGCCTGGTGCAGCTGCCCAACTCCATCGTGGCCGGGGCCGTGGGCACCGCCGCCCTGGCGGGCCTCTCCACCTTGGTGGCTGCCGGCCGGCGCGACAAGCTCCCCGGCGCCCTGGGTGAAGCCATCACCCTGAACAGCTTCCTGATCCTGCCGGCCTCGGTGGGGCTGTTCATGCTGGCCGACCCCATCATCTCCCTATTGTATGAGCGGGGCGAGTTCAGCCCCGAGGCCGCACGGGCCACCGCCTCGGTGCTGCGCATGTACGCCATCGCCACCTGGGGCATCGGCATGCACCGGGTGTTGCTGCCTTGCTACTACGCCATCGGGCACCCCTGGTACGCCATGAGCGTCGCCCTGGGCACCATGGCCGCCAAGCTACCCATCGCCTTGGTGTTGGTCTACACCCTGGGCTTGGGCTTCATCGGCCTGCCCCTGTCCCACGGCGTCCTGGTCACCGCCGAGGTGATCGTGCTGTGGTGGGGCCTGGGCTCCCGCGCCGGTGGTCTGCCCCGCAAGGTGTACACCGACCACGCCCGCATGGCCGTGGCCGCCACGGTCATGGGAGGACTGCTGTGGGTCCTTCGCGACCACTCCCAAGGTTTGATGCTGCTGCCCGTGGTGGCGGTTGCGGCCGTCAGCTACTTCGTGGCTGCCCACCTGTTGGGCCTGAACGCTCCTGCCAAGGTATTGCGTCGCTTCCTCCCCGGCGGCCGTCCCAAGGGCCTGCCCCCCACGGTAGACCCCGACACCAGCGCCAACCTGAGCGCTCTGCTGGGCAGCGCCAAGGGCAGTGTCGAGCTGAGCGACGGCCAACTCACCGTCGAGACGTCCGCCGGCCGCTTCGAGATCCGTTCCGACCGTGGCGTACTCAGCGTCCACCGCCTCGCTGACGGCAGCGGCGGTGGCGATCCCTTGCCCGTACAGGCGGTCATGCGCATCGGCCAGGGTCCGCCCGCACTGCACGGCGTCATCCTCGACGGTGTCTCCTACAAGGCCAAGGCCGACGCAGTCGTCGAAGGCCAGCCCCCAGGTCCGGTGCTGCCCGTAGCGTAGCAGGGCATCCCCCATGGCGATCGCGCCTCTTCGGGGCTAAGGTCGGGGCGTCCTTCCCCCCCTTGTGCGAGGTTCGTCCATGAAGGTCGCGCTGATCAACCCCACGCCTATGGACCACTACGCGCCAGCACTGCGGGCGCTGGCCGCCTACCTCAAGGCCCACGGTCACGAGACGCGCATCATCTTCCTGCCCGCCGATACCTACGGCACCCGCTTCCAGAAGGGCTCCGCCGCCATCATCCAGGCGCCCCAGCCCATGATCGAGGATCTGCTGGGGCTGGTGGAAGACTGCGACATCGTGGGCATCAGCTTCCTCTCCACCATGTTCGACATGGCGGTGCAGGCCACCCGCGCCATCCAGAAACGATTCCCCGACAAGCCCATCGCTTGGGGCGGATTCCACCCCACCACCATGCCTCAGCAGGCGCTGCAGTTCGTGGACATGGTCTGCGTGGGCGAAGGCGAGGAAGCCATGCTCGAGCTGGTGGACCGGCTCGAGGCAGGCAAGGAGCCCTGGGACATCCGCAACTGGTGGTTCCGAAAGCCCGACGGCCGGGTGATCGGCAACCCTATCCGCCCGCTGATCCAGGACCTCGACACCATCCCCTACCAGGACTTCCTGCTCGAGGACGACTGGTCCTACGACGACAAGAAGCAGCGCCTCATCCGGCTGGACTGGGACCGCTGGCGCAACGTGGGCCCACGCTACATCGATCGCGCCGGCACCATGCGCCTGGCCTACAAGACCATGATCACCCGCGGCTGTCCCCACAAGTGCAGCTACTGCGGCGTGGCGTTTGCCCATGACCTCTACAAGGGTCAGCGCTACCTGCGGCGTCGCTCGGTCGAACACATGATCGGCGAGATCAAGGCGGTGCTCCGCCGCTGGCCCGAGATCGGCATGGTCCACTTCCAGGACGATGTCTTCTTCTCCACGTCCACCGCCGAGATCGTGAAGTTCTGCGAACAGTGGAAGCGCGAGCTGGGCATCCCCTTCCGGGCCCAGTGTTCCCCCACCACCATCAACGAAGAGAAGTACGCGGCGATGGTGGACGCCGGCCATGTCTTCACCGAGCTCGGCATCCAGACCGGCTCGGCCGACGTGATGAAAATGTACAAGCGCGGCATGACCAACGAGCAGCTGCTCAAGGCCGTCAACATCATCACCAAGTACGTCGATAAGACCCAGATCCCCGACTACCACGTCATCCTGGACAACCCCTGGGAGACCACCGAAGACGTACTGAAGAACCTGCGACTGCTGTGGACCCTACCCACGCCGTACAACCTGCTGCCCTCGAGCCTGGTGCCCTACCCGGGCACGGAGTTCTACCACAAGACCATCGAGGACGGCTTCGTCACCGACGAGTACAACCAGATCTACCGCAAGGGCTTCCACACCCCCAACGGATCGTACCTGAACTTCCTGTTCTTCCTCACGATCTTCAACAACCTCCCCAAGGAATCCATCCAGTTCCTGGCCCAGGACCGCTTTGTGCGCCTGTTCAACCAGCGCAAGTACGACCACTTCTGGGGCAAGGTCTACCAGTACGGCGAAGTGTTCAGGCAGGTCCAGAAGCTCTCCACCTTCGCCATGAAGGGCAAGCTCCTGGAGATTCCCAGCATCCGCGAGCTCAAGCGTGTCGCGAACCAGATGAAGTGACACGGCCCCATGCAGCCAAGCGGGGTCCGAGCACTGAGCTTCATTGCCGCCGTCCTGGGGATGGCGACCGTGGGGTCGAGCCGCGCCCAGGCGGCTGGCTTCTACCTGCTGGAGGCCGAGCTGAAGGCTGGGGTGTCCGAAGGCCCACTGGCCGAGGGCGGCATGGGGCTGTCGCTGTATTCCAACGAGCTGGCTGCCTGGGTCACCATCGGAGACGCCAGCCAGACCGGTGGGCGACGGGTCAAGGAGTGGTGGCTGGAGAGCCGTAGCCTGGGCCCTGTGATGGGCACGCTGCCCTCGTCGATGCAGGCTGCAGGCTTCGCCGAGTCGGAACGGGTGGGCCGGGAGAACCTCTGGATTCCCTTTCGCACCTGGGCGTTCGGGGCCGACTACACCACCGGACGCTGGCTGCAGTGGGACTACTCCCACCACCTGCTGTGCAACCTGGCCAGCTTCACCCGGGTGAGCCATCGCAGCCTCCTGTTCGGCCCAACCCTGGGCCTGGGGGTTCGGCTGGACTGGTGGGAGGGCTGGCGGGGCAACGACACTCAGCTCATCAACACGGGCAAGATCACCGTCGAGGGTGGATGGATCGCCGGCGTGAGCCTGGGTGACTTCAGCTACGCTCAGGCGCGCGTGCACACCTGGCTGGACGTGTTCGGCGTCCACCAGCGCCAGATCCGCTTCGCAGGGGTGTTGGGCCTCACCGGCATCCAGCGGGATGTTCCCTTGGGCCTCGAGCTGCAGTGGGAGCTCGAGCGCGGCGATGACACGGTGGACATTCGACCAGCAGCGACACACACGGTCATGCTGGCCGCCACCTGGCGCATGATGCCCAAGACCTCGCTCCTGGACGCCGACGCATTCCTCGAGGCCCTACAGGGCAGCAAAGACGATCCGGCCCGGGACCGCTCCGAGCCCTTGCCACCACCGGAGCCCGAAGACGACGAGCTTCCCCGGGGACCCTCATTGTGAGCCCGCTCTCACTGACACAGGTCGTCGCGAGTCAGCGATCCGGCTAAGGGAACACCATGACCAAGCACCAATCCGAGGTCGAGCGCCGCTCTCAGATCCTCGGCGCCGCACGCGCGCTGTTCGTCGAGCATGGCTTCCTGGCGGCTCGGGTCGAAGACGTCGCCAAGCGGGCGGGTCTCTCCAAGGGCGCTGTCTACTTCTACTTTCCGTCCAAGAAGGCCATCTTCGAGGCCTTGGCCGAGCAGGAATACTCCCGCACCATCACCTTCCTACTCCAAGCCGAAGCGGCGCCCATCCCCGCCAGCCAGAAGCTCTTCATCATGGCGCGGCAATACCTCGACTACTTCTCGGGCCTGCAAGACCCCCCCCGCTTCTTCCTGCTGATGACCGAGATGGCCATCCGCGACGAAGCCGTCCGGGACAGGGTCCAGGCCATCCACGAGCGCTATGTCCAGGGGCTGGCCGCCATCATCTCCCAGGGCTCGGACGAAGGCATCTTCCGCCCCGTGGACGCCGAGTCCCTCTCCACCCTACTCAAGGCACTCATCGACGGCCTCGCAGGCCAGGCCGCAGCGGGCCTGCGTCCCGACGTGGGCCGCCTCTCCCAAGCTGGCATGGACATCCTGCTCCACGGCCTGCTCACCCCGGGGGCCCTCAACCGTGACTAGCGCCAATTCTGTCGAAGTCATCCGCCAGGCCGCACGTCACGCGCGCATGCGTTGGTTCGGAGTCGGGCTCTTCCTCATCGGCGTACTCGCCCTGGGTGCCGCTCTGGCGGGCCTGCCCATGGGGATCACCCATACCGGCGATGTATTGGTGTGCATGTTCTCTACCGGGCTCGGACTGGGGACCTTCGGCGCCCACAACGACACCGCCTTGGCGTTGCTGCGAGACAACCGCTGGATCGACGCCACCCCCAGGGCGCTGGTGCGTGAGATCGATGCCGAGGTTCTGTTCAACCGGCTCGAGCTCTCCGAACTGGAAGCGACCCCCCGCACCGCGTGGTTCCTCACGGTCGTGGCTCCCCTGGTGTTCACCTGGGCTGTCTCACGGCTCGTGTTATAGCGACACATTCACCTCGACTATCACCTTTCTTCCTCGCCCTACAGGAGCTCCCCCGTGGCCATCATCGACCTCATCTCCAGCGTCGTCTCCAAGCCGGCCGGTCGCATCCTCGAGAGCTCCGTGCGCACGCTCGTCAACGATCTCATCCGGGATCACGACCTGGCCTCCGCCGCCGAAGTCGACGCCCTGCGTCGCAGCCTGCGCGGGCTCGAAGGTCGCGCCGACGATCTGCAGGCCAAGCTGGGCACGGCCGAAGCCGAGATCACCGAGCTCCGCGATGCCCTGGCAAACTCCAACGCCGCACTGGCCACCGCCAACGCGGGACTCGCCGCACTGCAGGCCGAGACCCACGACCACGTCGAGCCCGAAGTTCCTGCCCCCGCCGAGCAGCCCACCCCTGCGCCGGCGCCCGCCGCCACCCCCGACGGCTGCCAGGTACCCGGCTGCACCAAAAAGCATCGCTCCAAGGGCTTCTGCTCATCTCACTACCAGCGCTGGCGCCGCGGCACGCTGACCGGCTTCGTCCTCACCGACGGCACGGTCACCGTGGGCGACAAGACCCGAAAGGTCAACAAGAAGCTCGCCGGCCGCGCCTACACCGTGGTGGACGGCAAAGCCGTGGTGGCTGACTAGCCGCTGGCCCTACAGCTGCTTCCACGCCGTGCGTGGAAACTCCGATGATGGCGGAGGCGACTCCGCCGCGATGACGTAGTTCGAGCGCCGATTGGCCTGCTCGGCGGTCTCGTTGGGAGTGGAGACGGCGAGCGCCGACTCTCCGAAGCCCTGGTAGTAGATGGTCCGCTCGAAGCCTGCGTCCCGGAACCACTCCGCGATGGCGCGAGCGCGGTGCTGGCTGAGGACTTGGTTGGACCCAGCGTCGCCCACCGTGTCGGTGTAGCCGCCCACGTAGAGGTTCATCTCGATCTGCGTGGCCGCGAAGCGCTGCATGACCTCTCGCGCCTGGCGCAGGGCATCCTCGAGCTTGGGCGCCTCGGCATCCGTGATGTCCCACTTTGCCGTGTCGAAGACCACGTCTTCGTGGGGGATATTGTACGACCAGGGAAAGAGATCGACGCCAGCCCAGAAGCCATCGGCATCCAGCACCTTGACGTGGATACGCAGCACGTCGCCGGCACCGGCAGACCAGCTTGCAGACACCAGGCTGCCCGGTGCCAGCCCCCCCCCGGGGGCCGTGCCGTGTCCGAGCAGGTCGCCGGTCTCGCCGTAGAGCTCCACCTCCACCTGCTCGATGCTGCGGTCGGCGCTGAGCTCGAGGCTACGCGCCTCGAGGTCCAGCTTGTCCCGGGGCACGGTGATCTCCATGGGGGGCAGTTGTGCCACCTCGAAGGACAGGGGCATCTCGCCCTCGTCCTCGCCAAAGGTGGCCGTGAGCGTGCCATTGCAGGTGGCGTGCCCCACAGGGATGTCGATAGGGATCTCCGCGGTGATGCCGCTGCCCAGGGTGCCGCTGTGGCTGACCGAGACGCCGCCACAGCGCAGCTTCACCACGTATCGATCGACAGGCTGATGGCCCGTGAGGATGAGTGCAGGCGTGGACGAGCCTTCCTGGCCCTTGGCCACCAGATCGAGAGTGATGGGCTCGCTGGCCCATGCCGGCGTGGAGAGCCCGGCCAAGATCAGTGCAGCGAGCCAAGCCGTGGCGCACGGGGGGGACGAAGGGTGGGGATGCATCGTGAACCTCCTCGAGACTCTGTATCAAACAACACCGAGGGCCACCGCTTCACCCGCAGGTCGACATTCCGCGACAGCTTTGTCCCAGGACCTCGAGATCCGTGGGACATTTCGGGGGCACAGCCACCATCGTCGGGGCCATCACGACCCGGCGGGTTCGGAGTGACTCTTCGATATACGGCGTTTCTCCGACGTCGCGTGTTTGAACACGGGTTGGCACGAGCCTTGCTCTAAGGTCATGCGTCCTTTGACACTCACTCCCATCCCTCCCGAAGGAGACCCTCATGAACGCCATCACCCGCTTCGTCCGTGAAGAGACTGGCCAGAGCACCGTCGAGTACATGCTCCTCATCTCTGTCATCGTGATCGCCATCGTCGCCGCCGCCTACATCTTCATCCCGACCTTCCAGCAGGGTGTCCAGGCCCTCGCGGATGACGTCAAGTCCATCCTCGACACCGGTAAGATTGGCAGCACGGGTACCAACCGCTAATTCAACGCGTCTCCTTCGCAACCGCGGCAGTCCCAGCCTTGGGGCTGCCGCGTTGTGCATCTCGCTCCTGGCGACAGTGTGATAGGGGGCCCTCGGTTCACACCATGGTCTCACTTCGCCTTCCCAGTCTCCTGCTCCTGGCCTTGCTGCCCACCGCCGCCCACGCGGCCATGATCGGCAACCCGGTCTCACAGCCCCGCGCGGGCTGGGTCTCCCTGGCCGCAGCAGCCGAAAGCCAAGCCCTGGTGTTCGACGCCCAGGACTGTGTGGGCGAGACCTGCGAGGCCGTCTGGCGGCCGTCGCAATTCGGCGGGCGCATCGAGCTGGCGCTGCTGCCCGGACTGGGTCTGCAGGGTGGCGGTTCCTGGCTACGTGAGAACATCCACGAGGCCACCTACACCGGTGTGGGTGGGGTCTATTGGGGCGGGGTCGAAGCCGCGCTACCCGTGGGCCACGATCTATTCCTCGCCGTGGTAGGGCAGTTCGAGCACAGCTCCACCCGCGAACAGAGCGGTAGCAGCGGCCAGGTCCTCGGCCATGCGGTGTCCAACCGCCTGCAACTGGCCGGCCTGCTGGCCTGGGCCCCGGACGACGACAGCTTCTGCCTGTACGCTGGGCTGGCGTTCCATCCCCTACACAGCCACTACACCGTCCTCGACAGCCTCGATGTCGAGCTCGAGCTTGGCCGCAGCTTTCCCGTCCAAGGCGCCCTGGGCTTCGAGATGCGCTCGGGCCCCCTTGGGCTGCCCTGGGCCAGCTCGAGCGGCCGCATGATCTTGGGCCTCGAAGCCCGCATCGAGCGCGGACTGGCCGGCGGCTTGACCCTAGGCGCTGCGTTCTAGACCATCAGTCCCTGGCCAGGTCCAGGTCCACAACGGACTCCCAGCCCTTGCCGCTGGCGGTGGATGGCCACGCCTCTACGCTGATGGTGGACGCGTCGTCGGTCTGCAAGGTGGCGCGGCCGAAGCTGGTTACGCCGCTCCAGGTCAGGTCGCCCCTGGAGGGCAGCAGGGCGTCCTTGGTGAAGACCACGCCTTCGTCGTCCTCGGCGCCTTGGAGCGTGACCGTCCAGCCGTAGTCCCCGCTGACGGGGAAAGACAGGTTGCCCGCCACCTGGGGTTCGTCGCCCCCGCAGCTGGTGGTGGACAGCACGGCGCTGGCCAGGTTCTCGCTCTCACTGTGGGTGGCGCCGGTGTCGTCCGAGCCGGTGTCCTCGGAGTCGCTGCTCGAGGCCTCGTCCAGGTACATGGTGAAGGCGCTCATAGGCGTGGCCACGGACACCTTCAAGGAGACGTCCTGGCCAAAGAACTCCCCGTCCCCCCACGTGAGATCGTACTGGCCTCGGGCGGGGTAAGCGCGCACCACGGCCGGGCTGTCCAAGGCGAACCAAGCGGCCAGGTCGTCCGGCAGCTCGGGAGCCTGGCTGCCCATCTCCTGCCAGTCCTCGAGGCTGTAGCCGCACAGGAAGGCCGCGGTGGAGGCCATGCCCAGCGCCGCATGCGCGGCGGGCTCTGCGTCCCCCGCAGCGATCTCGGCGCGGGCCTGCGCCACGGGCTCGAGCAACATGCGGTCCTGGACACATCCAGACAGCATCAGGAGCGTAGTCAGGGCGGAGAGGGGGACAGCGGGACTCATGGGCTCTCCATATCACCCAGCATGGTCTGCAGCGCTCCCTCGTCGATGACAGGCACCCCCAGAGCCTGCGCCTTGGTGAGCTTCGAGCCAGCATCAGCGCCCGCCAGCAGGTAGTCGGTGCGCTTGGACACCGACCCGGTGACCTTGCCCCCCGCCTCGAGGATCATGGCCTTGGCGGCAGAGCGCTTCATGCCGGGCAGGGTGCCGGTGATCACGAAGGTCTTGCCCTGGATGGGGGTGGCCGACGCCGCATCGGGCACCGCACGCTCGACGACGGCTTGTTCGGGGAAGCGTACGCCCAGAGCGCGAAGTTGTTCGAGCTCAGCCAGAAAATCGGGCGCCTCGAACGCAGCGAGCACCGACGCAGCCACGATGGGCCCGACGTCGGGCACCGCCTCGAGGCTGACGGCGTCGGCGGCCATCAAGGCCTCGAAGCTGCCGTAGTGGGCGGCGAGGTCCCGCGCGGTGGTCTCACCCACCTGGCGGATACCCAGGGCGAAGAGCACGCGTCCCAGCGGCTGTTCGCAGCTGCGCTGCAGGGCCGCCACCAGGTTGGCGGCAGACTTGTCACCCATACGATCCAGGCCAGAGAGCTGTGCTTGTTCGAGCCGATACAGGTCCGACAGACGGCCCACCAGACCTTCGGTCACGAGCTGATCTACCAGCTTGGAGCCCAGGCCCTCGATGTCCATGGCCGTGCGGGAAGCGAAGTGCTGCACGGCGCGCTTGAGCTGCGCGGGACAGCTGACCCTGTTGGTGCAGAACAACACCTTGACTGTGCGCTCGGAGCGCTTGTCCTCGGTCTCTTCCCACCGAACGGACGCCTCGCAGGCAGGGCAGCTCGCAGGCCATTCCGGGGGCTGCCTCATGGCCAGCAGCCCGTCATCCACCACGGCGTCGACCTTGGGGATCACATCGCCGGCCCGGTAGATCTCCACAGTGGCGCCCACACGGAGCCCCAGGTCCTCGATGAACGAGACGTTGTGCAGGGTGGCGCGGGAGACGGTCACGCCTCCGACCTTCACCGGAGCCAGGTGGGCCACCGGGGTGATGACACCGCTTCGGCCCACGGACCAACCCACGCCATCGAGCACCGTGCGGACACGCTCGGCCGGGTACTTGTAGGCGATGGCCCAGCGAGGGTGGTGGGAGGTGGACTCCACCCGTCCTTGCAGGGCGATGTCATCGAGCTTGACCACAGCACCGTCGATCTCGAAGGGAAGGCCCGCCCGCTTGGCGCCCAGAGCTTCGATGGCGGCGACCACCGCGTCGATGCCGGTGACGCTGCGCTCGAGCCTCGTGGTCTCGAAGCCCCACGCCTCGAAGTGCTCGAGTGCTGCGGTCTCGGTGTCCGGCGTCTCCCCACCATCCACCCACCCCAGGGAGTGAGCGTAGAAGGCCAGCGGCCGGTCTGCCGCCACCGACGGATCGAGTTGGCGCACGGTCCCCGCCGCGGCATTTCGGGGGTTCTCGAAGGGCTTCTCCCCGCGGGCTTCCCGACAGGTGTTCATGTGGAGGAAGCCTTCGATGGGGTAGAGCACCTCGCCCCTGACGCTCAAGCGCTCGGGAAAGGGCGAGCGGAGCGTCAGCGGTACGTTGCGCACGGTGGAGATGGTGTGGGTGACGTCCTCGCCCACCGACCCATCGCCGCGGCTGCCCGCGGCCACCAGGCGTCCCTGCTCGTAGATCAGCTCGAGGGCCAAGCCATCCAGCTTGGGCTCCACCACGTAGGACAGGGTCTCGGCCAGCGCAGCGCCGGACTTGCCCAGCAGGTACACCAAGCCACCCCGAAGCGTGCCCCGATCGTCCCGCTTCTGCTCGAAGTCGCGCAGGTCCTGAGCATCGAAGGCGTTGGCCAGCGACAGCATGGGGCGCTCATGGGGAAACGCCACGAGCCCGTTCACCGCGGCCCCACCCACCCGCTGGGTGGGACTGTCGGCCCGTCGGAGGGCCGGAAACCGTTCCTCGAGCAGGCGCAGCTCGAGCAGCAGCAGGTCGTAGGTCCGGTCGTCGATCTCGGGAGCCCCCAGCTGATGGTAGAGCCGATTGTGGCGCTGCAGTTCTGGAACCAGCTGGTCCACCCGAGCCGTGGCACTCTCGAGGGTCACGGCCGTCGTTGTCTCCCTGACGTGCCGGGCGTCGTCGGATCGAGTAGGTTCCATGGGTGTTCCTCGGTTTCCCGGCCCGTGTGTTCAGGCTGTGTGCGAGGCCACGAGCTAACCCCGTCCGAGGCCCGGAGCATGCCTCCGGCAGCGAGGTCAGGTTGGAACCCACGCGCGATACCCTTGGCAAACTCCTGAGCCAGCTCGGTAAGCACCCCAAGGACCACGACACACGGCTCGAGGCCGCCCGCACCGCGCTGGTGCTCTGCTTCCGCCAAGGCGACCCGCACTTCGCCGACGTGGCCGAAGCCCTGGTGGCCGACACCCCTCGCTTCTTCCCCCGCGCCAAGCGCAGCGAGCTGGACAAGCTGGCAGCCCAGGCCACGGCCACTCGTCGGGCACTGGCGATGGCTCATCGCCAGGCCCACAGCGATCCCACCAGCCTCACCGAGGCATTGATCGAGGACCCCGACCAGCTCGCATCCGAGGTCCAGCTGCGCATCGATGCCAGGCAGGCTTCCCTGGCTCGGGCCGTGCTCGAGGTGGGACTGACCCGCCACCGCGACCACCCTCGGCTGCGGCAGCTGCAGCTCGAGCTTCAGGAGTCCTGGTACGAAGCCTCTTCGGACGGCCTCCTACCAGACCGCCCGTAGCCCCGGCCTTCGGGTCCCCTGGTTGGCCCCTGGATAGGCCTCGCGGCAGGCTCCACGAGCATTGTCCGCCGCGCTTCCAGCGGCCTGCCCTTGACATCTACCCGTACCAACCGGATAAGCTGCCCTCCCCAGCCGTTCCTCCCCGCCCCCGCGACCCCTCCCCTCCCTGCTCGGTTCCCCACCCATGGACATCGATCTCAACGACCTTAGATCGCGAACGACGGCGGAGCTGGTGAAGCTCGCCCACCAGGCTGCCATCGAGAAAGCCACCAGCCTGGGACGCCAAGACCTCATCTTCGAGGTGCTCTGCAAGCACACCCCCAGGGGTGCACAGGTACCGGGGGCCGGCGTGCTGGAGATCCTCCCGGACGGCTTCGGCTTCCTGCGCACGCCCGCAGCGGGCTACCTGCCCGGCGCCGACGACATCTACGTCTCGCCATCGCAGATCCGACGGTTCCACCTGCGCACGGGCGACTACGTTGAAGGCCGGGTCCGCACCCCCAAGGAGAACGAGCGCTACATCGCGCTCATCAAGGTCGAGCAGGTCAACGGCTATGACCCCGAGCTCCAAGACCGTCCCCTACTGTTCGACAACCTGGTCGCTGAGCACCCCAGCCAGCGCCTACAGCTCGAGCATGCCCCCGAAGAGCACACCACCCGCCTGCTCGAGCTTCTGGCCCCCATGGGCCTCGGCCAGCGGGTGCTGGTCCACGGCGACGTCGGCGCCGATGTGCTGCTGCTGTATTCGCACATCCTGGCAGGCCTACGCGCCAGCCACCCCGACGCCATCCCGTTCCTGCTGCTGGTGCAAGCCCGCCCCGAAGACGCCACCGCGGCCGCGGCCCTGCCCTGCGAGGTCGTGGCCACCACCTTCGACGAACCCGCCAACCGGCACACCCAGGCGTCAGAGATCGTCAACGAGCGCGCCCGCCGCCTGGCCGAGGCCGGCAAGCACGTAGTGGTGATGGTGCACTCCCTCACCCGCCTGTGCCGGGCCTACGAAGAGCTGGCCGGCGGCACCGCCCGCTTGGGTGGCTCCGGGCTCGAGGGCAGCATCCTGGGCAAGCCCAGGCGCCTGCTGGCCGACGCCCGCAACCTGCAGGAAGGTGGCTCCCTCACCGTTTTTGCATCTCTCACCACCGGCGGCAGTTCCCGTCTGGATCAAGGCATCCTCGAAGCCTTCGAGGACACCACCAAGGTCCGCATCACCCTGGACAGCCAGCTGGCCGTCCCTGGCGTCGTTCCAGGCGTCGATCCTCTGCGCACGGCCAATGGCAGTGCCCACAAGTTCTTGGCGTCCGACCAACTTCGCGCCCACGCCGGGCTGCGGGCCAGCCTCGGCGCCAACCCGCGTCACGCCCTCGCAGCCCTCGCTCAGGCCCTCGAGACCCACAGCAACAATGCATCACTGCTGTCGTCAGGGCTTGACAACAGCTCCTAAACAGGCAAAAAGGCGCGCCACGTCTATTTGTTTCCATCCGGACCCACCGGAGGGCAGGCCATGAAGTCCGAGATCCATCCCAAGTATACCGATTGCACCGTCACTTGCGTGTGCGGCAACTCCTTCGAAACTCGTTCGCTCAAGAATGAGATGAAGATCGAGATCTGCTCGGCTTGCCACCCGTTCTTCACGGGCAAGCAGAAGATCATCGACACCGCCGGTCGCGTCGAACGCTTCCGGCGCAAGTGGGGCCTGCAGACACCGCCGGAAGAAGACGCATAGCTCAGGCCGCTCTCACGCTGCTGTCGATGCTCGCATCCGCCCCCTCCGAGGCCGCCCCCCGACCCTACGTCGGTGGGCAGGCCATCATCGAAGGGGTGTTCATGCGCGCCCCCAGGGCGCTGGCCATGGCTGTGCGCTTGCCTTCTGGCGAGATCAGCACGCAGGCCCAGCCATATACGCCCTTCTTCGCCAAGCACAAGATCTTCAAGCTCCCCTTCATCCGGGGTGCGTTCGTGATGATCGACGCGCTGGTGGTGGGCATGAAGGCCTTGTCCTGGTCTGCCGAGCAAGCCGCCATCGAAGACGGCGACGGCACGCAGCCGGACGAACCCGCCGAGCGACCAGAGCGCGCACCGCTGAAGGACCGTCTGGCCCTTGGCGGCACAATGGCGTTCTCGCTGGTGCTCGGCATGGGCCTGTTCGTCGCCCTGCCCCACCTGCTCACCGACGGCCTGGGGTGGCTCACCGACACCGCCCTCGATGTCGATGGCGCGGCCTTCCACATCGTCGACGGTGTGGTCAAGCTGTGCATCTTCTTGGCCTACATCGCGCTCATCCGGCGTTCATCTGAGATCCTGCGGGTGTTCGCCTACCACGGGGCCGAGCACAAGACGATCTACACCTACGAAGCCGGTCTGCCCCTCGAGCTCGAGCAGGTGCGGCGGCAGTCCCGCTTCCACCCGCGCTGTGGCACCAGCTTCATCCTGTTCGTGGTGGGCATCTCCATCGTGGTGTTCGCAGTGGTGTTCCCCCTGCTGCCCACCATCCCCATCGAGAACCGCCTGCTGCTCAACCTGGCTCAGGTGGGCATCAAGCTGCCTCTGATGCTGCCGGTCTCGGCGTTCAGCTACGAGATCATCCGGGCATCCAGCAAGTTCTACACGAAGGCCGCGTTCTTCCGGTGGATGGCAGTGCCGGGCTTGGCCCTGCAGCGCCTGACCACCGAAGAACCCGACGACATGCAGCTCGAGGTGGCCATCACCGCGCTGCAACGGGCCCTAGACATCGAGGCGACTCTGAAGGGCGACGATCTCGGCCTCGAGGGCGAGGTCTTCCAGCTGGGCAACAGCGCCGGCTAGCCGGGAGCGCTGCCCGTCAGCGGGTTAACGTCCAGGTTCAGAGATCCCCCCCGGGGCCGTCGGCCCGCAGGAGAGCGCCATGTTCGACCGTCTCGAAGAGGTCCAGGCTCGCTTCGATGAGATCAACGGCTTGTTGATCGATCCCGAGCTCGCTCGCGATCACCGTCGCATGATCGAACTCAACAAAGAACTGTCCAAGATCCAGCCGGTGGTCGAAGCCTACGGCACCTGGAGGCAGAACTCCGAAGAGCTCGAGGACGCCCGCACCATGCTGGACGACCCCGAGATGCGGGACATGGCCAAGGAAGAAGTCGACTCGCTCGAGAGCCAGCAGGCCGAGATCGAAGAGACCCTCAAGCTGCTGCTGCTTCCCAAGGACCCCTACGAAGGCCGCAACCTCATCCTCGAGCTCCGCGCTGGCACCGGCGGCGACGAAGCCGCCCTGTTCGTGGGCGACCTGTACCGCATGTACAGCCACTACTGC